>Ga0256404_1012559_pt1 | contig 10995 bp, 11 predicted proteins | sample RumenRJG_01DNA_FD_185990 | JGI IMG/M metagenome (GOLD analysis project Ga0256404, IMG submission 185990) | Bovine rumen microbial communities from Lethbridge, Alberta, Canada - RJG_01 | ecosystem: Host-associated > Mammals > Digestive system > Stomach > Rumen | place: Canada: Alberta | collected...
AGCGGTAATTCCATTATTTTCATAGTTATTTCAACCCCTTGTTATCCATATCAAGGCTTATCCTTAGTGCTTTCTCTATCCTTCGGATATCCTTTTCACTTAGTCTGCCGATATACTTTTTCAGTCTTAATACTGATATAGTCCTTATCTGCTCTGTCAAAACACAGCCCTGATACTTAGTGAGAATACCGTAATGTATTATCACATGATTGGGTAGCTGAGCTTTCATCTGAGAAGTGATAGGAACAATTATTGTCGTATCGGCATAGTGATTGCCCTTGTTGTTCTGAATTATCAACACAGGGCGTTCGTTTGCCTGTTCTGAGCCAATACCTTGTCCCAGATCAGCAACGTACATATCTCCACGTTTGGGTATCAGCATCATATCTCTCCTTTATGTAAGTGGGACTGTCTTGCGACAGCCCCATGTATTGTTGTCCGCATATATCGTTTCATATGCAGACGCACCTCCGCAGGGGTGCTTTACCGTCACGCTGTGCGACGGCATTTTCCTTAGAGCATTTTCAGTGCCTCGAAACAGTCGATTTTTCGAGATGATATTGAATGATGACAAGGCAAGAATTTGAAGACATACTTGCGTATGTCGAAAATTCTTAACGCAGTCAGCAGCAATATCAGCCGAAAAAGTGTGCTGTTGAGAGGTGCTGAAAATGCTCATTCAAAGGCCTCGGATAATCTCTCGCCATTACTGACGCCCTCCGGGGATGGGAGCACATAAGCCGAACAGAGTCCTCACTGTTCACGCAGATCCTTGTCTCTCTGCCCTTACGGAGTCAGAGCCGCTGGTGCGGACGGGCGCGCAAGTCGGCTGTCATTGCCATAATGGGAGTGGCTTCGCTCCCACCGTCATGCTCATATTTATCGCTCGCCCGTTTCCGGGGTCATGGCGTATGGATGTCCGCGGCTCGCAGGTTTGCTGCCCACACCGATCTTGCTGCACACTTATGCGCTGCTATTCAATTGTCAAGTTTAGCGAAGTGCTTTATTGCCCTTCACTAAGTAGCCGGTGGGAACCACGGTTTTCAGCAACTATTTCAAAAGTTTAGAGATTTTCACAATCCAATAAGAAATAGTTGTCTGAGGTTTGTTCATAATCAACGAAATATCTTCCTGTTTCATATTCAAAACCTTACGTAAATAGTAAGCTCGTCTTTGTTCAGGACGAAGCTCTGACAGCTGACATCTCTTATCAATGTCTGTTATGTACTCATGCCAGTTTTCTTCAATACTGCTCTCGTCAATGGTGCCGTCACTGCTCTGGAGCGTATCCTCGTAATCAGACAGGTCCTGTTTCTTTTCAAGGTAAGCCCTGTCCGAGAGAAATGTCTCATAGTCAAACTCCCAGATAGCAGATATCTGCTCATCTGTCATACCAAGCTCACGGTAGAGCTTTTCGTTCTTCTGCCATTCAATGTCAAACTTTTTCTTTTCAAGTCCATGATTATATCCCATTATTTTGACCTCCGTGTTGTTTTTTGATATGTAACTCAACACGGAAGATCATGGATACTTTGCTGTATAGCACAGCCATTTCTGTAATAAAAACACAAAAGCTCCATTCCGCTTTTAAAGCAGAATAGAGCTCTTTTATAATATATAAAAGAGTAGGGTTTAACAATGCTTTAAAAGCCTGTCAAACTCCTACTCTTTATTCAAGGTGATGTTTGTACTAAGGTTTTACCTATTATTTCTATTATTCTATGACATTTCCAACATTTTATCATTATAGCATAATTGCTGTTGTTTTCAATTTTTTTTGAAGGATAACATACAACATCAAATAATCGCCCATTGCAATACGGGCAATGATATGAGTGCCGATGCATTGTTACTATATATCTCTCCTCGTTGTTTAGCTGTACAGCTAAATGTTTAACAATAATTTTGCGGTCAAAGCCGCAAAATTATTGTTCATTTTTTATTGCGTCAATAAACATTTCCCAATCGCTGTCAGTTGCGTTTACAGCTTTTGCTGCTCTTAACGCTTTTTTGACAATATCCTTTGATTGAACATACTCAACTATGTCGGGAGAAAGCTTCCCTGAAGCTTTTTCATATAAATCAAAAATAATGCTGCGTTCTTCTTCATTCAAATTGAATACTTCTATCATTTTTATAAGTAATTCCTGATCAGGGCACACTCGTTTTCCATGTTCAAGCTGACTAAGGTAGCCCTTGGATATATTGAGCATTTCTGCAAGTTCATTGCTTTGAAGGGAATGTTTACGCTTTTGTTCGGATATGAACTGACCGAAATCAGTTGCACAGATCATATTTCTATTACTATCATTTTCCTTTCTGACTTCCATATTATTACTTCGACAATAATTGATAGATATATTCTGCCACAGTAATGTTGATAACAATGGCAAGTATAATCAAAAAGTGGATTGTATGCACTATCGATATTATATTGCCAGAGTTAATATAAGCTACAGTGAGCGATGTTTTTATAATTAATATAGATATTATTGCTTGCTAAGTTATACCATAACTGGAAGCAATTTAGCTATTCTCAAACATATTATAAGACTACTGTACTACGATTTTAAAAACGGATATACCTGCATATTTGTATAAATCGACATACTTAGCAAAATCGTCTTTTTTAATATATGTTAAATATGAAACTGACATATCTTTTTTCTCTTTTATTCCAAAAATTGAAAGCACTTGATTGATATACTTTTGTGGGATATTCTTTTCTTCAGTCCTAAGAACATAATATACTCCAGGGGAAACGTTCTCAAAAATTAAGTAATAATCTTCTGGTAAATGATTGTTCTTTCTTCGTTTAAGTTGGTCTTTTACACTTATTTCTTTATGTACATAATCTTTGTAATAATTATTGATGAATCTATTCCATGTATCAATATATTTTTCAATATCTATTTCGTATTCATAATGTGACATATCAGAGATATTTGGTTTATGACATGAAAACGCGAGTGAATAGTAATCTAAGTCCTTAGAGTTTATTTCCTCAAAAACCGTTGGAAGTGATTCTTCTTGAAAAAATTTAGCCTTTTTTTTACTGAACTCCTTTTTTTCTTCAATAGACAAATCTCTCAGGAAAGAATATGAATTAAAGAATGCTATATCTAATAAAATGTCTATGATAGTTAAGTCTCTTATTATGTTATCGAAAAAGATGGTAACATCAATATGCCTTAAAGGGGTAGTACTATTATTTCTGTTTTCAATCATTGCTCTTCCAGCAGCCTGAAAGCAATCAATATTATGGGAAATATTCGTAAAATTATCTAACATGCCGTCAATGCTGAGCAATATGTTTTTATCGTCAAATTCGTCTCTATCTCTTACAAAAATTCTTGTGCGTTCAGTAACATATTCAAGGCAATCAACTACTAAATAAGGTATATTTCTGTCTACTTTAAGATTTAATTCTTGAATTATTAAATTCAAAGTATTTTGAATTTCAGAAAGGCTTTCATAAAATACTTGACCTAAGCCAGATTTTTTCCTATCCCATAAAATACATCGTCTCAATGAATCCTCACTAAAATCTTTTAAAAAGTTATCTTTGTAGGTAATATATGAATAATCTTTCATTTTCTCATATCCTTTCATTTTTCGCTAACGATTTTAGTAATAATATCTTCGTAGACAAGTTTTCGAACATCATACTGTTGACCGAGCCAACATATTATTTTTTCGTTTACTGTATCAGTCCTAGCACCAAAAACAATTCCTTCTATGGTTTCGCCAATATTTCTTATTTTTACAACTCCTTCGCCACAATTATTAGTTAGAATAATCCTAAATTCATTTTCACTGCTCCAATCTGATAATTTATTAAAAAGATCATACCACAAATATTTATTTTTGTTCTGAATCATAATACTTAGTGAATCTTCAAATTTTTTTGTTATTAGCTCATACGTTGAATTAAATTCAAACGGAGAAATTGAATATGGCTTATACAAATTATTATATACAACGTTTCCAAACATAAATGAATGACCAGAATTCCTTACTTTTTCTAAGATTTTATTCTTGTTAAAAACAAAACATACGCCCTTATTATCTGAAGCATATTGTGCCCACATTCTAGGTAAAGAAAAACCTCGCCCTATAACATTAACAGCTCTTTGTTCAATCGATAATGATTGTTGCAATGTTTCGTATGCTTTTCTTTCTTTACTGGTTTTAAAATCCCAATCCCTTGAAAAGCACAGTAGTTTGACACGTAAATGTAATTTATTCATATATTCTCTTACATAGTTGATTTTGGTTGTTAAATCGTTATACTCCTTTTGAGTCATGTCATTTTTTTTCAAATTCAAAAATGATATTTTTGCTTTCTGTTCAAATATATCATTCGTATTGGTAATATTTGAAAACCATAATTCATTTGTACTAAGAATATTATAAGCCTTTTCCATCGTGGTGTAATGATATAAAAATAAATCTGTATCAGTTTTATCAAGTGGTCTCCATACTTTCATTGACATATTATCCCTCCTGTTGTAATAAAGTCTAATTTTTAAATCCACATACATATTACCACATAAAACAGGGTTGCTAACCATTCATTCAAATAAGTTTAAATCTTATATCCGTATATTGTTATGTCAATGACCATTGCACTTGGCTTTTTAACAAACATAGCCAATGATTATCCACTACTTATAAGCTAATATTATCACATCTTCCTGCAAGCAATATACCTTGCTACAATTGAAAGAACTATTGTTTTGAATAACAAGAATGAGCAAAGTATCAGTAAATGCATGATAGAGTATGTTTTTATACTGCATATGCCCGACATTGCACTGGATAGAAAAAACATGGATATAGACGGATATTTTTCCGCTATAAAATTACCGATTAAAATTATTATGACCGCAGCCGAAATAACAGCAGGCTCCTTCTTCAAAACAGATGACAGTATACTTATCAACATTACAAATGAAGCGGCAGAAAGAATCTGTATCGCAATACAAATGACCATACAGGTAAGAACGCCGCCGTTTATCTTACATTCTCCAAAACCTGAAACACTTTGTATCGGAACATTCAGCTCCCCAAAGTCCCAGCGTATAGCCATTATTATGAATTGAAGTACAGAGCAGACTGCTGTCATAAACAAACTAACCGTTGAGCCGACAAGCAGTTTTGCACATACTATAGTTTTCCGCCCCGTTGAAGTTGGAAACAGGATTTGCTCCATTCCGCAATTTTTGTCTCCAAGCATCAGTATAGGAATAATAATCAGCATACAAACTATCGATGCCCAATTAAATCCGAATCTGCTAATGTATTCATTTAGTTCGAGATCATATGTCAAAACGGGGCTATATTCCTCACATTTAGACAATTCTGTATATTTTGATTGAAGCGCACTCAAAGCATTTCTTTTCATTGAAGCAAGTATCATTTGCTCTGAAAGAATTTCAATTTGTTCAACATCCGTAATCTGTGACAGATCAGTTTCGTTTACAATTTTATCAGCAGCTTGTAGTTCCTCATTTATACTTACTGCCGTTTCTTCAGAATATTCTCCACCGTAAACTTCAACATACTCCGCATATAGTTTCTTATCAAAAACATATTCCTGCGACGGTTTCACAAACAAAGCAATTGCAAGCTGAGCTAAAAGCAGGCACAGTATAATCATCCAGCCTTTGCGTAAAACGAACAGCTTTTTCAGCTCATATTTATAAGATGTAAAGATACTGTTCATGTGTTGTCATCTCCGAACTGATACAAATACACATCCTCCAGAACAGGCTCGCAGGCATAGGCGTCGTTATGAGGCTTTTCATCATTGACGATACGAAGAACAGTCTGCATATTACGGCTTACAAGGCTCGACCGGGGATACTGCTCTAAAATTGCTTCGATCTCATCTGCATCAGGGATAAGCTCCCAGACCTTGCCTTCCATTTCTTTAATTAGCACTGGAATGTTTCCTTTCTGCACCAATTTTCCATGATGTAGAAGGATTACTTCCTTTGCAATCGTTTCAATATCTGAAACAATATGTGTGCAGAAAATGACCGTCATCTTCTCTGATAGTTTTCGTACCATATTGCGGAAACGTACTCTTTCTTTGGGATCAAGACCGGCTGTTGGTTCATCAAGAACAAGTATTTCTGGTTCATTGATAAGTGCCTGTGCAAGACCTAACCTCTGTTTCATTCCGCCTGAAAATGTCCTGATCTTTTTGTCACACTGTTCTGTAAGATTGACGGATTCAAGAAGTTCAAGGCAACGTTTATCACGCTCCTTATGAGGATAGCCCTTCATATCTGCCATATAACGCATTAGCTCCATAGCAGTGAATCCGGGATAGAATCCTGGATATTGCGGCATATATCCGATCTTTGCACGAAAATCCTCGCCCATTTGCTCAGTATTCTTGCCGTCAAAAAGGATTTCTCCTGATGTCGGAGCAGTAAGCCCTACAAGTATATTCATTAACGTACTTTTCCCTGCACCGTTCGGACCGAGCAGTGCGTATATACCGCTGTCAAGCTCTGTCTTAAAATTGTCAAGGGCATAAAAACTGCCGTATTTCTTAGTCAACTCTTTGAAACAGAGCATAATTTCACCGTCTTTCTTTTTTCCTTAACAGGCAAAGTATATAATATATATGCAGCCGAAAACAATACAAGTATTACAGAGCAAGTGCAGGCAATAGAAAGCCACATCTGCTCAACAGGATAGCCGAATACATTAACTGTATCATACTCGGTAAGATAGATGCCTAAAATAGGCAGTCTGAATAATCCGAGCCTTTTCATCATCAACACAGCATCAGGCTCATTTTCGTAAGTTCTTGAGATCAAAATAAAAATGCCGGAAATACTCACTGTTGCCCCAAAAGCTACTGCTGTCCTATTAAACAGACTTGAAATTACTGCTATCAGAGCAGTAAGCAGTGCTCCGACTATCGTCCGCATTACAGCGGTCAACATAAGAAATTGCCATATAGTCATTGAAAAAGGACAGTTCTGGTAATACTCCGCACATTGTATCGGGGCAAAAAGCAGTTGAAAGCTCAGCCCAAATCTTATCCAGAACAATGCAAATGTCAAAAGCGTATAAACAATCGAAACACAGGCAATGCATATTATCCCGCTTATTATTTTGTTTCGGAATAGCTGCTTTTTGCCTTTTTTGGATATGTATAAAAGCTGGTACATTCCGCTTTCAGATTCAACAGCAAACAGCGGAGCAAGTAGTGTGCAAATAATAAGCGGAAACAAATAATGCAGCCACTCGAAATCATTGAGCCATAAAAATGCAATATCCAGTTTTTGCGCATCACAAGGATGATAATCTATTTTACGATTATATTGCTTTATTGCGTGTTCCAAATCTCTGCGTTCATATTCTGTAGAGGCGTGGTCAACTTCGTGATACATATTCGCAAGGAGGTTCTTCATATTTACTTCCTGCTTCTTGTAGCTCCTGACACTTTTCTGCATTTGTTCAAACAGTTTTATATCAGATTCATTGTCAGAGCGTTTAAGCTCCTCTGTAATTTTAGATTCAGCTTCATCAAGTGACAGAGAATAGTATTCTGCCGTTTTCCTATGAGCTGACCGAATCGTTGAAAAGCTTGCCCACGGCTCCCGAAAACTAAGGATAATCAGAGCAATTATGGAAAGGCCGAATACTATCCAAACTTCTTTGCGAAACAGCAGTTTTTTAATTTCGTATCTCAAGTATACACCTGCTTTCCACTTGCGTCATAACATTCAATATCATCACTGCCAGTTGTTTCAGGCTCAACAAATAGAAGCATATCATGAACAGCGGCACATGGCACTTTAGGCAGATCAGGCAAGTCACTGACAGCGTGCGTATCAAGATCCATAGTATGTACAACGCCGTCTTTCTTATAATACATTAAATTATCTTTATTAAAACAAGCGTATGGATCATCATCAGTAAGAGCGTCTATTTCTGTTATTTTATGCAGGGAATGTGTTGCCGGCATAAATGAATATATAACACCTTCTCTCGGAAAGTACAGTTCATCCTCATATGCAAAGGCGGAAAAAGGATAATTAACTTCTTTTATTGAGACAATTTGTTTGGTATCAAATAATCCCTCCAAAATATTGTTCTCGATTTCCCCGTTTTCAAGATCAATACAATTGAGTTCATTCCTCATACCTGACCAGAAAAGTTTATTATCCGCAACAAGCGGATACAAAAATCCACGGCAAGGGAACCGAAGTTTTTCATTATAGTTATTGTCGAATATATGCATTTCATTGTTATATCCAATCAATACCATATCATCGTTTACTCGAATAGCGTCATTAAAAAAGCTCTCATATTTTCCGCCAAGTCCCTGCTCATCAGAAACGCTGTTATAGCGTGGAATCTCTATTACAGAGGTGTATGTGTCAGTAAGAGGGTCCCAAAGACGGATATGCAATTCGTCAGCAGATTTTTTTAAACTGACAAACTGATTATCAACAAGAGCCCACTCTCCAGATACGTTATCAGTCTGATAGCAGGAATGTACTGGACAATTTGCATTTTTATGCGAGCATGATACCCGCTTGCACACACGGTAGCTTTCGTCTGTTTCAAAATCATAGGAGTACAGCTCAAAAAACGAATTGCCCCACGTTGGTACAAACGCCCGATAATAAAAATTTGTATCATCATAATAAAAGTGCTGGGAGTAATTGCCTGCGATATATATCTTGCCGTAACCGCCAAACATATTCTGCCCTTGAGAACGCTTTTCATTTGACAGTAACCCGAATGAAGCTGGCAAGCATATTCCAAACGCAAGTACGCTCGCACAAAGAGATATTGCACCTTTCATTTAATTCATTCCTCAATAGTGCAATAAGCCATTTCAGAATAAGAAAACGGTTCGCCATCTGTTTCATGATCGTCCTCTAATTCTGCATAAAGCATACAAATATTATGCTTTTCTCCGCTTTGATAGGAGGTTTCGGCAGAAATCGTCTTTCTCATTTCATCGGCTGAAAGTGATACTGACAGATACTTTTTATCGTTCCAGAGCGGTTGTATTTCACCGTTATCAATAAGCATTCCGATCCCTGCACGGTTACTCTCTTCATTAGGATGAGTAAGATTGGTGATAATATTCAGATTGAAAGTCGGGTTAGCATGAAGAGTGTATTTTTCCTCTTTTGAACTGATAATATCTGCTCTTTCAACACTATTACAAGCACTTGAAGCACCTTTATCCGTAATGACTTCAATACTTTCCAGCGGAAGTTCTTTTTCATCAGTTATTGCTATCGGCTCACAACCGTCTATCGACTGCTCAGAATTGAAATATGCATAGTATCTCTGAGGCATTAAATAAAGTCCATTTTCTTCACAGTATGGGATAAAACAGATATACAGTGTATTTTCGCCTTGCTGAACAGGAAGGTCATCAGCTTCAAAGGGATATACGACCTCCTGATTATATAGCAGTTCCAGTGACAGTGCACCATCTTTACTTTTTTCTCCGTTTACAGAAAAATCATAGGGCTTATCGTTCCAGAAAAGCACAAATGTACCTTTTATTTTTCGGTTAATTTCCTCCGGAGAATAAACAAGCAAATTTAATCCGACCTGTAGTATGCCATCTTTCATAGGCAGCTTGTTCTTGTCGATTTCAGTAATTGTTCCAGATGCATCTGTCTCTTTCGTAAAACACATTAATGCAAGCTCAGGAGGTGTAGTGCCGTTTTGAGCATATACCCCTGAAATCTCCTCAATGACCTGTTTTAATGGCGTAGAATTTTCTAATTCGGATGGTGATGGCGTTTCTTCCGATCCATATGGCATATTTGTAACTGTTTCAGATGAATTGTTTGGATCATACAGCGAAGTGCCGCTATCTCTACAACCATATAGACTCAGGCAAGAAAAACTAATCATCAATACTAATACATCTCTTATATATTTATTCATATCATTGTCCTCCTAAATTTATAAAATATTGTTTTCAAAAATTAAGCTTGCTTTGATTATTTAAAACAAATCAAGGATTATAGGCAGATTAACATACATCTTTATAATTCCATAGATGTCGATGCAAGATTCAAGGATAGTTATATCTGCGTACAAGTTTAATTATTGAAAACAATATTTTAAATTATGATTAATAATAAACAGTGAATCCTAAATCCTTAAAACAGTATTAATAATTTGAGCCATTTAAATGTAATTTGAATGCGTCATTTCGTAGCTTGATTGATAATGAGCCACTACGACTGTGGTTTTAAATTGCAGAAGCGAATAATGACAAAATGATTATACTCTGCAAATGTCTAACACAGTCGTATATATTGACAAGCAACTTTCGTAACATAAGTGCTTACATAGTGGCTCATATTTTTATTATCAAAGATGTTAGATAGTGAACTTTATCATTGTATAGATATTCATGTCTTTTCTGACTATTTTAATCAATAGGGAGCAGGAAATGTTACACCACTTGCGTTAGACATTGTAAATTCACCAGTTCCGCTCGTTGCAGGTCCAGCAACCCAAGGTGTTGTCATCCAAGTTGAACTGCCCGAGGCATAGACTCTTCCACCTGATGTATTTATATAGCCAGAAACGACTTTAAAATTAGTACCATCAGCCGATCCCTCTCCACGATAATATGTGAGTCCTCCGATCACAGTGCTTCCACAGCTAGCATTAAAAGAGCTTGCAGCACTTGCGCTAATACCAGTCATACCAACAGCGAGAGATGCTACTGCCATAACAGAAGCCATAACCTTTTTGAGTGTGTTTTTCATAAGAATACCTCCTAGTTATAAATTTTGGGGTTAGATTTTTACTTCAAAATACAACTGACCATAAAGCATATTAGCTTTTCGCATTATTGAATATAGCGCTCTGGTTGAACACCCTTGGCCGGCGAAGTTGAACAGTGCCGTCGGTTAAAATGAACACTTTCGTCGCAGCAGTTGTACATTGACACCGTCAAACTTGTATGATACAATAAAT
>Ga0256404_1012561_pt1 | contig 10994 bp, 9 predicted proteins | sample RumenRJG_01DNA_FD_185990 | JGI IMG/M metagenome (GOLD analysis project Ga0256404, IMG submission 185990) | Bovine rumen microbial communities from Lethbridge, Alberta, Canada - RJG_01 | ecosystem: Host-associated > Mammals > Digestive system > Stomach > Rumen | place: Canada: Alberta | collected...
GACTTAATAGCCATTCATGAATACATTTTTCAGACTGCTTCGGCGGTCTTTTTGTCGTACTCATTTTTTGCCTTGAAAAATATTATCATTTTTTTCGATTTAGGGCTTGACTTTTATTTGCAGGTCTGTTTGTGAAAATCCTCAAACCACGACACCTCGCCAAGCTCGCTGAACATAACGGCCGATGACGAGCAGCGTATCTTCATCTCAATAAAATCGGGCTTATCCGCGCCGCTGAAAACTCCGTACAGCGACAGCACAAAGCCGCCGTCACTTTTCTCCTCGTCAAGTTCGAGGATCTCAAAATCCTTTACCTGCGCCGTTTTATCTATCGGGGAGCTTTTGTCGCCCTTTATAAGCTCACCGCGCTCGATGTGTGCGCCGTGCAGGATTATCCGTCCCTCGCCCGACTGGTGCGCCTGCGGGAACGGGTTGTCGGGGTGCGTGGCAAGCACCTCCATCCACTGCATTTCAAATATCAGGTCATCACCGTCAAAGCGCATGACCGAACAGCCGCAGTCGTGCAGCGAAAGATGCTCTATCGTATTCTCGCTGACATACCTGAAACCGTCCATTTATATCTTTCCTCACATACCGTTTTTGTGCAAAAACACCTTGTATACCTTTGCCAGCTTGTCGGGTATCTTGGTGTACATCATGTGGTTCTCGTTGACAATGTGTATCTCTGCGCCGCAAGTCTCAGCGTAATCCTTTGCAGCCTGCTGCCACGAAAGCGCCTTGACGGGCGTTTTCATATTGCTCACGATAAAGCAGGCAGGGCATTTCAGATAGCCCGTCTTTTCGGCTGTCTCGGCGTTCTTTTCCGCAAGCAGCGATTCCTCAAAAACAGCCTCGCTGGTGATGTTTTTATAATAGGTCTGCTCGTATGTCAACTTCTCCTGCTCGGAAAGCTCATCGCTTTTCATAAGACCCGATGCGTTGACCGTCTTGTTCCTCGTCAGCTTGTCCAGCAAGCCACGCTTTGCAATCTTGCTCATAAGCGCCCTTGACTTTTCCACCATTACCTTTTTCTTTTCCTCGGGTATCTCCTCAGCCTGCGCTCTCATCATATTCGGAAAACCCATATCAAGTCCCAGAACAGCCTTGACTTCATCAGGGTAAGTGTTTGCCCACCATATAGCCTCAAATCCCGAGTATGAGTGCGGTGCAAGAATGTACGGCGGCTGAATACCAAGTTCTTTCAATGCTGCCCTGCTCTCCTGCACGAGGTTTTCCACCGTCCTCGGAGTTTTCGCAGGTCCGCTCAACCCGTAGCCTGCCTTTTCAACAACGGCAATGCGGTATTCATCGGACATACACCTGTATATCGGCTTGTATTCAAGTCCCGGGCAGCCAACTCCCGATCCCGCCATAAAAACTATGGTGTACTCGCCGCTGCCCTCGGTCACAACGTTTATCACCGTATCTCCAAGCTTTGCAGCCTCTCCGTACTTTATCATATCCATTCCCCCGTTTATGCTTACTAAATTATCCCCCTGTAATACAGACCGCGCGTGATGTTCGCAAGCTGCGGTTTTTCGCCGTATTTATAAGCCCTGACAATGTCTGCCGCCTGCTGCGCGCTCTCGCCGTCAAAGCAAAGCTGCACAAACGCCGCACCCTTGAAGTCCGCCGTCTTGTCGGCAGTGAAAAGCACATCGCTGTTAAGTATCTCGACATACCCCTCGCCCTTTGAGCAGCGCACCGCAAGCTCTCTGCCCGTGGGATCGTAAAGCCGCTTTTCGCACCTGCCGCAGCCCACAGCCTGCCTTATCGGGCAGTTGACCGTCAGCATCGCAGGCAGCCGTCCATAGCCGATGTACCCCACGGGGACAGGCTTTTTCAAAGCGCGTATCTGCGCCGCTTTCAGCTCGAACGACGCCGTTATGTCACTCGCGCCAAGCTCGCCCAGCACGCGCGCCGCAACGCTGTTTGTCACGTTCAGCCCAAAGCCGCCGTGGACTGTAAGCCCAAGCTCTCTGCCGATCTTTATGTGCGCAAGGTTAGTTGCGAGGATATGCCGCAAACCGCGCTCTTTCTGCGCTTTGAGCCGCGTTATCACATTCTCCTCGTCAAATGTGAACCTCGGCAGCGCCGCCATAAGCTTTTCGCCAAGCGCCGCAAAGTCCGCATTTTTGCACATTTCAAGAGGCATTATCACAAATTCTATGTCGCGCAGATCTATGTTTTCAAGCTGCTTCAAGCTCGAAATTTCTATCCTTATTCTTGGCTGCTCACACTCACAGCCGCCCTCAAAGCCCGTTATATCCGCATTTTCAAACGGCACAGACCTGTCATTAGCCGCCGCGCGCACAGCGTCAAGACCCTCGCACACCTTCCGCCGCAGGGCGTTTATCTGCGCAGGGCTGACGTACAGCATATCGCCGATGTCACACTCACAGCCGCCGTATTCGTAAATGGTGTCGCCCAGCTTTTTCAGCTGCTTTTCGACCTGCTCGGCGCTCAAGCCCTTATTCTGCGCCGTTTGAGGAGCGTCACCGCTTGCAGAAAAGCTGTTGCCGTGCGTGTCGGTGACCACAAGCCGCACCGCGCTCCCCTGCCGCACAGTCAGCGCAAACCGCACTATGTCGCGCTTGAACTCGCTGCGGTAAAGCTCGTGCAGCTGCGGCAGAACGCTTGCCGATACCGCCGCGTCCTCCCTGTCGCGCCTGCCAAACATCTCCGCACCCGTGCGCGCCTCAAAATACCCCTTGGTAAAGCCTCCGCGCGAGAACACCGCCGCAAGACCGTTCATATCGGGGTCAAGCCCCGCGCAAGCCCTGTACGCGCTGTCAGTTGCCTTTGCAGCGTACTCGGGACGCTTCATCCGTCCCTCGATCTTCAGCGAGGCTGCACCCGTGGCAAGCACACGCGGCATAACGTCAAGCAGCGACATATCCTTCAGCGAAAGATCGTACCTGTGCTGCCCCTTCACCGCGCTCACAGCAAGCCTGCAAGCCTGCGCACAAAGCCCCCTGTTTGCACTTCGGGAGCCTATCAGCGCGCTCATATAGCACTGCCCCGAGACCGACATACACAGCGCCCCGTGAACGAAGATCTCCGTTTCGATACCAAGCTGCGAAAGCTCGGCGATCACTGCCTCGGGAAGCTCGCGCGAAAGTACGGCGCGCGAAAAACCAAGCTCCCCCGCGGTCTGCACACCGTTTTTCGTGTGCAGGGTCATCTGCGTGGAGGCGTGTATCTCCAGCTGCGGACAGCATTTTCTTACTATCTCCACAAGGCAAAGATCCTGCGTGATAAGCGCATCAACGCCTATTTTTGCCGCATATCCGACCGCACGCATACACTCGTCAAGCTGGCTGTCGAGTATCACCGTGTTGATCGCAAGATACAGCTTCACCCCGCGCTCGTGGCAAAGCCTGACTGCATCTGCAAGCTCACTGTCTGAAAAATTCGCCGCATTTGCCCTCGCCGAAAAGCTCCGTCCGCCAACGTATATCGCATCACAGCCGCACCGCAGAGCCGCCTGCAAAGCCTCGGGCGACCCCGCAGGAGAAAGTATCTCCGCCATTATTTCTTGTTAAGGTCAGCGTTTATCTGCTGAACGGTCGGTCTGCTCAAGGGCGAATTTATCGCCGCGTTTATCTCGCGTGAAAGCATATCGCGCGCATTCTCGACCTTTTCGTTGTCGTATCTGATGACGGTCGTGCGCTTTTTCAGCTCGGTCTGAAGCTCGTCCACCTTCGCACGCAGTATGCGGTTCTCCTTGTTGGACTCCTCTGCGGCAAGGCGTGCCTGCGAGGCATCGTCAACGTAGTCCTTTATCTGCGAACGGATATTTTCAACATTGCGCGTTGCCTTTGTCAGCTCGTCAAGACAGTCCATTGCACAAAGCAGAGCCGCATCAAGCGATGAAAGGCTCTCGGACTGCGACATTATCATATCCAGACGCTTGTTCAGCTCCCTTGAAAGCCTTATCGTGTAATCGGGCGTTTCGGTGGAGTTCAGCGTGTAGCTTCTCCCTGCAAGCTGGACCTTTACCACGTTTTTCATAATATCTTCCTCCGTTTCAGAAAATGTATGTTTATAAGTTTTGCTGAATGTATAGAATACCAATTATATTATACTATATTTAAAGAAAAAAATAAAGTCTTTTTCCAAAAAAACTCGCGCAAATCCAAGATTTTTGAGAAAAAATGCTGTTGACACATCATATTTAAAGTGGTAAAATGTATCAGGATATTTTTATTAGGAAGTGTAAATATGAGAACCTTTGCAAAATCCACCAAACTGAACAACGTGTGCTACGACATCAGAGGTCCCGTTATGGACGAGGCAAACCGCATGATAGCGCAGGGCGAGAAAATAATCAAGCTCAATATAGGCAATCCTGCGCCGTTTGACTTCAACGCACCCGACTATATTTTGCAGGAAATGAGCGAGCATCTTCACGATGCGCAGGGCTATTCCGACTCTCACGGCATCGTCCGTGCGCGCGAGGCGATAAAGGCCTACCACGCTTCAAAAGGCGTAATTGCGCAGTCTATCGACAACATCTACACCGGCAACGGAGTTTCCGAGCTTATCACGATGGCTATGCAGGGACTTCTTGACAACGGCGACGAGGTGCTTGTCCCCGCGCCCGACTACCCGCTGTGGACCGCCTCGGTCACACTTTCGGGCGGAAATGCCGTACACTATATCTGCGATGAATCTTCAAACTGGTACCCTGATATTGAGGATATGCGCTCAAAGATCACCGACAGGACCAAGGCTATCGTCATTATAAACCCGAACAACCCGACGGGCGCTGTTTACCCGAAGGAGATACTTGAGCAGATCGCACAGCTTGCACGCGAGCATGAGCTTATCATCTTCTCCGACGAGATCTACGACAGGCTTTGCATGGACGGCATCAAGCATACGTCGATCGCATCACTTGCCCCGGACCTTTTCTGCGTGACCTTCAACGGTCTTTCAAAATCGCACAAGATCGCAGGCTTCCGCGTCGGCTGGATGGTGCTCAGCGGCAACCTCAACAGAGCGCGCGGATACATAGAGGGCATCAATATGCTCTCGTCAATGCGCCTTTGCTCAAACGTCCAGAGCCAGTATGTCATCGAATACGCCCTGAAGAACTTTGACAAGACCGATGAGATGCTCCTCCCCGGCGGACGCATCTACGAACAGCGCGAGTGCATCTGCAAGCTTATCGACGGCATTGACGGCATGAGCGCAGTCAGACCGCAGGCGGCATTTTACATCTTCCCCAAGCTTGACAAGCAAAAGTTCGGCTTGAAGGACGACGAGCAGTTCGTGCTTGATTTCCTGCGCGAGAAGAAGATCTTACTCACCCACGGCGGCGGCTTCCATTGGGAGCAGCCAGACCACTTCCGCATCGTCTACCTGCCAAACTGCGAACAGCTGACCTACGCGATGGGCGAGATGAAAGACTTCCTCAAGACGTACCACCAGTAAACTAAAGAGAGCCTGCATGACCGTGCAGACTCTCTTTTTCTGTCATATCAGTAGTTTTTCAAAAGCTCGGCAAGTTTGCTCAATACCGCGTTGACATCAACGTTTTTGCCTATCGTCAGGCTGACGGTCGTTGCTCCCCCGCCCGACTGCTTTGCCTTTGCCCTGATGTTTGAATTGTCATTAACACTTATCTCAAACTCTCGCAGAAACGGGTTTTCCTGCTTCAGCGAGGGCTTTTTAGCTTTCTGCTTTTCGCCCGACTGCCCCGCAATGTAAACCTCAAGCTGACGTACATTGAAGCCGTTTTTTACAGCGAGCTGTGCGATGGTTTTCTGCTCCTGCGCATCGGTGATACCCGCAAGCATCTTTGCGTGACCAACGGTAAGCTCGCCCTTTTCAAGCAGCTCGACCACAGGCTCGCAAAGCGTCAGCAAACGCAGGCTGTTTGCAATGACCGAGCGTGACTTCCCCACCGCCTCGGACACCTCCTGCTGCGTCATTTTGTATTCGTCCATCAGTTGTCTGTAAGCGCGCGCCTCCTCTATCGGTGACAGGTCCTGACGCTGCACGTTTTCGATAAGCGCCAGCTGCATAACCTGCTTATCGTCAAGCTTTCTGATGTACACGGGGATCTCCTTCAGCCCCGCGCCGCGAGCCGCCCTCCAGCGCCTTTCGCCCGCAACTATGCGGTATCCGCCGTTGTCAAGCGGAGTGACGAGTATCGGCTGCAAAATGCCGTTTTGCTTTATGCTCTGCGTAAGCTCGGCGATCTTTTCCTCATCGAACTTTGTTCTCGGCTGGTTTTTATTCGGCTCGACAAGCGAGATGCTCACCGTGGTAATGCCGCTTTTCTCCGCTTTTTCGGTTTCCTTTTCGGGTGCGAAATTATCGCTGAACAGCGCATCGAGTCCCCTGTTCATTCGTGTTTTTTTGCTCATTTTCTATTCCTTTCTAAAAATGTTTCACGTGAAACATTTACTTTGATTTTTTCTTTGCGCGCTTGACCATTTCCTTTGCAAGCTCCTCATATGCTTTTGCGCCCTTTGATTTCTTCTCGTAGTAGATCACAGGTTCGCCAAAGCTCGGCGCTTCTGAAATAGCGATGTTACGCGGTATGACGGTGTTAAAGGTCTCATTCGGGAAGTGCTTTTTGACCTCTTTCATTATCTGCTCGGTCAGCTTGTAGCGTGCCACGCACATCGTGAAAAGTATCCCCTCGACCTCAAGCTCGCTGTTCCAGGTCTCGCGTACACGGGTTATCGTCTGGTGCAGCTCGACAAGCCCCTCGAGCGAAAGAAACTCGCACTGTATCGGTATGATGACGGAATTTGCCGCAACGAGCGCGTTTATTGTCAGCATATCAAGCGTCGGCGGACAGTCGATGAATATGTAGTCGTAAAACTCGCGCGCGTCATTAAGGCACTCCTTGAGGCGCATCGCGCGGTTTTCCATCGTCAACAGCTGCACCGATGCACTTGCAAGATCCTGCGTAGTCGGTACGACCGAAACGCCCCTGAACGCCGATGCTACGACCGACTCCTGCAAGGGACAATCTCCCAGAAGCACGTCATAGACGGTGTTTCGTATACTTTTCTTTGAGATGCCAAAGCTGGTTGTCGTGTTGCCCTGCGGGTCAAAATCGATAATAAGAACCTTTGAGCCCTTTGCCCCGAAAACAGCCGCAAGATTAACGACCGTCGTTGACTTGCCGACACCGCCTTTTTGGTTAGAAACCGCAATTACTTTACCCATTTTATTCCACGCCAAACGGCGCACCCTCCATTCCTTATTGTCAAATCCTATTATACTATATTATTTTGATTTTGAAAACCCCTTTTTGCAAAAAATATTGTTTCACGTGAAACATTTTTCGAGCCGCTTTGACAGGGGAGTGCTCACAACGCAAAGATACAGCACTAAATATAGCGTAAATGCGGACTATTTGTCGCAATATTTGGATTTTTTCTTTGGATAAACTATGGAACGTCCCCTCGGCGCCGTGTTACAATAGTAGAAAAGGAGGACGTATAAAATGGGAATATTACCAAAAGCATTGGCAAAAGTTTTTACAGAAGATGACTACGACCGCGAGATAAGCGATTATTACCGCGCAAAAGCTGCGCAGCAGGGGAGTCTGGCAGTCAGGGAGGTCGGCAAGATATTTGACATCTCCATAGCGGACATACGCACAAATCCCTCGCAGCCACGCAAGTTTTTCTCCGCCGAGAAGCTGACCAGCCTTGCAAAAAGCATCTCGCAGGACGGCATAATCCAGCCGCTTTCGGTGCGCAGGGTAGAAGGCGGTTTCGAGCTTATCTCGGGCGAAAGACGGCTTCGTGCGGCAAAAATGGCAGGTATGCTCACCGTGCCGTGCATACTTATCAACGCCGACCCCAAACGCAGCGCCGTGATGTCGCTCATCGAAAACATCCAGCGTGCGCAGCTCAACTTTTTTGAGGAGGCAATGGCGCTGGACAAGCTGGTGAAAAAGTTCGGGCTGACGCAGGAGGAGGTCGCGGTGCGGCTGGGCTACGCGCAGTCAACGGTCGCAAACAAGCTGCGATTGCTGCGGCTGACGCAGGAGGAGCAGAGCATCATCACCGAGCATTCGCTCTCGGAGAGGCACGCAAGGGCACTGCTGCGGGTACCCGATACCGAGCAGCGCAAGGAGCTGCTGCAAAAGGCGGTCAAACTCAGCTGGACAGTCTCACAGCTTGAAAGCGCCGTCAAAAAGCTTGAGGAGGACGAGATACACCGCAGGAATATCCGCAAGAGCGCGGCAGTTCTGCGCGATGTAAAGATGTTCTTCAACACCGTCAACAAGGCGGTAGATGTTATGCGCCTTGCAGGCGTGGACACCGACACGCAGCGCATCGACCACGAGGACTACATCGAGTACATAATCAAGATAGCCTCAAAACCTGCGGAGGCAGACTAAAAAAAGCGGAGCATCGCGCTCCGCTTTCTTTGACTTTTTACTTGTACCGTACCGTTTAGCCGTGCAGTTTCAGATAGGCTTTAATGACTGCAAGCTGCGTTTTCGCATCGTGCAGCTGATCGTTCATCGCCATTTCAAATGCCTGTTTCAGCGGCATTTTCCTGACATCGAGGAACTCGCCGTCATCAAGATCCTGCGCAGCAGCAGTCAGCCCTGTCGCAAGGAACATATGGATCTTCTCGGTATCATACGCAACGGTAGGGTAGAGGCAGCCGAGGTACTCGAACTTGTCCGCGACCACACCCGCTTCCTCGCGCAGCTCGCGTCTGCCGCAGGTCTCGGGGTCCTCACCGTATTCGAGCTTACCTGCCGGCAGCTCGGTCAGCACCTCTGCAAAAGGGTATCTGAACTGCTCGACCATAAACACATTTTCGTTTTCATCAAGCGCAGCCACGCACACGCCGCCGGGGTGGTGAATGACCTCGCGCACAGCCTTTGTGCCGTTATCAAGCTCGACGCTGTCGCTGAAAAGCTTGACCACGATACCGTCATAGACCTGTTCAGAGGTTATCGTCTTTTCCTTGGAGTACATCTTCTTCCTCACTTTCTGCCGTATCCTCGCCGTTTGCATCGGTATCTTCCTCAGCTGCCGAGGTATCCTCGTCATCGTCATTGCCGCCGTCAGCATCGGCATCGGGGACTATCTTCTCTTTCTTTCTGAAATAAACCACATAACCGCCCCAGACCGCAAAGCCGCCGACTGTGAGCAGGATACCCGTTTTCAAGAACGGCATCTCGTAGGTGAATTTAATATCGCTGCTGCCCTGTTCGCAGGGGATAGCCATAAGCCCGAAATCGACCTTGAGGATCTCAACATCGTTCCCGTTGACCTGCGCTTTCCAGCCCTTGTCATACGGAACGGAGAAGAACACCAGCCTTTTTGCAGGCAGGTCGATATGCGCGTCAAATCCGCTTGTGGTGTAACTGAACCTGTCGCAGCACTCCTCACGGCGCTCGTTGCAGTTCTTCATATACGAGGTCGCAGAAAGCTCTGACGGCAGGAAACTGTTGTACTTGACGTAGTCCCTGTACTTAACGGCGGTATCACCGTCAAGCACAAGCGCCTTCATAAGCATCTGCGTCTTGTTGACATCGGATTTTCCGTCCAGATCATCTTTCTTGCAGTATTTGTCAAACGCAAATCCCATCGGGATATAATACTCGTTTTCAAACACCCTGAAGCCGTTCATCTTGCCCACATACTTGAACCCCGTGAGCAGTCCGGGGCTTTCGGGGGACTCGCCATCTTTAAGCTCGTGCTGATCGAAATAGTATTTCACCGACAGCAAAGAGCGCAGGGGATACAGGTTTGTTTCCATACGCGATGCAACGTCACGCGTCTGTCCCAGGCTCGTGTAGAAGTCCATTATCGACGTATTTACAACACTGTGGAAGCAGCGCATCGACGACATTCCCCAGAACATACACCAGTTGTCGATATCGGGGGAGGTATCTATGCGGTAAAAACTGTTGTCGGGGTTATAATGCAGACTGTTCGTCTCAAGCAGCTGCATATCCATATTTTCCTTGCCGTTGACACCGCGCGCGATGTAGTCCTTTGGCGACTCGGTCTGTATCGAGCCGTATACCACGCAGGTGAACATACACACTCCGCAGGCGATAGCGGTCATCAGGCAGGCGGTGCGCTTGTATGAAAGATGCAGAAAGCCGATACCGCTTTTAACGCCCTTATGCGAGAAAAAGTACACCAGCAGCGCCAGCATCAGTATCATGATCACCGTAATAATGAACTGGATATAGTAAAGCTCGGGGTACTGGGCTATCTTGCCGAACACCAGTCTGCCGTTTTCTTCCTTCGGAAGCAGTCCCACGGCGAGCATTGCCGCATCGACGCCAAGCACCAGCCAGAAGCCTTTCTTGAAGTCATCGGGCTCCTCGGCAAAGACCTTTGCGGTCATAAGGCACATCAGAAGTATCGGCATATAGAACCAGCGGCAGTAATATGATGCGTTGAACAGCATAAATGACGAGTTGAGTATCGGTATGCACGCCATTATCATAAACACATACACCGAACGCGTCAGCCAGTGCTTGCGGCGTGTGCGCATAAAGCCGATAACACCCGCCATCGAGAACATCGGCAGGTAGCCCGCCATTGATGCCCACCTTGCGCGGTCGGATGCAAAGATGTTTATTCTCGCAGGCATATCGTTGAGCATAAAGAATGCCTGGAAGATACGCGGTATGCGCACGTTCTCGCTGTAGAACACCATATCCGAGCCCCACAGCCTTTCGGTAAGACGCGGGTTTCCAAGAATATCCATACAAGCGGGCAGGAATAGTATCGCGCCCATAGCAACGCCAAGCACAGCCTCAAAAATAAGCCAGAAGAACTTCTTGACGGTTATCTTGAACTCCTTGTCCGTGCAGCGCAGGAAGAAGTAAATGACCAGGAACACGCACTCGCCAATGAAGAAGAAATAGCTTATCAGCGCGTTTATCGCCACTGCAAGAGCAAATGCGCCCTTTTTGTTCTCCGCGACGAGCTTTTCAAAGCCTATCAGCAGTATCGGGAAGAAAGCTGTCGCATCGTGGA
>Ga0256404_1012562_pt1 | contig 10992 bp, 9 predicted proteins | sample RumenRJG_01DNA_FD_185990 | JGI IMG/M metagenome (GOLD analysis project Ga0256404, IMG submission 185990) | Bovine rumen microbial communities from Lethbridge, Alberta, Canada - RJG_01 | ecosystem: Host-associated > Mammals > Digestive system > Stomach > Rumen | place: Canada: Alberta | collected...
GGATAATACGCCGGTCCATCCGGAAAGTTATGCTCTGACGGAAAAAATTCTGGCGGAGCTGGGCTGCAAAAAAGAAAACTGCGCCAGCCCTTCCGTACAGCTGGCAGCAGCTAAAGCAGACCCGAAACGGATCGCCGATCATCTGCAGGCCGGCCTTCCCACCGTCACCGATATTTTGCAGGCCTTAGCCAAACCGGGCCGGGATCCCCGTGAGGATTCCCCCGCCCCCATGAGCCGTAAGAACGTGACCAAACTCAGCGACCTGCAGATCGGTACCATTGTTAAGGGAACCGTCCGCAACGTCGTGGACTTCGGCTGCTTCGTGGACATCGGCCTGAAGATCAACGGGCTGATCCACCGCTCCGAATTATCCAACCGGCGTTTCAAACATCCTCTGGATATCGTTTCCACCGGGGATATCGTAGACGTGATGATCATCAGCATCGACGAAGCCCGGGGACGTATCGGGCTTTCACTGAAACAGGTACCGCAGAATAAATCTTTATAAAAATCCTGTATTTTGCGTTTTCGTAAATTAATTCTATCGCAAACAAAAAGCGAAAGGGAAAAGTCAGGAGCAAAACATTGGGAACGATTGCGTAATTCCATGAGATGAAATGAGCCGTTGTGGCGAGACTGTTCGAGGGGCACAGCCCCGAGTTTCGAAGCCACAGGCGAATAAATCCATGGAATAGCAATCGTGTACAGTTTTGCGAAGACTTTTCCCTTTCGCTTTAGTTTTATTTATTCATTACTAATTTTTCCATAAAAAAAAGCCCTTACGAGAAGGGCCAAATGAGGGGCTGTGTTAACTTGTAAATATACTATAACACAATCAAAAGGATACTTCAAGAGGTAAACTGCCAAGTTTGCACAACTTTTGAAAATTTCAACGAAAAGTCCTCTGTATAAAAATTTCAGGGCCTTTTTTCTTACAAACGTACTCATTATAAGGACAATCCGCGAAATTCTCACTGGCTACTTCCCAGCGCCTTTATATTCCCTCTCTAATTTTTTAGTATTCTCATTAAATTTTTCTGACATTTTTACATCCTGCATCTGGGCCATCTGCTGCCGCAACCTGGGAATGTCCGGAATCCAGTAGCTGATGCCACCGATGTATTCCGGTTTCCCCGGAACCATAGCCATCTTCAGCCCGTCTTTCTCCATCATGCCATGCATAACCTTTCCCAGTTCCACCACTTCTTTTAAGGGAAGGTCCGTTTTAATCATGGACATGATCTGCTTTGACACGCCGGGCATCTTTGCAATGATGTTTTTGGAAGCAATCTGCTTGTAGAGTGCCATAATAAACTTCTGTTGCCGGCGGATCCGTCCGATATCCCCTTCTTCATCCCGGTAACGGACATACTGCATGGCGGTTTTCCCGTCCATGTGCTGCATCCCGGGCCGCAGATCGATTTCAAAATTCGCATAGGGGTCGTAATAATACATCCGCTTTTCCACGTTGATATCCACGCCGCCAATCACATCCACCAGGTCCTTAAATCCCTGAAAGTCCACTACCACATAATTGTGCAGTTTGATTCCCAGGAACTCCTGCACCGTGTCCCTGGTCAGGTCCTGTCCCCCATAGGCAAAAGCGGCATTTACTTTGTCCCATCCGTGGTCTTTGATCTTCACCCGGGTATCCCGGGGAATGGATAACAGGGATGCGTTCTTGTTGTTTTTATCCAGCATCACCACAAACAGGGTATCGCTGCGGCCCACGTCATCCTTCCGGATGTCGCAGCCCATTACCACGATATTTTTTTTACCGGACAAAAGACCAAGATCCGCCAGCCGGTCCGGCAGGGAGATATCATCCCCCCATATCCAGTACCCTATGAGTAATAAAATCAGAAAAAATATTTTACGCAAACTGAGCTAACCCCTTTCCGAAACGATCCAGGAAACTGTGCAAAATGGCAGCAGTCATTCCCCAGATCACCTTATCCCCGTACTGGTAAAAGTAAATGGGATACTCCTGATGGAAATCCTTATGGGGATCCAGCTGAGGCACCAGTTCAAAGGGAAAATCCTCTTTCCGTTTAATATGGATATGAGCCGTACCGATCCTGGGTTCCGCATTCACCAGCCAGGCAAGGGGAACCGTAAACAGTTCCGCCACTTCGTCTCGATTATAGTTCCAGTTTTTATAGTTAACGGGAATGCTGTCCCCATTGATTTCTGAATTCCATATCCCCACAAAAGGATAAACCATAAAGCCGTTATGGGCGGCAAAAAAATCCAGGGTACCGCAAAGCTGAATGTCTTTATAGTTTACTCCCAGTTCTTCCGAGGCTTCCCGCACTGCTGCCGCCGCAAAATTTCGGTCGCCCCTTTCCCTGCGCCCGCCGGGGAAACAGATGTCCCCGGGCTGCCAGCCCAGTTTTCCGGAACGGACTTCAAATAAAAGTTCCGGTCCTTCCCTGCCGGGAAGCAACAGCAGGAGAACCGATGCCGTCCGCGTTACCACTCCCGTCGAATCCAGACGGGGACGACGGGCACATGTCTCCTGCTTCAGCCATGCTGCCACCGCATGCAAATTTTTCATTAATAGTCCTTCTTTAATATAAAACTACCCGCTAAGCTGCCGGATTGTCGGCGCTTTTTTGTAAGAAAGCATTGCAGGAAAACAATTTGCCTGCACACCTTTATTTTACAAAAAGATCCCACAAGATAACCGCTGCCGCACCGGGAATTCCGAAGAATCCTGCAATCAGTGCCTTGATAACGGTAATGTGGATTGTAACGTTAAACAGCGCTCCCCCCAACAGGTTTGCCAGCCACAGCATGATCGCACCGATGATACCGTTCCAGACCAGCTTAAAGGGCAGCGACAATAATTTGACAATGACCCACAGGATAACGACGCCGATAGCCAGTGAGCCAAGTGAAGCAATGATTTCCATGTGCTACCTCCTGTAATATTATAAAACATAAAATAAATTCTAACGTAAAAACAAAAGAATATGCAAGCCTGTATCTTTAATGTACATAAAACCTAATTCCGGCTTTTTCTATTACAGCCGTGTACGGTTTTCCAGAGCTTTGGCCAGGGTCACCTCATCGGCGTATTCCAGATCCCCGCCCATGGGCAGTCCCCGGGCGATCCGGCTGACAACAACGCCCAGAGGCCGCAGCACCCGGGCCAGATACGCAGCGGTTGCTTCTCCCTCTACATTGCTGTTGGTAGCAAGGATCACTTCCTTAACATCGCCCTTTTCCAGCCGCCGCAGCAACTCTTTAATCCGCAGTTCTTCAGGGCCGATACCGTCCAGAGGGGAAAGACAGCCGTGTAGCACGTGGTACACGCCGTTAAACCCGTGGCTCCGTTCCATGGCCATGGCATCCTGGGGCTGCTCTACCACACAGATCACCGAGTGGTCGCGATTTTCGTCCCCGCAGATTTCACAGACCTCACGGTCTGTCAGATTGAAACATTCCCTGCAGAAACGGATCTCCCGTTTTGCCTTCATCAGTGTTTCCGCCAGACGCCGGACTTCATCCTCGGACATGTCGATAATATGATAGGCCAGACGCAGGGCAGATTTATTTCCAATGCCCGGCAGACCCCGGAACTCTTCATACACATTGTTCAGCGGTTTGATCAGTCCGGCCATATTACATTCCCGGAATCTTCAGTCCGCCGGTCACTTTGTTCATTTCTTCTTCGGAAACCGTATCCACCTGGTGCATGGCTTCATTTACCGCAGCCAGGATCAGGTCCTGCAGCATTTCCACATCTTCGGGGTCAACCACCTGGGGATTGATGACGATACCTGTCAGTTCTTTTTTACCGGTTACGGTAACCTTTACCGCTCCGCCGCCCGCCGCACTTTCAAATGTGCGGGCCTGCAGGTCCGCCTGCACCTTCTGCATTTCCGCCTGCATCTTCTGGACTTTCTGCAGCATACCCTGCATATTACCCATACCACCCATTCCGGGGAATTTCATACCTTTCATGTTATATCCTCCTTATACATTAACTATAAATCACATTTATGTCTTTTTTATGATAATTATACCCACTACACTTTATGAAGTGTGCCTCCGAACATTTCCAGAGCTTTTTTCGTGCTTTCAGAAATCTGCGTTCCCTGCGGTGCCTGATCCGTTACCGGTGTTGCCTTCGCCGGGTCCGATGCTATCGGATTTTTTTCAGCTTTGCCGCTGTCTGCGGAAGCGCCGGCCGGGGTTGCAGCAACTGCAGAGAGCGGATCCTTTTTCAAAGATGCCGGCGCCGGAGAACTTTTCGGAGCGCCACCGGCAGGACCTCTTCCTGTATCTACCACACATTGCAGCCGTATGGGCACGCGTGCGATCCGCAAAAGCACTCCTTCCACCACTTCCCGGTAATCGCTTTTCTGGAGCCGTTCGCTTAAGAATTTTGTTTTAAAACCAATGGTAAGGATTTTGTTTTCATACGACAGCACATGGCCGTTGGAAGCACAGGACGCAATGGAATTTTTCCGATCCGACCTGAGTAATTCCAGCGCCTTTTGCCAGTACTCATCACCCTCGGCCCATTCTCCACCGTAAGCAGTGTAAGTTTGCACAGGGGAAGCCCCGGTGGAATTCGGTGCAGCGCCAGCTTTTTGAACGGTTGACCCTGCCGGTTTAACCATTGACGGCCCAGATTCAGCCCCGCCTGCATAAGCATCAGGAGCTTTGGGCGTAACCGGCCCGTCTTTTTTTACTGCAGGCTTGGATGGGCTGACAGGTGTTGCAGGATTTTTTGCCGCAGCCGTTGCCGTTTGTTTTACCGCCGGTTCCAAAATCTTTGATTCAACAGCTGGCATTGGTGAAACTTTCGGAGGTACCGGCACAGTTTGTTCTATAGCCGGTGGCGCGGTTACAGGCTCCGAAGGAATGACAGAAGCAGCTGCATTTTGTTTTCCGGATTCCCGGGCAACCACTGTAATGCCCTGTTCTTTCAGCGCAGCCAGTTCCCGTTCCAACTGATCCACCCGGGCAGCCAGCACTTTCAGGCTGCGGTTGTCTTCCCTGCACAGATCATACAGGCACATCTCTGCAGTAATCCGCCCCCGGGCCGTAAAGCGAAGCTCACTCATGGCCTGATGAATAATTTCCTGATCAGCCAGAATCCGTTCCCCGGAATAAAAGGGCGACAGATTTCCGAGTTCTTCCGCTGTATCCGTCACATAAATGGGCTGATAGTCCGGCGTAGCTTTATACAGCAGCAGCGCCCTCATATAACCCGATAATTCTATCAGTATCTGGCTGATGTCCTTGCCCTGCATCAGCAGTCTGTCAAAAATCAGCAGCGCATCGGTCACGTTTCGCTTTCCTACCGCCTGCACAAGCTCCCGCAAAATTTCCCGTCCGATAATGCCGCGAACGGAACGGACGACTTCCGCGGTAACCGTCTCTGCCATAACGCCGCATTGTTCCAGCAGGCTCAGGGCGTCACGCATGCCGCCTTCCGAAGCTGCCGCTATCAGTTCCAGAGCCGCTTTATCCGCCTTGATATCGCTGCCTTCCGCCACTTTTTGCAGATGAGCCACGATTTCTTCCTGGGTAATGGGATGGAAATCAAACCGCTGGCACCGGGAATGGATGGTAGGTAAAATTTTCTGGGGTTCCGTGGTAGCCAGAATAAACACCACATGCTTGGGCGGCTCTTCCAAAGTCTTCAGCAGAGCGTTGCAGGCTTCCGTTGTCAGCATATGGGCTTCGTCGATGATATAGACCTTGTACCGGCAGTTCACCGGCGCGAAGTCCGCGTTTTTATTCAGATTTTTAATGTCGTCCACGCCCCGGTTGGAAGCAGCGTCCAGCTCCTGCACATCCATAGAGCTGCCGTCTGTAATTTGCCGGCAGTTCAGGCATTCCCCGCAGGGATGGTCCGTAGGCCCGTTTTCACAATTCAGGGCTTTGGCAAAAATACGGGCCGTAGTGGTTTTCCCCGTGCCCCGGGGTCCCGTAAACAGATATGCATGGGCAATACGGCCGCTGGTAAGGGCGTTCATCAAAGCCTGCTTCACAGGAGCCTGTCCAACCAGCGTTTCAAAACTGGAAGGCCGCCAGCGCAGATACAAAGTTTGGTAAGCCATATCGCACATCCTTTCCGTATCAGGTAACCTTTCCCAAATCTATTATATTATAGTAAAAATTTTAACAAATAACAATGAAAATAATATGAAATTATATTAAAAAAGCAGCCTCTTCCCAGAGACTGCTTTCTGTTAGTTTTCCTGTAAGACCGCAGGGCAGGCACCCCCGCGGCGCATGAAGGTATCCGCTTAGTGCTGCTTCCTTCCGGACCTGACACGGTTCACAGGCCTCCATCGCGCAGGACCTGCCGCTACAGCCTTACAGGAAAACCTTTTTGTTTTAAGATTATAAGAAAAAAGCCGCATTGCGGCAAGGTTTTCAAATGGCGGAGAGAGAGGGATTCGAACCCTCGGTACGGTTTCCCGTACACACGCTTTCCAGGCGTGCACCTTCAACCGCTCGGTCATCTCTCCGGTTGTAGGAATAAAAGCTATAAAATTGTACGTGGCTGAAGCTCAGCCACGTAAGATATTATACGGATATTTCACTGTTCTGTCAAGTAGTTTTTATTATATTAGGATTCAGTCTTCACTATCTTCATCCGGCATGACCCACAGGGTGCGGCTTGCATTTAACAAAATGTTCTGGGCAGTACTTCCCATCAGCAGGCCCTTAATCGGACCGGCTCCCGTTCTGCCGGAAATGATCAGGCTGCAGTTTTCCTCTTCCGCCAGTTTGCAGATTTCTTTTGAGGCAGCGCCTCCGTCCGCAATAACATACCGGGAATTGATTCCGAAATTCTGCATTTCATTGCAAAGTTCAACCAGCATATCTTCGGCCATCTCTTTGCTTTCCGTCAGTTCCTCATCACCCCGGACGCCTTCAATGACATGGACGAACAGCACCTCGCCCACGTGTTCCCGCAGGTTCCGGATATAGTTCAACGCAATGAGTGATTTTCTGGAAAAATCGGTTGGAAGCAAAATGCGGTTCAGATAGTCATCGCACTTATAATCCCCTTTTACAATAAGGGTAGGGATTTCAATAGCCCGCACTGCGTTAAAGGTACTGCTGCCCCGGAAGGTGCTGGCCCAGACCCCTTTTCCGTGGGAAGCCATGATCATCAGGTTTACATTGTACTGATCCGCCGCTTTCCGGATACCGTTCAGAATGTCTTCATCCGTTTCCCACAAAACTTTTACGTTATCGTATCCCGCGTTCCGGATATCCTGGGCCAGTCCTTTTAAGCGGCTGTATGTTTTTTTATAATAAGAACTGGTTTCCGCAGCGTCTTCGGCTTTTCTGACCACGTGAAGCAGATATACTTCCGTTTCCGGGTCAAGGCACACGCTGTACAGCACATCTAACATACGGGAGGTAAGTTCCGACAAATCCAAAGCCAGCATTACTCGGGAAAACATTCGCAGACACTCCTTTAGTCACTCTCACTGATTCCCTGTTTCTGCAGGGGCGCTGCTTCCTGCAACACCCCTGAAAAATTTATCATAATCTGTCTATATCAGTACACGCTCATTACTTTCCCCGGGTTCAGGATATCCAGAGGATCCAGGGCTTTCTTAATGGATTTCATCATAGCCAGTTCCACCGGGTCCGTGTATTTTTCCAAAGCGTACACTTTCTTGGCGCCGATGCCGTGTTCGCCGGAAATGCGCCCGCCCAGACTGTAGACATAGGCATACGCCACTTCATGGAAAGCGTGTTGCTGTTCTTCCCAGGCCTCGTCGCTCATATCGCCCTTCATATGCTGGAAGTGCAGGTTTCCATCGCCGGCATGGGCCAGACAGAACATAGTGAAGTCATATTTCTTCGCTTCTTCCGTCAGGGTTTTGATGCAGTTGGCAATCTGGTCAACCGGAACCACCAGATCGTCGGACTGGGCAATCTTGCTCAGGGAACGGGTGGATTCCAGGCAGTTGCGGCGTACGGTCCATACCCGGTCATCCGCTTCCAGTACGTCAATAGCGCCGGATTCTTCGCAGATCTCCGCCAGCTTTTCCATTTTTTCATCTACTTCTTCTTCGTTAAAGGTTTCCATGCTGACAATGAGGTAGCAGACTCCTTCATCATAATGGGGCAGCTTGATCTCGCTGTATTCGCAGGAGCTCTTCAGGAAGTTGTTGTCCATAAATTCTACGCTGGTAGGTTCCAGGCCGGCCTTTAACAGGTTAGGTACCAGGGTCACCGCTTTATCCAGATCGTCAAATACTGCAGCCACGTCCACCTTGTACGGAGGCAGCGGCAGTAATTTCAGGGTAGCCTTGCAGATGATGCCCAGGGTGCCTTCGGAACCCATTACCAGTTGCTCCAGGCAGTAGCCGGTGCTGCATTTTTTCAGGCGGGAACCCAGGGTCGTAATCTCTCCGGTAGGAGTAACCACTTCCACGGAATATACCTGGTGCCGCGTGGTACCGTAACGCACCGCTTTGTTGCCTCCTGCGTTGGTGGCGATGTTGCCTCCGATCAGGCAGCTTTCCGCACTGCAGGGGTCACCCGCATACAGCAGTCCTTTGGCTTTCGCAGCCTGTTGGATATCAATGGTGCGGGCGCCTGCTTCCGCTACGGCATACATGGCGTCCTCATTGATTTCGATAATCCTGTTCATTTTTTCCATGTTCAGCACGATGCCGCCCAGTACGGGAATCGCGCCGTCGGAAACGCTGGTACCGGCGCTGCGGGGGGTTACCGGCACCACGAATTTGTTGGCCAGCTTCATGACCGCCGCCACTTCTTCCGTGCTGTTTACCCACACAACCACTTCCGGCAGGTGCATCAGGCGGGGGTCAGTCTCTTCGTCAGTTTTAAAGCGGTCCAGGGTTTCCGCATCGGTCTTAACGTTGGCTTCGCCTACAACTTTTTTCAGTTCTTCCAGCAATTCAGGGGTTACGGGATTGTACTTACTCATAATATTAGCTCCTTTATACATTGAAAATCTTTCCGGGATTCAGAATATTTTTCGGATCTACAGCCCGTTTGATCATGCGCATGTACTCCAGTTCTGCAGGTTCCGTATATTCTTCCATGTAATGCAGCTTTTTGGCTCCGATGCCATGCTCACCGGAAAGGCGCCCGCCCAGGCCGTAAACATATTCATATGCTTCCTTATGGAATTTTTCAACATTAACGTTCCATTCTTCTTCCGTCAGGTCCTTGCGGCACATGCATACATGGAGGTTACCGTCTCCTGCGTGGCCCAGCACCATGACCTCAAAGGGATAATGTTCTCCCATGGCTTTCACGTGTTCGATGGTTTCAGCCACTTTATTGACAGGAACCACAAAGTCATCGGTAATGGTTACATCAGCCAGAATACGCAGGGATTCCTGGCAGTTACGGCGCAGGCTCCACAGGCGGTCGTCTGCTTCCAGCACTTCCAGGGCACCGGCTTCCTCGCACAGCTCGCTCAGTTTTTCCAGACCGGTGTCAAGCTGGTCTTCATCAAAAGTTTCTACTGTAACGAATACAAAATTGGCAATATCCCGGTGGGGCACATTGATTTCGCAGAAGGTAGTGGTACTGCGGACAAAACTGTTGTCCATAAATTCGATACTGGTAGGATTAAGCCCGGCTTTGATGATCGTTGGAACCAGACGGGCCGCTTTTTCCACCGTGTCGAACATGGCCAGCACGTCAAACCGGTAGGGCGGCAGGGGCTGCAGCTTCAGGGTAACCTGGGTAATGATGCCTAACGTCCCTTCGGAGCCCATGATCAGCTGCTCCAGCGCATAACCGGTAGTCTTCTTTTTCAGGCAAGCGCCTACGTGCATGATTTCACCCTGGGGCGTAACTACTGTCATTCCATAAACCTGATCCCTGGTCACGCCGTAGCGGATGGCCTTTATGCCTCCCGCGTTGGTAGCCAGGTTCCCGCCGATCTGGCAGGTCTCTGCACTGCTGGGATCTCCCGCATAAACCAGGTTGTGTTCCTTGGCCGCTGCCTGGCATTCTTTTACAAGAGCGCCGGCTTCCGCAACCAAATACAATCCTTCCGTATTGACTTCCAGAATGCGTTTCATACGGCCCATCAGCAGGATAATGCCGCCGCAAACCGCAATGGCGCCATCCGCCAGACTGGTTCCGGCGCTGCGCACGGTAATCGGAACATTCGCCTCATTGGCAAGCTTTACAATGGCCGCCACTTCTTCCGTAGAACCGGGCGCCACTACAGCTTCCGGCGTATGAAACTTGGCCGGATCCGTTTCTTCATCGGTTTTGTACTGGTCCAGAGTTTCGGGGTCTGTATACACATTTTCTTTCCCCACAATGACCTGAAGACCCGCCAAAAACTTTTCGTCAACTTTGTTATACATACATTTCCCCCCTGCAATATTCCATCCAATTGTAAAGGAACAGCTGATTGCATGGGCATTTTTTGCTCGAATCACCGGTTCCTTAAATTACATATTAAAATTATTATATCACTTTTTTATTTTGATAACCATACGAACCGTAGCAGTTTTCGCAAAACCTCTGGATATTCTTCCGTCAGGCTGGAACAGTTTACCCGCTCCCCGATCTGGTGCAGGTCTTTCCCCCAGGGTCCCAGCAAAAAGAAGGGTATCTGCAGCCGCACAAGAGCTTCCATATCAAACCTGTAATCCTTTCCCCACAGTGGAGTGTTAGCCTGGTACGCCGGGCTTTGGGCCTCCTCGGTCAGGCCGCAGTAACTGCAGTCGGATACGCCCTGAAAATACGGTTCTGTTTTTATCTTCTGCAATGCAGCCAATGCTTTTTTATAAATCACAAACCTGTCTGCATTGTTCATTTCTTCACTGCGGACCGCAGGATAATAGGGCGGCGCAAACCCGAATACCACCAGAGGCTGATCGGCATGAAGGAAATCCAAGGTCCGTTCCATCAGCCACAGGGTAACTTCCGGAAACGTTTTATGCTGTTCTCTCAGCATCTTCTTTTGCATTTCCTCTGTTTCCTTCCAAAATTCGGGGAAACCTT
>Ga0256404_1012564_pt1 | contig 10990 bp, 4 predicted proteins | sample RumenRJG_01DNA_FD_185990 | JGI IMG/M metagenome (GOLD analysis project Ga0256404, IMG submission 185990) | Bovine rumen microbial communities from Lethbridge, Alberta, Canada - RJG_01 | ecosystem: Host-associated > Mammals > Digestive system > Stomach > Rumen | place: Canada: Alberta | collected...
CCGGGTGTGAAGCACCGCATCCTCGCATCCGACCTCGACATCGAGATCCTCGCGAAGGCGAAGGCGGGCATCTACAACGAAAACGAGCTCAAGAGCATGACGCCGGAGCGCCGTGCGCGCTATTTCGACCGCGTCGAGGGCGGCAAGTTCGCCGTCAAGGACGAGATCAAGCGCGTCATCGAGTTCAAGCGCCACAACCTGTTGAAAGACCCGTTTGAGTCGGGCTTCGACCTGATCCTCTGCCGCAACGTTGTCATCTACTTTACGGAAGAAGCGAAAGACCAGCTGTATGCGAACTTCTTCAAGGCGCTGAAGCCGGGCGGCATCCTCTTCGTCGGCGCGACGGAAGCCATTCTGAATTTCCGCAAGCTCGGCTACACGAGCTTCCAGCCGTTCTTCTATCAGAAGCCGCTGAATTAACCTTTGGAAACCGTTGAAATGAACGTTTGTGACAGGAGCTGTCCGCTATGTCCGTGATGTATGCAAATGCCGAGATCGAGACGATGCCGCGCGAGCAGCTGGAAAAGCTGCAGCTCGAGCGCCTGCAGAAAGCCGTGAAATGGGCGGCGGAGAAGAGTGCGTTCTATCAGCAGAAGTTCGATGCGGCCGGCGTGACGCCCGATGACATCCAGACGCTCGCCGACATCCGGAAGCTGCCGTTCGTCACGAGCCTCGAGCTCCATCAGGCGTCGGCGATGGATCGTCTGACGATGCCGATGAGCAGCGTGCTGCGCGTGAGCTACCAGAAAGAGATGGGACGCGAGATGCTGTCGCTCTACAGTAATGGCGACATCGCGCACAATGTCGAGATGATGGCGCGGGCGCTCGTCGCGGGCGGCATCAACAAGACGTCGACGGTCGGCGTGCAGGGCGACATGTCGGACAGCCGCCTGCAGGACGTGCAATACGCGCTGGAATTCCTCGGCGCGACGGCCGTGCCGCTCGGCACGGACTACCAGCACTGGCTGCGGCTTCTCGACCTCGTCAGCATCGACGCCATCGTCAGCACGCCGCAGCTCATCATGCAGCTCCTGATCCAGATGCAGGCGGCCGGGCGCGAGCTCTCTGATACGCCGGTCAAGCGCTTCTTCTGCCTCAATGACACGGGCCTGCAGAACCTCCTGCAGCGCCATGTCGTCGAGCGGGCGAAGGCGAGCCTGTTCAATTTCTACTCGGCGCCCGAGCTCGGCATGGCTTCCGTGCTCTACCAGTGCGAGGAGCAGCAGGGCCAGCATGTGCAGGAAGATTTCTGGTATCCTGAAATTGTGGCGTTCGGCCAGTCGGAGCCCGTCAGCGACGAGAATGCGATGGGCGAGCTCGTGCTGACGTCGCTTGTCGCCGAGGCGCTGCCGCTGATCCGCTATCGGACGGGACAGGCCGTGAGCCTGCGGCGCGAGCCGTGTGCCTGCGGCCGCACGTTCGTGCGCGTCTCGACGCCGTACACATCGCCTATCATGTAAATCGAAACAATTCATCGCCTTTCGGCAAGGAGGAATCCATGCGTTTTCTTCATACCGCCGACTGGCATCTGGGAAAGCTCTTCGGGCAGCGCTATATGACGAAAGACCAGCGCTATGTGCTCGAAGAGCTTCTTTCGCTTGCGAGAGAAGCGAAGGCAGATGCCGTCGTCATCGCAGGGGACATCTATGACCGCGGCGTGCCGCCCGCGGAAGTCGTCGACCTTATGAGCGAAATCTTAACACGTCTTACGGAAATGCACGTTCCTGTGCTCTATATCGCGGGCAACCATGACAGCGCGAGCCGCATCGACTTCGGCCGCAGCGTCATGGAGCAAAGTGGCGTCTTTGTGCGCGGCCGCATCGCGGCAGGCATGGAGCCTGTCGTGCTCGAGGACGCAGACGGCCCTGTGTATTTCTCGCTGCTGCCATTTGCCGCGCCGCCCGAGGTGCGCGATGCGTTCGGCATCGAGCGGCCGATTTCGTATGACGAGGCTATGGAGATTCTCGTGCAGGATGCACGAAAGAAGATTCCTGCCGGTGCGCGTTCCGTCGCCGTCGCCCATGCATTCCTCGCAGGCGGGCAGAGTTCGGAGTCGGAGCGGCCGCTTTCGGTTGGCGGCTCCGATCAGGTGCGGCCCGTGCATTTTGCGCCGTACAGTTATACGGCGCTCGGCCACCTGCATGGCCCGCAGCGCGCAGGCGCCGAGAACATCCGCTACAGCGGGTCGCTCTTGAAGTATTCCTTTGACGAGGCGAAGCAGCAGAAAGGTGCCGTCATCGTCGATCTTGCGGCGGACGGCACGGCCATGCAGGAATTCGTGCCGCTCGCGCCGCGCCATGACGTGCGTATCGTGACGGGTACGCTCGAAGAACTCCGCGCCGATGATTTTGACCCGCTGCCTCATGACGATTATGTGCGCGTCGATCTGCTCGATACGGACACGATTCTCAATGCCTACGACAAATTGCAGGCCATCTATCCGAATCTTTTTGCGCTGACGCGGCCGAACTGGAAGGCGAAAAGCGCCGACGAGCTGGCCGTGCGCGGGCAGGAGGAGCTTCGGAAGAAATCGGGCCTTGCGCTGTTTGGCGATTTCTTTGAGGAAATGACAGACGAGCCTTTGACGAAGGAGCAGGAACAGGTGCTCACGGACTGCTTTGACGAACTCGAGCGCGAGGGGAGGGAAGAACCGTGAAACTGCGAAAACTTATCATGCAGGCCTTCGGGCCTTATACGGAGCGCATCGAGCTCGATTTCGAGAAAGGCCTTGCTGGCAGCACGTTCTTCCTGATTCATGGCATGACGGGCGCGGGAAAGACGACGATTCTCGATGCGATTTCATTCGCACTCTATGGCCGCGCGAGCGGCTCGCTGCGCACGGGCACGATGCTGCGTGCGGGAAATGCCAGGCCCGAGACGGAGACCGAAGTCGAACTGACGTTCTCGCTCGGCACGCGCACATATCATGTGCTGCGGCGGCCGAAATACCAGCGCGAAGACCGCAAGAGCGCGACGCCCGCGCGTGCAGAGCTCTATAATGTGCAGGCGGATGGCGGTGAAACGCTGATTGTCAGCGGCTTCAGCGATGTCACGGAGCGCATCGAGGTGTTGACGGGCTTTCACTGCGAAGAATTCCGCCAGGTCATGCTGCTTCCGCAGGGCGAATTCCGCACATTCCTGATGGCGGACTCGAAAAAGCGCGGCGACCTCATGCGCGTGCTGTTTCATACGGAGCAGTATGCGCGCATCGAGCAGAAGCTCAAAGAGCGCGCGGGCAGCATCGTGGCGCAGAATGAAAAGAATCTCGAGGAACAGATGCGCATCTTCGCGCAGGCCGGCGTCGAGGACGAGGATGGCCTTGCACGGCAGAAGGCGGCAGATGAAGATGTGCTGGCAGGTCTCCAGAACCTGCTGAAAGAGCTTGAAGCGAAGAATGGCGCGGCGCAGCAGCAGCTCAGCGATGCGATGGCTCTCGAACAAGCCTTCGTGCGGCGCGAGCAGGCGGAAGCCGCCATCCGCGACGATGCGAAGAAGCAGCCCGACGTCGAAGCGTATCGGGGAAAGCTCGAACGCGCGAAGCAGGCGGCCGCGCTGCTCGACAAGGAAGCGCTCGCGCAGGCAGGAAGGAAGAGCGCGGAAGCGGCCGAGGCAGCAGAAAAGCAGGCGGCAGAAGCGCTCGCCAAGGCAGAAGCCTCTGCAAAGACAGCACGGACGGCCTGGGAACAGGCGCAGGCGGGCAGCGAGGTACGCGAGGTCGCAAAGCGGCGCGCGCAGGAGCTTTCCGAGGCACAGCAGAGCGTCCGCATGCTGGCCGAGCTCCAGAAGCAGGCGGATGCAGCTGCAAAACGGGAAGCCGATGCAAAGGCGGCGAGCCAGAAAGCCAAAGAAGCGACGGAAGCGGCGAAGAAGAAAGCCAAGCGCCTGCGCCTGCTCGAACGCGCGGGCAAGGCATTCGCGCTCGCACAGGGGCTCGAAGACGGCAAGCCGTGCCCCGTTTGCGGCGCGACGGAGCATCCGCATCCCGCCGTGACGGAAGACATCGTGCCGACCGAGGCAGAAGTCCGGCGTGCCGAGGAAGCGCTCGCGCGTGCTGAGAAAGCGCAAAGTGACCAGCAAGCCGCTGCATCTGCCGCCGCCGCCGAAGCGGCGGCGATTGCAGGAAAGCTCGCGGCGGCGCAAGAAAATCTGCCGGACGGCCTGCCAAAAGACATGCAGGGCAAGATCAGCCTCACGGCGGTCGCAGCCGCCAGCCAGGAGGCTGAAAAGAAAGCCAGGGCGCTGGAAGCAGCGTTCGAGCAGGCGCGGCAGGCCGACCAAGTCGCGCAGACGACGCTCTCAGCCGCCCGCGCGAAGGCCGAGAGCAGTGCGGCCTATGCGGCACAGCTTCGAAAGAAAGCCGATGCCGATGCAGCGGCTTTTGAAGAGGCGCGCATGGCGGCAGGTTTTTCGGATGCTGCGGCCTATGAGGCGGCGATTGCTGGCAAATGGCGCGAGGCAGGCTTTCAGAAGGCCGTCGAGCAGCATATCCGCGAGTTCGAGGACGCAAAGCTCGTGCATGAGAACCAGCGCAAGGAAGCCGCCGCGCAGACGGCGGGCAGGGAACGGCCGGACATCGCTGCCTTGCAGGCGGCGGCAAAGGCGGCCGCGGCCGCCTGGCAGCAGGCCGTCGGGAAGGAAAAGACGGCCGAACTCTGCCTCGCGCAGGAAGAAAAGATGCTGAAGGAACTCGGGGTGCTCCGAAAGGCGCAGGCGGCGCTCGAATCCGAAGCGCGCGTCATCGGCCGTCTCTCGCAGGTCGCGAACGCCGAAGCGCCGTATCGCATCCATTTTCAGACGTATATCCAGCGCTCGATCTTCCGCGATGTCATGGCGGCGGCGAATGAGCGCCTGACGCTCATGAGTGCGGGACGCTATGCGCTCGAGCTCGGCAGCCAGTCGGACGGGCGAAAGGCGGACGGCCTCGAAATCGCCGTCTATGACGCCTATACGGGCAAGGCGCGCGCGACGCAGTCGCTTTCGGGCGGCGAGTCGTTCCTCGCTTCGCTCTCGCTGGCGCTCGGCCTCGCCGATGTCGTCGAGCGATATGCGGGCGGCATCCATCTCGATACGATGTTCATTGACGAGGGCTTCGGCTCGCTTGACAGCGAGACGCTCGACATGGCGATCGAGGCGCTCATGAAGCTGCAGGCGGGCGGCCGCGTCGTCGGCATCATCTCGCATGTCGAAGAGCTGGCCGCGCGCATCCCCGACCGCCTCGAAATCACAAAGGGCGCGACGGGCAGCACAGCGCAGTTCGTCCACGGCATGTTGTCGGAATGACGGCTGGGATTTCATATTTTTTAGAGAAGAAAGGACTTTACATGGCTGGATGTCTCAGATTTATTGCAGGGCGCGCAGGGGCGGGCAAGACCACGCTCTGCGAACGGGAGATCGCAGAGAAACTGCAAAAAAATCCCATCGGTCCTGCCTGCGTGCTGCTGCTGCCCGAGCACATGACGTACCGTGTCGAGCGCGAGCTCGCGGCGAAACTCGCGGGCGATGGCTTTCTGCGCGCCTACGTCTTCGGCTTCCGCCGCTTCGCGCGGCAGGTGCTTCTCGGCACGGGCGGACTGTTGCGGCCGCGCATCACGGAGGTCGGCCGGCGGCTGATGCTCCGGCGCATCCTCACGCAGCATGGCGAGAAGCTCGCGTTCTTTCGCCGGGCGGCCAAACAGCGCGGCTTTGGCGCGACGCTTTCGGAAACGCTCAAGGAACTCAAGAGCTACGAGCTCACTCCTGAAAAGCTCGGCAAGGCGGCCGATGATTTTGCAGAAACGGAAGATGCACTTGCAGACAAGCTCCACGATTTAGCGCTGCTCGAAACGGAATTTTCAAAAGCGATGGAAGGCCGCTATGACGATGCCGAGGACATGATGCAGCTCCTGATAGAGAAGCTGCCGTCGTCGAAGTTCATCAAGGGCGCACGATTCTGGGTCGATGGCTTCATCTTCTTCAACCCGCAGGAACGGCAGGTGCTTGCGGGGCTCCTCGCTGCTGGCTGCGATGTGACCGTGACGCTGCCGCTTGACCCAGCCCTTAACAAGAGCTTTGAAAATACATCATCGACCGGCCTTTTCAACCGTTCGTGGCGCACGCGCAAAGACCTCATCGAGCAGGCGGCACGGCCGCTCGGCGCGGCTGTCAGGGATGTGACGGTTGCAGGGCCGCAGGATGCAGCGGAAGGCCGCTTTCAGGCTCCGGCGCTCGCGGCCATTGAGCGCGGCCTGTTCCACCATCCCATCGAGCCGCAAGAAGGGGCTGGCGCGGGCGTGCAGATCGTCGAGGCCGCGAACCGCCGCATCGAGGTCGAAGCCGCGGCCGCTGACATCCTGCGCCTTGCAAGGACGGAGGGGCTGCGCTATCGCGACATCGGCATCCTCGTGCGCGAGGAAGACGCATATCTCGGGCTCCTCAAGCTCGTGCTCGAAGACCGCCATATCCCGTTCTTCATCGACGGGCGGCGCGAGACCGTGCATCATCCGCTCGCGGAGCTCGTGCGCTCAGCGTTCGAGGTCGTGCGCGGCTGGCGCTACGAGCCCGTCATCCGCACGTTGCGCACGGGCTTTTTTCCGCTGACGCGCGAGCAGATTGACAAGCTTGAAAACTATGTGCTCGAATTCGGCGTGCGCGGTGCGAAGCGCTGGACGATGGAAGAACCATGGCCGTGGCACCGCCGCCGCTCGCTTGACGATGCGGAAGAAGATCTGACGGAGGCCGACGCCGAAGCGCTGGCCGAAATCGACTACCTGCGCCGCCAGGCCGCCGGGCCGCTCTCTGATTTCGCGGTAAAACTCGCGGGGGGCAAGACTGTCCGCGATTATACGGCGGCGATTTACGGCCTGCTCGAAGCGCTCGAAGTCCCTGCAAAGCTGACGGCCTGGACGGAGGCGAGCGAGCACGATGAGCGCTTGGCCTCGGCTTCGGAGCATCGGCAGGTCTGGGACGACCTCCTGGAGCTCTTTGACCAGCTCGTCGAGGCGGGCGGCGACGAGGCGATGACGCGCCGCGATTTCGAAGCCATCCTCGGTGACGGCCTCGATGCGCTTGAAATGAAAATCATCCCGCCGGGACTTGATTATGTGACGGTCGCGCCATTCGACCAGAACAGCCTCATGAATGCGAAGGCCATCTACATCCTCGGCGCGGGCGAGGGTGTCATGCCGCGCCGCAGCCGCGAGAAAGGGCTGTTTTCCGATGCCGACCGCCAGCATCTCTCCGAGGCTGGTCTTGAAATCGCCTCGGGCGGTCTCGATGGCAGCCTGGCCGAGAAATTTTTGCTCTACCGCGGTTTCACGGAAGCGAGCGAGCATCTCTGGGTGTCGTATGCGCTCGCGGGCTCCGAGGGCGAGGGGCTTGCGCCATCGGCCTATATCGGCCGTCTGCGCCGCTTGTTGCCCGATGCATCGTTTCTCTCGTTGCCGCTCGAAAGCCTCGACATGCCCGATGAAGAAGGCGCGACCGAGCTCAGCCATGAGGCCGTGCTGCGTCTTGCCGATGGCAGGAAATCCGTCACAGGGCTCGCCGCCGCTCTGCGCGGCTTGCGCGAACGCGGCACGCTGGCGCCGTACTGGCGCGATGTCTACAACTGGGCGGGGGAGCAGCCGGAACTTTCGACGCCGCTCCATCTCGCGCTTTCGGGGCTTTTTGCGCCGCCTCCGCAGGAGCGCCTGCCGGAGTCGGTGGCACTCGCCATTTTTGCGAAGCACCGCCGCCTTTCGGGCAGCGTTACGCGCTTCGAGGAATTCGCGCAGTGTCCGTTCCGCCATTTCGCGCATTATGGCCTGAGGCTCGAGGAACGCCGCGAACAGGGCATGCATGCCTTTGATTTCGGCACGCTGTTGCACAGCTGCCTGCGCGCCTGCGGCGAGACACTGCATGCGGCCGGCCGCAGCTGGCGCGATGTCGGCGAGACCGAGGGGCATGAGATGGTGCAGGACGTGCTCGGCGAAATCGCGCCGCGCCTGCAGAACGAGCTGCTGCTGAGCACGAAGGCCTACGAGCACCTGCTTGCGCGCATCGGCCTGACAGCGGAGCGTTCGCTCGCGCGCCTCATTTCGATGGACAGCGCGAGCCAGTTCCATCCCGTCGCGTTCGAGCGCATCTTTGGCGGCGGTTCGGGCGCGATGCCGCCGCTGTCGTATGACCTGCCGCATGGCGTGCGCCTCGACGTGCGCGGGCAGATCGACCGCATCGATTTTGACGAATCGGGCCGCTATTTCCTCGTCGTCGATTACAAGACGGGCAAGATGAGCCTGAATCTGCTCGAAGTCTACGAAGGACTCAAGCTCCAGCTGCTGACGTATCTGCTCGTCGCAAAGAACCTCTTGCAGAAGACGGAAGACCATGAAATGCTGCCTGCGGGCATGCTGTACTGCTTCCTCAAATACGAATGGTGGCAGACCGACCACAAGGCGAGCCCTGAGGAAATCCGCAAGCATTTCGACGCCGCGCTCAAGATGCCGGGCTGGGTGCTCGCCGACCCCGAAGTCGTGCGCGCCATTGATGCGACGGGGCGCTTCCTGCCCATCCGCATCACGGCAAAAGGCGAATTTTATGCGAGCGATCGGCCAAAGGTCAAGACGCCCGAGGAATTCGACATTCTCTTGAAATACGTCGATCTCATGCTCGAGAAGACGGGCGAGGAAATCCTCCTGGGCGACATCGCGCCGCGGCCGTATCAGATGGGGAAGCGGACGGCCTGCGATTACTGCCCGTACCGCGCCATTTGCGGCTTTGACCCGACGCTCGACGGCTGCACGTATCGGCGTCTCATAAACCGGAAGGACGAAGAACTCATGGATGACATCCAGCAGCGCGAACAGGAACGCGACGCGGCAAAGAAAGGAGGCAGCAACCATGCCTGACTGGACAACAGAGCAGAGAGCGGCCATCGAGCTGCCTGATAAGAACCTGCTCGTCGCGGCGGCGGCGGGCTCGGGCAAGACGGCCGTGCTCGTCGCGCGCATCATCCGGCAGGTGCTCGAGGGTGGTGTCGATGTCGATAAATTGCTCGTCATGACGTTCACGGATGCGGCGGCACGCGAAATGCGCCAGCGCGTCGAGGCTGCGCTCGAAAAGGCACTCGAAGCGGCGGACGACCGCGCGCGGGCAGCAAAGATCGAGCGCCAGCTCGTGCTGCTCTCGGGCGCATCGATTTCGACGATGCACAAATTCTGCATGGGCGTGCTGCAGCGCCATTTCGAGGCCATCGACCTCGACCCGCAGTTCCGCCTCGGCGGCCAGCAGGAGCTCGCGCTCCTGCGGCAGGACGTTATCGAAGAGCTGTTCGAAAAAGCGTATGACGAGGGCTCGGCCGCGTTCCTGCAGTTTGCCGATGACTATGGCAGCGACCGTGGCGACGAACTGCTTTATGCACTCGTTGAGCGGCTCTATGGCTTTTCGCTTGCCCAGCCATTTCCCGACGAGTGGCTGCGAAAGCAGGCAGAAGCGTTCGACCTCGCGGCCGATGCACGCCTGTCGGGTACCGTCTGGTATGCGACGGTGCGCGAGGAAATCCGCCTGCGCCTGCAGGCGATGGAGGACGCGGCCGCCGCGCTCGTCGACGATGCCGGGGCGGCGGGTCTCGAGCCGTATGTGACGACATTCGAGGACGACCGCGCGCTCGTGCACAGTCTCTGCGAGGCGGAGGAATCGGGCGACTGGGGCGAGCTCTATCAGGCGTTTTCATCGGCGAAGTTCGGCAAGCTCAAGACGGCGCGCGGCGCGGACAAGGCGGTCACGGAACCGCTCAAGGCGCAGCGCGACAAGCTCAAGAAGACGCTCGCGAAGCTGCAGGAAAAGTATTTCTACGCGCCCGAAGATGAACTGCTGGACGGCCTGCGCCATGCCGCGCCCGACGTGCGCGAGCTCGTGCAGCTGACGATTGCGTTCCATGCGGCGTATCAGCAGGCAAAGAAAGAGAAAGGGCTTGCCGATTTCAGCGACCTCGAGCATTTTGCGCTCGCGATCCTCGTCGACCACGAGGCGCATGCGGCAGACCCCGACGCCCCGCTCGCGCCGTCGCCCGTCGCTTTGGCGCTGCGCGAAAAATATCACGAGGTCATGGTCGATGAATACCAGGACACAAATGGCGTGCAGGAGGCCATTGTGAACCTCGTCGCGCGGCAGGAGCCGCCGAACCTCTTCGTTGTCGGCGACGTCAAGCAGAGCATCTACCGCTTCCGCCTCGCGAATCCCGAGCTCTTCAACGAAAAATATGAATCCTATCCGAAGCACCCTGAGACGTGTGCGCGCATCGACCTTTCGCAGAACTTCCGCAGCCGCCCCGAAGTGCTCGCGGCCATCAACTTCATCTTCGCGCAGGTCATGGTCAAAAAGACGATGGAGCTCGCCTATGATGACGCGGCTGCACTGCATCCGGGCCAGGACTATAAGCCCTGCGACGGCCCGTGCCTTGCGGGGCCGCAGGAACTCGTCGTGCTTTGCAAGGACGACGGCGACGAAGCGGCAGCTGTCGGCGACGATGGGGACGATGAAGAAACGCGCACGGCCATCGAATGCGAGGCGCAGTATATCGCCGACCGCATCCATGCGTTTTTCGAGCAGGGCGTGCAGGTCTTTCACAAGGACGACAAAAAATATCATCCGATCGAGTACCGCGACATCGTCATCCTCATGCGCAGCGTTGCGGGCAAGGCAGAGTCCGTGCTCAAGGTGCTCCAGCAGAATGACATCCCGGCTTATGCATCGAGCGATGCCGGCTATTTCGAGGCGCGCGAAGTGCGGCTCATGCTCTCGTTGCTCTCGATTCTCGACAACGCGCGGCAGGACATCCCGCTCGCGGCCGTGCTGCTCTCGCCGATTGGCGGCTTCACGATTTCCGAGATGGCGGCCGTGCGCCTCGCGGCGCCCGAGGGCGATATTTTCACGGCGCTCCTGACGGCGGCAAGCCCCGAAAAGGAAATCGACCCGACCGTCCAGCAGAAGGCGGCCTCGTTTCTCGCGCGTCTCACGCATTGGCGCGACCTCG
>Ga0256404_1012568_pt1 | contig 10984 bp, 22 predicted proteins | sample RumenRJG_01DNA_FD_185990 | JGI IMG/M metagenome (GOLD analysis project Ga0256404, IMG submission 185990) | Bovine rumen microbial communities from Lethbridge, Alberta, Canada - RJG_01 | ecosystem: Host-associated > Mammals > Digestive system > Stomach > Rumen | place: Canada: Alberta | collected...
GTATACTGTTCTGTGCTTTCGGGTGGTGGCGCAGTTTGGTAGCGCACTTGACTGGGGGTCAAGGGGTCGCTGGTTCGAATCCAGTCCACCCGACCAGAAAACAGCAGGTGGGACGGCATAATCGCCGCCCCACCTTTTTTGTTAGGTACCTGTGCTATCCATAAGAATCCATAAGGGAATTCGGACTATGCAGGAAAGAGCCGATTCTATGCACCCGCCACGATGGCAGACATGGCCGCTGCAGATTGCTCGTAGGTCGCATCGCCGGGGTTTAGGTAGTTCGAATAGAGCACTGGGCTGTTGTCGGTGCGCCCCTGCATGGCGTTGATGATCGTGCGGTCAACTCCCGCCTGCTGCATGAGCGTTGAGTAGGTCGCACGCATGCGCCCAATCTCAACGAATGTGAGCCCTTCTAAGGCCCCACCTTCATCGAACAGGGCTCTCCATCGCTTCGGTATGTAGGAGGGCGTTAGGCGCTGCCCTGTGAGCCGCCAACCGTCTTTGATGTAGCGCCGCGACTGGCAGATAGGGCCATGCCCACGGCACGCATGGAGCGCATCGGAGAACGGCGGTCGCATAGGCACCGCTCGATAGCGCCTATCGTTCTTCGGCACCTTCATGCCATCCTCTGCCGTGTAGGCGCTCGATACCTTGATCGTTGCCGACCAGTGCTCTTGACCGTCGAGCATGAGGATATTCTCAAACAGAATATCCTCCCAGTCGATTGCTAACGCTTCCGAGCGCGAGAGACCGCAGCCGACCATGACGAGCCACAGCGGATAGAGCTGATCGCCTTTGAGCTTCTCGAGGGCGATTGCTACCTCTTCGGCGCTCCATACGGGCAAGGGAGTGTTGCGTCTTCCCTTTGGCATCTTGTATCGGTATTCGCCGCCCATGGGCGCATCGTCTTTCAGATGGTCGAAATGCGCCTGGTTGAGAATCGCCCTCAAGGTGCGCACGTAGTTCGGCGCCGATTGCGGCGGGAGCTGGTTAATCCACCGCTGAATCTCGATGTTGCTTATCCTGGACAAGCCCCATTGCCCGAACGTTGGCGCGATATGGGCTCGATAGTGGCTGTCGTAGGTGTTCGCGTTGGCGTTGGTGGTGGTGGCGTGCTTCATGGGCGAGAAGTAGCCCCAATAGTAGGCGTCGAGCGTCATGTCATCGCCTGTCGATAGGCACCTACCCATCTCATTGGCTAGCTCCACGATCGCGGCATCGGCTTCTATCTCGCTGCCGTAGACCGTTCTCGTGGCGGTTCTCTGCGTGCCGTCCTTGCGATAACCGGAAGAGACGCGAATCTGCCACACGTCCGGGCGAATCTCGCGCTTGCTGCCGAGTTTTGATCTGTTGTGCGATAATGCCATAAGGCAACCTCCTGTCTGGTGGGAGCCGCGCCCTCATGTGAGTTTGGTCGCTGGCATGAGGGCTTTTTTATATAAAACGGGGAAATAGATATATAGAAAGCTTTATTCCTCCAATCTAGTCTGAGTGATTCTTAACCTCAAAGACGTCAGACAGACCAAGCAAGAAGTCTGCTGTACAGTGGCACGTCTCTGTGATGATCCTTAGATATTCGCCATCGGGTGACCTGATGCCACGTTCCCAGCGTGATACCGTCTGCTTGTTCGCGCCGATGGCTTGACCTAGTTGCTCTTGGCTAAGGTTTGCGGCTTTTCTCACAAGTGCTATCCGTGCACCTATGAGCTTACGCAGCTCCTGTACTTCCATGGCTCTCTCCTTAGTAGGCAAGTAAACCCTACGGAATATTGTAGACGAAAAATTGTTGACAAACTAGACCAAAAGGCCTACTGTTTTACCAGTGAGGTAGACCGTACGGCCTACTGAAATACCCAAATGGACTAGAAGGAGGTGAAATGGTGGCTACTAAGTACGACCCGTGCAACTACAAGGTATTCCGCACTAAGGCAGGCATGACTGCACAGGAAGTGGCTACGAAGATCGGAGTCTCGATCTCCACGCTCTTCTCTTGGGAATCCGGCAAGACGTCTCCTGACAGTGTTTATGTCGCACAGCTTGCGGAGCTTTACGGCTGCACGGCGGATGAGCTGATTTCTTGCACCAACTAGCACCACAGCAAAGAAAAACGCCCTCCACGGGGGCATCCGCAGAGGGCACGACATGAGATTGGAGGTCTCATATGTCACAAGAGATTGTAAAGCAATTCTCCAACGAACAGTTCGGCGAGTTGCGCGTAGTCCAGGATGAGCAAGGCGAGCCGTGGTTCGTGGCCAAGGACGTATGCGATGCGCTTGGCCTTGGTAGGCAGCACGACTCTACTCGTTATCTCGATGATGACGAGAAGGGGGAGGGTTTAGTAAACACATCCTCCGGAGTTCAGACCATGGTCACCGTCAACGAGCCCGGCCTTTACCGCCTTATCCTCAAGTCACGCAAACCAGAAGCCAAGGCTTTCCAGCGTTGGGTCACGCACGAAGTTCTCCCGGCAATCCGCAGGGACGGCGGCTATATGGTCGCACGTGACGAAACGCCCGAAGAGACCATGGCACGCGCTCTGCTCATCGCGCAATCGACCATCGAGCGGCAGACCGCGCAAATCGCCGAGCTCAAGCCCAAGGCGCTGTTCGCAGATGCTGTTGCCGCTTCCGATGGCACGTGCCTTATCGGCGAGCTGGCGAAGATGCTGCGTCAGAACGGCGTGGATTTCGGTCAGAACCGCCTGTTCGAGGTCATGCGTGAGCAAGGCTTTCTCGGCAAGAGCGGGAGCAACCGCAATGTTCCCACGCAGCGTGCGATGGAGATGGGCCTTTTCCGCATCAAAGAGACGGCCATCACGCACAGCGACGGCCACGTGACCATCTCGCGCACGCCCAAGGTCACGGGCAAGGGCCAAGTCTACTTCCTTAAGCGGTTCGGGGTGATGGCAGATGCCTAAGACCGTTGAGCGCAAATGGATGCCCATGACCACGTGCGCAAAGGAATATCTCGGCGTTTCGCCCGATCTCCTGCGCTCCGCAATCGTGGCAGGCGAACTTCCCGCCATTGAAAAGCCCAAGACGCGCAGGCGCAAGCCAGATGCCACCCGCGAGAACCACCATTGGTGGGTCAACACCGATGACGTTGATGCCTGGATGCGAAGCCATCCGCTCGTATTCCCGTAGCCACCTGCGCATGGCCTGTTGCCGCCTACCTTTCAGCGACCAAGCGCCGAGCAATCGGCCCGGGTAAAGGGCGGGAAAAACAACACGCCTTGCTTGCTCCGTAGTTCCTCACTACCGCCTTTGCAGGCCATGCGTAGGCGGTTCCCACCAGACAAGAAAGAAGGATGAAATGTACTCATTCAAGCACACATGGCCCATCTACCTGCTCGCACTCATCATCGGCATGGGATTGGGGCTGTAATGGCTTCGCCGAAGATGCTTTACGTGTGGGTGCCGTCTAACAGGCGTGGCCGAAACGGTGCACCGAGGGCAATGGACGGCCTAAACGAGATCATCGCCGACAACCGGGCGAACAAGTACAACGGCGCCCGAATCGAGCGAGAGAACGTCGAGTGGGTCACCTGGTACGTCATGCAGGCCATGAACCGCCAGCACTGGCAACCGATGCTCGACAAGGACAAGGCGGTTCCCTGCAAGGTGCTGGTCACGTTCGTTGAGACGAGCGACCGACGAGACGTTGCCAACGTGTTCGGCGGCGGGCTCAAGTACACGCTCGATGCGCTCACGAGGGCGCAAGGCCGCAAGGGCGGCGCGGGAGCCATCTACGACGATTCGGTTCGCTGGCTCTCGGAAGTAGTTCCCTCTATCCGTATCGACCCCATGAATCCCGGCATAGAGATTACCGTCATAAGGAGTGTTTAATGGCAATCACAGGAGAGAATCAGTTTTTCCAGCTCGTGCGCTGCGAATCAGATGACGAGTGGCTTGAGCAGCGCAGGCATGGCGTGGGCGGCTCTGAGGTCGCAGCCATCATGGGGCTCTCCCCGTGGAAGACCGCAACGCAGCTCTGGCTTGAGAAGACTGGCCGCATCGAGCCTGCAGACATAAGCGATAAGCCTTATGTCGCTTTCGGTACCATCATGGAGCCGGTTATCGGCAACTGGTACCGTGAGCAGTTCCCAGACCGCACCGTTAGGCGCGTCAACGCCATCTGCAAGAGCCTTATCAGACCATGGGCGCAGGCATCGCTCGATTATGAGGTACGTGACGGCTCTGTTTGGGGCGTGCTCGAGATCAAGACCGCCCGCACCGCTGCAGACTGGCAAGATGGCGTGCCGGCGTACTACCTCACGCAGATCATGCACTACATGCAGGTCACCAACAGGCCATTCGCAGATGTTGCCGTGTTCTTCCGCGACACCTGCGAGTTCAAGTGCTTCCGCGTGGACTACGACCAGGAAGACGGCGCTGCAGTGCGGGCGGCAGTTGATGACTTCTGGCTCAACTACGTCATTCCCAAGGTCATGCCGCAGGTTGTCGGCACTGCCGGAGAAGCAGCGGCGCTCACTGAGTACTACGGCGCTGCCAGCGGCGATTTCAAGCAGCTCATCGACCCCGATGTTGACGCTGCCGTATCCGCCTACCAAGACGCTGCCGAGCGCGAGAAGCAGGCGCATGCCGAGAAGACCGAGGCGGCTACCAAGCTTATCGCCGCCATCGGAGATGCCAAGGGCATCATTACCGACGTTGCCAAGGTCACGTGGGTAAGGAGCGAGCGCGAAGTGCTCGACCAAAAGGCACTCAAGGAGCAAGCGCCGGAAGTCTACGCCAAATATTCCAAGACCGAATCTCGCAACGGCGGGCTTCGCATCAAGGAGCTGTGATGGAGGAAGAGCGCCTGTTGGCGATTATTTACCGCGCATTCTACGTCGAGCATAAGGAGCCATCGGAGATTGACAAGCTCGTTGGCCTTGTGGAGGGCGAAGCAAGAAGGGCAATCGTGCATTCCTGGCACGAACCGACCGATTACGTACAAATCTTGATTGGAGCAGCAAATGGGACAGATCACTAACGCAACGCAGGGCAAGGCACTCGCAAAGGCCAATCCTGCAGGAGATTTCAAGGGCATTCTCGCCGCCAACTGGCACAAGATTGCAGCTGTCATGCCGAAGCACATGAGCGAAGACCGCATGTTCCAGCTTGCGATGAGCGCCTACAACTCAACTCCGCAGCTGGCAGAGTGCTCAACGGTATCCGTGCTCTCCTGCATCATGAAGTGCGCCGCTCTTGGTATGGAGCCCAGCGCGGTCGATGGCCTTGGCCGCGCCTACATCCTCCCGTTCCGCAACAGCAAGACGCGCCGCATGGAAGCCACCTTCATCCTGGGCTACAAGGGCATGATCGACCTTGCTAGGCGCTCCGGCGAGGTCGAGAGCATCAGCGCCCGCGCAGTCTACGAGGGCGATGAGTTCCGCTATGCCTACGGCCTCAACGAAGACCTCTACCATGTGCCGATGCACAAGAGCGACCAGCTCACCTATGCGTACTGCATCGCACGCTTCAAGGACGGCGGGCATTACTTCATCGTGCTCTCACGTAAGGAGATCGAAGCGGCACGCAAGGCTTCCAAGGCTGGCAACAACGGCCCTTGGGTCACGAACTACGATGCCATGGCAATCAAGACGGCCATCCGCAGGGCGTTCCCGTACCTTCCCGTCTCTATCGTGGCGCAGGAGGCCGCTGCGGCAGACGAGCAGACACCCGACTACAGCTCCGTGCTTTCTCCCGTGGTGCCTACGGCTGAGCAGGAGCCTGCAGACGAGCCCGTAGACGTTCCCGAGGGCATCGACCCCGAGACGGGCGAGATTATGGCTGAAATCGTCTCTGACGAGCCCGAGCTGGCAGACGAAGACATTGCTTTCCCGGGAGAAGAGTAATGAGCTGGTGCACGACCTCTACAAAGACCTCGCCGCCATATTGGGCGATGGTCTATGGATGGAGCCTTACGAGAGCCGAATGATGGAGCTGGGGGTGGACGATGGCTGAGCATGAGGGCATTTGGACGGAGTACCGTCCGACCTATTGGGATGGATGGAGCGCCTGCAAGCGTATGGGAGACCTCGTGCGGTGCAGGGATTGCAGACACTATACAGAAGACGAACTCGAGTATTACCACTTCTGCGGTGAATGGTGTGAGCAGGTCGAGCCAGACGGTTTCTGCGCATGGGGAGAACGGAGGGACGCATGAGCGGCACGCGCGGGAAAAGGCACGTGCGCTTCACGGACGGCGCTGGGTTCACCCGCCACTGCTGGGAGTGCGCCAACGCCACCGACTGGAACGGCAAGGACGGATGGTGCACCGCCAACGGCATGCCGATTGACCGATACGACAGTCCGAGCAACATCTGCTCCAAGGCAAGGCGCTGTTGGAGCTACAGGGAGGTGGACGCATGAAGAGCAAACGAGTAACTAGCACGTGGGAGTTCTACCGTGACAACTGCGAGGGCTTCAAGGAGCCTATGCGCAAGGAGCTGCGCAAGCTTGATGGCTACGTTGCCAACATCGAAGCCGAAAACTCGAAGCTGCGGGTGCTGGTCAGGGACCTGTGGCACGAACTAGACGCAGCGACGCAGTACGAAGCTGGCGGCTCTCGCGGTATCGTGTTCGAGTTTGCTGACGCCATGCGCAAGCTTGGAATCGAGGTGGACGCATGAGGGATGACGAGAAGGCATTGACCTACGAAGAAGCCAAGCAGCTGTGCAGGATGGCTTTCGACGCAGGCGCCGATTACGGCAGCACGTCGATGCAGTACGGCTGCAATGCGGTCGCATACGACTGGGAGCATTGGCTCAACAAGAACGAGCACCTGTTCATGCCGAAGCCGACCGTCGAGGACGTGCTGCGGGAGATGCTGGTGCAAGCGGTCGGGTACAGCGACGCGAACACGACCGTCGCTCTCAATGCCATCACCGAGTTCGCCGCCAAGCTGCGGCTGGCAGGTGAGGACGCATGAGCGAGCACATGTTCTTCCAAGGCAATCCGAGCGGCAAGGCCGATGATGCGCCGTCCGAGCTTTCCACGCTCTCCGTCCTGTGCGAGCTGCTGGGCAAGGTGGACGCATTGGAGCGCCGCATCGAGCGCATTGAGCGGTTGCTTAGCCACAAGACGGGCAAGCTTGCTGGCAATGATTTCGGCGCGGTGTTTCTAGACGAGCTCGGGCAGGAGGAACAAGGTGGAGCCGACGAGCTTGCAGATGACTAAGATCATCACCTTGATTACTCAGTTCGCCCGCATCACCGGCAGAACGAACAAAGAGGTTGCCGATGCGCTGTTGGCAACCAAAACGCTCAGGTCATTAGGCCAAACAGGCGATGGGGTGATGACCTACGAGCAGGCGGAAGCCGCCATAGCAATTCTCGAATCATGGATTAGGAGGAAGCGTGAACATCAATTCAGTTGACATCTCCGGCAACCTCACGCGGGATGCCGAAAAGCGCGTGACCACATCCGGCAGCACCGTGGTCAACTTCGACGTTGCTGTTAACGACCGCGTTTTCAACAAAGACACCAACACCTGGGATGAACGGCCAAACTATATCGGCTGCATCGCGTTCGGCAACTACGCAGAAGCAATTGAGCCATACCTTCGCAAGGGTCTTCATGTTGCGATCAAGGGCAAGCTCCGCTACTCGCAGTGGGAAAAGGACGGAGCCAAGCGCAGCAAGGTCGAGGTGGTAGTCGAGCAGATGGACTTCATGAGCCAGCCGACGAAGCCCAAGCAGGAGCCCGCGCAGGAGGCTTACTCAGCGCCGCAGCCGCAGGAAGTCTACGACGAAGAGATTCCGTTTTAAGGAGGTAGGCGATGCTCACGCTCAAGACCGTTTACCTGTCGGGCGCGATGGAGGGAAAGCCAGATCTCAACCGCGCCGCTTTCGCAGAAGCAGAATCCGCTGCCTACGACAACGGCGCCGATTGGGTCTTCAACCCGTGCGAGTATTACCGCATCAAAGACCAGATGCCCGACTGGCCGCGTGGCAAGTTCATGCGAAACGACATGCGGGCGCTGCTCGATGCAGACGTGCTGGTTGCCCTTGACGATGCCGACGAGAGCCGTGGCGCACGTCTCGAGATGATGGTTGCGCAGGCATGCGGCATCGAGATCATGAGGGCAAGTGATCTCGCATGAGCTGGGAGATTTGGCGCAAGCCCGGGCGGTACATCAAGCGGCATGGTCGCTACATCTGCCTCAACTGCACCGCCTACTTCCGCACGCGCTGCTGCGTCACCCAGCTCAACCGCATGACGCATGAGGGATGGCGCGAGGTCAAGTTTTGCCCTGTGTGCGGCTGCGAGCTGACCGAGCGCATCGAGCCTAACACGACTTATCAGCTTTCGTTCCAGTTCAAGGTGTAGCCATGACCGCAGAAGAAGCCCAGGCATACGAGCGTTTCCTCGATGAAGCGCAATCAGAGCCGGTGAAGTACATCAAGCACGACACGCAGGCGCATGATGACGAGGCGCTGTATCGGCTTGCCAACACCTACGGCATGGCCTACTACGGCCTGTACTGGCTTCTCGTGGAGCTTCTTACGGGCCGCAGGCACCACTACTACGACGTGGGCGATGAGGCGGGCTGGCGGCGGCTCACAGGCGACATGGGCTGTCTCTGCGACATGAGCCAGGAAGAGTGCATGACCTTCGTGAAGCGGCTCTACGATGCCGACCTCATCAACCGGCAATGGTTCGATGAGATGCACCGCGTCTCGATCAAGCGCATCAATGCCGATGCTTTTGTCTACGCAGAGACAGTTGCAACCAAGAAGCTCGGCGCTTGGAAGACCAACAGGAGGCGTCTAGATGGATAAAGATTTCAACCGTTACGCTATGCGTCACGCTAAGCGCCACGCTAAGCGAAACGCTATGCGTCACGCTATTGTCTTGTCTTGTCTTGTCTGTAATAGTCTTGTCTGCTCTACGGCGGCGGGCAATGTTGAAAACTCTTGGGGCAACCATGCTGGCGCGTGATTGGTTCGGAGAGTTGCGCTGGAAGGTAACGTGTATCGCCAAGGTCGAGGAAGTCATCAAGGCGATGCGGCTTAAGGTCGGTGCGCACGGGCAGAAGTTCGACGCGATAGGCAAGGGCGGCGGCAGCGACGTGAGCGACGCGGCCATAGCCATAGCAGAAGCCGAGATCAAGCTTGATGAGATGCGCGCGAAGGTAGAGCCCGAGATCGAGACGGCTACCGCTGTGCTCTACGGTCTCTCCGGCAGGGGAGGATTGGCGAAGCAGAGATGTTCTGCCGACACCGATTGCATCCTGGGCTACTACGTCATGGGCATGAGCTGGCATGAGGTCGCGTGCGAGATGGTCAAGCCCGACAGCAGGGATGCAGAGCAATGGTGCAAGCGGCGGGCATATCGGGCGTTAGCGGCGCTTGATGAGTATGATTGGCGGGAATTGATAAATTCCTAGACACTTGTACCGAGGTTTTGCTATATTCGATATGGTCTTGAATTGACTCTAGAGCCCTCGAAGATTCGGGGGCTTTTCCATTTCAAAGGACAACTTATGACGCTGCAGCAGTTGGCTAACATCGCCGCACGCTATTCGACCGAGATGGCGCATGCCATGCTCTGCGCCTGCGTTGTCAAGAGCTACGCCACCAACGAGGCGCTTGAGATTCCCGCGCAGGCTGCAGCGCACGTGCGCAGTGGAGAGCGACCGGCAGACGAGCCGACCGAAGAGGATTGGCGCTGGATGGTCGAGAGCAACAGGGAAGCGCGGTTCCTCTATGGCTAAGGAATTCTCCAAGCACATCTACCATACGAGCGAATGGGAGCGCGTAAGGCAGGCTGCATGGGCGCGTGACCACGGGCTCTGCGTGGAGTGCAGGAAGCGCGGGCGCGTCACTGTTGCCGAGATCGTGCACCACATTGACGAGCTCACGCCAGCCAATGTCAACGACCCAGCCAAAGCCTACGGCATCGACAACCTAGAGTGCGTCTGCAGGGAATGCCATGCGAGGTTGCACGGCTACACGCAGAGTTGCACGCGCGATGGCTTCGCGTTCGATGCTCACGGTAACTTCATACGCACAGATTAAGCGTCTGACCTGCGCAAACACTCCCCCCGGTCTGCGCAAATGCGCGTATGCCTAGGGACCAGCGCCGGAAGCTTAAAAATTGCCAACGACAACTTGCGAAAGGTGGGTGGTCTTGTGAAAACGCAGGTAAACGGGAAGAATCAGAAGATTTCAGCCCGAATGAGCGACAGACCAGCCGACAATTCGCAACGGCGCTACCAAGCCGAGGTCAAGCGGCTGCAGGCGCTCACCAAAGACGCCATCCCAGCCACCCAGCGAGACGTTGCGATGCCGCTCATCCATAACATCGCATGGCAGAAGGTCAAGCTTGACGAGGCACGCCACGACCTTATGGGCGAATCGCTGTTCGTTCCCTACGACAACGGCGGCGGTCAGAGCGGCATCCGCGAGCATCCGGGCTTCGTGGCCTACAACAAGCTTTTCACGACCTTCTCTCGTGGCATCAAGCAGCTCATAGACCTCATGGACTACGATGCAGGCGAGGTAGACGAGCTGCAAGGCTACTTCGATGAGACGCGCATCTAAGGCATCCAGCCCCTACGTGCCGTCACTTTCGGGTAAGCTTGCCATCAAAGCCTACTTCGGCGCTGTGCTCAGCGGCGATATCGTTGCGTGCGAGAAGATCAAGAAGGTTGCCCGCATCGTGCTCGATGAGCTCGAGCACGGAAGTAAGGATGGGCGCTTCTCTTACGATGAGCGGTACGCTTCGAAGCACATCAACTTCATCGAGCGGTTCTGCAGGCTTCCATCTGGCCGCTTGGGCGCTCCGTTCCGTCTCGAGCTGTTCCAACGCGCCATCCTTGCCGTCATCTACGGCTTCGTAGACGAGAACGGAGTCAGGCAATACCAGGAAGTGCTCTGGATCATGGGCCGCAAGAACGGCAAAACCTGCCTCGCAAGCGGCATCGAGCTGGACATGACCGCTAACGACGGCGAGGGCGCACCAGAGGTCTACAA
>Ga0256404_1012569_pt1 | contig 10983 bp, 12 predicted proteins | sample RumenRJG_01DNA_FD_185990 | JGI IMG/M metagenome (GOLD analysis project Ga0256404, IMG submission 185990) | Bovine rumen microbial communities from Lethbridge, Alberta, Canada - RJG_01 | ecosystem: Host-associated > Mammals > Digestive system > Stomach > Rumen | place: Canada: Alberta | collected...
TAAAACTCTCGGAAAAAGACATAGCCAGACAGCGATTGCGCATTGCCATCTCTCCTATATTTCCACGGATATTCTCCGGCGCACAGAAATAAACCTTCAATGGCATATATCTATTTGCAATAAATTTACTTGAACATCGTTATCAAGATAATAGTTGCGACAGCAGCAATCAGCGCTGCTTAATATCATCATCAATCAATTTTATGAAACAAATCATTACCCACTTCACTGACGACGACCTCTATAAATTCACCATGTGCTGTGCCGTCATCGACAACTTCCCAAGAGCACAGGTGAAATACAGCTTCAAAGACCGGGACAATACCGTCTATCCCGACGGCTTCGACAAGCTCGTCATGGAGCAGGTGAAATATCTCGAGAACGTTGTCATCACGGATGAAGAGATTGCCTTCATGCGGCGCAAGTGCAACTACATCCCCGAGTGGTTCTATCCCTATCTGAAGGGATTCCGCTACGACACATCGTGGGTGAAGGCATGGCTCGACGACGAGCACCATCTCCACATCGAATTCGAGGGAGCATGGAGCGACACCATTCTGCTCGAAGTGAAGGTTCTGGCTATCGTATCTGAACTCTACTACATCGTGACCGGACAGGACAAAGTGAACTACGAGGACTACTATCGCAAGTCGTACAACAAGGCAGAGCGTCTGCTTGGCGCCGGCTGCACCTACACCGACTTCGGCACGCGCCGCCGTCTCTCCCTGCAGGCTGAGGACGTGATGGTGAAAGCCATGAAAGACTGCTATCTGTCGAAGCAGTGGAAAGGCAAGTTCGTAGGCACTAGCAATGTGTGGCTCGCCATGAAATACGACCTCACTCCCGTCGGCACGATGGCCCACGAGTTTGTTTGCGCCATTGGCGGCATGTACGGTCCGCAGATGGCCAACCACTTGGCTATGGAGTCGTGGCGCAACACCTTCCGTGGAGCACTCGGAACCTACCTTTATGATTCCTTCGGATGGGACATCTTCTCGCTTAACTTCAGTGAGGACTTCGCCAATCTGTTCAAGGGTCTCCGCATCGACAGTGGCGACAACCGCGAGGAACTGCAGCGCATCGTGAAGAAATACCGTTCGCTCGGCGTCGACCCGAAGACCAAGCAGGTGATTTTCTCCAATGCCCTCAACACCGACGAGGCCATTGAGGTGCAGAAGTATGCAGAGAAGTACGTGCAGCCCTCATTCGGCATCGGCACCCACTTCACCAACGACTTCGAAGGCATCAAGCCGATGAACATCGTCATAAAACTCGTGGCCGCCAAGATTACAGAGGCCTGGCCCTACTACAACGAGACTTGCAAGCTCAGTGAGGACGAGGAGAAGCATATCGGCGAGCCCGCTGTCATCAAGCGTTTCCAGGAAGCTATCCACTGGAAGGAGAGAGAACAATAAAGAGAAAATAGAAATTTGTAATAGAAGACCCACCCCCAACCCCTCCCTACAAAGGGAGGGGAGAAGCAAATAGAGGTCAATCCCATAACGCCCTTCCTATAAACGCCTCTCCAGAGAATAAAGAACGATGGCGAGTGACCAACAATTTAGTTTTTCTACACTAATGTCCATAAATGATCATAAATGACTCATGAATAATAACCTTTATGGTTCATTCATGGATGATTAATGAACATTCAATGTTAAAAAAAAACATTAATTCATCCCTTCAGAGGAAGGTAGGAGGGCCGTCATTCCTGACGGCCAAGAAAGAAACTGGATTATTCTATAAGAAATTCGTTCGGAAAGACGTCCGGTTGTTCTGTCAGAAACTCGTTCGGAAATCTTGGCCGTCAGGAATGACGGCCCTCCTATACGCCCTATCGTTTAATAAATGCTTCCTTTTGCTACTTTTCTCCCTTCGGAGGCACGGGTAGGTCTTTTTCCTTTGGAAAGATTGGGATGGGTACTTCTTCAAAAACCTTTTTTTGCTATTACTTTTTGTTTATTCCGCTTAAAAGCAGTAACTTTGCACCCGCAAAGATGAGCCGAGGCAGTAGTCTGCGTGTCTGTATGCTCATTCCCCCTCAGATTTTATACAACTTCAACATGGCGAATTCGCAGGTTTGCCGCATAATCACTTACTATTATGTCATATTTATTTTCATCAGAATCGGTATCTGAGGGACACCCCGACAAGGTGGCCGATCAAATCTCAGACGCTCTTCTCGACCAGTTTCTCGCCTACGACCCCAACGCCCACTGCGCCATCGAAACCTTTGTCACCACCGGACAAGTGGTCATTATGGGTGAGGTGCGCTCGTCGGCCTACATCGATCTTCAGACTATAGCCCGCAAGACCATCAAGCGCATCGGCTATACCAAAGGCGAATACCAGTTCGACGGCAACAGCTGCGGAATCCTTACTGCCATCCACGAGCAGAGCGAGGACATCGACCGCGGTGTGAGCCGCAAGGACAGCATGAACCAGGGCGCCGGCGACCAGGGAATGATGTTCGGCTATGCCACGAATGAGACCGAGAACTACATGCCCGTCACCATCGACCTGGCCCATCTCATCATGCGCACGCTGACCGACATCCGCAAGGAAGGCAAAGTGATGACCTATCTGCGTCCCGATGCCAAGAGTCAGGTGACCGTGGAATACAGCGACGACGGCGTGCCACAGCGCATCCACACCATCGTGGTGAGCACTCAGCACGACGAATTCATTAAGCCAGATTTCAACGCGACCGACCAGAAGAAGGCACAAAGAGAGGCCGACGAGAAGATGCTCGCCAAGATTCGCGAGGACGTTATCAACATCCTCATGCCACGCGTGCTGGAGCAGGTGGGCCCGAAAGTGAAGGCTCTCTTCGACGACAACATTCAATATTTCGTCAATCCTACCGGCAAGTTCGTCATTGGCGGACCTCACGGCGACACCGGTCTGACCGGCCGCAAGATTATCGTCGACACCTATGGTGGCCGTGGCGCACACGGCGGTGGTGCCTTCTCGGGCAAAGACCCCTCGAAGGTGGACCGCTCCGCAACCTATGCCGCACGCTGGATTGCCAAGAATATGGTAGCCGCAGGCGTGAGCGACGAGATGCTTGTGCAGATAGCCTACGCCATCGGTGTGGCCGAGCCCGTCAGCATCTACGTCAACACTTACGGTAAGAGCCACGTCAATATGAAAGACAGCGAGATTGCCGAGAAGATCAATCAGCTCTTCGATCTCCGTCCGAAGGCCATCGAGAAACAGCTGAAGCTGCGCCAGCCCATCTATTCGGAGACAGCCGCCTACGGTCACATGGGCCGCAAGAACGAAGTAGTACACAAGGAGTTCACCAGCCTCTATCACGAGACGAAAGAAATGGATGTGGAACTCTTCACCTGGGAGAGACTCGACCGCATGGACGAGATTAAAAAAGTATTCGGAATAAAATAGAGACAGCTGGAGCCAAGCCTGCACATTAAGGCCCGAACAGCCTGGCAGCAATCGGTGCTCCGCTTCTCGATAATCAATGATTGACAACGACACAATACTGTTCACAACCGACACGCTGGCACCTGTAGAGAAGGTGCCAGCGTGCTTGAAGCGTTTGCCCAAACCCAAGCCGGTGAACGTGAAGGAGCTGCATGCCGATGTGTTTGAGGATTCCACCCACATCACGTCCATCCTCTCTGGCGACACGCTTTTCGTGGAGCGGGGTGGGGCAGGCTACGGCGAGCAGGGCGAACCCGTTCCCTACAACATCGCCAACGACAACTTCATCATCTCGCTGTTGCTGGCCTGCTTTCTGCTGGCGCTCTTCGCTTCGGCCCAAAGCCATCGCTTCATCGTCCGTCAGGCCAAGAACTTTTTCTCGGCACCGCGACGCGAGTTCAGCGACATCACTGAGACCTCCAACGAGCTCCACTTCCAGCTCTTCCTGGCCCTTCAGACCTGTCTGCTCGGCGCGCTCATCTATTTTTTCCTTTGGCATGGTGGCGACACGAGCGTCAACTTCTCCGACAAATATAAGGAGATAGGCATCTATACCGGCATAGTGGCGGTATACTTCATCGTGAAATTGCTGCTCTACTGGATTACGGGCTGGGTGTTTTTCGACATCCGCAAGACCGAGCAGTGGACCAAGGCCTACCTCTTTCTCGTCTCTTCAGAGGGTGTGCTGTTGCTGCCTGCCGTGATGCTTTGCACATACTTCAAAACCAATTCCCAGAACCTGCTTATTTACGTATTTGCAGTCGTTGGAATTGTCAAATTACTAACACTTTACCGCACTACAGTCATCTTTTTCAGAAAGAAAAACGTCTATCTGCAAAATATTTTGTACTTTTGTGCGCTCGAAGTGGTACCTGCCTGCATTCTTGCTGGTATTCTACTGCTTACAAGTAACTATTTGAGATTAATTTTATAGGATCCGATGATAAAGAAAATACTCATTTCGCAGCCTCAACCGGCAAGCGACAAGTCGCCGTATTATGACATTGAAAAGGAATTTGGCGTAGAGTGTGTCTTCCATCCCTTCTTTAAGGTAGAGGGGCTCTCTGCAAAGGAATTCCGCCAGCAGCGCATCAACCTGCTCGACTATACCGCAGTGGTATTCACTTCCCGCCACGCTATTGACAACTATTTCAAACTGGCCAAGGAAATGCGTATCACCATTCCTGAGGACATGAAGTATTTCTGTGTCATCGAGACCATCGCTTTATACATTCAGAAGTACGTTCAGTATCGCAAGCGCAAGATATTCTTCGGCACAACGGGCAAGATCGACGACGTGCTGCCCCAGATGGTGAAGCACAAGGATGAGAAATACCTCGTGCCGCTGAGCAGCGTCCACAACGACAGCATCGCAAAGCTCCTCGACAGCAAGAAACTGCACCACAAGGAATGCGTGATGTACACCACCGTGAGCAACGACTTCACCGATGAGCAGAAGAAGAACTTCGACTTCGATATGATTGTGTTCTTCAGCCCCACTGGCGTGAAGGCCTTGAAGAAGAACTTCCCCGACTTCGAGCAGGGCAACATCAAGATTGCCGCTTTCGGTCCCGCCACCGCTAAGGCTGTGGAAGCCGAAGGACTCCATCTCGACCTCCAGGCTCCGTCGCAGCAGTATCCGTCGATGACCTCTGCGCTGAAGGCCTATCTGAAAGAGCAGAACAAGTAATCCATCTAATTGTATCCAATGCCAGCCAACACCCTGAGCAAAGACGAGAGGCTGTGCAGCCGCACCGCCATCGAGGAGCTGTTCAACAGCAGTTCCCACAGGAGCATGACCGTGTTCCCGCTTAGGGTGGTCTACGTTGAACGCAAGCGGTTCGCCGACGAGCAGACACTGCAGATGCTCGTCAGCGTGCCAAAAAAAAGCTTCAAGCGCGCCGTGAAGCGCAACCGCGTGAAACGGCAGGTGCGCGAGGCTTTCAGGATGAGCAAACAGCCGCTGACCGAACTGCTCACAGAGCGCAACCTGACGCTCGACGTGGCTTTCATCTGGCTCGACAACAACCTCCATTCCAGCAATGAGGTGAAAAGCAAAGTGGAGAAGATGCTCCGCAGGATAGGAGAGCGGTTATGAGTCAGCCAACGGAGAAACCTCATCGCAGCAAGCTGGGACAGGTGCTGTACATCATCTGTCTGCCGTTGACCTGGGCGCTCGTGCTTCCCATCATGTTCTATCAGAAGTTCATCACGCCCTATACGCCCCCGTCGTGCAGATTCACGCCCACCTGTTCGGAATACGCCCGTCAGGCACTGCTCAAGTATGGTCCCATCAAGGGTCTGGCACTTGCCATCTGGCGCATCCTGCGCTGCAATCCCTGGGGCGGAAGCGGCTACGATCCGGTGCCATAATCGTTACATCTAATAAAATCAAAGACTATAAGATAATGAAGAATTTCGTAGAAGAACTCAAATGGCGTGGCATGCTCGCACAGATCATGCCCGGTACGGAAGAATATCTTCAGAGCCATCTCACTTCGGGCTATCTGGGTACCGACCCCACAGCCGACTCACTCCATATCGGCCACCTCTGTGGCATCATGATGCTGCGCCACTTCCAGCGCTGCGGCCACAAGCCTTATCTGCTCGTGGGCGGTGCTACGGGAATGATTGGCGACCCCTCGGGCAAGAGTCAGGAGCGCAACCTGCTCGACCAGGACACGCTCTATCACAATCAGGAGGCCATCAAGAAACAGGTGAGCCGCTTCCTCGACTTCGACGGAACTGAGCCCAACAAGGCCGAGCTGGTCAACAACTACGACTGGATGAAGGACTATCGCTTCCTCGACTTCGTGCGCGACATCGGCAAGCACATCACCGTGAACTACATGATGGCAAAGGACAGCGTGCAGAAGCGACTCAACGGTGAGGCCCGCGACGGACTCTCATTCACCGAGTTCACCTATCAGCTTCTGCAGGGCTACGACTTCCTCTATCAGTATCAGCACTACGGCGTGCGCCTGCAGCTTGGCGGCAACGACCAGTGGGGCAACATGACAACCGGCACAGAACTCATCCGCCGCACGCTGGGCAACGATGCCGAGGCCTTCTGCCTCACCTGCCCGCTCATCACTAAGGCCGACGGCAAGAAGTTCGGCAAGACCGAGAGCGGCAATGTATGGCTCGACCGCAACCGCACCACTCCCTATGCCTTCTATCAGTTCTGGCTCAACGTGACTGATGCCGACGCAGAGCGCTATATCAAGATATTCACCGACCTCGACAAGGAGACCATCGACGGACTCATCGAGGAGCATCGTCAGGATCCCGGCCGCCGCACCCTGCAGCGCCGTCTGGCTGAGGAGGTGACCACCATGGTGCATGGCAAGGAAGATCTCGACATGGCCATCGCTGCCAGCAACATCCTCTTCGGTAAGGCCACCAAGGACAGTCTGGCCAAACTCGACGAGGCAACGCTCAACGATGTGTTCAAGGACGTGCCCCACTACGATCTCGCCAAGGATCAGCTCGGACAGCCTGCCGTAGACGTATTCTGCCGCGAGGGTTGGGAAATCTTCCCCAGCAAGAGCGAGATGCGCAAGCTGGTGAAGGGCAATGGCGTGAGCCTCAACAAGGAGAAGCTGACTGCCTTCGACCGTCCCGTGACCAGCGAAGACCTCATCGACGGCAAATACCTGCTCGTGCAGCGTGGAAAGAAAAACTATTATCTCATCACCGTGAAATAAACTGGAGATAACGATATATCCCTTCATAATAGTCCCGTGCAGACGCATGGGACTATTTTTTTTTAATCAAGTCTCTTCGATTAGCCGAGTGGGGAAAAAGTGGATAAAGCCGTCTTTTAAATAGCCGGAAACACAAAAGACAAAAAAAATTTGGTTATTGAACATAAATTTATTACCTTTGCACACCGATAATTGTCCTATGGTGTAATGGTAGCACTACAGTTTTTGGTTCTGTCAGCGGTGGTTCGAATCCGCCTGGGACAACGCTTCATGTTGCCAACTGCTTGATTTATAAGCGGTTGGCTTTTTCTATTTTTCGAATAGGTCAAATTTAGGTCTGTTTGTCTTTCGTTCATCGCTTTTGGGGTATAATGCCGGAGTTGAATTTTTGTGGCTCTCACGAAAAAAAAGGCTGCACGCCTCACGCGTACAACCTTCAAAAGATGTAATCCAACGCCAGGGTATGACGTTCAACCGCAAAGGTAATAAAAAAACTTGTACCGGGGGCGCGTCCCTTCCCGTTTCGATATACGTTGCTTTTTTTATAGTGGCCGAATAGATCCATCCCCCAAGAACTGAAAAAATTCCACTCGTGCGAAAAAAGGTCTGCGGGTGGGGTATGGCACCGGCACCCCTCCAATAAAACGATACCCCCTACAATATGATTAGCCGCTTCTTCGCTTAACAATGCCACCGACGACGCGAACCAGGCCAATGGCCTTGCACCGCTGTAACAACTTCTTCGTTTCCTTTTGGAATGAATGAAGATACCCGGCCATGCTTATTGTGAAATACACCTGGGGCGTTTCGGTGCACTTGAAATTGGCAAAGTACCATTCCGAAAACTCTGTTAGATCTGTGTCCGTAATCGTACGCATAATCATTAATTTAGTGTTAGAATTCTAATTCGCCATTGGAATTGCGTGGCGGCTGATAGTCGTCATCAACGTGGCCAATATCAATGGGGGAAAGCGAAAAGGGCTGCTTCTTGATGGGGTATAGCCTTGCCCAATTATGTTGAATCGAATTTTCCACTATCTGTTTAGCCCTATCCGGGTTGCCCTTCGATAGGCTAACCAAACAAGTGTATTCCGCCTTGTACGCCTCAGCCGTCTTTGGCATTAGTTTTCGATCTTTGCGGTTTAGATATTGAATCCACCGCGAAAAAGAAGAAGAGAGAGAAGGAGAAATAAAATCAAAAATATTCATCAGAGAAGAAGGAGAGTACGCGCCTTCTTCATCAAATGGCGCGCTTGACTTGCCTTCTCTTTCCTTATCTTGACTTTTATTTTCTTTATTATTATCTTCTCTTATCTTATCTTCTCTTATAGCTTTTTTTGCTTTATCGAAAAACCGATTGCTTTTTTTGCTTTCCTCGAAAACCGTTTGCTTTTTTTGCTTTATATCTGAATCCGTGTTGGGGGGTTCTTCTTCGCTGCTATCAGCCTCATCGGAAATGTTGGCCTTGGGCGGTCTACCTCCCATCTTTCCACTTGCACTTCTTTTGGCGGCTATCTCTGCGTAATGGTCACTCATTCGCTTGATCTGTGGAGCAATGAAGCTCCAGGCCATCTTAGTTTCGCGGCTTTCCTTCGATAGTTCGGGGCTTTTGCCATAGCAAGCAAAGTCCACCATCGCCAACACTATCTTCTGAAAATCACTTGCGGGCAATCCTCGGATCGGTTCTATCCAATCAAGCATTATTTGTATGCTATCGCGCAATGGCTGCGTATTCTGCTTCTTTGTTGTATCTTCTTCCATCTTCTTCTTCATTTAGTGAATAGATCTAACTGTATTGGTTGAGGCTGCTTTACTACCGCCTGGTGCCAGGTTGAAGGGTCGGCCGAATAGTGTTTGGCCATGCGGCCGGTGTGCGCATCCGGCAACCGGGTAACGGCTTGTATCAGCCCTAAATCTTCCAACTGTGCTACGTACCAGGTAATTGAGTTTCGCAATATTCCCGTGGCAATGGCTGCGTCCAGGGTTGTTCCCGTCTTATAGCGGAAAAATGCGCAAACCTTTGTTATGCCCTTGGAATTGACTACCTTTGCGGTGCGTTCTTCGAAAATTCCATCATTCTTCATTTTGGCGGTCACGCTGACCGCCTTTTCTTTTTTCGTCATCATTCAACCTCCTTTCTCAAATCTTGCTCTTTATAGTAAAGATTACCGCCGATCTTGGTGGCCTTTAGGATTCCGGCCTTGCGCCAACGCCAAAGCGTTGAAACGTCCACACCGTGAAGCCTCGCAAACTCTGTGGCCGTGTAAAGGCGGTTAGCCTCTGCGCTTTGCTTGTTGGCTTCTGTCACCACTTCCAGGGCAAACTCTTTTAGTTCTGCCGGTGATACGACAAACAATGTCTGTCCGTTTATTAATTCCTGGATATTCATTTTTTCTTCTTCTTTGAAGGCAATGGGTGTAATGTCCCATTGCCTATTTATTGGTTAGATTACTTGCCGGGCGTGTTGATCTCGATCTGCACACCTTCTACATTGATGGTGGCGTGGTACTCCATGCCCCATTTCGCACAGAAATTGGCTATATCCGCCTGGATTGGCATCACCAATGACTTCATTAATAACTGCGGCTCCATGCCGTTCTTCTCTATTTCCTTCATTTTTCGTTAAACCATTCTCCTTTTACCGCTAACGCTCGCGGTCGGTCGTGGTCGGTGCCAGGGTGGTGCGTTATTCCTCCTGGATCACGTTGGCAAAGTTACGTCAATTGCAATAATCGTCAACCATCAATAAACGGTAATAAACAACAGAATAAACAGTAATAAACAGTAGTAAACAGTAGTAAACGGTAATAAACGGTGGTTTGATTGAATTTCATTGAAAAACGCGCCTCCATCGCTTGATAGAAACGCGTTACATTTTGATTTAGATTAATGCTTGGTAGAAGCCTTGGTAAGATTTCGCCACATTGTAGCCGTGATCTTTCAACCATTCATAAAGTTGCTTCTTCTCCAAATCCTTGTTAATCACTTTTTCTTTCATCTTCTCTTTAATGTATTTTGCAATCGCTGAGTTCTTTAACTGCTTTATGTGCGCGAGTATCTTACTGGCACGCTGCACGCCTTCATTGTCGGGCACCTCGACAAACAAACTCGCGAATTCTGCGGCCTCTCTGTTGGCCTCATCGCTTTCCTGGTGTGCCTGGCCATCATCGTTGCACGCAATACCACAATCATTCAGTGATTGGCCATCATCTTCAGTTTCCTCCAACCAGGCGCGCAAATCCTTTAGCTTCTCTGTTAGTCTGCAAATGTCGGTGATCATATCCCCGAATGGGTGCGCCTGGTTCAAAAAGGCCTTCACGTACTCATCAAATGGTTTCAGATCAATTGAAGCCAACCAGGTGCACAGTTCCTTGTCGTTGCTTTCCAGGGCAAAGTTTATAAGTTCGAATACACTAACCGGCACCCTTTCCGGATCGCTTCCAAAACTATTATCCCAAAAGCATAAAGGCACGGGGTACGGTTTGCCTCTGCTGACGCTTTCCTTGATATACTTCACCGTTACGCGAAAACGCCTTTTGGCTTTTGCCAATTCCTTAATGTCCATCTTCATACCGTCCATCTTCGCATCAGTCTATAAGGTTAACTACATCTTCTTTGGTATCGTCCGTTATATCCCGGTACCTGGCAAAACTACGGGATCCATAAACGTGGCCGGTCATGCTGCCTATAAGGTTTGGATCCTTGACTTCACGGTAAAGGTTTCCAATGAATGTGCGTCTTGCCATGTGACTGCTCGCTACCTCCCAAATCGGCCGCTGCTCTTCCTCACCGGTAATGGGGTTTAGGCGCGTAATGTTCCTATCTATTCCGC
>Ga0256404_1012570_pt1 | contig 10983 bp, 9 predicted proteins | sample RumenRJG_01DNA_FD_185990 | JGI IMG/M metagenome (GOLD analysis project Ga0256404, IMG submission 185990) | Bovine rumen microbial communities from Lethbridge, Alberta, Canada - RJG_01 | ecosystem: Host-associated > Mammals > Digestive system > Stomach > Rumen | place: Canada: Alberta | collected...
GGAGGACGGCCGGCGTGGCCAAGGAACTGGCGGATGCGATCGGGGCGGATCTTTTTGAGATCAGGCCGATTAAGCCTTATTCCGCTTCGGACCTGAATTATATGAATCCGATCGCGCGCTGCAATCGCGAATTCATGCGCAAGAAGAAGGTGCCGGTCGAAGGTAAGGTCGGAGGGTTCGAGGAGTATGAGCTTGTGCTGATCGGATTTCCGATCTGGTATGGGTGTGCGCCGATCGTGGTCAACACTTTCTGCAGCGGGTATGACTGGAGCGGGAAGAAGGTGGCGTTGTTTGCGACGTCCGGCGGCAGCGGGATTGGCAAAACAGTGAAGAAGCTAGAGCCCTATGTGAAGGGCGCGGAGATTTTGGACGCGCGGATGATGAACGGAGCCGGGGCGAAGGAGATGAAGGCCTGGGTGGAGGGCTTTGAGAATTGAGTAAGAGGATAGTGATCCGGTCAGCGATATTGGCGCTTGCGGCGGCGGTCGTCGGGCTGCTTGTGAATCTGGTCTCTTATAGGAGCAGTAATAGTCTGCTGTTTGCGGTCCGGCGATTGGGCGGGGACTGCTTTGAATATCAGGGGCTCGGGCTGAAGGTGCTGGAGATTTATCCGGAGACGGAGCAGGGCGCGGCGAGTGTCCACCGGTATCTGTCTTTTGACCCGGAGAGCTTCCTGGTGACGTTTGCCGTATTGTTTGCGGTTTTCTTTGTGATCCTGCTGCTGAGGCGAAAGGCGATCAGGTAATGCGCGACATATGGAATCCCTGGGATCAGCGTCTGCATGACGTCGGATTTCTTTCTGGAAGACGCGGATCCCTGGAGAGAGGAAGCCTGGGATGTCATGCGCATGAGAAGGGACGTTGTCTTCTATCTTTTGACCAAAAGACCGCAGAGGGTCGCGGATTGTCTGCCGGCGGACTGGGGAGACGGCTGGGAGAATGTTTTCTTCAATGTGACGTGCGAGAATCAGCGGAGGGCGGACGAGAGGATGCCGATTCTGCTGGAGCTGCCGTTCAAACACAAGGGAGTGAGCTGCACGCCGCTGACAGCGGGAAAATGTAAGGAGGATTGCAATGGATATTAGGGAAGCGATCAAATCCAGGCACAGTGTTCGTTATTACAGGAACGAGCCGATTGCCGAAGAGACAAGGGCTGAGCTGGAGGCACTGATCGGCGCATGCAACGCGGAGAGCGGCCTGCACATGCAGCTGATCGTGGAGGACCCGGAGTGTTTTGACACGCTGCTGGCACACTACGGCATGTTCAAAAACGTGAGGAATTATATCGCGGTCGTCGGCCCCAAAGACATGGCCAATCTGGAGGAGAAGGGCGGATACTACGGGCAGAAGGTCGTCATCGCGGCGCAGCAGATGGGGCTGAACACCTGCTGGGTGGCGGGCACTTACAAACGGGGCAAGTGCAAAGCGGTGCTGGAGGACGGCGAGAAGATCGTGTGCGTGATCGCGATCGGCTACGGCGAGAGCGAGGGCACCAGGCACAAATCCAAACCCCTGTCAAAAATCTGCGATATCCCGGAAGCGGACATGCCGGTCTGGTTCAAAAACGGCGTCAAGGCAGCCATGATGGCGCCCACGGCGATGAATCAGCAGAAATTTAAGATCACTTTGGAGGGCGGCCGGCCGGTGATCACCGCAGGCGCGGGGCCCATGACCAGGATCGATCTGGGAATTGTTAAGTACAATTTCGAGGCGGTATCCGGACATAAGGTGTGAGCGCCTGGCCGGGCGCGAGTCGTGTGCGATTTGTCCGGGCGGTCAGGTTGCGCGAGCGCTTTGGCAGGCGGGAGTGTGTCACGGGGACGTATCTCCTGACACACTTTGAGCCGGGGGCCGGCGATGTGTGTCAGCGGATACGTCCCCGTGACACACACGCCGGGCGGCAGAAGCGGGCCAGTGGAGGGGCTGGATGAGGCGCGTCAATGTTCCGAAACCTGATTCGGAGGTGGAAACGGATGCCGTTTAAGATTATCAGAAATGACATAACGAGGGTCGAGGCGGATGCCATTGTAAACACTGCGAATCCGGAACCGAGGTACGCCGGTGGGACGGATGCGGCAATCTATAAAGCAGCAGGGGCGGAAGATCTTCTTACGAAAAGAAGGAAAATCGGCAGGATTGCGCCTGGTGAGGCGGCGGTCACTTCCGCTTTTCGGCTTCCGGCAAAATATATCATTCATACCGTAGGACCGGAGTGGATTGACGGGCGGCACGGGGAGTATGATATCCTGCGTTCCTGCTATCGGAAATCTCTTCACCTTGCGGATCAGCTTGGCTGTGAGAGCATTGCCTTTCCTCTGATTGCAACAGGGGTCTATGGATTTCCGAAGGATCAGGCGCTGGAAATTGCGCTGTCCGTCATAAGGGAATATCTGGAGGGGTCTGACCTGGACGTGATCCTGGTTGTATTTGGGCGCGGCAGTTATCAGATTGCGGCCGGCCTTACAGAGCGGATCGAGGAATACATCGACGAAAACTATGTCGCAGAACAGACTGCCGAGGAATACGGGGAGCTGTCGGAGGAGTTTTCCAGAGAGCTTTCCGGGGCAAGACGGAAGTTGTGGAGGCGCGGGCGATCCGGGGGCGGCGTTCTTTTTAATTCCGCTCCTTCTGACGGGATGGCGGCCCCCATGGCGGCGATTGGTGAGGCGGCGGAGGAAGCAGCGGAGGAAGGTTTTGCTCATCCGGGTGCGGGAGATGTTCCAAGTTATGCATCTGAACACAAGAAGACTTCGCTCGAGGACGCGGTGAATAACCTCGGCGAAAGTTTTCAGGCAAGACTTCTTCGCATGATCGATGAGCGTGGTATGAGCGACCCGGAGGTTTATAAGCGGGCGAATGTGGACCGGAAGCTCTTTTCAAAGATCCGGTGCAGTGAAGATTACATTCCCAAGAAGAAAACGATTGTTGCCCTTGCGATCGCGCTGCGCTTGAATATGGACGATACCAGGGATCTGCTTGCAAGTGCCGGTTTGATGCTGACCAATAACAGCAAGGCAGATGTGATTGTGAGTTTTTGCATAGAGAACGGGATCTACGATATTTTTGAAGTCAATGCGTTGCTCTTTAAATTCCGGCAGCCGATTCTGGGGTGAGCGGTGTCGCTTTGAATTCCGGCAGGTGATTTCCGGCTTGTCGGTGTCGCTTTGAAAGCGACCTCTATATTTTGGCATAAAGCTATACTTGTATCATCAAATACAAGGAGGGCTTGCTAAATGAAGAAGAATTTAACGGAACTGGTGATGATCCTGGATCGAAGCGGATCCATGTGCGGGCTGGAGAGCGATACCATTGGCGGCTATAACAGCATGCTCAGGAAACAGCGCGAGGCTGACGGGGAGGTGCTGGTGTCTACGGTGCTTTTCGATGACCGGAGTGAGGTGCTCTATGACCGTGTGCCGCTTGAGAAGATGCCGCAGATGACGAGGAAAGAGTACTACGTGCGAGGGTGCACAGCGCTGCTGGATGCTGTCGGCGGTGCGATTCATCATATCGGGAATGTGCACAAGTATGCGCGGGAGGAAGATCGGCCGGAGAAGACGATCTTTGTCATCACTACGGACGGGCTGGAAAATGCGAGCAGGGAGTATACCTACGACCGTGTGAAGAAAATGGTCGAGAGGCAGAAGGAAAAGTATGGTTGGGAATTCCTGTTTCTGGGGGCCAATATCGACGCGATCGAGACGGCCGGGCGCTTCGGCATTTCTCCGGACCGCGCGGCGAACTATAACAGCGATCACGAAGGAACGGCGCTGAATTATGAGGTGTTGTCGGATGCGGTGTGCGAGATGCGTGCTGCGAGTGCGCCCATTGGAGCGGGGTGGAAGAAGCGGATTGATGAGGACTTTCGGAGGAGAGGGAAGAAATGATGGGTGTGTCACGGGGACGTATCAGGTGACACATTTTTGAGCCGGGGTCCGGCGATGTGTGTCAGCGGATACGTCCCTGTGACACACACGCCGGGCGGCGGAAGCGGGCCCGTGGCGCAAGGCGGCCGGCGGAAGCAGAATCCGTGACACACACATGGAGGAAATTCATGTCAACATCGGAAGTTAAGATCTACACGACATTTGACTCTTTTGACGCCGATCAGGTGATCGCCACGCTGGAGTATTATGGTATTCCGTCGGTGAAGAGAGTGAAGGGATCCGGGCAGTATGTCGGGATCATTGTGGGCCGCATGACGACGCATGAGATTGATGTGTACGTGGCGGAGGAGGCCGTGGAGAGGGCAGTCGATATTTTGACGGAGACAGGGTTCCTGGGGGAGATGAAAGAGTCGAATCAGGAAGAATGATGGGAAAAGCTCGCCTTAAGGCGGGCTTTTTGAAGTTGAGTGGGGGATACAAAATGTGTCAGGAGATACGTCCCCATGACACAGAAGTTGGGCGGGGGACGGAAAATGTGTCAGCGGATACGTCCCCGTGACACACCCTGGAGGTTGGGATGTCTTATTACAGTTTTTACTGAAGAGAGGGGTATAATGAGGGAAGGTAAAACAGACTCGGTACACTTTGAAACAGGGCTGTATTTTATCGTTTTGATACAAAGGTGAAGCGGGAACACCGAAGTTCCGGCGACAAAGGCAGTGCTGCAGTATGAGACAGCTAATAGGAGGGACAGAATGAAACAATTGAGGTACAAGACATTATTTGACGTGACACCATCAGGAAAATCAAAAGTTTTCTTTTGCGCACTTCCTTCGGAGTTTGATGAGTATTTTGACAAAATATCAAACGAGATCCTGAGGGCGCAGGAATGCAGCATCTGGTATTTGGAGAAGGGGACGGAAATAACGGAAGAATTGCTGAGAGATCTGGAAGAGATTCCGCTATGGGTGTTCTGTGTCACGCCGGAGTTTTTGCTGACCGATAATGATGAGCGGTGCGTTCTGTGGAATTACGCCGTTAAAAAGCATATCCCGGTCTTACCGCTGCTGCAGAGCATGCGGGTTGCAGGTGAGTTTAACCGGCTCTGCGGAGAAGTCCAGTGGCTGAGTATGGAAGAAATGAAAGTCAGTGACGGGCTTTCGTTTAGGGATAAACTTAAAAAACGATTAGATGACGTGCTGATCGGTGACGTTGAATTGAGGAAAAGGATCTTCAATGAGTTTTCGGGCCGTATGTTTCTCAGTTACAGAAAGAAGGACCGGCAGAAAGCAATTGAGGTCATGAAGTATATCCATGACAATAATAAATGCCGTGATATTGCGATCTGGTATGATGATTACCTGATCCCCGGTGAGGAATTCAATCAGAATATTCATAAGGAGCTGGAGGAAAGCGACTGTATTGCACTTGTGGTGACTCCAAGTCTGCTGGAAACTCCGAATTATGTAATGGATATCGAATATCCAGAGGCTGTTAAGCTGGGAAAACGGGTTATTCCGTTTGAGGCAGTGAAAACAGATGAAGAGGAGCTTGAGAGGTGTTATCCGGGTATTCCGAAGACGATAAAGGTACAAAAAAAGAAGAAGTCAGACCATGTCCTCGACGGTTTAGCAAATGAGATCAGGCAGAAGCGGGAAAGTACTCCGGAGCATCAATACCTAATAGGGCTGGCTTATCTGCTCGGATTCTATATGGAAAGAGACTTAAAGAGAGGTGTCAAGCTATTAGAAACTGCGGGTAACAGCGGAAGTCTCGAAGCGTGCAGCAAACTGCAAAATATGTATTCTAAAGGAGAATTTGTTGAAAGTGACTTCCAAAAAGCGATCCAATGGCTCAGGAAGATGGTCATCTTGGTTGGAGATGATCCGAAACTGATTGCTCAGTATTCGTATATATATGGAAATCTGGGCACATGTTTATTGCATATTGGAAATAAAGACGAAGCAGAAAAAGCGCATAAGAAAGGCATTGAAGTGCTGACACCATTTCTGGGCAGCGGCAATGATGACATTGATTACTATCTGGCTCTTAACCATTTAAGCTATGCCAATGTCTTTTTCGAAAGGAATGATAACGAACACGCCATGGAAGAAGCGAAGCAGGCTCTGGAGATTCTTATACCTTTGTTCGGAAGAAATAAAGAAGATCTGAAAATATCTGCAGCGATCACGGAAGCAAATATGAGGCTTGCTGAGTGGTGCGAAAAATCTGATGAGGCAATCGCTTATTATGAGAAAGCCTTATCATTCACTCTGCCAATCTTTGAAAAGGAATCAGCGGATAATGGAAAAGCACTCGCACAAATATATGACGGGCTGGCACATACATATCAGGATGAGGAAATGTATGAAAAAGCAATCGAGTACTATGAGTCTGAGATGAAAGTCCTCGATCAGCTAAGTGCTATAGAGTATTGCGATATACTGGGGAATGCATCAGAAGAGAAACGGTTAGCTGTATTGTCTCATTTGGCTGACGTATTAAGGTGCGTCGGCAGGGAGAAGGAATCTGCTGAGATGATGGAGAAACTGTTTCGAGAGGTAATCGATGCGGCGGATCATGCGCCGTCTCTGTTCACGCAGATGCTGGTCTATTCTATAAATAATGCAGTGAAAATATACATAGAGACTGTGAATTCAATGGAAGATGAAGGCCTGCAGGCCGATACAGCTCTATTGATTAACTGCCTGACAAAAGTGACACGCATCGTAAAGGATAATCGGGATATCAATACATTGCTTTATCTGATATTGGCGGGATTTGAAGTAATCGATAAGGCATTTGGTTTTGATCCTGAAGGTTTTGAAAGATTTAAGGATCGTTTGGAGTTTTTTGATACTATCAGGGAATGTATTGAGAATATTAATAATTGCTCTGATAGTGTTCCGGGGCATGATCATACCAGTGTGCTTGCCCTGTGGTATCATCGGAAGGGAAAATGGATTTGCAATAACGGCGGTGATCTTAAGGAAGCATTGGAACTGCTGACTAAAGCATTTGAGTTAATTACAATCGCAACAAACCGGATGGTTAACCGCCAGGATTTATTGTACAAAGCTTACATGATGGGAAAGGAGGAGATTAGCAAAGAAAAAGATTTGCTGAAATCCTTTATTGAAAATCGAAATGCGTTTCCTAAGGGAGCTCCATATATTGCGGATGGGGAGATGTACGTTGTGCAGATGAAGAAGTAGCAGGAGGAAAAACCGGGGGAAAACAATGAAAGAGCCATGCGTATAAGACGGCGTTGGAGGAGGAGAAGAGTCTGAAAGATAAGAAGTGAGGTATCCCAAGGGGAAATAGGGGAGGAAGTGTGCGGGTGAAAAACACTATGCAAGCACAGGAGAGTGCTCAAACGGAGAAAAGGGAAGATAAATACGACGCATTTCTTTCCTACAGCAGCAAAGATGAAGCGCTTGTGAGGGATGTGCAGAATGTACTGGAAAATTGGGTGCCGACAGTGGACCCGGTCGGAAAGAAGAGAAAACTGAAAGTCTTTCGTGATAATACGCACATTGTGGCGGGAAAGCTTCCGGAACTCCTTAAGAACGCGCTGAAGAACAGCAGGTTTTTGATCATATTCTGCACGAAAAATGCCGAGCGTTCCGATTATGTGTACAAAGAATTGCGATTGTTTTATGAGAACTATCCGGGAGAAACGCCTCAGGAGAAGAAAAAGGCGTTTGATTATATTCTTCTTGCCGGATGTGAGAAGGAAGATCATTTAAACAAAGCGGTCATCGTGTCCATATTCAAAAGAGCCTTTGAGGATCTGTTTGATAAGCGGGAGATGAATGCGCTTTTGGAAGAGGTGAAGGAGTACCTGTACGCAGATTTTGGATCTGTGAAGGGAAGTTTTCAAAAACGCCAGGTGCGCATGGAGGCTTTCAAGCTGGCCGGCGGTATTTTGGGTGTAGATAAGGAAAAACTGAGTAAAAGGCTGGAGCACCGCCGCCAGCTGCTGATCTGGGGGAGAGTCTTTGTAGGAATAACGATCATGGTATTATCGTATTTCGTTGTGACAGGATATCATGGGCGGCGCGACAGGGATGCCAGAAGGCTTGCGTTGGTCGCGGAAGCGCAGCTTGAAGAGGGAAACCGGCTTCTGGCTTCACAGATCGCGTTGTCGACCACTGAACCGAAATTTCTGTATCGAACTGTCCAGCCGGAAGCAGTATCTGTACTGACAGATGCCGCGCAGGTTTACGGGGTATCGTCGGATGCCTGTCTGGAGCAGGCGGCGGATTTTACTCTTCGTTATAATGAAAATCTCTCTATGGATGTGTCTGATAACGGAAGATATCTAGCTGTAATGAATGAACAGTATGAGTTTACTCTTTGGGATACGGAGAGTGGAGAGAAGTTGTGGTATATGCATTCCCCTACCGGAGAATTCTATCCTATTGTGAGGATCATTGGAAATGAGAAGGTGCTGACCTATGATTACTCAACGTGCTACTGCCATGATCTGAAAAGCTCAAAAGAATTATGGTCGAAGAGAATTGACCTGCCTTCGAAGGTCCTTTCCATAGAATTTGAAGACGAGGCTTCCATGGATTTAATGATTGGTGGTGAGAACAGCGGCGGACTGGCAAATATTGCCGTGGTTGAACGGAAAGGATCCGAATGCCTGCTTTTCCTCGAACGGTCAAGCGGAGTGAGCCTTCTGGATCCGGAAACAGGTAAGAAGAACGCTGTTTTGACACGAGAAGAGATCGACCGGCTTCTTCCGGAGGACGGGAATAAAAGGGATATTTTCATTGACAACAGTATTTACCCGCTGCAAAGGGTGACAAAACTGCAGAGGCCGAGTGAGATCTTTTATGACGCAGAGAAGGACCTTTTTTTAATTCCGTGTTATGGAAAAAAGAGAACTAACTTTACCGTTAATACCTACACGGGGCTGTTGGAATGGAATCCGACGACCAGCGAGGCTGAATATATTGAATTGAAGTATTCATTTCCGGATGACGACGAAAAGGCACGCGGCAGAGAGACTCTGATCTATCCTGCGGACGGTATTGTGATGAAAGCATTGGAAGCTGAGGACAGCCTTGTACTGTGTGCCTTTGATACGGAAAGCGGAAAGGAGCTGTGGAACCGCGAAATAACAGGTTTTTCCAATATGTATTCTGTGGAAAGGCAGATTTGTCAGATGGGTACGGAACTTGTCGTGATCAACGGCGATAAGGTACTCTTTCTCGATCTGCTAAGCGGAGAAGAGCTCCGAAGTGTCAAGGCCGAGCTGGACTACAACGAAAACCTGTCGATGATCTTATATGAGAAAGGGAAAAACTGCCGGACGAATGCACGGTCTCTGCCGATCCTGACAACAGCGGGGAGGATCTGCTTTATCAGCGATGGAGGGATAGTGAAAGGCAAGCGCAACCGCCTGATCTCCGTTGAGGAAATCCGCAATTCCGGCAATGCCCTGTATGTTCCGCCCGAAATGTCTTATTCAGAGACCGGGATGCTGTACAGTTCCGGAGCAAGCCGGATCAGAAAGTATGAACTGGGATTCAGCAATGCCTTATATAAAGAACTTTTTAGTAAGAAGGGCAGCGGCGACAGTATTGAGAAAATAGTAAAGCTTCATCCCATCGGCGGTGACAGGATTTTGACCAAAGGCGGTAAAGGCACCTGGGAATTGTATGATCTTTCAGGAAATGAGCCGGAACTTCTGTGGAGCAGGGGACCTGCAGAGCTATCGAAACTCATAATGGAAAAGGAAAATCATGAACTATCGGAAAGCAAATTAGAGTCTTTGTCTTTTGTGGGGATTGAACCCGGCACCGGCAAAATATTGCTCTATCAGAAGGAGTTTCATGGATTTATTGAGCTGGAGCCCCAAACGGGTGACGTTTCAGTACATGTCCTTGAGTTCCGTGTGCCCGAGCCGTTTGACGACGGAGGACAGGAAGGAAGCGAAGGGACGTTCCAGCTAAGGCTCATGAGCCCGGTGATGACAGAGAATGGCTTTTGCTACATTTCAGTATGTGAGTTAAACGGGGTGATCTCTTATAATATTTATATCTATAACACCATTATTAAAGCATTTAGGGAAATCCCCTTGTCAGACATTGGAAGCGGTCCGCTTGCTGATGTGGATAATAAGGTGGAACTGTACACAGATCCGAAAGCAAGGTATTTCGTAGTACTCGGACTGACAGAAGGGCCCTGGCTTGTCAACAGTGAAAGCGATAAGTTCGTGATGTTAAACAGCCGTTTGGAAAGTGGCCGGATCGAAGAAGTGCTGCTGAATACGATGTTTACTGACAACAGCCATGACGCTGTATGCTGTTTTGACAGCGAGGGCAGGCGATTCGCAGTTAATTTCCCCGGGATGGATACGATCGCTGTCTTTAGTGTTGAAGGAGAGCTGATCAGCTGGACCGGATACTCCAATACTACTATTACAGGGATGGCATTTAGCGGGGACTCTATTTTGACCAGCACTTTTGACGGGCGGATCATGCGATACCGGATCCGGGACCTGAAACATACCCAGACGGCGACGATTCCCGGAAATGGGACCTGTTTCACGTTGGAGAGAATGGATCAGGATTCCATGTGGCTCAGAGACGCCGGCGGCACAGCGTACTGTATTGATACGGACAGCCTGTCCTGCGGGCAGCGGATCTACGATACAAAGGCTATCGATTTCGAGAATGGGTGGGTTTATTTATACGAAGACTCAGATGTGATGACTACTCTGGGACGGACGCCGCTTCTTACGGACGAAGAGGTTCTCTCAAAGGCGAGGGAGTATGTCGGAGACAGGGAGATGAGCGCGGAAGATAAGAAGTATTATGGGATTGATTGAGGTACCTGAGGAAATCCTTAATTCAACAAAGTCTATGAAGATGCTTGAAGGGGAATTCAGCCAGCAACGGGCGGAGAAATCCGCCCGCTGTTGATTATATATCTCTCTTTCCGAAATTCAGCCCCTTTCAAGAGAGAGTATGAAAGTTTTTCTGTAAAAACGGAATAAAGATTTCCTTCGGGGTCTCCTGTGATATACACTAAATTCACAGGAGGCCTTTACTATGGCAAGAAGAGAAAAGAAACCCGTACGC
>Ga0256404_1012571_pt1 | contig 10983 bp, 9 predicted proteins | sample RumenRJG_01DNA_FD_185990 | JGI IMG/M metagenome (GOLD analysis project Ga0256404, IMG submission 185990) | Bovine rumen microbial communities from Lethbridge, Alberta, Canada - RJG_01 | ecosystem: Host-associated > Mammals > Digestive system > Stomach > Rumen | place: Canada: Alberta | collected...
CAAACATAAACTTGATAAACTCACAAAATGGAGTAACAACTTTACATGTTGTTAACATGGCCTTGGGCATGGGGGCGTAAGATTGAAAACGAAAGATCGCAGGAACCGAGTATTGCAAGAGCTCACGCAAAAGCGGCGTGTGACGATCGAGGAGCTCGCGGCGGAGACAGGGGCGTCGACGATGACGATCCGCCGCGACCTCAGGAGGCTGGCGGATGACGATATCGTGACGCTCGTGCAGGGCGGCGCGGTGTACAACGAGGGGAGCGCCTACATCCCGTCGCTCGCCGCGCGCGAGAAGCAGATGCGCAAGGAGAAGAGCGCGATCGCGGAATATTGCGCGAGCCGCATCCCCGAGGGGAGCGCCATTTATCTCGACAACGGCTCGACGACGGTCGAGATCGCGGACGCGCTGCTGAAAAAGCAGAACATCGCCGTGCTCACGCATTCGCTGCCGGTGCTGAACATCCTCGCGCACGCGAAGAATATCCAGCTCATTTCGATTTCCGGCATTTACGAGCCGAGCGCGAAAGGTTTTTTTGGCGACCTTGCGCAGCGAATGATTCGTGAATTCCGCATCGACATCGCGTTCCTCGGCGTGACGGCCGTCGACGCGGAGGACGGCGTCATGAGCGCCGTGCTTTACGAGCAGGCTCTGAAAAAAGCGCTCATCGAGCGCGCACGCAAGACGATCCTCGCGCTCGATCACACGAAGATCGGCGGTTCGTCGTTCCTCCACGTCTGCGACCTGAAGGACGTCGACGGCATCGTGACGGACAGGCTCGCGGATGCAGAATTTTTGAAGAAGGCCGCACGGCTCGGCATCGAGGTCGTGCAGGTGTGACGCATTTTTTGCGCGCTCTGGAATTTTATTCGTAGCAAGGAACGAGGCACGTGTCTTTTGGCAAGGACACGTGTCTCTTTTTATTGACACGCAAAGCGTTTGCCGCTATGATGGAACTGTGATTTTTTCGACACGTTGTATTTGTGTACGGGGAGGATGATCGTTCATGAAAGTAGCAGTGCTCATGGGAAGCGACTCCGATTGGAACCTCATGCGCCCGGCCGTCGAGACGCTGAAGTCGTTCGGCATCGAGTCGGAGGTCGAGGTCGCGTCGGCGCACCGCACGCCGGCGAAAGTGCGCGATTTCGTCATGGAGGCGCCGGGCAAGGGTGTCGGCGCGTTCATCGTCGGCGCGGGCGGCGCGGCGCATCTCGCGGGCGTCGTCGCGAGCTACACGACGCTCCCGGTCATCGGTGTGCCGATCAGCGCGACGTCGCTGAACGGCATGGACTCGCTGCTGTCGACGGTGCAGATGCCGTCGGGCGTGCCAGTCGCGACGATGGCGATCAACGGCGCGAAGAACGCGGCGCTCTTCGCCGTGCAGGTGTTTGCCGTGTCGGACAAGGAGCTCGCGAAGAAGCTCGTCGATTACCGCGCGGAGATGATCCAGGGCGTCGACAAGAAGGCAGCGCGCGTCAAGGCGCAGCTGTGAGGCTGTCAACTTTTTTGAGACAAAGGAGCACAGGAGCAAAACATCAGTGATGAGTGAAATCGAAAGCAAATGGAAAGAGGAGTGCGGCGTCTACGGCGTATACTCGCGGTCGGAGAATGAAAACGTCTCCGAAATGACGTATTTCGGCCTGTACGCTTTGCAGCACCGCGGCCAGGAGAGCGCGGGCATCGCGCTGACGGACGGCGCTTGGATGGACGTGACGCGCGGCATGGGCCTCGTGAACGAAGTCTTCCGCCACCAGCTGCCGCACATGGAAAACCAGTACATCGCCATCGGCCATGTGCGCTATTCGACGACGGGTTCGAGCCTGCTCGCGAACACGCAGCCGCTCATGGTGAATTACGCGGGCGGCAAGATCGCGCTTGCGCACAACGGCAACCTGACGAACGCGGCGGACATCCGTCACGAGCTCGAGCAGGCCGGCACGATTTTCCAGACGTCGATCGATTCCGAGGTTTTCGTGAATCTCATCGCACGCTCGCGCAAGGAGACGATCGAGGAAAAGATCATCGAGAGCCTCCAGAAGATCCAGGGCGCGTACTGCCTGACGATCATGACGGAAAGCAAGCTCATCGGTGCGCGCGATCCGCACGGCTTCCGCCCCCTCTGCATCGGCAAGCTTGACGACGGCACATGGATCCTCTCGTCTGAGACATGCGGCCTCGATGTCAACGGTGCGGAGTTCGTGCGCGACGTATTGCCTGGTGAGATGGTCGTCATTGACGATGACGGGCTGCACTCCTATCAGTTCGGCAAGAGCGAAAAGCTCGCGTCCTGCATTTTCGAATACATTTATTTCGCGCGTCCCGATTCCGTCATCGACGGCCAGAGCGTGCATGAGGCGCGCTTCGAGATGGGGCGCATCCTCGCGCGCGAGGCGCAGTTCGAGGGTGACATCGTCATTTCCGTGCCGGACTCCGGCACGACGGCGGCGACGGGCTACGCCTATGAGGCAGGCTTGCCGTTCGTCGAAGGCCTCATCAAGAACCGCTACATCGGCCGCACGTTCATCCAGCCGACGCAGAAGGCGCGCGACACGGCCGTCAAGCTGAAGCTCAACCCGATCCGCTCCGTCGTCGAGGGCAAGCGCGTCATCATGGTCGACGACTCGATCGTGCGCGGCACGACGAGCGGCAAGATCGTGAAGATGCTCAGGAACGCCGGCGCGAAGGCTGTCTACATGTGCGTGAGCTCTCCCCCCATCGGCTATCCGTGCTACTACGGCATCGACACGAGCGTGCGCAAGGAACTCATCGCCGCGACGAAGACGGTCGAGGAGATCCGGCAGTACATCGGTGCGGACGGCCTGCATTTCCTGAGCCTTGAGGGCCTCAAGCAGTCCGTCAGCAAAGTACCGGCCGACGAGATGTGCTATGCGTGCTTCAACCAGGCATATCCTGTCGCGCAGGGCGAAAAGCCGCAGGGTGACAGCAAATACGTGTTCGAGCAGCGCAAGTGCTGACAACGCTTCATTTTCGGGAGGAAAATCAAAAACATATGGCAGAAAAACTTACGTATAAGGATGCGGGCGTCAACATCGATGCCGGCAACTACTCCGTGAAGCTCATCAAAGACAGCGTGCGTGCGACGTACCGCCCGGAAGTGCTCGGCGACCTTGGCGGCTTCGGCGGCCTGTTTGCCTTGAATAGCGGCAAGTACAAAGAGCCTGTGCTCGTCTCCGGCACGGACGGTGTCGGTACGAAGCTCAAGATTGCGTTCCTGCTTGGCAAGCATGATACGGTCGGCCAGGATGCCGTCGCCATGTGCGTCAACGATATCCTCGTGCAGGGCGCGGAGCCATTGTTCTTCCTCGATTACCTCGCGGTCGGAAAGCTTGATCCTGAGCAGGTGGCCGCGGTCGTCAAGGGCGTCGCGAACGCCTGCAAGGAATCCGGCTGCGCGCTCATCGGCGGCGAGACGGCCGAGATGGCAGGCTTCTATCCAGATGGCGAATACGATATCGCAGGTTTTTCCGTCGGCGTCGTCGAAAAATCGAAGATCATCACGGCGGAAAACGTGCAGGAGGGCGATGTGCTGCTCGGACTGCCGTCGACAGGCGTCCATTCGAACGGCTTCTCGCTTGTGCGCAAGATTGTCTTCGAGCGCCAGGGCATGAAGGGCGACGAATATATTGACGAGCTCGGCACGACAATCGGCGAAGCGTTGCTCACGCCGACGCGTCTCTATCCGAAAGTCTGTCTGCCGCTCATCGAAGCCTACGACATCCACGGCATGGTGCACGTGACGGGCGGCGGCTTCTACGACAACATCCCGCGCGCGCTGCCCGAAGGCCTCGCGGTCGAGATCAACGACGACGCTTGGGCGATGCCGCCGATTTTCTCGTTGCTGCAAAAATGGGGCAATGTCGATTGGAAGGAAATGTACCGCACGTTCAACATGGGCATCGGCATGATCCTGATCGCATCGGCGGACGAAGCCGCGAAGATGAAAGCGAAGCTCGAGGCGGACGGCGAGACGGTCTATGAGATCGGCCGCGTCGTGCGCGGCAACCATGACGTGACGATCAAAGGCGGCGTGTTTCATGGCTGAGGCGAAACAGCAAGTGCTCGGCGTGCTCGCGTCGGGCCGCGGCACAGACCTCCAGTCCATCATCGATGCCGCCCGGCGCGGCGAGCTCCATGCGACGATCGGCGTCGTGCTCTCGGACAACCCCGATGCGTTTGCGCTCATGCGCGCGAAAAAAGCGGGCATCCCGGCCATCTGCGTGAACCGCAAGGAATACGACGGCCGTGAACCGTTCGAGCAGGCGCTCATCAAAGAGCTCGAAGCGAAAGGTGTGACGCTCGTCGTGCTCGCGGGCTTCATGCGCATCCTGACGCCGCTCTTCGTGCGCCATTACAAGGGCAAAATCCTCAACATCCATCCGGCGCTGCTGCCGAGCTTCCCCGGCGCGCACGCGCATCGCGATGTGCTCGCGTATGGCGTGAAAGTTAGCGGCTGCACGATTCATTTCGTCGACGAAGGCACGGACAGCGGCCCCATCATCGCACAAGCCGCCGTGCCCGTGCTCGATGACGATACAGAGGACACGCTCGGTGCTCGTGTGCTCGAGCAGGAACACAAACTTTATCCGCAGGTCATCGAATGGTATTGCGAAGGACGGCTGCACATCGAAGGCCGCCATGTCCGCATTGACAAGTAACCCCTTGCCCCGCAGCCTCCCTCTTTGAGGGAGGGGGACCGCGAAGCGGTGGTGGGAGTGGCGAAGATGAGAAGTAACAAATCGTAGATTGTGCAGTCGAAGAAAGACAGGAGGATTTAATAGATGAAAATCAAACGCGCTCTCGTGAGCGTATCGAACAAAGCCGGTGTTGTCGAGTTTGCTCGTGCGCTGCACGAAGCCGGCGTCGAGATCGTCTCGACGGGCGGCACGATGAAGGCCATCAAGGACGCGGGCATCCCCGTCACGTACGTCAGTGATGTCACGGGCTTCCCGGAAATCATGGATGGCCGCGTCAAGACGCTGAACCCGTACATCCACGGCGGCATCCTTGCCGTGCGCGACAACCCCGAGCACGTTCGCGAGATGCAGGAGCACAAGATCACGGGCATCGACCTCGTCGCCGTGAACCTCTATCCGTTCAAAGAGACGATTGCGAAGCCGGGCGTTACGCTCGCCGAGGCCATCGAGAACATCGACATCGGCGGCCCTGCGATGGTGCGCGCAGCGGCGAAAAATTTCAAATTCGTCACGATTGTCACGAACCCGGACCGCTACGCGGACATCGCGAAGCAGATCCAGGAGACGGGCGAAGTCGACAATCATACGCGCATGGTGCTCGCGCAGGAAGCGTTCGCACACACGGCAGCGTATGACGACATGATCCAGAAGTATCTGAAGCAGCAGCTCGAAAAGTGAGGTCATCCATGAATATTCTTGTCATTGGTGGCGGCGGCCGCGAGCACACGCTCGCGTGGAAGCTCGCGCAGTCGCCGAAAGCGACGAAGCTCTACGCCATCCCCGGCAATCCCGGCATGGCGGCGGTGGCCGAGTGCGTCAGCGGCATTTCCATCGAGGACAATGATGCCGTCGTCGCGTTCGCAAAGGAGCACGCGATCGACCTTGCCGTCATCGGTCCGGAAGTGCCGCTGACGAACGGCCTCGTCGATGCATGCGAGACGGCGGGCATCCTCGCGTTCGGCCCGCGCAAGTCGGCGGCCGAGCTCGAGGGCTCGAAGTCGTTCTCGAAGAACCTCATGAAGAAATACAACATCCCGACGGCGAAATACGAAGTCTTCACGGACGCGGCAGCCGCGAAAGCATACGTCAAAACGGAAGGCGCGCCGATCGTCGTCAAGGCCGACGGCCTCGCAGCGGGCAAGGGCGTCATCGTCGCCATGACGGAGGAGGAAGCGCTCGCCGCTGTCTCGGATATCATGGAAGACCAGGAATTTGGCGCAGCCGGCAGCCGCGTCGTCATCGAAGAATTCATGGACGGCGAGGAAGCGTCGCTCCTCTGCTTCACGGACGGCGAGACCATCGTGCCGATGATCTCGTCGCAAGATCACAAGCGCGCCTACGACGGTGACAAAGGGCCGAACACGGGCGGCATGGGAACGTACGCGCCCGCGCCCGTCATGACGCCGGCGATGGTCGAGGAAACAAAGAAAAAAATCCTCGAGCCCGTCATCGCCGCGATGAAAAAAGAAGGCCGCACGTATCAGGGATGCCTCTACGCCGGCCTCATGATCACGAGCGAAGGCCCCAAAGTCGTCGAGTTCAACGCGCGATTCGGCGACCCTGAGACGCAGGTTGTCTTGCCGCTTCTGAAGAGCGATCTCGCCGACATCATGGTCGCGTGCGCGAAGGGCGACGGTTCTCTGAAAAACATGGATATCGCGTGGAGCGACGGCGCAGCCGTCTGCGTCGTGCTCGCATCGGGAGGCTATCCGAAGGCGTACAAGAAAGGCTATGAGATCACGGGGCTTGACGTTGCCGAGGCGAAGGGCTGCCACGTCTTCCATGCCGGCACGGCAGCGCAGGACGGCAAGATCGTCACGGCCGGCGGACGCGTGCTCGGCGTTGTCGCTGAGGCGGCAGACGTGCGCGCTGCCGTGAAGAAGGCGTACGCGGGTGTTGATGCAATCCATTTCACGGACAAGATGTACCGCAAGGACATCGCGCACCGCGCACTCGAACGCCAGAACAGATGACATTTCGCGCATGACAAGAAACCCTGCATCGTAGAAAATGTTGGAACGGATTTTCACGATCAGGGCTTCTTTTTTGTGCGTTTTCGGAAAACTCTTTCAAAAGCTGAAACAACTACCCAGTTTTCGCGAAAGTTCTTCAAAATCTTGATGAAGTGTGTTACAATGAACTCGTTCCAAAACAATATAACATATTCGTTTGGCCTTGGGAAAACCAAGCGGCAAGGGAGAGAAGTCAATGGACTGGTTGACGGAAGGTTACAACGGGATAGTCTTGGCTTTCGTTCCGATTCAGGCAATGCTCCTGATGTTTTACCGGCAGCGGAAGTATCCGCCGCTCCGGCGCGACCGCGCGTTTGCGTTCGTCGTCAGCGCGGGGATCTTGTTGCTGCCGCTCTGCCTCGTGACGCAGCAGCCCGTCTTTTATGCGTCGAGCTATGCCTGCTTGCTCATCAGTTTGTGGAATTATTTTGGCAAGCAGAACCCCGAGCAGTTCTTCGAGAACCGCACGGGGCTGTTCAACCGCCGCGCGTTCGAATGCCTCATGCGCGAGAACGCGAGCCGGCGCTACTCCATCGTCTCGCTGTGCATCCGCAATTATCTTGATATGCGCGAGCTCTATGGCGAGCGCCAGATGGATCGCTGCCTCACGCACATCGGCCGCTGGCTGCACGAGGTGTTCCCCACGCAGAATACGTTTTACTTGCGCAACGGCAACTTCGTCGTGCAATCGTTTGCGCCGTTCGACCAGGCAGAGGCGGCCGAGCGCATCCAGGCGCGGTTCGCAGAGAGCTGGCATGTCGGTGATGTCGACCGCTTTTTCGACGTGAGCTGTGCGCTGCTCGATAGCTCGGTGCGCGCTGCGTCCGTGCATGACATCATGAACTGCCTCGCGATGGCGCATCATCGCCAGGATCATACCGTGCTGCCGGACAAGCGGCCCGTGCAGGTCGATGGCGCGTACGTTGACGACCTGCGCAAGGAAGTCGCCGTGAAGCGCGCGCTCGAGCACGCCGTGGAAACGGATAGCGTCTGCGTGTTCCTGCAGCCCATCGTCGATGCGCGTACGCAGCGCATCGTCGGCGCCGAGGCGCTCGCGCGTCTCTATGACAAGGAGCTCGGCTACATTTCGCCGGGCGTCTTCATCCCGATCGCGGAGAAAGACGGCAGCATCACGGCGCTCGGCAAACAGGTGTTCGAAAAGGTCTGCAAGTTCATGAGCTGGCCGGAAACGCAGGCGCTCGGCCTCGACTGGGTTAACGTGAACCTCTCGCCCGTGCAGTGTATGAACCCGCATCTCGCCGAAGAATTCATCGCGATTCAGCGGAAATACGGCGTGCCAGCGGCGAAGATCCACCTCGAAATCACGGAAGAGTCGATCATCAACCTCACGACGCTGCAGAACCAGATCGCGCGCATGCGCAAGGAAGGCTTCCGCTTCGTGCTCGACGATTACGGCAGCGGCTATTCGAACCTCATGATGGTGCGCAACATCCCGTTCATCAACATCAAGCTCGACATGACGTTCGTGCGCGCGCATTTCGAGGACCCGAACACGCTGCTCCCCGACACGATCCGCGCGTTCCGCGAGCTCGGTTTCAGCATCACGGCCGAAGGTGTGGAAACATCGGCCATGGCGCTCGCGCTCGATGAAATGGACACGACGTACCTGCAAGGCTTCCACTATGCGCGGCCGATGCCGATGGAAGATTTCTACGTCTTTATGAAAGCGGCAGGACGGCAGGCTGAGGAAGAAGAGGCCGGAGATGATTGCATGGTGGCCGCCAAATCGGTATAATGATGCCGAAGGGGGCATCGTCATGCCAAACGAAAACGAACTTGCCGAATACGCGCGCCTCGTCGTGCGCATCGGCGTGAACTTGCAAAAAAACCAAATACTCGTCATCAATACGCCCATCGAGTGTGCACCGTTCGCACGCCTTCTTGCCAAAGAAGCGTACACGGCCGGCGCGCACGATGTCGTGCTGAGCTGGAGCGACGAAGAGAGCGCTCGCATCAAATACGATATGGCGCCGATGGCTGTCTTCTCGGAATTTCCCGACTGGCGGCGCACGTTCTACATGGATTATGCGGAACAGGGCGCCGCCTTTGTTTCGATTGCGGCGCGCAATCCGGAAATCTTCGCAGGCGTCGCGCCCGAGCGCTTGACGCGCACGCAGCAGGCGGCGGGCGCCGCGCTCCTCGAATACCGCCAGCGCCTCATGAGCAACGAGAACACGTGGTGTGTCGTGTCTGTGCCGACGGCGGCGTGGGCGAAAAAAGTCTTTCCCGAGGCGGGCGAGGCGGAGGCGCAGGAAAAACTCTGGAAAGCGATCCTCCAGACCGTGCGCATCGGCGCAGGCGATGCCGTCGCATCCTGGAACGAGCACATCGCGTTCCTGCATCGGGCGGCAGAATTCCTCAACGCGAATGATTTCGCGCGCCTCCATTACACGAACGAGTGCGGCACGGATCTCACGATCGAGCTGCCGGAAGGCCACGTCTGGGCTGGCGGCTCGGAGCTCTCGGCGACGCGCGTGCCGTTCGTCGCGAACCTGCCGACGGAAGAAGTCTACACGCTGCCGAAGCGCGACGGCGTGACGGGCACGGTCGTCGCGACGAAGCCGCTCGTCTATCAGGGTAGCTTGATCGAGCATTTCCGCTTGCGTTTCGAAGCTGGCCGCGTCGTCGAATATCATGCGGAACGTGGCGAGGATGTGTTGCGCGAGCTCCTCTCGACGGACGAGGGCTCATCGCGCCTCGGCGAGGTCGCGCTCGTGCCGTATGATTCGCCGATTTCGCAGAGCGGTCTTTTGTTCTACAACACGCTGTTCGACGAGAATGCCGCGTGTCATCTCGCGCTCGGCAAGGCATATCCGACGTGCCTCCGGGGCGGCGAAACGATGCAGAGCGTCGAGCTCCTGCAACATGGGGGCAACGATTCGTTGCTGCACGAAGATTTCATGGTCGGCAGCCGTGAGCTCGACATCACCGGTACGCGCCGCGCTGACGGCCGTGATGTGCCCGTGTTCCGCCACGGCAATTTCGTGGACTTCGCATAAGCGGTTGTAAGAGTGTAACATATCTTTTCCATGATGGATTGACAGCGTACGCGCTTTTCGATAAACTAGTAAAAATATTTTTTTTCAACGAGAGAAAGAGAGGGTCTGCATTGGCTTACTTCTATCCTGAACCATCGCATACGTTTGGCGAGTATCTTCTCGTCCCGGGGTATTCCTCTGACAAATGCATTCCGACGAACGTCTCCCTGAAGACGCCGCTCGTGAAGTACAAGAAGGGCGAGCAGCCGAAGATCACGATGAACATCCCGATGGTCTCGGCCATCATGCAGGCCGTTTCGAATGACACGATGGCTATCGCGCTCGCGAAAGAGGGCGGCGTGTCGTTCATCTATGGCTCGCAGACGATCGAAGAGGAAGCGGCCATGGTCGCGCGCGTCAAGAACTACAAGTCCGGCTTCGTCACGAGCGATTCGAACATCACGCCGGAGACGACGCTCGGCGAGATCCTCGACCTCCTGAAGCAGACGGGCCACTCGACGATGGCCGTGACCGAGGATGGCACGCCGACCGGCAAGCTCGTCGGCATCGTCACGAGCCGCGATTACCGCCTGTCGCGCATGAGCCTTGATGAAAAGGCCGGCACGTTCATGACGCCGTTCGAAAAGCTCGTCTACGCCGATGCGGACACGACGACGCTCTCGATGGCGAACGACATCATCTGGGACAAGAAGCTCAACATGCTGCCGCTCGTCGACAAGAACCAGCGCCTGCGCTACATGGTCTTCCGCAAGGACTACACGGACAACAAGGACAACGCGAACGAGCTCATCGACAGCAACAAGCGCTACATCGTCGGCGCCGGCATCAACACGCGCGACTACGCCGAGCGCGTGCCGGCGCTCCTGAAGGCCGGCGCGGACGTGCTCTGCATCGATTCGTCGGAAGGCTTCTCCGAGTGGCAGCGCATCACGCTCCGCTACATCCATGAGCATTTCGGCGAGGACGTCAAGGTCGGCGCGGGCAACGTCGTTGACGCGGACGGCTTCCGCTTCCTCGCCGAGGCCGGCGCGGACTTCGTCAAGGTCGGCATCGGCGGCGGCTCGATCTGCATCACGCGCGAGACGAAAGGTATCGGCCGCGGCCAGGCGACGGCGCTCATCGACGTCTGCCGCGCGCGCGACGAATATTTCAAGGAGACGGGCGTCTACGTGCCGGTCTGCTCCGACGGCGGCCTCGTGCACGATTACCACATGACGCTCGCGCTCGCCATG
>Ga0256404_1012572_pt1 | contig 10983 bp, 16 predicted proteins | sample RumenRJG_01DNA_FD_185990 | JGI IMG/M metagenome (GOLD analysis project Ga0256404, IMG submission 185990) | Bovine rumen microbial communities from Lethbridge, Alberta, Canada - RJG_01 | ecosystem: Host-associated > Mammals > Digestive system > Stomach > Rumen | place: Canada: Alberta | collected...
TCCGCCCTCATGATCTCCTTCTGATGTTCCAAAAGCCGCTCATCACTCAGCTCCAGATCATGTTCGTAAAGATCGTCGATCAGGTTGCGGTAGGCACTGACGACAGCGGAAACGTAGTATTCCGTTTTCATGCGCCCTTCGATTTTCAGGGAGGAAACCCCTGCCTTGATCAGATCGGCAATATGCTTCGCCGCAAAGAGGTCTTTGGAGCCCATTGTGAATAGGCGCTCATTGGACACGGAAGTATCCCCGTCAAAGAGTTCATAGTTCCAGCGGCAGCTTTGCGCGCATCCGCCGCGGTTCGCGTCACGCAGTGTCATGCGGTTGCTTAAGGTGCAGCGTCCGGAATAATTCACGCACATACCGCCGTGAATAAAGGCTTCCGTTTCGACGTCCAGTTCCGAAGTGATTTTCTTTACTTCAGGCATGCTGCACTCCCGGGCCAACACCACACGGTCAATTCCCAGCGTTTCCTTTAAGAACTTCGCCGCATCGGAGTTGGTCACGGACATCTGGGTGGAAAGATGAACTTCCAGTTTCGGAGCAACCCTCTTGGCACACTGTATCACCGCCGGGCTGGCCGCAATAATCGCCGTAACGCCCATGGCTTCCAGAGCCTTCAGATACTCTTCCAGTCCCGGAAGGTCCTCTTCATGCGGAATCATATTGACCGTCACATGGATTCTGGCGCCGTACTCTTTGGCGTAGCGGCATGCTTCCGCGATGTCTTCATTGGTGAAGTTGGAAGCACGCGAGCGCAGCGAAAACGATCTGCCGCCCAGATAGACGGCATCGGCACCGTAACGGATGGCCATCTTGCAGCGCTGCAGGTCTCCTGCCGGTGAGAGCAATTCAATTTTCCTTACTTTACTGTTTTCCATCCGTAATACCCTTCCGAAAGCGAGTGCTTCCGGTATCTCTGATAATATCCCAGTTTCACGCTTTCCGCATCTTCCCCGTTGGCAATTCTGCGGTAAGCGTTTATGGCATCGTTGACTTCCTCTTTGCTTAAGCGCAGGGATTCGATCTCAATGCGTTTTACCCCGTGATCCATGAAGTTTCTTAAGTCGGAGAAAGTCTCCTGTACAAAGTCGTTGTAGATCAGTGTCATATGTTCTTTTTCATACACCGGCAGACGGTAGTCCCGGTTCTCTTCCCGTAAGGAAAGATCCTCCGGATTCTGCAATGCCGGTAAATTCTTCTCTTTGAGATAGCTTGAGACAAGTTTCCTTCTTGATACGCTCATCAGGGAATATCCGTGCGCCTTGATGGAGGCGTTCAAGATGGCGGAGGCCATTGTCTCAATTTCAGAAGAAGTAACTAACGGTGACAGCGTCACATAGGCAATCTTCTGCTCCGCCCAGAATAAAGCATCCTCTTTGGATGTCACAAGCGTCAGCGGATCGTAAATCAGCTTATTAAGATACCCGTCTTCTTTGCCCCAAAGCGCCACGCACGGGTCGGCAAAGATAAAATAGCCTGCGCCGTTTTCCGTCAGTTTCTTTAACTGAGCGCGGAAATTCTCTGTTTCTCCTTCATGGAATAGCTTATTGACCAGAACGGAAACTTCCTTTCCGCTTTCCTTTGCGGAAGGAAGAAAGTCCAGTATTTCCTGCAGAGAAAAACTCCGGCTTCCGCTGAAAGCGGCATTTTCCAATGCCACGATCACTTCATCTGCCGGAGTTGAAATAACATCCTTAAGATCCTGTAGTGTAACTGCAATCTTTAACATGATTCTATTCTACCATAAACTAATCGGCATAATAGGCATTTCTCAAAATGCAGTACATCATATCTCCTTCATAATACGTATCAAAGGTACCGACGACCCGGATGATATCTTCCGTTTCGTATTTGTAGTCCCCGTCGAGCAGTTCAAATTCAATGCCCTGCTGACAGCATGCCGTCGCATCCGGAATGACGCAGGTGTTATAGAAGATACCCTCTTCCGGAACATGGTACGGATAGTAGATTCCTTCCATTTTTACGGTCTTGCCGATATACTTGTCCGGATTGGTCACCATCTCATAGACTTCCCCGTAGATCATGGTACTGTTTAATACCGTCAGGTCCACATCGATATCAATCTTTTCCGCAACGGCAACATTGCTCTGCTCTTTCGGAGCTTCTTCCGTTGCCGGTTCTTCCGCTTCCGCAGGTTCTTCCGGAACGGCTTCCGTTTCCTCTTTGGCGGAATCTTCTATTTCCATCTGTTCTTCCAGTACCGCACTCACATCCTTGGAATTGGACTGGTTCGCCTTGTTTCCGGTTTTGGAGCAGCCGCTAAGAAACAACAAACACAGTAAGACAGCCAGTAACGCTTTCTTTTTCATTGTTATTTCCTCAGACTTTCTATCAGGTAACAAACAACAAACAGCACAACATCCACACAGACGATCGTTGAGCCCACCGGTGTGGCCAGAAGGATCGAAATCAGGATTCCCACAAACGTACACAAAATGCTGGAGATCGCCGCAAAAATGCTGACTTCCTTAAAGGTATGGAACAGACGCATCCCGCTTAAGGCCGGGAAGATGACTAAAGCGCTGATTAAGAGCGATCCGACCAGGTTCATGGCCAGAACAATGACCACGGCGATGACAATGGCCAGAACTGTGTTGTACAGTTTTGTGTTCACCCCGGTTGCGGTCGCAAAATCCTCGTCAAATGTGATGGCCAGGATCTTGTTGTAGAAGAATACGTAAAGGAAAAGCACCCCTAAGGAGAGCACGCAGCTTAATACGACTTCTTCCCTTCTCAGCGTCAGGATGGAAGTGTCAGGTTCTTTAGAGGCGCAAACATTTATGTTAAATTCATGATACATTCTATATCACATTTGCACAGATTTGCAACTGACTGTATTAATGGGCTTTGGGTTATTTTGTATCAGAAATGACACAAAATAATACATGCTTTCATTCATATTCATCCTGGGAAGCACTCTCCTCTGCACCGTCGTCTTCTTGCTTAAATTCAATTCCTATTGTTTTTGAGATGAAGTCATATCTGATCCTCGAAACCCTCCCCAAAAGAAACTCTCTTTTTTCATGAAAAGGAAGATCCATAAAAGAAACATTCCTGTATCCCACCTGCAATTTACGTATACAGAAATCCAGCTGCTTAAGCTCATCTTTTCGCAAATGATACATGCTGCCCAGAAGTTCCTCGTCGATCCCGTCTCTGACCATTGACTCTGTTATGCCAGACAGGACTTCCGACATATCTGTGTATTTCCTTTTCAAGTCTTCGATATCCGCCATCATTTTACTTTCCTTAAGGATCTGGTCGAATACAGGAATCAGTTCCTTTGTCATCTTTTTTTCTGACACCTGTTTCCCGCCGCATGACACGCACTGATAGTAAAGATAAACCGTTCCTCCTGCTCCCCTTCCGCAATGTGTAGTCATAAGCTGTTTGCATTTTGAGCAGACAACAAGGCCTTTGTATAAATACTGCCTTCTGTATTTATTTCCTGCATTCAGCCGCTCTTGGGCCAAAGCGAAAAGTTTTTCTTCAATTATTGGTATTGTGTGATTGGGATAATCGACGCCAAATCGTGAGAATGTCCCGTAATATATTTTGTTGGAAAGTATTTTGTAAATGGTGCTATCGCCCCAATGCCTGTCCAGGACTTTCTTCGAATTCAGCTCGTTTTTTAGCTCAGCAATGGAATAATCCTGATATGCAATTTTCTCGAACATTTTTTTGACTACCGATGCTTCTGCCGGATCGGCAATCAATTTATGATTATTCTCTGGATTCCTCCTATATCCTACAGGAGCACCCGGAAGAGCGTAGTTGCCCTGCCTCGCCGATTCCTCAATGCCTCTTATTGATCTTGAGGATATTGTTTCCCACTCCCATTGTGCAACCAGGACAATCAGATAGATGAAGAAACGTCCCATAGGGGTCTTGGTGTCAATTTGTTCTGTAATGCTGATAAGACTGACTTCATTTTTATCCAATACATCCAGCAGGTCTGCAAGATCCCTGACTTTTCTGGTCAGCCGGTCAAGATTATGAATGACCAGCACATCAATCTGTTTCTTGCGGATCATCTCCATAATTTCATTCATCCGCGGGCGGTTCAGGCTTTTTGCAGAAGCACCTTCATCCCTGAGTATTTTCAAAGAATAAGTATCTTTTTCAAAATATATGTCTACATACTTTTGGATCTTTTTTTCCTGATCATCAAGGTTGAACCCGTATTTAGCCTGCTGCTCAGTGGACTCACGGCAGTAGCCGATTATTTTCAATTTAGCGCTCATATTTTGCAATCCTTTCATATTTGTCAGTCATAAATGCCTTTGATTTATGTGTTTGCGGGTCGACAGATATATAAGCAATATAGTTTGTGATAAGTTCTTCCTTTTCCGAACATGAAAGGTCTTTGAATTTTATTGCGTTTATTGTCTCTTTCTTTTCGGTTATTTTCTCCAGAATTACATTTTTCTCTTCCAGATATATGTCAAGCATCTCGTTATAATACTCTTTTTTCACGCTTCCAAATGAATAGGCTCTGATCAGGCTTCTGATTTCCTGTTCTATATATTTTTGTTTTCTTACCAGTGCGCCGAGATGTTTGTCTATATTGTGATTTATGGCAATTTCATTCAGAGTATCTTCCAGTGATTTATAGATTTTAGATTCATTCATATATCTTCTGCATCCGGGGCAGCTGTAGTACAAATATATTCGACCCGATTTTTTTATAGTGCATGTCTGATGACACAATTCATTACAATTGCTACATTGTATTTTATCCTTGAACAGGTACTTGAATTTTCTCAGAATAAATCCTGTGGCATTTTCGTTGGCTTTTTCCCACGTGCTTTTGTCGATGATGGGAGGTGTATGATTTTCTACAATTACCCCATTCATTTTGAATGTTCCGTAATAGATTGTGTTTTGCAGAACATCAAGAATTGACTGCTCGTACCACTTGTTGCCTTCAGGATATTCATTTCTCAGTTCTTTGCCAATCATGTACGGCGTATGTGTGCCGCTGGCAATAGAGTTGAAAATCCTTCTGATAATGGCAGCGTCCTCTTCCTTGATTACCAGCTTCTTCCCCTTTTCACGGTTCATTTCATATCCGAAGGGAACTGTGCCTTTTGAATAGTTACCCTGTCTTGCAGACTCATATTTGCCTCTCATTGCCCTGTCTGCAATTGTGTCTTTTTCCCATTGTGCAATCAAAGCAATCATTGATAAGAAAAACCTACCTTGGGCAGATTTTGTATCAATTTTTTCTTTCAGTGAGATCAGCTCAATACTGTGTGCTTCGAAAAGCTCCAGCAGCACCTGCATGTCTACCACGTTCCTGGTAAGCCGGTCCAGGTTATTAATGATCAGCACATCCAGCTTGCTGTTTTCAATCAAATGCATAATTTCAATGATCTTTGGGCGTTTCAAAGTTTTGGCTGACTCTCCCTCCTCCCGGTACAGGGTATATACAAATTCCCCCTTCTCGTAATAGACTTCTACATATTCACTGATTTTTCTTTGCTGCTCATCGAGCGAGTACCCGAAAATTGCCTGCTCGCGTGAAGAGACGCGAACATATCCTGCTATCCGTATCATAGATAAACCCTCCCTCTAGTTTTTCTGTCTGCCCTTCAGCAATACATATGCTGGCTCTGGCTTTCAAATTCTATGATTTCCGGAGACTGGCTTAATCTCTTTTGCGCACTGGTTTGGTACATGTATGAACTTAATGATATTTCGCATATAGAATATGGGTGTTATATTGTCTTATAATTAATCTATCTGATAACATGGAGCAAATTTTGATGATGTCATTATTCCGACAACATGTGTCGAATGAAATGTTATCGTTTTAATGACAATTTTCAATTTCCCGATATGAATCTACCATTTTTATGGAGATTTGCTTTAATGATTATCTATGACAGGCTTGGGAAAACGATGGAAGAAAAAGGAGTAACACAGTATGCATTAATCAATACATACGGTTTTTCCAGGGCTACCATTAATTCACTCTAGCACAACAGGAATGTAACCACCCTGACTCTTTCTAAACTCTGCACAATTCTCAAATACGATCTACATGATATTGCCGAATTCATAGATGAATCGGAATAGTCCACCAATTCTAATCAAATACAGAAAAAAGCGGATGGTACATTTTGTTTAGTTGCAAATGCACTGCCGCTTTTTATATTTTTGAAAGAAAGGACTCACATGGAAAAGCAACTATGCACATACGCACTTATGCAGATCCTAAGAAAGGAAACTGACGAGGATCATGCACTGAGGGCATCTGAAATCATCACAATTTTGGAAGAAAAATATGACATGAAAATCTGCAGGAACAAACTGTACTCCACCATCCGCCAGCTCCGGATGCTTGGAGAAGACATTGTCTACGATCCTCACGCCAAGGGCTATTACATGGCCTCCAGGGAACTGACAAAAGGAGAAGTGATGATGCTGTGCAACGCCGTACATGCCTCAAACTTCATTACTCAGGATCAGAGCCGGATACTTATCGACCATCTTCTCGGCATTTTAAACAAGCGTGACCGGCAGGAGTATCTCGATGCAGTGTACAAGCCTAATCCGAAAAAGATCGATAATGAGGATCTTATGTATAACATCGAGGCTGCTTCAAATGCAATCCGCTTGGGATGTAAGCTTTCTTTTGATTATATGCACTACAACAAGGACAAGAAACTAACAATCCGAAATCATGAGCCCATTGTCATCGAGCCAAGATATATTTGTTACATGGACGGAAGGCCATATCTTGTTATTGAGGGAGGAAAGGTCGAAGGATACATGCATTTTCGTCTCGACAGGATGTGCAACGTAAAAGTCCTTGAAGAAAAATGCACCATCCCTTATGAACAGGTTGATGCATACGAATATTCTGACAACAAGCTTTTTATGTTTGCAGGGAAAATGACTAAAGTCACGATCCGATGCAAGAAGCGTGTTCTTGATGCTATGATAGACATCTTCGGAAAAGATATAAAGATCAATGAGCCTGATGAAGATCATTATCAATTTACTGTGACGGTAAATGAAAACGGAATTGTTTTTCTTGCACAGCAGTATATGGATGCTATTGTAATCATTGAACCATCAGATATAGTCAGCAAGATAAAAACAACAATGCAAGAGGCATGTAAGCAATACAGAACAAAAAGAACTGCTGTGTTATTATGAATGCTTGAGCAATAACAGAATATATACAACAGATAAGACATTCAGTATAGTTTTTAATCAACCATTCTTCTTTCAAATAGAGTATTACCTTGCTGTAAATAATATACTCTAAGCGGTAAAAATAAAAACGGGAATATATCCATTCCCGTTACGTTTAGCTCAACATTTCAGGAAGAGGTGTTTCTTTCCAGAAATCCTCGTCCAGTCCGTCCTGTCTATCCTGAGCTTCAAGAATCATGCCGATTATTTCGTTAACGTCAGCCATCCGCCCTAATAGGGGATATAGCACACCTTGTACTTTCAGCCAAGCGCGTGCATAATCTTCTGCATGGTCACGAAAGTTAACATCTTCATCGTTAAATTCAACGACGGGAACTACATATTCTTCATTATATGAATTTTTCATTGTTCACCTTCCATTCTGCTCAGACCGTCTTCTGATATCCGATCTTTCCCCAGTTGTTATGTCTTGCAACAAGCCGGTTTACTTCGCAGCGGACCTTAAGTTCTTCCTGCTTTGTTACCATTGCTTCGAGATAAAAGTAAGGAATGCCACGGTTTGTCCGTATCTCCTCACATTTGAAAATAATGGAATTCATCTCAAGGATATTGGAGACTGCAGCGATTTCGTCTTTCTTGTAGTTGCCATACAGAAGCTTGCTTCTTTTTTCGTTCATGCTGGATACCTCCTGTAATGAGAGCAGAAAAATCTGCGATAAATTCATTTCTTTGTTTGTAAAGGGATCGTAAATACAGCATGCCACTTTTACGATCCCCTTTTGACATCCTACTATAAACTAAAAGTGGATATGTTTTAAACCCCGTTGTATCATACCCTGGCTGAAAACAATGATTAGTCTTTCATACGCCTGAAGTAACGGATAAGCTGTCTTATTTTGATCCAGGTCATTCCGATGCCGCATTCTGCAATTATGCCTGCCCACATGAGCCGATGCAAATTATCCTGTGCATAATATGCCCCGGCAACTGAAATGAGTTCGGTTAAAAGAATTCCCAAAAAGCAAACAAGCTGTTTCCTCTCAAGTTTCCTGATGATTTCCTGTTCGGATTTCATGTACTTCTTCCTTTCACGGCATATTACAATGCGTTTTTAAGCTCTTCAACAGAGTACCCGAATGTGTAGTCCTCGTCCATGCCGCTTGAAGCCCATATTTCAGCAGCGTCGTAAACGCTTAATCGTTCTCCGTATGAGTCTTCCTCATCGTATTCATTCGGACCATCCAGACATTCGTCTTCCATATGGTAAATAGCAATGGAGACTTTCCCTCTGTCTGAACTGCTGAGGGAATCATATTTTTCAGTGAATTCATCCTGATCCATTGTCCATCTTCCGTTAATAAGCTCCTCAACGAGCTCGGGATTGTTTTTTTTCTACCTATTTAATTTCTCCTTTGCATGATTAGCATTATAATGTCACCCTTAAGGGATCGACCAATAGTGTTCGTGCGATTTTCATGAATGACAGTACCATTTTATTGAATTAGCCTTCAGCATATAAGGCACTATGAATTTTCGGCTTATTTTTTCGCCAATGAAAATGCCTTTATTGCTTCCTGCGGAATAACTCCAATTTCGATAGGTTATAATTCCGCTTTCACCAAAATATAGAGTGGCACCGTTTCTGCTTTTCCTTGAATGGGAAGGATAAACAACAGTTACAATCCCAGGCTCTTTAAACCAGTATTCGATGATATCGGAAGTTTCCGAAAGAACTTCCTTACAAATTGACTCAAATTCAGCTTGGGAAATTGAATCTCTTTTCTGGTTCATGCCTGTCTTATGTGACTTTATTTCTGCGTCCAGGTCTTCCTTTGCATATGTGCTTACAGGATGCCATTTATTTTTGAACCGGAAATAAAAGTCGTCATCTCTTTCTTCCATTTTACAGTTATACATACGAGATCCGGATATAATCAGGACCCAGTTATAAGACCAATCAATGCCTATTACTATCATAAATATACTTCTTCCTATTTAAGTATTCTTGTTCTTCACCTGTATCTGAAAGGTCACTCATACTGATCTTCCTTCGACAGTTTTTACAAACGAATCAACAATCGTGTATCCGTCTGGTAGTTCAATTCCCATTTGCATCGCCTCAGCTACTTTTTCAGCTGAAGCATGCCAGCCTTCTGGAAGCCGCCTCAAAAACATAGCAATTTCAATTATTTTTGAGTCTGGCTCTTCCAAAAGATCCTTAATGGTCTCACCGTATTCAGCAGCATTTACTGTCAAATCTGCAATAACCGCTTTGTCTGTAACATCCGTAGCGCATCTAGTACCAAAACCACAAAAGGCAGCAATTTGTTCACGGAACTTAAATGCAATACAAGCACCGATAATAGTTACAGTGCCGGTGGCGATTTCTTTCTTGTGGTCTTTGATCCACTGTTTTATTTCTTGCTTATTCATAGTTTTCCTTTCTTTAGCAGTCTTTGTTTTTCTAGCAGGCAAATCATCTTTTACAGATTTTGATTCACCAGAAGCTAAGGCAATTCGTTGATAAGATCCAGGAGATGCTGAATCTGATGTTCCTTTTGAATCTTCTCATTTCTCTGTCTTTTGAGGACATTGTATAGGAACTGTCTTCTGTCACATTCACTACAATTCATGCATGCTTGTATCTCAGCCAGGAGTAATCCGGCATTCCTGTATTTCTGAATGATACAAAGCTTATCCAGCTCGTTTTGACTGTACAGCTTGTGACACTGCGGTCCTAGCCGCAACACAGGCTTAAGAAGTCCAACATGATCGTATGTATAAAGGTCTTTCTTTGTCGCGCCGGTCATCTGACACATTTCTTTGACACCGAAAAAATCTTCGTTCAGATCATGCCTAAAGCTCATTTCACTTTTCATTTGACTTCTCCATGAAATCAATATGATATTCAGTTTTCAAAGAGCTCTGTGAAACTATGGTCCATTGATAAAAATCCATATTTCACCAACCAAAACCAGCACAAGCAGGAATATGAGCAGCAGTACGATAATTACAACAATCTTCATCCGAATGCGAATCTCTCGTAAGCTGTTTTCCATAAGCCACAAGTTTTCATCCATCCGTTCCAGGGATCTCATATAATCTGCCTTCATCTCTCCTCCCTAGCAGTGTATCCCGTAGGATTTCATCTTTTTCCGAATATTGTCATATTCGCCTTTGCGATTCTTTGGTGCCTTTTCGTATATTTTTGATACTTCGCACTTGTCAGGAATAACCCTCATGGAACGTCCGTCCTTGAAGTAGGCAGTATTGTTATACAGAACGCCATACACAATATATGTATCGCAGAACTGATGTCCCGAAACAGATGTCTTCCATCTGTATATACAGAAACGCGTCCATTTGGGACGGTTGCGGATTTTCTCCTCTTCCTGAGTAATGAAGATCATCCTGTCCACATGGGCTTGTGTTAGGCTGATGACTGTTCCTTCATCTATGCCATAGAAGTAGCAAGGCCTAAATCCTACATGATGCCATTCCCGTCTCACCAAAAGGTTTTTGGCAAGTATTTCGAAAGATACATCATCAAGATCGTTGAAGCCAATCAAAGGACATGGCTTGTTGCTCAGCTTGATTTGGATGACTTGCCGCTTTATCTCTTGTGGTGTCCACATATCCAGAGGCTTCTTTCCTTCTGAAAGGGCATAAAGTCCGTTAGAACTTACATTAATTGTTTCTGTTGCGATTTCCATAAAGATCCTCCTTATAAGCACTATTTTTTTAACACTATTTTTTGATTCATGCCCTATTGAAAACCACCGTAAAAAAAAA
>Ga0256404_1012574_pt1 | contig 10980 bp, 10 predicted proteins | sample RumenRJG_01DNA_FD_185990 | JGI IMG/M metagenome (GOLD analysis project Ga0256404, IMG submission 185990) | Bovine rumen microbial communities from Lethbridge, Alberta, Canada - RJG_01 | ecosystem: Host-associated > Mammals > Digestive system > Stomach > Rumen | place: Canada: Alberta | collected...
GCCATTCCTCGTGGTGCCCTGGTCAGTAAGGATGGCAAACTCATCGAGCACGACTTCCACGTCGGCCAGTTCAAAAGCACCGAACTAAAGAAACTCGCAGAAAGATTCTGACAAATATGAATAAGAACATCATCCTCACCCTCCTCGCCCTCGTTGCAATGGCTGGGCAGGGGCAGACAATCAAAAGAGTAGAAGCCTCACTCGAGGACTTTATAGAACACATGGCTATGTACGGCTACGAGGTTTTCACCTACGACATTTCGTCTCTGCGCGACTCCGTGTCGGGCTTCACCATCATCATCCGCGAGTATAACCAGCAGGGGATGATTGACGAGAAGAAACTGTACGGCTTCAGGACAAAGACCATGATTTCAGACTTCAACGAGCAAGACCAGAAGAGTATCTATGAGGAAAAAGATGGTGACGACATGGAGCGGGGCATATACCGTCTTTCAAAGACCCTCTCCATTGGCTTCTCTCCCATTCAGTCGGACTCCATCGAGACCATCACCCTGCGTTCGTCTCGCAATGATGCATCGCCTTGGAAACTGATGTTGAAACCTATTCCGGGAGCTCCGCAAACCGTTTACCGTTATCAGAGAGTGCCATACCAACCCACTTCTTTCTCCCTTGACACCTTCATTCCCCTTGTCTTCTATGGTTCATTCTGGTGGGACGAGCAAGCAAAAGGATGGCGCTTCTGTGGAGAGACCGAACTGACAGAGGAGAAAGCCAAGACCAGCGAATACTTCAAATACTGCCCACATTATTATATCATTGGCGCAGTATTCCATAAATAATAGTAACCAATTGAAGGAAAAATGTGATTAAGAGAGTGCCATGCAAACTCGTTTGCAAATGGCCGAACGTGAACATTTTATCTAAAAATGTGATTAAGAGAGTGCCATGCAAACTCGTTTGCAAATGGCCGAACGTGAACATTTTATCTAAAAATGTGATTAAGCGAGTGCCATGCAAACTTGTTTGCAGATGGTCGAGCGTGAACATTTTATCTAATAAGGTGTGATTTTCTTGCCGATATCGGCAAAAAGTGGTATATTTGCAACGGAAAATGAAATAAAAACTTGCCGATAGAAGAGATGGAGTATATATCCGTGATGCAGTTTGCCGAGAAATTCGGTATATCAGAACGTACAGCCCGCAACTATTGTGCGAGCGGAAAGATTGAAGGAGCGTTCCTCACAGGTAAAACGTGGAACATTCCTGCCGATGCCGTTCTGCCGAAACGTAAGACTGTCCGGAAAAAAGTGTCGCCCCTGCTGACTATGCTGCGGGAGCAAAAAGCATCACGGCTGAAAGGAGGCATCTATCATCGTACGCAGATTGACCTGACCTATAACTCCAATCATATCGAAGGGAGCCGACTGACACACGACCAGACGCGCTATATCTTTGAGACGAACACCATTGGCATTAGCGACGGAATTGTTTATGTGGATGATATCGTTGAGACGGTGAATCACTTCCGATGCATTGACTATATCATTGACCACGCTGAGGAGAAAATAACCGAGGGCTTCATCAAACAACTCCACTTATTACTTAAGACAGGGACTTCGGACGGTAGGAAGGATTGGTTTGCCGTCGGCGACTACAAACGGTTGCCTAACGAGGTGGGCGGACAAGAGACGACTCCTCCCAAAGAGGTGCATCAACAGATGAAGTCGTTGTTAAGTGATTATCATCAAACTCGACAACATAGGTTGGAAGATATTCTCGATTTTCATGTCCGATTCGAGCAGATACATCCTTTCCAAGATGGCAACGGTCGTGTAGGTCGTCTGTTGATGTTCAAGGAGTGTTTGGCTAATGATATCGTTCCCTTTATCATCACCGATGAACTCAAAATGTTCTACTATCGCGGTCTCCATGAGTGGGGGCATATCAACGGGTATCTAATGGATACTTGCCTGACAGCACAAGACCAATACAAATCATTGCTCGATTATTTCAATATAGATGGGTGTTGGGTGTTGGGTGTTAGGTGATAGTGAAAATGTCAGACAAATGTCAGGGAGTTTTTGGGGCACTCACTATGTAAAAGGACTATCTTTGCAGTATAAAACTTAATTAAACCAAATGAACAAACAAACCATCACCACCATCCTGCTTGCCCTCGTCGCAATGGCGGGACAGGCACAGACACCAATAGATTTGCCCGAACACGTAAAAAAATACCAGATGAATATGGAGGCACCGCTGCCGGAACCATCGTTTGAAATGGATACCACAACGGTACGGGTGCATATCCTTAACTGGGAGGCTAACAAGACTTCCACAAAGATTGTGTGCTTGGCTGTAAGCAGTTTCTTCCCATATATCGCTGATAACCATACTGGCTTCACTGACGAGAACGGACTGGCTATCGTCCGTTTCCCGCAACGTGGCACCAGCATGGCATCACTCAGCATAGGCGATGGATTCTCCAAACATTTCTACTTATGGCCAGGTGAATTGGCAGACGTATATGTAGATGTAGAACGTATGACTCAGACCAGCCGTAGCCACAGAGAGTGGCAGATGCAGCCCAAGGATTATGGCTTCGGTCAGAAGGACACACTGACAGCAGAGCAACTGAAGCGGCATATCATTACAGAAGAGTATGGTTTCGACAAACAGCCGTGCCTCTGGTTCGAAGGAAGATATGCCGACCTCAATACAGCCCTTCACCGTTATCTGCCCTTTATTGACGGTTATGGATGGGATGAGGACTACGAGCGGCAACTGATTGTGAACCAGCCGCTGGCCTCTGTCTATGCTGAGGGGATGCTGGCATGGCTCAAGTATCTGAAGCAGCACATCATGGAAGATGCGCGACTGCCGCTCTGTGCCAAACAGTTCTGCACACTGGCCTACGACATAAGGGCCGAGAACTGGCTGTGGGATAATGCCCAGGTGCAAGACTTCCTGGCTGCACGACGTGATGGAGCATCGCCCGGAGACTATGTGGAAAACCGTCCCCTCAGCCAAGAACAGATTGCCCGATTCCGTTCACTGGGCACCAACACCAACTATCGTGCCTACTTCCGCAGCCTCGACCTGACGCACATCACCACTCCGAAATTCTGGGATGCCATATCGGGCGACAATCCTTGCGACTACGTCCACGATATGCGCATCGTACAAGGCTATCCTCGCCACATCGAACTATATGGAAGTCTGCCAGAGGGAGCCATGAACGGTGTGCGAATGCCTTATTTCCACAAACTTTGTCAACAGTTGGAGGCCGCACAGGAGGGAATAGAGCACGATGTGTATAGTGACGTGCTCGAAGATCTTCAGCATCGTTATCGCGGCAAGGTGGTGCTCATCGACTTCTGGGCCACATGGTGTCATGGCTGCATTGTGGCGATGAATGCGATGGAGCCGGAAAAAGACACAACGCTGAAACATCCCGACCTCGCTTTTGTCTATCTCACCGACCACACTTCGCCCGCCGACCGCTGGCAGGACTATCGCAAGCGCATCCGTGGTGAACATCTTCGCGTCGATGAGCAGCAGATGGATGCCTTGCAGAAACGTTTCCATATTCGGGTCTGGCCCACCTATATCCTAATGGATCGACAGGGCCGCTTCCGAGAATTGCCACACAATCACGTAGAGGAAGAACTATTGAAGGAATTAGAGAAAAAGTAATAATATGAACAAGAAAACCATTATCACTATCCTGCTCGCCCTCGTCGCAATGACGGGGCAGGGGCAACTGATGGAGCAGCGAGAGCAGAGTGGTGTTTACTCCAACTATGCCGAGTCGCGACAGAAGAAGACCGAAGGTCAAGTGAAATGCCACATTGAAGGAACATTGGAGACCGACGCGTGGGGCGACGAAATCATCATCTGTGAGGCAGGGACTGACCTGCGCGTTGTGGACGAACCGCGCTTTCACGTGAAAGCCAAGGACGGACACTTCGCCTACGACATCGAGACCGACTTCCCACGGCTCTATGTGGTATTCTTTCTGAAGCAACAAGAGACGGGCAACTGGTTCCAAGGCAAGTTCTTAGCCGAGAACTGCAACGTGAACGTCACGATGTATGAAGACAAGCCGGTGCGTATCGTCAGCAACGGCGAGGAAGGGCGCAAGCATGCGGTGAAGGACAGCATTGAGGACGTGCGCTTCTGGAACCCCGTTGATGAAATCGACAGTCAGATGGAAGACCCTGACCGCAGGGCGGAGTTCTACAAGGCAGACTTCATATCCTCTGTTACCAAGGCACGGTCTTTGAATGTGGATAGTCTGCCGCAGACGTATGTCGATTCTATCCGTCAAGTGTACGATTACTATATGCAGAATGAACGCGCAAGATATACCGACGCTGGCTGGCAGTTGAGGCAGCGCCGTGACAGCATCACCGCCGGCTTGGTACCCTTCCGCTTCGCCTACGACGCAGAGCACTCCATGCTTTGGACGCTCTACGACGTGCGCGATGCCATCCAGGTGCTCAAACGTGCTGACAACTATGCGAACTTCGACAAGTCGCAGTTTGAGCCATATCTGACGCTCTATCACGACAAACTCGTCAATTACTATCCCGGCCACCCCATCCACGAGCAGATTGCCACCGCCGAAGCGGCCTACCGCCTGCAGCCGGGCAAGCCCTACATCGACTACACGGTACGCAACACCGACGGCAAACTCGTGCCTATCTCCACGCTCACGAAAGGCAAGGTGGCACTCATCGACCTCTGGGCATCGTGGTGCGGTCCCTGTCGTCGGCATAGCATCGCCATGATTCCCGTCTATGAGCGCTATAAGGACAAAGGATTTACAGTCGTAGCCATAGCCCGCGAACGCAAGCGAGAAGACATGGAAAATGCAGCGAAGAAAGACGGCTACCCCTGGCCGAGCCTGTTAGAACTGAACGACGAAAATCAGGTGTGGCGCAAGAACGGAGCAGGCAATGCCGGCGGTGCCATGTACCTCATCGACCGCGACGGCACCATTCTCTCCACCTCCACCGATGCCGAGGAGTTGGAGCCGATTATCAAGGCTGCGATTGAGCGAGAGTAGAGTCAAACATCATTTATCAGCCCTTTCAACGCAAACAATCTTTGAATGTAGTAAATCTCTTTCCTCATCCGATATTTTTATGCCGCATAATACACCCAAGTTGGATACTGCATTGTAAACAGAGAACTTCTGGTCTTCATTTGATGTTAAAATGTAATCAATGTCATTCAAGGTGAAATGCAAATTATCTGTAATTCTATATTTGTTTTCTTTCTTCCAGTTATCACAGGCCTGTTTTGATTTACTCCAAAACCATTTACACAATTCACCGTCTTCTATTATTGCATATTCTGGATAAACCATTCTCCATTCACACTCATCATAGTTGGTTTGCATTTTCCCTTTATTCAGAGACTCATACATTTTCATCAAACCAAGGGAACGCGATGCTGCTTCCGACAAGGCAGAACCTTGAAAGAATGACATTAATGCTTTACCACCTTCATTTGCATCCAAATCCCTTTCTCTATGACATTTCCCATCAGCATCATTGATTACAACTGATAGATTGTCGTTGAGAAGATTTTCGATATATTTGTCATAAGCCCTTGCTCGTTTATATGTTTCCAAAGCAGCATTTACAGTATCAATTGTAAGACAATAGTTGACAGGTCCGATTTCGCTTTGATAATTTTCCATTAGGTATCTCTTTTTCAGACCAATTGCATAGTCCCCATATTTTTCTGAATGTTCACTACTAAGTTCAATGGGAATATCGCAAAAAGAAATCATAGGAATACATGCATTAAGTTCTCCAAAGTATTCTTCTAAGCAATAACCATACCTTAATCCCTCCCTTAGAATTGACATCAGAACAGATTCTTCTTTTGTATAATGAAATAATGTGGAACTATGGCTGTTTCGCCTTGTAAGATTTGTCATTTTAATTTGAATTTCATTGGATTGTACTCATAACCGACACACTCCCATACCCACTGAATACATTGCCTAGTTAAATTCAAGTTCTTGATCGGATTTTTTATAAGACCAATTCCTAAAGAATCTGATGATTGGTGAACTATAGCGATGTAATACTTGTCTTGATTATATTGCGCAGCAGCGAACTCATTGTTTGTCATTCTAAACCTTTGCCCAGCATAATCAATGGATTTTACTTCAATAAAGATTTCCTTACCATTAGGATCAGTACCAGTTAAGTCGTATCCAACATTCTGCTTACTTACATCCTTGAGATTAAACCCATTCTCGTTGAGTACTGCTAATGTGTTTTCTTCAGCGCTCCTCCATTTTTGGACACTTGACGCTGATGGTGATGAAGAATGTGAAGTCGAGGAACCATTAAACCAATCCCTAACCTCTGATGGAATGCCTTCTTCATCATCATCGAAATCATCGTCATCATTACTTGGCACTTCTTCAGAAAATTGTTGCTCGTAAAGATTGTCTATTCCAATTTTCTTTATACACAGGCCAATATCGTTAAAAGATATGCCATTGTCTATCATAAGTTGAAGAAAACTTTCGTCTATTTCACCGTTGCTATCGTTGATTTCTTGTAGGCTTCTCAATTCGCTTTCACAGGCAAATATTGCAGCCTTGGTTAATGCACCAATTTTGTGGTTCATTAGCACCTGCTTCATGGCATTCACGGCAATTTGAGCACAGCCGTTAAGCGAAATGTCTTTGGGATTTAATAATGAGAAAATCGTATTTATATCGTCAGTCTTAGCACCAAGGTATTTGAGTATGCTATCTATATTTTGTACATCAGCGCATTTTGAACTCATGCTACGAACACCTGCCAATGACATAATTTTATGAAAATCGGCAGCGTTGAGCCAAGAAGGCGATAGTTTCATCTTTGAGAAAGTCGCACCACTATTGCTCTTCAGCATAGTTGAAAATTCCCTTTCAAATGATTGCTTCATCAGCTGAATTAACTTGATGTCGTAATATGGCATCAGAGCCTTCAGTTGTCCGTCGTTCTCGTTGTAAATGCTATGATTTAAAATCTTTAGGTACAACTTGGCAATTTCAGATATTACCTTCTTTGTTGTCTCGTCGAAAATAAGATGTCGACGTGATGGGTCAGTACTAAAATCACCATTTACGACAAAACCAAGTCCACAACTATCTTCTGTAGGGAGGAAGGCGTGTATTATAGCCTCTTCCCGCGGAAGTCTTTCTACTTTATCATTATTGTAAGAAAATGCGATACTACAATTATCTGAAGAATAGACTAACCATCCTGTTATTTTATCATTTGTGGCAATTTTCAGTTTTTTCCTTCCTTCAACTTGCTCTAAAACGTTTATGCTTGCATTTACCTCTTTGCTTAGATTGATTCTAATGTTTCTAACATTGTTTAGGAACATCAAAGTTGTATATGCGAAAGATGTATATTCCTCATCTATTTGATTTGCTGTTGCTCCAGTGAATATAAAGATGGTATTATAGCCATCGTTGCTTATCTTGCTTAGTTCGCTTTTTAATTCAGTTTTAACCGAGGATTTTAGTTCATGCGGGATTCTTATCAAGGGAACCTTATTGGCTTTTTCAATAATTGCCTTTGTCATTTCTTTCGAGAAGGTTACTTCATACATACCACTTACAAGATGAACTTCCTTCGCAAAACTTACTACAGACTTAAAACCTATTCCTCGATAGCCAATTGAAGCCCCTCTAGATTTGTTAGATGAAGCACTACGACATAAACTTTCAAGATCATTAATATTGAATGGCCTTCCATCGTTAGCGACAAGTAGATAATTCTTGTAACGTTTTACATAGAACCTTGTTGCTCCTGCGTCATCATCATTTTGCAACAGTTCAATGAATGAACGGCTATTATAACTCTCAGAAACATATGCCTCAAGACCAGCCAAGTCCGATAATAGCATCGGAGAGTTTTGAGCCTCTGTGATAAGAGACTTTCTTAAATCTTCAATTTTCTGAATCATTTATACTGGGTATACTCTGATTTTACTAACTTCATCAACAGGAATATCAAGGTTAATTGTACCAAAATTATACACCTCAAAACCTTTAAAGTCATTTGAATGCAGGCTTGTGTGATAGACAATATTGTCATCAGAATCGTAAACGGCAACTTCTACTCCAAAACTGTGATTAACAGCTTCGCCATTCAAGGCCAGAACTTCACAGAATAGCTTAAATGAAGTTTCATCAACAATCTTAACGGAAAACTTTTGGAGAGTCAGCCCAAACTGTTCCTCTATAGATTCAAAATGCTCGACCTTATTTTTCAGATTCAAATTGATATTACCGCTATCCTTTTCCTCTACGATGCCCCACTGGCCGTTTTGCCTTAGCAATAAGAGAGAAGCCAATTTGCCATCGTTAACTTCAAACTCGATTCTGTCGCCATCACCAACCCTCGTTATACCATCAAATTGAATTTCCAAATCGACAAAAGCATTCGCTTGGAGGAATGTACCATATACTCCAAAATTCAGCGTGAGGACTGAACCCCGTTTTAATCCTTGACTAACTGATATGTAGTTAAGGCTATGCGCAAGTTTCTTTTTCTTATCCGTGTTGTTAGTGACACGCATGATCAAGAATAGCTTTTCTTCACAGCACACTTCTTTCACCTCTTCCTTTATTATTTCGAAAGAGATTCCTTTAAACTGTAAGTTCTTTAATAGTACCATAATGTCGTTGTCATTTTGCTGCAAAATTAAATAATAATCTTCAAATTCGATGCTCAAAAATGCTAATATCACATAAATTGAGGCCAATTTATTCATTTTTACGTGAAAAGAGGCAGAAAACATTGATTTTTTCAGAAAATAGTTGTAATTTTGCACCGAAAATCAAAGTATATTAGGAAATGCGCGACATCAAAGACATAGCAAGATACGTGGGTCTGTCTCTCATTGCAAAGGGACTGACGGTCAGCCCATTGAAACTCCAGAAACTGTTGTATTACTTGCAGTCGTGGTACATGGTGTTCAACGGACGGCATAACACGCTCTTCGCTCAGGCTCCACAGGCTTGGGTCAACGGTCCCGTATATCCTGACATCTATTACCAGTACCGCGACAAGGTTTCAAATATGTGCGACCATCTGACGGCAAAGGATTTCGATACGGACGACGTGAACGCAACACTGGCTGAACTGGCTGCAAAGCTGCAACTGACGGCAGAAGAGACAGAACTGCTGGACTCCATCGTGATGCTTTACGGTTCGAAGTCGCAGAACGGGCTTATCTTCCTCACCCATGCCGAACAGCCTTGGGTAGAGGCACGTGAGGGACTGGCTCCTTACCAGCGTTCGGAAAAGGAGATTTCCCTTGACACAATGCATGCCTACTACAAAGCCCGTCACGACAGAAACCGCCAGAAGCAATGAAACTTAATCCCTACGACATAGACATTCAGCCGGAGGAACTGGTCCAACTCAACACGCCAGACTCCTTCAAGAATAGTTTGAGCAATGATGACGTGCAGTTGTCGAAAGACCTGCCCATTGTAGTGAAATATGATTATATCGACTTGGACGTGACCGACTATCACTTCAAGCAGGAATTCCTGCTTCGTGATACGCAGGAATACTTCACAATGATGAAGGAGATTTCTTCGAGTACTATCAACGAACTGGAAGAAAAGGCACGTCGTGATAAGAGTTACCATTTCTATCGCTCCAATTTCAGCGGCAACGTGCGTAAGGCCGTGAAGCAGATTATACCCGATGCCGACGAAAGCATGATAGTCTATCATTTTGGACTTTACGAGTGCGATAGCAAATTGGCTAACAGAGATACTGGTGACCGTTCGCCACGAGTCTATTTCATGCTCGGTACAAACGGATTCATTTATATCCTCTTCTTCGATCCATTCCACGAACTGAATCCGATGGTGAAGTAGGGCGTGGTTTGATTATTCAAAAATACCCCGATTTTAATTTGACCTTCGGTCGAGCCTGCTCACGCTCAACAGAATAAAGTGAGCCTTTTCTGTATTCGCTTATTCGCAGACTTCCCAACTGGAAAAAAATAATTTCCCTATTGGATTTTTAGTTTTTTCCAGTTGGGTGTTTTTTTTATGTGTTTTAGGTAACAGAAATCTGTCACTGGTTGACAGCGTAGCCCGCAAAACAGGCGTTTCACGCCGTCGTGGTGGCTCTATGCGCTATGGGGGTAGCCGTGGAGGTGGTGGCGGTTTTCTCGGAGGTATTGGCGGTTAGAAAGGAGGTGAATATGCGTTTGATATTATGGCTTATCATTCACTGCAGTGCGGTGATGCCATCCCAAACAAGTTCCATCGAACAAATATCGGAATGGCACACAGAAAAAGGCTGGAACGGTTGCGGGTACCACTATGTCATCAGACGCTCTGGTGACATAGAAGTTGGCAGACCTGAGAACGTGGTAGGAGCACATTGTTACAATTACAATCGCAACTCCATCGGAATTTGCTACGAAGGAGGCCTTGATGCCAAAGGCAAGCCTGCCGACACGCGTACTCCTGAGCAGAAAAAGGCCATGCTTAACCTGCTGACTGAACTGAAGAAGAAGTATCCCAATGCCGTCATTGTGGGTCACAACGAATTCAGCAACAAGGCGTGTTCTTGTTTTGATGCAGCCACGAAGTATATGGACTTGCAGCCGTAAAAATCTCTCTTTAGAGGCTCCCGATGAACAATCTCAATGGTTGTCATCGGGAGCCTTTATTTTTTGTGGGGATTGTCATATTTCGTCGAAATAAGTTTGTGGGGAATGTATTTTGGGGCACAATTAGTTGAAAGAGATTAAAGGAATATAGTTAAATTGAATTAAGGAAGTACGAAAAATCATACTTTTGATTTGTCGAATCAGTATTTCTTCGTATCTTTGCGCCAAAAGTACGATAAATCATACGCTGATGGATATAGGAACAGTGATTAAGGAGCGCAGGGCATTGCTGGGAATCTCTCAGCAAGACCTCTCGGATTACTCTGGAGTAGGCATCTCTACAGTCAAGGA
>Ga0256404_1012575_pt1 | contig 10980 bp, 6 predicted proteins | sample RumenRJG_01DNA_FD_185990 | JGI IMG/M metagenome (GOLD analysis project Ga0256404, IMG submission 185990) | Bovine rumen microbial communities from Lethbridge, Alberta, Canada - RJG_01 | ecosystem: Host-associated > Mammals > Digestive system > Stomach > Rumen | place: Canada: Alberta | collected...
GATTTTGATAGATTTTGATAATCTTGGCTGCGCCTCATCAATGTTCAAGCAAGCTTGCCCATTGCTTTCGGCTTGCACAAGATTTCCGCACGCAACGCGTGCGCTAATTATGATACAGTTTCAGGGGTTGGGGTCTTGCTCCCAACAGACAAATGTTTTCGGATTACAAATCCTGATACTCTTATGCGGCCGGATTACAAATCCGGCCGAACAGGTTATTTAGTTTTTCAGCGGCTTCTGTGAAAGGCAGGGGAGCTCGCTGCCAATGCCTGCTGCGAATGGGCAGGCAGGACAAACACAACAGGGACAACGGCATCCGTTGTCCCTGATGTGTTTGTCGGTGCAAGCCACTAGGCTCAGCGCACGACCTTGCTGGTGCGCACCGTGCCGTCGGACAGGCGCTCAACCTTGATCAACAGGCCGCTGGCATCGTTACCCACCGTGCGGCCCTGCAGGTCGACATAGCGGGTGTCGGTCACCGGCATGGCGTTGATGTCGTTGATGCCGGTCTCGGTCAGCTGCAGCCAGGCAATGGGACTCTCGTGCACCTCGCCGCCAGCACGATAGATGCTCTTCACACCGAAGGCGCTCCACTGCTCGATGTCATCGCCGTAGAGGTAGACCTGCTTGCCGCCCTCGTCCACATCGTAGGAGTCGGTGTAGGTATAGGGCACCTCGGTCAGGCTCTCGACCTCCTGGAAGATGTAGTTGTCCTGCGTGAGCACATACTCGTAGGTCTGTCCATCCTTCTGGTAGTACATCTGGTAGGATAGCAGCGAAGCATACAGGTCGTTGCCATCGACATCTTGTGTTGGGATGTCCATCTCGACATAGTAGCCGTAGTTGTCTTGGGTGAACGTGGTGATGGTGGGGGTGGCCGGTGTGGCAGCAGCCGCGACAGCACCCGTCAGCGTCACGTTGACAAACTCGTCGAGCACCTCGCCCTCGACCGAGGTCGTGTAACCGTCGGCGGCGGTGAAGGTGTTGGCGGTCTCGTCATAGGCAAACTCGGCACCGTCAAAGTCCAGAGCATACTCGTCGCCCCAGAACGTGAACGTGCCCATGTAGGCCTTGGCGATGGTCAGCACATTGTCGGTCAGTGTGCCCTGCACCCAGCCGGCCGTGTAGTACTCGCTCAAGCCTTGGATATAGACCTGGTCGCCATCCATCACAATCTGCACCTCGAACGTCTTGTCGCGGTCGACGTAGGTGTCGTGGCCGCTGAACACATACAGTGCGGGTTCGATGCCCTGAGGCGGGGTGACTTGAGCCTGGGCAGGCAGCGTCTGGCTCAGCATCGTGGCCAGACCAATCATCAGAAAAGTAATTTTTTTCATAAGCGTTTGGTTTATTGGGTTGAAATATGCTTATTGAAGTTTTACAAGTCAGCAGGTTGCATCCTCCGTGTCAGAATACCACTATCTTATAGGCCCGGCGACTGTTGCGCGCAGTGAGCAGATACACTCCCGGCGGCAGGCTGATGATGTCGTCGTTGAGCACCACATCGAGGCGGCGCACCACTTGCCCACTGGGGGTGTAGACGATGACGTCGCTCAGTGGCTCGCTGCACTTGACCAGCACGCCGCCGTCACAAGCCAGCAGCGCCAGCGGACGGTCGGCCTCGACACCGGTGATGCCGCTGTTGTCGATGGTGATGACATTCGACTCGGGCGACAGATAGCCCAGACGATAGGACTGCACGGTGTAGGTGTGCGTGTGCTCGGGGTTGCGGTCGGTAAACTGCAGCGTGGTCTGCTCGCCGTCGTCGGTGCTGAACGACTCGCTGTCGACAATCGCACCCTGTCGGTCATAGATGGTGCGGTTGACCACAAAGTAGTCGACCTCGTCGCCGGTGGGTTGCCAGCTGGCCACATAGCCGCTGTCGGTGATGTCCTGGGCTGGAAGAGCCGTCACTGCACGCAGGTTGGGCACGGCCAGGCAGGTGGCGTTCAGCCCCATCCCGAAACTGCCCGTCAGGCCACCGTCGCTGATGAGCAGTCGCGCCTTGTGGCTGCCCAGCTCGGTGGGCGTGTAGGTGATGGTCAGCGGATAGCCCTGATTGCTGCAGGCTGTCGAGCGGTCGATCGACGACACCGCGGCCTTGAACATCGGCGCATCGTCGCGATAGATGGTCACCGACAGGTTGTTGGTCAGGTTGTGACCCTTGACATAGACAGTGATGCTCAGGCTGCGGCCCAGCGCCACCTCGCCAAAGTAGACCTCGGTGTCCTGTACGGGCGAAATCAGTTCCGGTGGACCGTCAATCACATCGTTGCCACCGGTGAACACCTCACCGCTGCGGTTGCCCCAGATATATTCCATCAGGTCGGGGAAGTCGATGAACGGGTTGCGGTTGTTCTGGCACCGATAGACAGCATCGTTGCGGTCTTTCTCCTTGTCGCTCACCGGGTCCTCGCGCGCCCACCGCAGCAACAGGTCGATTGACCACTGGTTCAGCGTCAGCCACGAGCCGTTGCCCATCATCCAGGTGTACTTCCACTGATAGTCCTGATAGGCACTGGCCATATACATATAGGTGCGCGCAAAGTCGCCCTTGTAGCGGTCGTCGGGCTCAAACACCATGCTCGACCCGCCACCTTGGCCGGCCTTGGGCGAGCCGGTGCGGCTGCAGCCGTTGTCAAAGTCGACGCGTGACACCTCGCCCAAAGGGTAGTGCAGCTTGGCGCTGTTGGCCGTCGCGTCGCTGGGATAGAGGTGATTCAGGTCGGTATAGGCGATATAGCCCTGGCTCTCGTTGTAGCCGCCCCACCAGCTCTTGGGCACCGAGTGCTCCTTGTTCATCCCGCTGGTGCTGTTGCCCAGCCGTGAACTGAAGTAGTAGGCATAGTCGCTGTACATGTCCCACACGCGGCTCGGGTCGTCGGGCATGTGGTCGGTCTGCGGAAAATAGGTCCACAGACTGCCGTAGCTGTGCACCGTGCGCTGGATGGCCAAATCGTGGATGGCGTTTTTCAGCGCCTGACCGCTCTTGCCAGTGAGCGTGTTGTAGTAGCCGGCGGGCACGCCAGCATGAATCGTTGCTGCCAGGGTGACAATATATAGCGCAAAAATGTAGTATTTTTTCATCTTCTGAGATTTTAGGCCGTAAAGGTAAGCATTTTTTTGCTAACCGCTGCTATTATCACTCGGAAAAACTCGGAGGACTCGGAAAACTCCTAGTCCTACGAGTTATCCGAGTTATCCGAGTTCTCCGAGACTGGACGCATCAGGGCACAATCTCGATGTGGCTGCTGCCGGTCGAACCGTTGGGAACGACACGAATCTGGGTGGTGATGCGCTCGCTCATGGTGTCGGTGTGGCTGATGACACCCACCTTCTTGCCCTGCGAGGTCTGCAGCATGGCCAGCGAGTCGATCACCGTCGCCAGTGTGTCGGCATCGAGGGTGCCGAAACCCTCGTCAATAAACAGGTTGTCAAAGCGGATGTTGCGTGACGACAGTGACGACAATCCCAGTGCCAGTCCCAGACTGACGATGAATGTCTCGCCGCCCGACAGCGAGTTGGTGAATCGCACATCGTCGGCGCGGTCATGGTCGATAACGCGAATAGCCAATGAGTTCTTGATTTGCTGCAACTCGTAGCGGCGGTTGAACTTTCTGATCTCTGCGTTGGCATGTTCGACCAGAAAGCCCAGGGTGTAGCACTGCGCTACCTTGCGCAAAGTGTTTCCCTCACTGCCGATGACATCGTTGATTTCTTTCCAGTCGTCGCGCTGTTGTTGGGCCTGGCTCAATTGCTCGGCTTTGCCGCCCAGTTTCTGCACCGCATCGTCATGTCTCTTTTTTGTGGTCTTGGCATCGATGAGTTTGTCTCGTTGACTGTTCTGCTGCAATTCTGCCTGTTGGGCCAACAACTGCGCATGAGTCTGCTCGGGGCGGCTGACTTGGTGCAGGTTGTGTGCCTTTTGCGATTCGGCGAGCAGTGCCTGGGCCGATGCCACTTCTTGGGCCAGCACTTCCTTCTGCCGGCGCACGTTTTCCCAGTCATCGGATGCGCAAAGCAATGCCGTCACTACGCCTAGGTCAACCTCACAGAGGCGGTCGGCACGGGCATTGTAGGCGGCTATCCACTGTGCCAGTTCGGCCTTGCTGTCTTTGCAGTGCTGTTCCCTCTGGGCAAGGAGTTTGTCCTGCTCGTCGATGGCACCAGCCAGTTGGCTCATGTCGTTGCGCAGCAGCACGATATCCTCGTTCATACTCGACAAGGAGGCTTCAGCGTCGGCCACGGCTTTCTTCATGCGTTGCTCTACCGTGTCGGGCAGCTCACCGTCCAGTTCTTGTTTGAACACTTCGTTTAAGCCAATGTAGGTGTCGCTGGCTGTTTGCCATTTAGTGGTGGCATCTGCCAGGGCCTGCTGTTTCTTAGTCAGATCGAGTTGCAAGGTGTCAGTGAGTTTTTCATCCACAGCCAATCGTTGGCTGGTATCGGTGACCCTCTGCTGCAATTGCGTGATGTTGGCTTGGCGCTTGGTTACAAAGTTGTCACGGGTTTTGACGGCATCGTCCTTCTGTTTGTTCTGCTTGTTGATTTCGGCCTGGATGCGGTTAAAATGCCGTAACGCCTCGTCAGCTTGCTGCTGATGCTGTTCGAGAATGGGTCTCAGTGCTTCAAGGGCATCCTTGTCCTTGGGCCATGTGGGATGTTGCGCGTGCAGGGCATGCCATGTGTCGTTGTGACGTTCAATATCGGCCTTCAGTTGTTGCAGTCGGGTGACGATGCCTTGCAGCAGGCCTTCATTGCGTTGAATGATGCCGCTTTGTGTGCGATCGGCCTTCTTCTGACATTCCAGTTCGGCCTGCTTGGTGGCCAGACGTGCATTCAGGTCGTTGATTGCATCATCGAGCAGTTGGTCATCGGCATGGTAGGGGTGTACTGTGGCGCCGCACAATGGGCAGGGTGTGCCGTCTTTGAGCAGGTGACGGTGGCTTTGCCACTTCTCGCTGGTGATGAGGGTGAAAAGTCGCTTGTCTTCTTCCACCTCTTTTTCCAGGGCCTCGATGTTGAGTTTGTCCTTCTCGTGGCGTGCTTGCTCGCTCTGTTGCTTGATGTTCTCTTGCTCGGCCTCTGCCTTGAGTTTCTCGGCCTTCGCATCAGCCAGACGGCCGACTACCTCTATGGCCCGCTTCAGGTCTTGCAGCACCTTGTCGGCATCAGATTTGCTGGTTCCTAACTCATCGGCATTTTTCCCCTCAATCTGCGATTGCAATCCGTTGATGATGTTCTCGATGGTCTGCACTTGCTCGGTTAGTGCCGTGCGCTCTTGTTCAAGGCTTTCAGTCGACTTCAGCAGTTTGGCCTGGGCATCGGCTACAGCCTGTTTATCTTGCTCGATTTTAGACTTGTTGTCATCGAGAGCCTCAGTGGCCGCAGTTGCTTCCTGCTCGGCCTTGCGCTTGGCCTCGGCACGCTCCTCGAGCCTCAGCTTGGCTTCATCGATTTTGGTCATTAGTTCACGAGCTCGGCGGATGTGCGGTGTGGTTTCGTCCAAGGCTTTTCGGGCATCTTCGGCAGTCTTGTTCATCTGCTCCTGGGCCTTGTTCTTGGCCTCGATATCATCGTTCAGTTGGCGGGCTTTGGCTTTTTTGGCATCGATGTCGCCGCGCAGCTTGCCCAATTCGCTTTGCACACGGTTTGCTTCGCGCAGCAGGTCGATTGCCTCATCCAGTGCGTCATGCAGAGCCAACCGATGCGCATCGTCATCAAATGCCTTTTGCTTGGCTGCAGCCTGTACTGCAATGTTTTGCTTGGTGCTGACATCGTCTGTCATGGCTTTTTCTTCGGCATACCATCGCAGTTCGTCCTCCACTTTTTTCAGTTTGGCGGTCAGTGCGTTTTCGGCCTGTTCCAGGGTTGTTATCTGTTCTTCAATCTGGTGCAAGGCTTCATCGTCCAGCAGGTCTTGTTTGATGGCATCAATTGATGAGCTGATGTCACGATAGGCTTCGTTGGCTTGTGTAGCTTTGGCCTTGATTTGTTCGGCAATGCTGGTGTAAAGCTCTTCGTTGCCGATGAGCTTCTCCAGCAGCTGGGACCGTTCTTTCTCATTGGCGTTGAGAAAGTTGGAGAATGCCCCTTGGGCAATCAACACGGTACGCAGAAACTGCTCATACTCCAGGCCGATGATTTGTGGCAGTTCGGTCCAATCGGCATCTTCCTCAGCCTGTGTGCCGTCGGGCAGCATGGTGAGTTTGTAGAGGACAGGCTTTACCTTGTCGTCAAATTTGACGTTGTTGAATTTCACATTCCACTCGGCACGATAGAGGCTACCGTCATTGGTTTGGAAGGTGAGTTTGCTGAAACCGGTCTTCTTGCCACGAGTCAGAATGTTGCGGCAGTCATTGGGCGCAAGATGCAATTTCTCGTCGTCAATGCCATAAGTCTGTACTTTTTGTTTTTTGAATTGATAACGCGGCGCATGGCCATACAAGGCCAGGCAGATGGCATCGAGCAAGGTCGACTTTCCGCTGCCAGTAGGGCCTACGATGCTGAAGATGGTGCTGTTGCCCAGCGCGCCCTGGGTGAAGTCAATGACCTCGCCCTCGGGGCGGTCGAGCGAGGCAAGGTTCTTGATCTCGAGTCGTATGAGTTTCATGATGATTAGTCGTTGGTTTCGTGTTTGATGTTTTGTATGATCTCGTTGAGCATGGCCAGCTGCCGCTCGTTCATCGGATGGCCTTTCTTGGTCTCAAAGGCTTGTTGCAACATGAGCATCGGATCGCTGTTCAGCAGGTCATCGACGCTCCTGAGCACTGGTTGCTCGGCATGGGGCGCGTCAGGTTGGGGCCGAAACTTCTGGGTGCGGCATAAGATGGCATTTTTCTGGCCGACCAGCTCCTCCAACTCATGGAGCTCGTCGTTGTTGAGCTTCTCTTGCGCAACACGAAGCATGACGTAGGGCGCGTTCGTGTCGATTATACCTTCGGTGCGGTCGGTCAAAGTGTTGTTGATGAGTTTCTTCAGCTTGGCCACACTGAGTGGATCGTCGCCTTCGGGCAGCGACACTAGGCGATGCTGTGGTGTGTAGACCAGCTGCTCGACCTGCGGGGCGTGGCCGGCGGCCAGTGTCACCAGGTCGACACCGTGGGTGTAGTCTTTCTCGGCAAACGACATGGGCAGCACGCTGCCCGTGTAACGTGCCCAGTCGGTGTCCCAGATGTGCTGGCGCTTGTGGATGTGGCCACAAGTGAGGTAGTCGGGGTGGTCGGTCCACCCCTTCATGTTCACCTGCTCCTGTCCGCCGATGATGCGCTCGCTGGCGTCGTGGCTGGCAATGTCGGCGCCACTGGCATACATGTGCGCCATCATCACCAGTGGCACATCGCGATGCAACTGGCGCGCACGGGCGGTGAGCGACCGCAGAAAGTTGTTCGCGCCCTGCGAATAATTCGCGTCGCGCAACATGTCGCTGCGCAGATAGGGTACAGCCAGCACCACGGCACGGTCGCCACCTTGTCCAGCCACTGGTATCAGCAGGTCGTCATAGTCAAACTGCCAGTCGCCCTGGCCGTCGGCATCGGTGACCCAATTACGCTTGATGGTGCCGCGAACCTCCACATGGTGGTGCGTGAGCAGCTCGCGTGGAGCCTCGAGTCGGCTGGCCGAGTCGTGGTTGCCGGCGGTGATGACAATGGTCATGTCGTGATGGCGCTGGGTTGCTTCGGCCAGAAACTTATAGTAGGCCGACTGAGCCCTGGCCGAGGGGTTGCCGTTATCAAACACATCGCCCGCCACAAGCAGGGCATCGGGTCGCTGCTCTTCAATCTGGTCGAGCAGCCATTGCAGGAAGTGCTCATGCTCTGGCAGCCGGTCGTTGCCATGGAACATGTTGCCCAGGTGCCAATCACTGGTACAGATTATCTTCATGTTTCGCTATTTTTTATTTTTCTGCAAAGTTAATGTTTCTGTCTGATATCTCCAAATTGCTATGTACAGCTTAGGTTTTAGTCGTCCGGTCAGTTCCCCTTCCCTTTCCCAAAAGGGGTAGGGGGAGGCGAGCCAGTTCACCATCTCTGGCATACAAGATGCAGGCGAGTGAGCTCCCCTCCCCTTTCCCAAAGGGGAGGGGGTTGGGGGTGGGGTTTAGATTCCCCTCCTTGCTGGCTTTTTTCCTCTCAACAACCACGAAGTGCTCACGACCGAACGGGAGCCCGAAGGGCAAGCGAAGCGCAGTAATTTATGCAATTCAGTGCAATTCTCTAGCTCCCCTCCCCTCTCCCAAAAGGGAGGGGGTGGGGTTTGAATCCCCCCCGCCTGGTTTCTAGCCTTTCAGTTGTTCATGCAATTATGTGCAATTGCTGCTATGCTGATTCCTAATGCAAGTTTCGCAAGTTCAATTCCCCCTCTGAGTTGAGCAGTTCCCCCTCGAAGTTAGAGGGGGAACTGACTTGGAAATTTATAATTCTTAGACTTTGGACTTTTTAAATTGGTCTCAAAGAACTAACTTGCGGAACTTGACTCATTCAAAATTTATAGGACTCACATTGATCCGATTCTCGAGATTTTTTGTAACTTTGCAAACCGAAAAAGCCGACCGACAGCCCGGCAACCCCAGGCGATGCAAACCGGCAATACACAATTCACAATTCTCAATCATTAAAAATCGTGCCCTATTTCTCTGTCATAGTTCCCGTCTACAACCGCCGTGACGAGGTCGACGACCTCTTGCGCAGCCTGGCGGCACAGACCGTCAAGGACTTTGAGGCCATCCTGGTCGAGGACGGTTCGACCGACCCATGCGGTGACATCGTCGACAAATATAAAGACCAGATTGACGTTCACTATTATTATAAGGATAACGAGGGACGAAGCATCGCCCGCAACCATGGCATCGAGCGTGCCACCGGCGACTACTTCATCTTCTTCGACAGCGACTGCGTCATCCCGCCCGACTACTTCGCCCACCTGCAGAAGGCATTGCGCGAGCACTATGTGCCCTGCTTTGGCGGACCAGATGCCGCAGGCGCCGACTTCACCGACCTCCAGAAGGCTATCAGCTTCTCGATGACCGCTTTCCTCACCACCGGGGGCATCCGTGGCGGCAAGGTGCAGCTTGAGAAGTTTGTCCCGCGCTCATTCAACATGGGATATTCGCGCCAGGTGTGGGAGCGGGTGGGGGGCTTCCGCGAGATGTTCAGCGAAGACATCGACATGAGCACCCGCATCCGTCAAGCCGGATTCGACATTCGGCTCATCCGCGAGGCGTGCGTCTATCACAAGCGCCGCACTAGCCTGCGGAAGTTTGCCCGGCAGACCTACGTCTTCGGGATGTCGCGCATCACACTCAAGCTGCTCTATCCCGACAGCCTCAAACTTGTCCACACACTGCCAGCCGTGTTTGTGCTCGGATGTTTGGCACTGGTGCTGCTGGCCATCTTCTGGCGCTGGTGGGCCATCCTGCCCCTGGTGCTCTATGCCCTGATGCTGTGGGTCAGTGCCCTGGTCAGCACGCGCAGCCTCAAGATCTCGCTCATGGCCATTGTCACCAGTTTTGTGCAGCTGGGCAGCTATGGCGTCGGCTTCATCAAGGCGTTTGTCTGGAAGATTCTGCTCGGCCATGGCCGCGATGTCAACGAGGAGATTGCCATGCGCAAGGGCAAGTGACCGCCCGTAAATGTCTAACAGTCCTTAGCTGACACCTTAGTTTTTTAGTTGTTAGTTTCGAACAATCGAGCAATCGAACAGTCGAACAGTCGAACAATCGAACTATAATCTAACGTCTATCGTCTCAAATGATTCAAGAATATGATGTAGAGTATCGCCGCTCGCGACCCTTGCAGCAGTGCGTCGCCGAGGACGAGCGCCCGCGCGAGAAGGCTAAACAATTTGGTTTCAAGGCGTGCAACGAACGCGACTTGATAGCACTGATCATCGGCAGCGGAAGCCATGGCGAGAACGTGCTCGAGCTGTGCCAGCGCATCCTTGACGACCATGCCGGAAAGCTCTACAACCTGGCACGAAACTCAATCAACGACCTCATGCGCAACTATCGTGGCATCGGCGAGGTCAAGGCAATACAGATTTTGGCGGCACTCGAGCTGGCGCGCCGCTATCAGCTCGAGCGGTTCGACGATGACTTCCAAATCACCACCAGCAAGGATGCCTACGACCTGTTGTGGGCCAAGATGGGATCGCTCAACCACGAGGAAATCTGGACCATCATGCTCAGCCGCAGCAAGCGCGTGCTGGGTGTTGAACGCATCAGTGCCGGGGGCACGGCACTGGCCGTGGCCGACATCAAGATGGTCATGAAACCGGCCATCGAGCGCTTGGCCGACTCCATCATCCTGGCTCATAACCATCCCAGCGACAGCGCGCGGCCCAGCATGCAGGACAACGACTTGACCAAGAAAGTGGCTGCCGCGTGCCGCACGATGGACATGGCGCTCATCGACCACATCATCGTCTGCCGTGGCGGACGCTACTTCAGCTACAACGACGAGGGAGCGCTTTAGCCGCATCCCGTAATCAATTCATGCAATTCTCTAGCTCCCCTCCCCTTTCCCAAAGGGGAGGGGGTTGGGGGTGGGGTTTAGATTCCCCTCCTTGCTGGCCTTTTTCCTCTCAACAATTTATGCAATAATGTGCAATATCTCCTCGCTGGCTTTTTCCTCTCAACAATTCATGCAATTATGTGCAATCTTTTGCTGCAACAATTGCACTAAATTGCACAAATTGTTGAGCGGCCGTGCTCCCACAAAGGAAATTGCACTAAATTGCAAAAATTGTTGAGCGGACAAGTCCCCACAAAGGAAATTGCACTAAATTGCAAAAATTGTTGAGCGGCCAAGTCCCCCCAAAAGAAATTGCACCAAATTGCAAAAATTGCTGCGCTGCGCAATGTTGGGTCGAGTGATGATGCCTATGGCACCGCGAGCTGCACTTCGTGCAACACTCGCTTCATCATCTCCCCGAGCCCTTCGGGGTTGCCCTTCGGGCTCCCGTTCGGTCGCGAGCACTTCG
>Ga0256404_1012576_pt1 | contig 10980 bp, 11 predicted proteins | sample RumenRJG_01DNA_FD_185990 | JGI IMG/M metagenome (GOLD analysis project Ga0256404, IMG submission 185990) | Bovine rumen microbial communities from Lethbridge, Alberta, Canada - RJG_01 | ecosystem: Host-associated > Mammals > Digestive system > Stomach > Rumen | place: Canada: Alberta | collected...
AAGTTTAAAACACCAAATGAGATCTGGGACAATAAAAATATTAAACCAGAAGCAAAAGAAATATATTCCTATCTATATTGCAGAGGATTTGATAGAACAGTATTCCACTTCAATATAGGAGATATACAAAATCTTATTCCAATAACAAATGTAGGATTTAGAAATAATCTAAAGATATTAGAAAATTTAAAACTACTAATATATAAGGAATATAAAAGAGGAATGTATGAAATACATATCTGCTAGATAAGTAGATATGGAGATACACTAAATGTTCGGAGATTTAGATTAGTATCTCAAATCTTATAGAAATATAAGATTCAGAAATCCACCAAGGCGGGATTTAAAATATTGGCTTATAAATATCTTCTACTTTAGCTCGTTTTTGCTTGTATAATTTATGCAAGTTTTTTTATTGGAATTTTATTTAAGAAAGGAGAATGCCTATGCCAAACAATATTATAAAAGGAATAGTATATGGGTTGTATCGTAATTAATGACAATGTTATTGAAGATAAGAAATTAAATTCAACGGATAAAGTGGTATATGGATTAGTAAAAGCATTAAGTAATGATAAAGGTTATTGTTTTGCTACCAATGATTATATTGGTAAACGATTAAATCTTTCAAAAAGCACAATATCAAATACTATTAGTAAATTAAAAAGCCTAGACTATATTAAAACAAAGACAGTAGATTATCAAAGAAGAATTTTTATAAGCGATAAGTAAAATTTAAGAGGGATATATTAAATTATTAAGATAGTCCCTATTAAAAAAATAAGATAGGTATATGAATATTTTCTTATACTCTATATGAATAAATTAAGACCATAATAGATAATATAAAAAATAATTTAATAGATAATATAATAGATAATTTAGTATTCTAATTATCATAAAAGAAAGGATGTGTTAACATGGAAATAGAAAAAATAAATTATAACGAAGTTTTAATATCAGGTAAAATAAATAACATTAAGCATTTTAATAACTATATAGCATTTGGACTTACTTACAATACTTTTGCTAAAATTAAATCTAATTGTTTTATTAGTTTTCATGTGTATGAAGATCTTTATAATATTTATAAGGATCTTTTTTATAAGAACAATAAGATTTTTGTAAAAGGATATTTAAATTCATATACTGATAAAGATAATAAAATTGTAACTTATGTTAAAGTAACAGATTTATCAAATAATCCTGAAGATGTTATTGATGGACGAAAAGGTCCATATATAAGATATGATGAAGATGGAGTTATGGTTTGGAATGGTAAAAGATGTGAAGCAGATCCTTTTAGTGAAGATGATCCTGAATACTTGGAATTGGTAGAAATGCTAAAGGAATACGAATAATAGTTTTTAAAACTTCATAAAAATTATTAGAGGTGTCCTATGATAATTGTGAATAACTATGATAAAAATGGAAATAAAATTAATCCAAGTGAGATAAAGATTACAGATGTGGTTATATATGAGATTGTTAAAAAATATGCACATATATAAAAATCATCATGTAATAAAATCCAATTATGTGGTAAAATGTAATTGGAATCTTATAATCTTGCTTTATAAGGAGGAGTTAATATAAAAGCGGGATTATATGCAAGAGTTTCTACCGACAGCCAACTTGAAGGATATTCAATAGATGCCCAAAAAGAATTTTTGTTAAGTTATGCAAAAAGCAAAGACTATACAGAGTTTGAATATTATATTGATGGTGGATATTCTGGTAAAGATTTAAATAGACCAGCAATTCAAAAACTAATTGAAGATTGTAAGAATCATAAAATAGATGCTGTATTTGTATTTAAGTTAGATAGAATATCAAGAAGTCAAAGAGATACATTATATTTAATAGAAGAAGTATTTAATAAATATGATGTAAGTTTTATTTCAATGAGGGAGAACTTTGATACATCAACTCCGTTTGGTAAAGCAATGATTGGTGTATTATCAGTATTTGCTCAACTTGAAAGAGAAACAATATTAGAAAGAACTCGTATAGGACTTAAAAAACGAGCTGAAGCAGGTCTTTGGAGAGGCGGAGGTAAAATACCATTTCCTTATCGTTATGATAGAAATACAGGCACTTTAATACCAATTCCAGAACAAGTAGAATTACTTCATAAAATGATTTCACTTTATATTAGTGGTAAAAGTTTTAATGCTATTGGAGATATAGTTGGAATGGATGAATCATTAGTTGAAACTAGAATATTATCCATAACTAATACTGGTAAAGTTCCATATAAAGATGAAGTCTATGATGGAAAACATGAGGCAGTAGTATCTGATGAACTTTATGAAGAAATATTAAGAGTAAATAAAGTAAGAAGTCATGAGAAATATGAAAGACATTATTTACTGTCTGGAAAAGTATATTGTGGGCATTGTGGAGCCAAGTATAGATATCAAAAATGGGGAAAAAGATTAATTATGTATTGTTATTCACAACAAAAAAGTAAACCAAGATATATTAAAGATCCTAATTGTAATAATAAACGATGGGACACATTTGAAGTTGAAGATGCAGTATTAGAAGAATTATTTAAAATGAGTCTAGATTTAGATTTATTTAAGAAAACTTTTAATATAGCAACTGTCAATGTAAAAAATGAATATAGAGTAAGACTTGAAGAAATAACAAAACAAATAAATAATCTATTAAATAATATAGCAAGTGGTATAGCTGTGGAAGAAACTAATAATAAAATAAATGAATTAGAAAAAGAGAAAGAAACTATAGAAGAAAAATTGATTGAATCAGAGCAAAAAGAAAAAGATAACAAAGTATCTTTAAATATGATTAAGAACTTAAAAGCAACTTGGTTTGATATGGACTTTGATGAACAAAGAAGAATCATTGAACACTTAATAGACAAAGTTATAGTAAATGATAATGAAATCAATATCTACTATAACATTTATTAAAAAATATTTTTTCTCCCACCGGGGGTAATAGTCCTATTAAACTCATAGAAATATTTACTTTTAAAGTTGCTATAATAGTTTGAAAACTATAAGGAAGAATTAGTTTATAAAACATTTTCCATTTACTAGCATGAAAACTTTTGAATAAAGAAACATAATTACTAGGAACAGAAGAAAAAACACTATAAATATTAATAATAGAAGAAAAAACCGTAATAGTAACAGCCATAAATATTACTGAATGAACACTAGCACCAACCCAAATAATAATTAATGGTCCCAATGCTACCTTAGGAAGAGAATTTAACATAGTAATATATGGATCAATTATTTTTGAGAATAGAGGAAATCTCCATAATAAAAATGACATTACGATACTAATAATAGTTGATATAATAAAACTTAGAAAAACTTCTATAAAAGTAACTCCTATATGAACAAACAAGGAACCATTTTTTAATAATGAACAAAGATTATTTATAATTTTACTTGGGCTAGAAAATAAAAAAGTATTAATAATATGACAATTTCCTAATATTTCCCATATAATTAGGAATGCAGTAATAATCATTATTTGAAAAAAATAAATAATTCTTTTTTCTTTTTTATATTTTTTTATAAATAATTGATGCTCTAAACTAAATCTGTTCATCTAAATCACTCCATATTTGATTATAATATTTTGAAAAATTACTTTTTTCTCTATTCATAGAAGGAAGCTCGTTACAATCCCATTCTAGAATATATTCATTTTTCACTACAGCAGGCCTTTTTGAAAGAACAATAACTCGATTAGACATAGAAATTGCTTGACTAATATCATGAGTAACCATAATAGCAGTTTTTCCTTCTTTTTTTATGATATTATAGATATCATCATTAATCTTAATACTAGATTGATAATCTAATGCTGATGTAGCTTCATCTAGTAGCAGAATATCTGGTTTAACAGCAAGAGTACGAATAAGGGCACATCTTTGTTTCATACCTCCAGATAAATTATTTGGATATTGGTGAATAAAAGACTCTAAACCATAAGTTTTTAACAAGTAAAGAACGTAATTTTTATTTTCTTCAGTAAGTTGACCAGTTAACTCTAATCCTAACAAACAATTTTCTAGAATTGTTCGAAAAGGTAATAAAGAATTATCTTGCAGCATATACGCGATTTGATATCCTTTTTTTATAGAAATATCTCCTCCAGACTTATCAGTTAAGTCACTTAAAATAGATAAAATAGTAGATTTACCACAACCACTTGGGCCAACGATAGAAATAAAATCATTTTCATAAACAGAAAAATTAATATCTTCAAGAGCAGTAATTTCATTATTTAAAGTATGATATTTTTTATGCAAATGACTAACTTCCAAAAGTTTATTCATAATAATCCCCTCATTTTATAATATGATTGTTTATAAATTAATGTTAGGATATTTATTCCATAAAATGATAAAAAAACAAAGTATAAAAATACTTTATTTTATAGTATAGAATAATTTTTTATAAGATACTTTTTCTTTTAATTCTCCATAATCAATCATAATATCTTGAAGATGATTAAAAGATTCTTCAGTAAATTTAGTTGTCTTTGGCCAAGTATCATTTTTACGATATCTTAAAATAGCGCTTTTAATATCATCTAACGATGTATCTGGAAACTGAGAAGAAATTGTTTTGGCAACTTCTAAATCACTATGAGTATGAACATAGTCTAATCCCATTTGTATTGCTTTATCAAAATTCTTTATTAGACCTTTATGTTTATTTATAAAGCTTTTTCTTGCAGAATAAGAAGTATAAGGCACAATTCCACCTAGTTCTCCAACACTTGCAACCACATATCCGTATCCTTGTTTTTCTAGCATTGTAGCAGTTGGTTCAAATAAGGTAACAAAGTCCCCTTGACCTCCAATAAATGCACCACTCATTGCAGCAAAAGCAATTGATGTATCAATATCCAAATCAGAAGGATTAATATTATTTTGTTTTAAAGCATATTCAAATGTCATTTCAGGCATACCACCAGCTCTACCACCAATAACTGATTTGTTTTTTAGATCACTCAAAGAGAAGTTCTTATATGGTTTTCTAGATACAATAAAAGTACCATCCCTTTGTGTTAATTGGGAAAAAGTTTTTAAATAATTTTTTTCTCCACCATTATAAACATAAATAGTTGCTTCACTTCCACAAAGACCAATATCTGCATCCCCCGAAAGTAAAGCCGCTGAGACTTTATCTGCTCCACTAGTTAAAATAAGTTCAACATCAATTCCATTTTCTTTGAAATATCCTTTTTCTAAAGAAACATACATAGGTGCATAAAAAATAGTATGAGCAACTTCTGCTAAAGTAATTTTTTCAGTATCTTTAGATTTTTTTATGCGAGTATTATTAAACATATGGAAAAATATAGTTATGATAACTAAAAAACATAAAATAACAATAAATAATCTTTTTTTCATAAATATCTCCTATCATAATAAAATATGAATTAAAAAATAATATGAATGGGCATTTATAATATATAAAAAAATATAAAATTTTTTATAAAATTAAGATAGTGTATTACTCTAGTTCATTGAAAAACAAAGTTCATTGAAAAACAAAGTTTTACTTGAAAAAATAAGGATTTTATGATATAATATATCAAATTATGGGAGTGATGGATAATGAATAGGTTATTGAGTAAAAATTATATATTTATAATCATACTATTATTTATTTTTAAACTTTCTATAGTTTATGCTAAAGTAGATTCAATTGAATTAGCAGAAGATAAAAATACAAATAGTTATATAGCAAACATAAATTTTCCTTATAAAAGAACTACGGATGGAAAGTATTTATATTGCTTAAACATAAATAAAAAAACAGCAAAAAATATTAAAGCAAATATTGTAGAAAATAGTACTATTATAGATGGAGGAATTATCTATATTTTAAAAAATGGATATCCTAAAAAGTCTATAACCGGAGACAAGGATAAAGATTATTACATAACTCAGACAGCAATATGGTGGTATCTAGATACATTATATGAAAGTACAAATTTAGGAAAGCAATTTAAAGAAACTGGAAAGGATTCTTATAACTTAAGAAAATATGTAAAAGAATTAAAAGATAATGGATATAAACATAGAAATGATAATTTAAAAGTAAATGATACAATAAATATAAACGATATAAAGATGTCATTAGATAATAATTATTATGTATTAAATAATATTCAATTTGAAAATAAAAATATAAATAATTATAAATTAGAAATACAAAATGCTCCAAAGGGAACAAAAATAATTATTAATGAAGAAGAAAAAGAATATCAAAGTATAGTAGAAGGAAAGAAAAGCGATTTGGTAAAAATAAAAATACCAAATGAAAGTACTAAAAATACAAATATTAAATTAATTATAAGTACAACAATTGATAATTATATGGCTTATGAATATCAACCAACAGATAAAGATATGCAGAATCTTGTATTATTAGAAAAAACAAGTAATAAATCAATTGAAGAAAAAGATTTAACCAATTTAATGAATATAACTGAGGAAGAAGTAGTCGTACCAAATACTGATTCTACTCAATCATATACAATGATTTTCCTAGGTACATTAGTTTCCTTATTTGGAGTTAGGTGGATAAAAAAATATGAATAAAGAAAGAAAAAAAATATCTCCAACAACAACAGCTGCTATTGGATCAATAATTACAATCATCGGTGGTTTCTTACTTTCATATAATTATATAGAATCAAAAAAGATAGTTGCATATGATTATATGGCAAACATGTTTTATAATGGAACAGAAGTTATAGAAGTAGAACCGGAAGAAGAAGTTATTCCTCCAATAGAAGAAGAAAGAACCGAGGAGGTAACGGATGAATACATTGGATATTTAACAATACCAAAAATTAATTTAACAAAAGGATTTTTGGATAAGAGATCATCAGAAAACGATGTAGAAAAAAATATACTTGTAGTAGATGGTTCAAACTATCCAGATAAAGAGAAAGGAAACCTAATTCTAGCAGGACATTCAGGTACGGGATGGAAAGCATTTTTTAATGATTTATATAGAATTCAGCCAGGAGATACAGCATATATAACATATAAAGGAAAAAAATATGTATATTCATTCGTAAATATATATACTCAACCAAAAGTTGGAAAACTAGCAATATATCGTGATTATGATAAAACAACATTAACACTAATTACTTGTACAAATAATGATTCAACAACTCAGACAGTTTATATAGCAGAATTAATTAATATAGAAGAATAAAAAAGGGGTTGGTAATATGAGTAAAATTTCACTAGCAGAAAAATGGCAAATATTACTAGAAGTTACTAAAAGTTCATACTGGTTTTTATTAATCATAGTATTATTAGGAATACTTGGAATAATGTTACTAAACACAAATAAAAAAACAAAAAAAAGAAACAAGAAAATATATATAATATCATCAAGTATAATAGTAGCCTTAATAATTATTTTGTATCATGGACCAATAACAAATATTTTTGATTATATGATGAATAACCTATTTATAGCGATATACTTCCCAAATTTAGCAATATATTTTGCCGCACTAATCATTACTAATATTATTTTATGGATAAGTTTATTTCATTCAAAGACATCAGAAATAATCAAAAAAACAAACATAATTATTTATATTTTAATGAATTATTTATTGGTATTAATATTAAGCATAATTAATAAAGACAACTTAGATGTATTTTCTCAAAGCTCCGTATATAATAATAAAAACGCAACTGCATTAATTGAATTATCTAGTTTAATATTTATTATATGGATAATATTTTTAGTAATTTATAAAATTATTTTAAGCTATCTAACAAAAGATGAAAAAGAAAAAATAAAGAAAGTAATAGTAACAAAACCAATAAAAGTATTACCAGATAATTATGAACCAATTCATGTTCCTAATTATTCATATGGAAATATAAATAAAAAGAAGGAAGATATTTTTGAAAAAGAATACCAAGAAAACAAAAAACTAACTCAAGAATTTGAAAAACTTCTTACTGTAGATGATTACAAATTACTTTTAAAAATACTAAAAGAGCAAAAAGAAAAAGAACAAAGAGAAAAGCAATTAAATGAAGAACGTGAAATAAGAGAAAAAGAAAAACAAGAATGGTTACAATTTGAACAAGAAAGAAAAGAAGCAATAAGAATTGAGAAAGAAAGAAAAGAAGCCTTTAGATTAGAACAATTAAGAATAGAGGAATTACAAAAGAAAGAATTAGAACAAGAACAAGAGAAGTTTACAGAATTAGAAATGTTATATAGAGGTATTAGATAATTAAAAATGAAGAGTCATATTAAAGACTCTTCATTTTTTTTACATGCTTTCTTTTACTTTTCGAAAGTAAAAAAGTAAGATATAATAGAAAAGACAGGAAGTGAATGAAATGAATTTAGAAGATTTAAATGAGAAACAAAGAGAAGCGGTTTTATATAATGATGGGCCACTTCTTATTATTGCAGGAGCAGGCGCCGGAAAAACCAAAACTCTTACAACGAAAATTGCTTTTCTAATAGAAGAAAAAGATATTAGTCCATATAATATTTTAGCAATTACCTTTACAAATAAGGCTGCTAAAGAAATGAAAGATAGACTATTTTTACAAATTGGAAATGATGCAAAAAAATTAACAGTATCTACATTTCATAGTTTTGGTCTAAAATTATTAAGAGAAAATTATGAAAGACTAGGTTATGATAAAAATTTTGTTATAATGGATAGTGATGATTCCCTAACTGTTGTAAAAAAAATAATTAAAGATATGGGTTATGATCCAAAAATCTACAATCCAAGAGCTATTCGAAATAAAATTAGTAGTTGTAAAAATGAAATGACATCTCCAACACAATATGAAAGATTTGCAGTTAGCGATTATGAAAAAGTAATAAAAGAAGTATATGAAAAATATGAGATGAAACTACAAAGAAATAACTCCGTAGATTTTGACGACTTACTATTACTACCAATAGAATTATTCAAAAAAAATCCAGATGTATTAGAAAAATATCAGAATTTATATCAATACATATTAATAGATGAATATCAAGACACAAATGAAGCTCAATATATTTTAACAAAATTACTTAGTGAAAAAAACAGAAAAATCACTTGTGTTGGAGATGATTCTCAAAGTATTTATAGTTTTAGAGGGGCAAATTATAAAAATATTTTAAATTTTGAAAAAGATTATAAAGATGCTAAAACAATACTTTTAGAACAAAATTATCGTTCAACAAGTACAATATTAAATGCTGCTAATCAAGTTATAAAAAATAATAAAATGAAAAAAGAAAAAAATCTTTGGACAGCAAGAGGAGAAGGAGAAAAAATCAAATATTATCGAGCATTTAATGAAAGAGATGAAGCACAATACGTTATTCGAAAAATAAAAGAGTTAATAAATAAAAGTATAGAGTATAAAGATATAGCTGTTCTTTATAGAACAAATGCTCAATCTCGTGTAATGGAAGAGGAAATGTTAAAAGAAAATCTTCCTTATCGAGTAGTTGGTAGTTTTTATTTCTATTCTAGAAAAGAAATAAAAGACTTAATAGCCTATTTAAGATTAATTCATAACTATAAGGATAATGTTTCCTTACTAAGAGTAATTAATACACCAAAAAGAGGAATAGGATTAAAAACCATAGAAAACTTAACTAGAATAGCTGACGACAATGAAATAAGTTTATATGAAGCTATCTCATCAGGAAAAGAGTTAGAGTTTAAAAATTTAATAGAGCGATTAAGAGAAGTATCTGAAAATTTAACATTAACTGAATTAATTGATAAAGTACTAGACGCCTCTGGAATGAAAAAAGAGTTAGAAACAGAAGGAAGCCTAGAGTCAGAAGTAAGACTTGAAAACCTAGAAGAATTCAAATCAATTACTAAATCATTTGAAGAAAGAGAAGGATTAATATCTTTAGAAGAATTCTTATTAGAAATAAGCTTAATAAGTGATGTAGAAGAGTATAAAGATGATCCGAATAGAATTAGTCTAATGACTGTTCACTCTGTAAAGGGATTAGAATATAATCATGTATTTGTAATAGGGATGGAAGAAGGCATTTTTCCGCATATGAATTCTTTAATGGAAAGTAGTGACGTAGAAGAAGAAAGACGATTAATGTATGTTGCGATTACTCGAGCAAAAGATGATTTACATCTAGTAAATGCTAGGAGAAGAACCTTATTTGGTAAAGAACAGATTAATCCAGTAAGTAGGTTTTTAAATGAGATTAATAAAGACCTGATTGAAACAAATGTAAAAGAAGAATTTAAGAAAGAAGAACAAAAAATAGAAGTAGGGGAAATGTTCAGAGAAGAAGACGTTGACTATCAAGTAGGAGACTATGTTTACCATGAAACATTTGGAACAGGAAAAGTAGTTGAAGTAACTAATACATTAGTAAGTGTAGCATTTAAACATCCACATGGAATAAAAAAATTAATGAAGAATCATAAAAAATTATCAAAAGTATAAAAACCAAATAGTTGTAGATAAAAAAATATGTTATAATGAAATAAATATAATGAGTAAAGGAGAACTATATGAATAAAGATCTAACTTTAGTTATTTTAGCAGCCGGTATGGGAAGTCGTTTTGGAGGATTAAAACAAATTGAACCAATGGGGCCAAATGGAGAATTTATAATAGATTATTCCATATATGACGCAATAAAGGCTGGCTTTAATAAGGTAGTATTTTTAATAAAAGAAGAAAACTATGATATTTTTAAAGAAACAATAGGTAGTAGAGTGGAAAAACATATTAAAGTAGAATATTGTTTTCAAAATAATGAAAATGTTCCAGTTTTTTATGAAGAGTTAAAAGAAAGAAAAAAGCCTCTTGGAACAGCTCATGCTATACTTTGCTGTAAAGACAAAGTAAATGAACCATTTATGATAATCAATGCAGATGATTTTTATGGAAGAGATGCCTTCATACAAGGGGCTAATTATTTAAAAGAGATAAAA
>Ga0256404_1012577_pt1 | contig 10980 bp, 33 predicted proteins | sample RumenRJG_01DNA_FD_185990 | JGI IMG/M metagenome (GOLD analysis project Ga0256404, IMG submission 185990) | Bovine rumen microbial communities from Lethbridge, Alberta, Canada - RJG_01 | ecosystem: Host-associated > Mammals > Digestive system > Stomach > Rumen | place: Canada: Alberta | collected...
ATTCGTACGCCTACGTGCAGCTTAGGGCCGCGAAAAACGACTTGCTGGATGCCGCGAAGCGCATCCGCGAGCTGGAAGGCACGGTGGACGCTTTGGGCGAGCTTGCCATGGAAATGGCGCGCGACCTGGAGGACGCCCCGCTGGGCGCATGGTACGCCGACCGCCTGCGCAAGCTGGGGATCGGGGGCCGCTGATGGGCAGCGTCCATAGGTTCCCGCAATCAACGATGGATGCCGCAGTCGCACGCATCCGAGCAGGCGAATCCAAGGCCGCAGTTGCCGCAGAGCTTGGCGTGCATCCCAACACCGTGGGCACATGGGTATTCGACGCCGAAATCGACGCGCACGCCGAGCGTGCACGGGCTGGGATGCTTGCCAAGGTGGACAAGCCGAAGACGGGGGTGCATCCCGCGATTCTAAGAGAGGTGATGAAGCTGTGATGGAGAGCGTGGACAAGCTGCGATTAGCAGCTGACATCATTTCAGAGCGCGGCGTTTCGAGCGGCGATTTGGCGATTATCGAAATCAGGCTACGCGAAGCCGCCGACACCATCGAGAGCATGCAAGATAGGCTGCAAGATGCCGACGATGCCCGATATGACGCTGGATTCAAGAATGGCATAAAAGCGTGCCTGCAACAGCTCGACGGGCTGATTCACGAAGGCGCTGACGTTGACGAGATTCAGGCATGGGTGGACAGGCAATGGGAGGAGGAAGTATGAGCGAGTTCACGGAGGACGAAATCATCTTCGCGTACAGGCAAATCGGGCTTGGGCGGGATGAGGTCGAAGTGGTTAAAGAGCTTCTACCTGACAACGAGTACCCCGAGCTGACGGCCACAGTACTGGTGGGCGAAGTCCGCGCGTGGTATCGCAAGCAAACGCCTGCGCGGCTCAGGGAGCTTACGGGATTGCCTATGTTGGAGGTGGGCGCATGAGCAAGTTCGAGGTCATAAGCGGCGTAGAGGGATGTTGCCTTGCGCTCGACGATACGCGCATTGCGGGGCCGAAGCCGTGGGGCGGTGGAACCGTCATCCACGCCTGGGAAACTGGCGAGACGTACAAAGCCACCGACGTACACAGCAGATGGCACGAGCTGCTCGGCACGCCAGAGAGGGCGGCGCGGACGCTGATAGACATTTGCGACAACTGCGGCCAAAACGAATGCAGCGGATGCCAGGTGTACGAGCTTACGAGCGGCGGCGAGGTCGATTACGACGCGCTTCTGGAATGGCTGAAAGGGGATGCGGAATGAAGCTGTTCGACACGTCGGAATGGGAGGTCGTGCCATTCATCGGCTGGGGCCGTCGCAAGGGCACGGGCTCGCTCTATTGTAAGACGTGCCATCACCGCATACCGAGCAGGATTCACAGCGACCCGCCGATACCGAAGTACCCGCACTGCCCGTGGTGTGGGGCGAGGGTAAGGGGTGATGCGGAGTGATTGCCGTCATATTTTACGACCTTGACTTCGATGTGGAGCATGATTCGGACAGCGCTCACATCTACGCAGATGTGAGCGTCGATGGCGTTTACTGCTTCAAGGACAAGGAGCAGGCACGCGCACATCTGGAGGAAATGCGTAGGCTCCATCCATGTTGTCGCTGCACGACCAAGGAGGTCAAGCAGCCCGAGGTCGAAGCAGCCGAACGCGACAAGTACCAGATGCGGATGGATGGTGACTGGTCATGACCGAGTTCATCGTGGAAGAAAACCCTTACCCGACGTACAAGGTTGATGGATATAGCGTGCGCTGCGATGACTGGCTGATTCAGCGTGGGGAGATCGTGCGATGCGGGGATTGCGAACACATGCACACGGTTCGTAACTGGCTCGGTATGGACGTAGACGAATGCTGGCTGCATGCCGACCCAGAGAGTGGAGCTCTGGGCAAGGTGCGCACGGAGCCAGACGGCTACTGTGCCTGGGGCGAAAGGCGGTGATACGGAATGAGCGAGTACATCATTACGTGCAACGAGGAAACAGCATTGTGGGTAGCAAACGACGTGGACTCGATGAAGCCAATCATACGGTGCAGGGATTGTAAGTGGTTTACGCCCGAATACTGGTACGAGGAAGAGCGCGACTTCGCTACGAAGGAAATTCTCTGCGAGCCGCCTGATTGCGGAAATCCAGAGCGATGCTCCGTGACTTACGACAGCATCACGAAACAGATGGTGCCAGTTCATATCGTTACGGAACCTGACGGCTTCTGCGCCTGGGGCGAGCGGATTGAACGATGAGACCAGCAAAACGATTTTCGACCCATCGCTGCGGAAGCATGCCGAAAGGGTACAGTCTGCGCCGTTACGAGCATAACGGTGACAGGTTCCAGTATCCAGAGCCAGGCGGTTGGGTTCTCGGTCATCTGACCTGGGACAGTGAGTGGGATGTTGAATACCTAGACCCAGTGACGCCTTGGAAAAAGTCGCACGTGCGGTTCTGCCCATGGTGCGGTGCAGATTTACGAAAGGAGTGAAGCGAATGATTCCGCACATGACGATCAGGCAGCGCATCATAGCATGGCTGCTATGGCGCTTCGAGCGGTTTGACAGCATGGGAGATGCCGAGGTCAGCATCTTTTTCAATACCGAGCTTTTACGTTGCGTATCGCTTCTAGGCGATTACTGGTACATCAAAAAACGCTAAGGAGGTGAGCGAATGACGTACCCGACAATGAGAAACCTCGATGGCGTGTATTTCCGAGTGAAGCGCGACGATAGGTTCACGCCAGTTTGCTGGACAGACTTAACCGATGATGAGCGCGAGAGATTTGGTGCTGACAGACCTGCAACCTGGTGGAAGTCGTTGGCTGAGCACCTTACAGATTGCTTGCGGTACGTGGGAGATGAGCTTGATATCGAATTCGTGGACAAGGAGGGCACCGAATGACATACGAAGAATGCGAGCAGCTTGTGACCGCGTTTGAGAACGCGATGCTGCTCAAGAACGAGACGGCGCTCGATGACGAATACCGCAAGATAGCCGGAAATTGCGCGGATGCTATCGGCGAGTTCATCGCGTCCATGATGGCGCAGGCGTGGAAGCGGAAGGAGTGCGGCGATGACTAGGAATATTGAATGGGAGTTATTGGGCACGACCATAGCCCAGTTTGCCCATGCTGGCGCTAAACCATGGGAATTGCGCCTTATGGCGCTCAAGGGAGGGCGCTTGAGCATGCGCGACATATCTCGCATGGCATTGAAGTACGGCCACGACGTTCGCGGCCCGAGGTTGGAGGTGCGCGATGACTAGTGCGATAAACGCCATTTTTGGGGGACAACCAGAAAACCTTGAATACATCGGTTACGGCGATTGTCCGCAATGCGGCGATGACTGCGCCGAGTTTTGGCATGACAAGGAGACAGGGAAAACTTACGTGCGCTGCCCGTACTTCATGTGCGATGGCTGGCACAAGCTGATTGAGGTGCGCGATGACTAGCGCGACCGAAAACCGAACAACCAAGCTTGATAGCTGCGAAGTAGTCAGGCTCGACGGGGTTGAAGTGCAGCAGAACGGCATCATCAGGGACAATCGCGGCTGGATTATCGGACGCGCCGATACCGAATGGATGCGCTACCAGTGGCGCATGTTGATGTCTGGGGTTTGCCCGTGCTGCTGTCAAATGGTCGATGAGCCAAAAGGAGAACTGAAAGGGGGCGTATGATGACCGACAACCGAACGACCGAGCTGCTGGACGGATTGCGAAACGTGGGCAACCTTCACGAGTTCGCTGAGCTGTTCGGCTTCGACTGGCACGACGATAGTGACTGGACGTGGCATGACGTAGCCGTGAAGATGGCCGATGAGTTAGAGCAGGCCATAGCCGCGACGCTGGGGAGCGATGAACCGATATACGACGAGCTTCTGCGCTGCCTTGAGAACGACTGGAACATCAAGGCATCGTGGGACGGTCTGCGCAAGTTCTGGCATATCGAGTTGACCGAAGAGGGCGCGAAGCTGCGCGACGCCACGTACGGCACGCTGACAGCCGAGAAGGTGCGCGAGCTAATAGCGCCCCATCTGCATGCAAGCCCGACATTCGACTTCGGGCGTCATGGAGCTGTATGGAGTGCTGACTTCCAGGCAATCGCCGACGAGCTGAACGCCGAGCTGGGGAGCGGGACGTGCAAGATTACCGCGACAGCGACGAACAACCTCATGTACCCAGATTACATGACGAAATGGTACGAGCTTTCATGTGGGCATTCGCTGACCATCAAGGGCGATGAAGCGCCGAAATGGTGTGCCGTGTGCGGGAAGACGGTGGAGCGATGAACAACTTGCAATTCATCATCAAGGACAACTCGCGCTATGCGATGCACGTGGCTGTGGAGCTATGCGAGCAGGGCGACTTCGACAGCGTGACCGAAGCGTTCAAGTGGCTAATGCAAGAGCGCGATGATTCCGAGCTGGTGCGCGGGACGTGCGAGCCGAAATGGACGCTTCAAGACAAAACGCAGACGCAGGAGTTCTGGCGCTGCGAGTGCGGCAACTGCGGCGAGTGCTTCGGTGTTGAAGACAGGAGTTCGTTTCCGCTCAAGATGACGATTGATAAGGTCGAGATTCCGAACTACTGCTCGAATTGCGGCTGGAAGGTAGGGAGTGAATGAGCAACGCGATCAAATGCGACCGATGCGGCGCATGCTACGAGTACGGCGGCATGACCGTGGGCGAAGAGTACGACTTGTGCGACGGATGCATCGCAGATTTCGAGGCGTGGATGGAGTGCCAACCTGTTACAGATGCGCACGAACGTGTAACAAACCAGGCCGAAACGTTACACGACACTGGCGTTAGCGGTTACAGGTATCACATCATCAGGGACGGCATGATGCGCATGGTTGTGGGAGGTTCCGACCTGAAAGACACCGATGTAGTCGAAAGCGTGGAGGAACCAGACACCCGCGAACAGCTCGAAGCGGATGTGACCGCGTATCTCATCGACAAGGTGTGCACTTGGGAGGAACAGCGCTACGAGCTGAGGAACGAGGTCAGTCGATGGCTCGACCGCCAAGCGGCGATAACCGAGCGCGAGACGTTGCACTCGCATCCGATTTGTGCGGGAAGCGACGCATGCCCCGCATTGAATCGACCAATCGGCGAATCCGCTGACCGCGAAACGCCCGATACCGCTGGAATCGGCGCATCGAAGGATGAGATACGCGATTTCGATGTATGGAACGTAGCTTACGAAATCTACTGCGCAGGCGGCTACGTGGACAACGGCAACGAGCCGAACCCGCCGACCGATGGCATACGCGAGCTTCTTGACCGCCAAGCGGCCATCACGGAGCGAGAAGTGGAGCATGCTCTGATGAAAGCTGGGCGCATGGCCGTCGAAGTCGAGCGCGAGCGAATCGCCGAGCTGAAAGCCGAAATCGCCACGCTGAAGGAGCACAGAGCGGGCAACATGGAGACGCTGCGCATGCTGGCCGACGCGAACGCCGAGATGGCATGGCGAATCCAACAGCTAGAGAAGGAGGTGTCGCGATGATCGAGAGCATAACGCCGTACTGCACGGACGGGCACTCGCTGCCCGAGATGATAGGCGTCCGGTGCGAAGGCGAGGACTTCGAGCACGCGTTCGTGCGCAAGTCGGATTTGACCGTCGCCCTGGCGGAGCGTGACACGGCTCGCGCCGAATGCGAGCGATACCGCAGGGCGCTCGGGCGCGTCATGGACGCCCTGCACGAAGCCGAGAGGACGGTGGCGCTGTGAGGTGCGATCACGGGGCGAAATCTCCTCACGGGAGCATCGTGTACGTTCGCGTCAACGGAGAACTGGTGTGGGTAGGATGCAGGTGGTGCGGTCGCAACTTGGGTAAGATACTGAAGTTGGGTAAGATACATGCATAATGCCTGTTCAGGATGGATGTGAGGAGATACTTTCAGATGGATTTGTACGCTTTTTCGATATCTCAGTGCCAGGATGTCCAGGAATACGTAACCAAGAACTACGGTGATGTTCCGAGGATGCGCGGGGTGCGCTTCATGAAGTTGCAGAGCCCCGAGGACTGCGACAACGGCGATTACCAATCGGAGATGTACGGTCGCCATTGTGGGAAGGACGTGGTTTACATCCACACGCGCTGCGGAGCTTCGAACTACGAATACTTCGAAGCCGACAAGTGGGAGGAGTCGAACCCGACGTTCATCGAATCGTGCGATGACGCGTTCGATTGCACGTACCGAGACCACTACTTCGAAGCCGTGCTCGGCGACGAGTACGATTCGCTCATCGCCGGGATTCTCGAAGCCAGGAAGGAGACGGAAGACCATGATGACTAGGAACCTGAACGTCAGGCTGACTGATGGCGCGTCGCTGCCAAGGCACGCGAAGCCTGGTGATGCTGGGTTAGACCTCACGACGCGCCAATCGGTGACTCTGCTACCCGGCGAAACCAAGACCGTGGGCACGGGCGTGTCTGTCGAGATACCCGATGGCTACGTGGGGCTCGTGTTCCCGCGTTCGGGGCTCGGATCGCGCGGTCTGAACCTCTCGAACTGCGTCGGCGTCATCGATTCAGGCTACCGTGGCGAGATAATGGCCCCGCTGCACAACAACCATCGCCCAGGTGGCGACGAAATGGCCGTGGAGCGTGGCGATAGGGTCGCCCAGATGGTCGTGGTGCCGTTTCTGACGTGCAAATGCATCGAGGTTGACGAGCTGAGCAGCTCGGAGCGTGGAAACAGTGGATTCGGGTCGACGGGAGTGATGTAGATGGATGAAAAACCCAATGTGGATGACATTTTCAGGTACGACAAGATGCAAAAGGCGATAAACGACGTGATCGTCCTGCTCGCAGACGAGGGATTGACCGTAGTTGAGTCGTTCTTCGTCATCAGGAGCGTGACAGCGGCCTTCAAAGGGAATTATCCCGATGCTTACAAGCTGTTCGAGGATATTTGGAGTCGGAAATAACAAAAAAGCCCGCCATATCGGCGGGCTTTGTCGTTTTCGGCTTGTTCTGTATGGTTAGCTGATATCGTGGCGCTCGCATAGCGCCCAGAACGCATCCTCGTCGCATTCGAGGTCGCCACGCAGGTAGAAACCGCCCATGCTCGCGTCATATTCGCTCGCTTCGCGTGCGATGGCGTCCACGTCGAAGTCCTGGGCGAAATCCCCGAGCGCTGGGAGGATTTCCGCCCATTTGAAGTCGTCTATCGTCGTATATGTCCTCATCGGTGGCTCCTCTCAGCCGAATAGGCGTACTTGCAGAACGGCAGGCGGCTCTTGTCAGCTGCATGCCAGAAATTGCACTCCCTGGGGCAGTCGTGGCGCTCCCTGAGAGTCTTGCACTTGGCTACGGCCTTGACCTGCTTGAACTGGTTCATGCTAACCCCTTTCCACGGCTCCGTATGCCCGACACGGGCCTTCCATCGCGTAGTTCGTGAACCACCCGTCCTTCGACGCCGCTCGCATGACGCGCCCGAACGTCGCGCATGCCAAATCCATCAGCTCGTCGTCGCTGGCGATGTCCTCGTAGTCGTCGTGGTCGGCTCCGTCCGGCACGCCGCACATGAGCCACGGCTCGATGGCTTCTTCGTCGTTCAGGTAGCTCACGACCACATCCATGGCTTCAAGTAGCTTAACGTTCAGTTCGATCTTGCTCATTCTTCCTCCTTGTGTTCGTCACCATCGTCGAACATACCTTCTACGAGTCGGCGCATTTCGGCAGCGAAGTTGCGTGTCTCGCGCATGGCGATTTCGAGCTGGTCGAATACCCGCTCGCCTTCCTCTTCATCGTAACCGAATCCGTTAAGCGCGCCGTCGTATGCGTTGCGGACGTTCCCGTAGATGCATTCCTCGAAGATCATGATGGCGTTGAGCCACTGCTGTTTGGGCGTGTCGCCCAGGATGTTGATGGTCTTGCTCATTTCGTTCCTCCTTAGAATCGGACTCCGTAATCGTCTGCAAGGATTCGCTTGACTGCGAAGTCGATCTCGCAGTCGATGTAGCGCACGTCGAACAGCCTTTTGCGCTCGCAGGGGTAATCACTGTCGATGTCGAAGACGAGCAGCGTGCTGTTTCCGTAGCCGCTCGGGTGCTCTTGCGTGTATGCGTGGATGATGAAGTCGCCCACGTCGTTGGTGAACCTGAACTGCTTGTCGTACTGAATCATGTCGTTCCTCCTTTATGCCACTCGGTATGCCCAAGATGCGTTGTATCCCATTACCAGATGCCACAGCAGGTCAAAGGCTTCCGCCCTCGTGCCACGCTGGGCTATGATTTCCGCCTTGCCGTCCTGCGCATCGGGAAGCCTGCGGATCTGCCAGAACTCCTTGAAGCTGTCCTTGCGGATGCGTGCTTCGAACAGCCCTCCGAACATGAGCCCGTCCTCGACGAACACGCACTGCTCGATGGGCGTGTCGATTTCGATGTCGGCGATGAGCTCGTCGCACTGCTCCATCCATTCATCGGGGTCGTTGAGGAAGTAGTTCTCGAACAGCTCATCGGACGATGCATCCATCCACCATTCAAGGTCTGCACCGATGCACTTCTCGTATGCTTCGCAGACCAGCTCCATCTGTTCGTCGATGGCCTTCTCGAAGTGCCGTGGCATGTCGTAGTAGACGCGCTGCGCTCCCTCGGAGTAGCGTTCGAGCTTGCGGAGAGCATCTTCGATGGTGGATGGGTACCCGAAGATGGATTTCTTCACCGCTTCTACCATCAAGCCACAGTCCACAGCGTCTATTGCCGGTGTTGCGTAGACGTTGTTCCATGCGTCGATGTCGAATTTGATGACGTCGCGCAGCTCGTCTATTTGCTCGGATGCGAACTCGCTGTCCGATTCGCGCAGCCATTCACGGATGTTCTTCTCGATGATGCCGTAGCGGTCGTAGGTTTCCCGAAGCTCTTCCTCTGTGACGGTTCCGAGAACCTTGGTTTCGTAATCTTTTTTCATGGTGTCCTCCTATCGGATTTCGAAGTCCCTGCGGAACTTCGCTTCGTCGGCGGCGTCCGCTACCAGCGCGTAAAGCGAAACGATGACCGGCAGCGTGATGAAAGCGATGATGATGAACAGCAGCATTGGCTACCTCCAAAAGACGAGGGGCGCATGTGCGCCCCGTTTGACATGCGTATTCGGTTGTAGTGGTGGGCTTACTCGGCTCCGAGAACCTCGCGCTTCCAGTAGTCGATGGCGCTCAGCAGACCATTGCCACCTTCGCTGAACCCGTCGTTGAAGTAGTGTCCCCAGTCCCACGAATACTCGACCGGGAAAGCCGCCGAGCCATACGGTTCGCAAATCGTTTCTTGCTGGAAGTACGACCCGATGACGTACTCGTGCCGACCGTTCTCGCAAATGTGGAGCAGTAGCATGCGGGTGTTGCCGCCAGCCGCTTCGTGCGTGGCGAGTACGATGGTGTTGGTGCTGTTGTAGTTGCTCATGGTTAGTCCTCCCATTCCTCGACTTCGGCAACGTTGACGTCGTACTCGGTGATGCCGCCGTAGGTGTACCCGTCATCGTTGCGCAGGTACACCTTCATGTCCTCGCTTTCGCGATCCGCGATGAGCGAGAACATCTCGGCAAGCTCGCCGACCGTCAGCGTCTCTCCAACTTGGCACGGTTCGTAACCCGTGCGTTCCGTGTCAATGAATACGTACTTGCCCATGCTTACTCCTTGCTCTCGTAGACCAGCCCGATTGCCTTCTCGGGGTGGTACTTTCCGTGTTCGTCGATGCGTTCGATGCTCAGGCACTTCCAGCACCCGTCGTTGAGCTCGACGTTGTAGTAAAAAGATTCGGCACCCTCCAGGGTGCCGAATGCCATGCTCGTTTCTGCGCCGTGTGGATACGTGACCCACTCGACTTCGTATGAATTCGTGAGCTTCATTTACCGTCCTTCCCTCAAGTCGATGTCGATTTCATCCTCGCAGCCGTACCACTCTTCGGTGCCGCACGGAATGTCGAACCCGTCGATGCCGGGTATGACCTCCGAGTACAGGCCGATCGCCACGTTGTCGTGGGCGTGGTTGATGTAATCTTTGAAGCCCTTCTTCGTATGGACGTAGCGCCATGCCTTGCGCTCCGCAGATTCGGGGTTGCTCGCATCGACCACGATGATTGCCGTCGTGACATAATCCATAATGACCTCGTAAGTTTTCATGTCTATTGCTCCTTCCTAAATAGCACGCGGTCGAATGCTTCCTCCATGTCTCGGTTCTCGTCTTCGAGCTGCCAGTCGCTTCGGTCGTACACGCGCAGCTCCAGGTACTCGCTAATGATGTCCTCAATCTGCTCGTCGGTGGGCATATGGTCGAGGTCGTCGTATGCGCCGCATTGCAGCTCGTTCATGACGTCGTCGAACGCCCACTTGCGGCGCAGCGCCCACATCGTGCGCATGTCATCGTCGGTGATGTAGTATTTCTTGCGCAATTCTTCGTACATGTTGCTCTCCTATTCTTCGATGCCGTTGAACTCGGCCCATTCGCGCCACGTTATGACTCCGCGCCAGTCGATACCCTTTGCGTAGGGCTCGTCTGTGTCTACCGGCATGCGGTGGAACTCGTCGTGGCGAACCCATTCGTCGCGCTCTTCCTCGGTGTTGAAGGCGAACAGCATGTCGTGATCGCTCTTCGTGTTGATGCCGTAGGGTGCGCTTTCTGCGTAGAACCTTGCCATGATTTACCTCCTATTCGTCGAGTTCGAACCAGTAGAACCCGCAGGGCGTGTCCTGCGTGACTTCATCCATGTGCAGGTGCTTCCCGCTCTTGCAGTCTGCTTCGTAGTCGAGCAGCTCGCCGAGCGTCATGTCGTGCTGATACTGTGTGACGCGCTCGAACTCTTCACATGCACGCTCGTAGTTGCTATCGCCGATTTCGACGTAGCAAAACGTGCCCTCGGTGAGCGCGAACGGCAGCTCGTCATCATCACGAGCCCACGTGAAGCCGTTGTAGTGAATGACCTTGCGGCCATCGGCGTGCTCTACCTGATATGTTTCGATGAACATTAGAACTCCTCCCACTCGTAATCGACCCG
>Ga0256404_1012578_pt1 | contig 10979 bp, 12 predicted proteins | sample RumenRJG_01DNA_FD_185990 | JGI IMG/M metagenome (GOLD analysis project Ga0256404, IMG submission 185990) | Bovine rumen microbial communities from Lethbridge, Alberta, Canada - RJG_01 | ecosystem: Host-associated > Mammals > Digestive system > Stomach > Rumen | place: Canada: Alberta | collected...
GCTTTCGAAGGCTGCTCGATTGCAGCCCGGGACAGGAGGGCACAACATGAAGCGGTGGTGCTTCGGGGATTCCAACACCTATGGATACGATCCGTGCGGCTTCTTTGGCGGGCGGTATGCCGCGCCATGGCCGGAGCTGCTGGCGGAAAAGACCGGCTTTCAGGTCATCAACGACGGAAAGAATGGGCGGATGATTCCCGAACGGGAACATGAAATCCTCCGGTTCCGCAGGGACGCGGAGCGGTACAGCGCGAACGCGCTCATCGTGATGCTCGGCACCAATGACCTGCTGGAAGGCGCGACGGCCAGGGAAGCGGCGGCGCGGATGGAGGCATTCCTGAACCGATGCAATATGCCGTTGATCCTGCTGATCAGCCCGCCGCCCATGAAGCGCGGCGCGTGGGTGCCCGACGACGGGCTCGTGGAGGAATCGAAAAATCTGGCGCGGCAGTATGAAAGACTGGCGAAGCGGCGCGGCCTGCCGTATGCCGACGCGGGCAAGTGGGACATCGCGCTTGCCTACGACGGGGTTCACTTTACCGAAGAGGGACACGCGCGCTTTGCGGCAGGACTGGTGTCCTGCCAGGAGGGGATTCTATGATCGATTATGATGCTCTAAGAGAGGCATTGAAGGATGAATGTTTTGCCGCCTGCTTTGGCGGAGGCATCGGCCCGGCCATCATGGACGCGCTCAGCGTGGAGGACATGAGTCCGGAGGATCTCGTCCGGACGGCGCGGTTGTGGGGGATTGATATTCGCCGATTTGAAATCTGAAACGGAGGGAAGCACATGAGTCGGATCAAGGATCTGCAGAAGCAGGTGCACAAGGTTTTGGAGAAGATAGATGACGAGGACAAGCGGTTGAAGGCCATTTCCCATCTGCACGGCGTCGCGCTGGCGGCGGCGGTGCTGGCAAAGAAACGCGGGGAGAACGCGGAGCTCGCGACGATGGCGGGTTTGCTCCACGACCTGTATGCCTACAAGAGCGGCAGCTACGATGACCACGCCCATCTCGGTGCGGAGTATGCACGGAAGCTGCTGGAAAAGCTGGCGATTACAACGCCGGAGGAGACGGATGTCATCTGCACCGCCATCTGGCATCACGACAGCAAGGCGGAGGTAGACGGCCCCATGGACGAGATCCTCAAAGACGCCGACGTGATCGACCACAGCCTTTCCGACCCGACGAAGGAGGTCAAGGCGCACGAGGTCGCACGGTATGTAAAGCTGCGCGAGGAGCTGGGACTGGCGGACTGATCGGCCGCGCCACCGAAACCAAGGACTGAAAGGATGGATGAAGCCCATGAAACCCGTCGTTCGCGTACTTCTGCTGGCACTGTGCCTCGCGCTCATGCTGGAGCCGGCGCTTACGTCGTCCAATGCTGAAGCCCAGACGCGCGTTGACGCGCTGCTCGAAGGCATGTCGCTGGATGAAAAGATCGCGCAGATGATCATGCCGGCACTGCGCACCTGGGACGGTGAGAACGTGACGGAGCTGTCCGCTTGCCCCGCTCTCGCGGAGGCGCTGCGCCGGCACCCCTACGGGGGCGTGATCCTGTTCGGGGCCAACATCGAAGGCACCGCGCAGACCCTGCGCCTGGTGGACGACCTGCAGCGCAACAATGCCCAGGGCGCAGCGCAGGCCGTCCCCTACCTGGTGTCCGCCGATCAGGAGGGCGGCTCTGTGGCGCGGCTGACCATGGGCACCCGCGGCACGGGCAGCATGGCCATCGGGGCCACGGGTGAGGCTGCCGAGCAGAACGCGCGGGCCATCGGCCAGGTATTCGGCGAGGAGCTGGAGGCCCTGGGCATCAACGTGAACCTGGGCCCCTGCATCGACGTCATCACGGACCTTGCGGACCTGGGCATGAGCACCCGCGTGTTTTCCGACGATCCGGAGACGGTGGCCCGGCTGGGCCTGGCCTTTGCCGAGGGCGTGGGCCAGAGCAACGTGGTCACGTGCTTCAAGCACTTCCCCGGCGCGGGGGACGGGAGCGACTACCCCACCGCCATCCGGCTGACGCCCGGGCAGCTGGCGGAGAACGGCCTCTTCGCCTATCGCGCTGCCATCGAAGGCGGCGCGGAGATGGTGATGATCTCGGCGACCACGTTCCCGCAGATCGACGACGAGGTGCTCATGGCGGACGGCGTCGCCAGGGGCTACTGGCCCGCGACGCTTTCGCCCAAAATCGTGACAGGTATGCTGCGCGGGGAGCTGGGTTTCGACGGCGTGGTGATGACGGACGCCCTGGAGATGGAGCAGTTCGTCACCGAGCCGGACAGCGGCGCGGCGCTCTTCACCGGCGACTACGGCACCGTGGAGCACGATGTACAGGTGGCGGAGAAGGCCATCAATGCGGGCTGCGACATCCTGCTGCTGCCCACGGACCTGAACGGCGAGGCCGCCGCCCGGTACTATGACGACTACATCGCCGGCATCGCCGCCCTGGTCGGGGAGGGCGCCATCGACGAGGCCTGCATCGACGCCTCCGTGCGCCGCATACTGGCCCTGAAAGAGAAGCACGGCCTGCTGGATCCGGACGCGACCCCGGTGGACGAACGCGTCGAAGCCGCAGAGCGGGTCGTCGGCTCCCCGGCCCACCACGCGGTGGAGATGGACACCGCCCGGCAGGCCGTCACGCTGCTGAAGGACGACGGGGCATTGCCGGTCGGCGGCGGCAGCGTCGTCATCCTCGGCCGCACTGCCTCGGACGACACGCCCATCACCTGGGCGCTGGAGCAGCTGATGCGGGACGGTTTCCTCGACCCGGACGCTCGGATCGACAACCGCATCTCCGGGGAAGTCACGGGCGAAGCGGGCGCTGCCACGAGCCTGGTGATCGACCGCTATTACAACAGCGGGGAGCTGGCCTATTCCGACGCGCTGTCCGAGGCCATCCGGGCCGCCGACGCCGTGATCTGCCTGGACATGGCAGGCGCGGGCCTGGACCGGCTGCAGGACGACAACGTCCAGGTCCAGGGCGTTCAGCGAGCGCTTGCGGACGCCCATGAGGGCGGCGCGAAGTTCGTGCTGCTGAGCGACAACCTGCCCGTGGACGCGGCGCACTTTACGGAGGCGGACGCCATCGTGTGCGCCTACCTGTCGGCGGGTTTCGGCGTCGATCCCACCGCCCGCACCAGCGGCTCCGAGAACGTGGGCGCGTTCAACGCCAACGTCCCCGCCGCGCTGTGCGCGATCTTTGGCGACGGGGACATGCCCGGCAGGCTGCCCATCGACATCCCGGAGCTGGAGCAGGGCCCGGACGGCGCGTGGGGGTACGGCCCGCGGCTCCTGTACGAGCGCGGGCATTCGGCTGTGGCAGGAGCGAAATGAGCGTGGGCAGGGATCAAGGGGACGATGGCTTGAACGAAGCGGAGCTCTACAGGGCTATAATGGAATTGTTACAACAGCTGAATGATGGGAGCGGGGATGTAAAAGCATGGCAGAACAGCTTTTGCGTCGGGAGACGCTGGGTGACATGGAGGCCTTCTGGTGGCTGTCAGAGGATGGGCAGGTGCGCCTGGAGCTGAACCCGACGGGTCGGGAGGCCGGGCGGTGCGCCAAGCGCCAGTCGGATTCCCTTGTCCAGATTCACCTTCGGGGCGACGCCTTTCCCTTCGGTTTCGCCTGCGGACACACGATGCCGTCTAAGCCCTGATGATAAGTTGCCCGTAGTGCTCTATAATTCGAATTGTCGTATCTGAAGCCTCCTTCAGTATTTCTGCCAACAGAAAAGAGAAACGTCCCTTTTTGCCTCCTCTCGCGGCTACCAGGCGAGAGGAGGTTTTTTCCATGACGGAGAAAGAGAAAAGAACGATTCTGAACATGCGGGCGGCAGGCAGGCAGTACAAGGAGATATCAGCGGAGCTGGGCATCGAGGTCTCTGCGCTGAAGGTGTTTGTGCATCGGCAGAAGCATAAAGATGTCAGGCGATTTGTACTCGCTTCCGTACACTTGCGTATTATGCGGTGTTTCCTTGTAACTATTCAGTCCTGTCTGAAATATGACGGAAACACACCGTAGGGACGCCATTTATGGCGTCCGTTCCCCGCGAAAGGGCAGCCTGCGGACGCCATGAATGGCGTCCCTACGAAGGCATCCTGCATTTTCTTCAGGTGGACTGAATAGTTACGTTTCCTTAATAAAGTGCAGGCAAAGCTGCGAAAACAGGACATTCAGCCATAGGACTGATATAAAACAGGACATTGGAAAGCGAGGCATGACCTCTGGTCGGGCGGTGCGATATGGAACGGGGGTCCTGTTCGATGATATTGTAAGCTACCTGTAGAATTGGGGGTTGCGGCACTTTCCATCATGTGCTATGATAATCAGCGGAAAGGGATATGCAACGGGACGAAATATGAATCGCGTTGACGAAACGACCGATGAACAGGAGGACACCATCCTATGAGCAAATCCTATCCTTCCATCCAGGAAGAACTTATCGCTCTGTCAGAGCAGAAATACCAGGAGGCGTTGAATAAGCCGGGGATTAAACAGAATGAATTGCATTTGGCTGAGCTATTGGTCCAGTTCTTCAAAGATGAAGACAAGATTCGTGAAGCCCCAAGCACTGTAATCACTGGCGGTCTTGTTTTCTATGGGATTCAGTATCGGAAGAGCCGGGAAATCTACGAGAAACTGATGGAAGAGGTCAACCGGAAATACGTTCTGATTCATCCGGATTCGATTGAATGATGGGGACACAGGACTGGAAGACGGGGACAGGCAGTCATAAAGGAGTTGGAACCGTGGAACCGAAACAGGATGTCATCTGTCCATTCTGCGGCAAGGATATGCCGCCGGAATCGCGTTACTGCCTGTTCTGCGGGAAGGAATTGGCAGGTCAGAGTGACCTGAAAAAGCTTTGAAGAGGTGGTAAAACAATGGTCGCAAGCGGGAATTCTTTCTTCTTTCCCTGGGAAGTCAACATGATGGAATGGTTGCAGTCACACATCAGCGGCGCAGGAATGTCGTTTATTTCCCTCTTCTCGATGTTTGGCGAGGAGCTGCTGCTGATCCTGATTCTGGGCTTTGTGTATTGGAGCTTCGACAAGAAGCTGGGCAGGACGGTGGGACTGAGCGCGATCATGGGGCTGGTATGGAATACCATGGCCAAGAACACCGTACTTCGGCGCAGGCCGTACTTTGACCACGAGTCCATCAGGATCCTTCGCCCTGTAGAGCCTGGGTCGGATATCTACGACGTCGCGGCTCAGGGGTATTCCTTTCCCAGTGGCCATTCCACCAATGCGACGACGATGTTTGGCTCGTTGGCAGTCAACCTGCGCAGGCGATGGGTGACGGTGATTGCAATTATCATAGCGGCGCTCACGGGGCTTTCCCGGATTGTGGTTGGCGCGCACTATCCCACAGATGTGCTGGCGGGCTGGCTGCTGGGCGCGTTCAGCATACTGATTGTTCAGCTGCTGCAAAAACGAATCAGGAATACGCTGGCACTGTATGGCATCCTGGCGGTGACCGCCATTCCGGGATTCTTCTATTGCAGGAGCGCCGATTACTTTACCTCCACGGGACTGATGATTGGATTTATGGCCGGTACGCTGCTGGATGATCGCTATGTGCACTTTGAGAATACGCGCAAGCCAATTTGGATGGTCGTTCGCGTGCTGGGAGGACTGGCGGTCTATCTTGCGCTGAATACCGCGCTCAAGCTGCCCTTTTCAAAGGAATTTCTGGCTGACAGCAGCATGGCCGCACTGCTGGTACGGTGTGGTCGGTATGCCATCATCGCCTTTGTGGACTTCGGCATGTATCCCATGCTGTTCAGGCTGGAAAACAGGACGAATACCTCAAAGCGGCAAAATAGCACTGCATCAACGAACCTGCTCCCGTGACTCTGAAGGAGGTCTGACGAATGCCCTATGTCCACAATTCGCCAGTGAATAACGGTGAAAACTCCCAAACCATAGCACGCTTCTGGCGCAGCGACTCGCTGCTGAAGCGCAAGCTTCTGGGCTTCCTGCCCTTTATGCTGCTGACAAATCTGTCCCTTCTTCTGATAACGTCTGTGGATGGTGTTGTGGTGGGAAACCTGGTGGGCGCCGACGCGTTGTCCTCCGTGAATATTGTTCTTCCGATTACATCCATGCTGGGCGTGGCTTCCGCGCTCATTGCCTCCGGCATCGGTACAACGCTTTCAACCGGCATGGGTGAGAATCACTTCGAGGATCTGCGCTATCAGAAGAAGGTCGCCAAGACCTTGACACTCCTTTCTGTCCTGGGACTCTGCGTTCTCGAATTTCCTGTCGCGGCCATGATGATCCGGTTCTATCACCTTTCCCATGATATGAATACCCTGGTCTGGAACTATACCGCTGGCATTCTGATCGCCTCCCCCTTTGGGCTGGTTTCAACCATATGCGTGTTTGAGCTTCAGATCCTCGGAAAGACGAAGGTCCTGACGGCGCTGGCCATAGGGGAAGGGCTGATCAATCTGGTTCTGGATTTGCTTTTCGTGGGCGTCTTTCACTTGGGCGTTGCCGGTGCGGGCTACGGAACAGCCGTCGCAAATGTAGTTCGGTGCGTATGCAGCGTCGTCTATCTCAGCCGAAAGACAGATATCTACGCCACCGGTGATGAGCGTATCCGCGGAAAGGATATCCTGCGAATGCTCAGGACAGGATTGTCGGAGGCATCCTATAGCGCCATGCTTGCGTTGGAGAACTTTTTTATTGTCAGCATCCTGCTGGCCACCTTCGGGGAAATATTCGGCGTGATTAACGGCGTCTGCCGATTCTGCCTGTCCATCGCGAATGTCGTCATAATCAGCGTGCAGAATTCGGCACGTCCGCTGATCGGTATCCTGACCGGCGGCCGGGATGTCGTAGGAGTCAAAATGCTGATACGGAAGTGCATATACCTGATGATCGGACTTCTCGGCATCATTACAGCTTTCGTGCTGGTCGCGCCGGAGCTGTTCTATCATCTGCATCATGTCATGGATATCCCTCCCTTTGGGGTGATCTGCCTGCGCCTGTATACGCTGCACTTCATCTTCCGAGGAATCAATGCCGTCCTGCGCCTGTATTTCGGCAACAGGGGAGATGTCACATATAATTCCATGGTCACCGTAGCAGGCTATGCGACCCTGCCTCTATTTGCCTTTATTCTCTCCCGTGTGGACGCGCCAATGTTCTATGGCGCCTATTATATCACGGAATGTCTTCTGCTGATCGTCAATATACTGCATTACCGTACTGTGATAAAAAAGGATTTGGAAAAAAGATCGCCGGAAGAAGACATTCTCTACCTCACGGTCACGCCTCAGGACGCGATCGAGGCTTCCCGGAGCGTCCGCGAATACGCCGAAGCACATGGCTATCCCCAACGCATCGCTTATCGTGCCGCCCTGTGCATAGAAGAGATGGTCCACTATGCCGAGGCGACCAAAAACCATGGTCAGGTCAATACCCAGGTGATGGTCAAATTTTACGAAGGCGGCTGTGTCTTCACCATCATGGATGACGGGCAGTGTATCATGCTCAATGAGGATGACGCATCAAGGGATATCGTTTCCAATTACAGCGTCATCCGGAAAATCGCCGACACCGTCAGCTATCAGTATGTGCTGGACATGAATTACTCCGTGTTTACGTTTGAACAGCGTCCGCCCCAGGGTGTTCCCGACGTTTCCGCGGGCTGACGCGGTCGGACAGCGCCGTGACCGGCTGTTCATCCCTTGACAGCCCCGAGGGTCATGCCCCGGACGAAAGACTTCTGGAAGAACGGATAGATCAGGAGGACCGGAAGTGAAGAAACGAGAATCACGGCGGACTTGACCGCGATGGAAAGCGCCGCGTTCCGGGCTGTCCCCTCGGACGCGCTGGCGCTTCCGTTTACGATATTGCGAAGCAGCAGCATGACCGGGTACTGACTGCTCTTCAGGTGGATCAGCGGGTAAAACCAGTTGTTCCAGAAGAAGACGAAGGTATAAAGGCCGATCGTGGTCAGCGCCGGTTTGGACAGAGGCAGCACGATCCGCAGCAGTATGCCGAAATAATCCAGGCCGTCAATCATGGCGGCCTCTTCTATCTCCGATGGAAGCGCGCTGAAGAAGTTGATCAGTATGATCAGATAGAACTGGTTGACGGCAAAGGGGATCAGGATGGCCCAGACGGTGCCTGTCAGGTGCAGACCCGAAACAAGAAGGTAATTGGGGATCATTCCGCCTGAGAAGAACATGGAAAACACGACCATCCGCATGACGGTTTTCCGCCCCCTGAGCCATGTCTTGCTGAGCGGATAGGCCAGAAGCGACGTCATTACAAGAGAAATCAGGGTCCCCCCGAAGGCGAACAGCAGGGTATAGCCGTAGGCCCGGAAGAAATGGGGGTAGGCAAGTACGGTGCGATAGGCTTCCGTGTTGAAACCCACCGGCCACAGAAATACATGGCTGTTGGTGATGGCGGCGCCAGAGGAGAAGGACATGGCAAAAACATACAGAAAAGGCGTGACAGAGCAGATCACGCAGAGGGTCATGACCAGTGCCGTCAAACAGTCGAGGACGGGTTCACGTCTCCGGATCCCCTTTGAAACCCCTGTTTTTTTCATTGTCCGGATGCCTCCTCCTGCTGTTTTCAGATCAACGCGGCTTATGCGAGAAGCCTCGCGCTCCGAAGGATCAATATATGCCGCTTCCGGTCAGCCGTCTTGCGATCCGGTTGGCGCCGGTAACCAGAACCAGGCCAATCGTTCCGTTGAACAGGCCCACGGCGGTTCCCAGAGAATACTGGGGCGTACTGGCACCCAGCGACAGGCGGTAGACATAGGTGTCAATGATATCCGAGGCGGCCATGTTTGTCGGCGTCTGCATCAGCAGGACCTTTTCATATCCAAGCGACATCAGATTTCCGATATTCAGGATGAGCATCACCATGATGGTGGGCAGAATAGACGGGATCGTGATATAGAAGATCTGCTGGAAACGGCTGGCGCCGTCCATGTACGCCGCTTCGTACAGATCCTTTTCGATGCCCGCGATGGCGGACAGATAGATGATCGCCGTCCATCCGGTATACTGCCACATATCCGTCAGGATATAAAGTGGACGGAAAAAAGCCGGTTCGTTGAGATAGTATATGCGGGGCAGCCCGAGCACCTGACTCAGCAGTCGGTTGACCGCCCCGGTCGACGGCGAGAGCATCTGGCTGAGTATGGAAATGACGACGACTGTGGAGATGAAGCGGGGCATATAGCTGACCGTCTGTATAAAGCGCCGGGCTTTCACACTGGTTAGTTCGTTGAAAAGAACGGCAAAGATGATGGGAAAGGGGAAGTTGACGGCCAGGTTTTCAACACTGATGATGAGCGTGTTGCGAAACGCCTGCCAGAATCCCTCCTGCCCCATAAACTGCCGGAAATACCGAAGCGGCGGCTGCGCCCAGCTGACGCCATAGGGACCGGTCAGGGGTTTGAAGCGGCGGAAGGCCAGTATATTCCCCAGCATCGGCACATACTTGAACAGCAGAAAATAACAGACAGGCACCAGCATCATGGCATAAAGCTGCCAATAACGCCCCATGTATTTCCTGAACGACGTTCTGACGGTCCGCGTATCCCGCGGATCCCTGCTGGTCCTGTTCATGGAAGTGTCCTTTCTGGCGATATCCGGGGAAGAAGCCTTCCGGAATACGGATCACTGATACCGGCTGAACTGATTGAAAAGCGCCAGATATTCGTCCATGCCCTTGTCCTTCATCTCCTGCACATAGGTGTCCCAGTCCGCGTCAATGTCCCTGGTTCCCCGGATAAAGGCGTCGTTCCAGACAGCATAGGCATCCCCCAGAGCGCCCTGAAGCAGCGTGGCATCCTCGGCGGTCAGATCGTCAAAAGCCGGCGCGGCCGGTACATACTGCATGGCCTGATCCATGGCGGCGACCTCAGTATTCACCGCGGCAAAATCGCTTTTGTTTTTGAACATCTCCAATGCGCTGCGGAACACACACTGGGTGCCGCCGCAGCCGCAGCCATAGGCATTCTGCATATATTTGGTGATCCCCTCCGGGGCGTTCAGGATGTCGTCGCTGAATACAACCTGATCGCCGTCCATGGTATAGGTTTTGCCCTCCAGGCCGAGACTCCAGACCATGTAGGCATCCTCCGAGAAGAGTATCTCATCGATCTTGCGCACAACCTGCTCGAAATCTTCGCGCTGGGTCGTCTTGACAGGGAAGATGATTCCGTTCATCAGGCGGGCCTTGGGCATATGATGCGCGCCGGAAGGCCCCGTGAGCGGCGGATACAGTGCAAGGCGGAAGCCCTCGATCTCGCTCGCCTGTTCCCAGCCGCCGATCTGGTCGTAGAACGCGTATACAGCCATGGATGCGCCGGTGGCCAGTTTGAGTGTGGTGGATGCGTCGTCCTGGGTCATCTCCGGGTCCAGCAGGCCCTCCGCGTAAAGCCTGTGCAGGAAGGTGATATAGTCCCTGTACTGCCGGCTGATGGCGCCGGCCAAATAAGCCCTGTTCTCATAGTCCCAGCTCAGAACCTGGCTGGATGTCGAGTTGTATGTGCCCAGACTGAGCCCCCAGGAGGGCATCGTCATGCGCTCAAGAAAGCCGACATCGTAGATGGTGGTCAGCGGATAGGAATCGGGATAGTCTTCCTTATAGGCCTTCAGAATCGCGTAGAGATCATCGAAATTCCCGGGCGCTTCAAAGCCCTTGGCCTCAAGATAATCCTGGCGAAGGATCAGGCCGCCGTCGTAGACGGGAATATCATACATGGCCGGCATGTAATACAGGTGCCCGTCGCTCATCCTGCATGTTTCCAGTTCTTCCTCGAGGCCGAACTCAGCCACCCGGGCGTTGAAGTTCGGTGTCCAGTCCGGATTGTCCGAAATCGCATAAATGGCACCGTTGAGCGCCAGAGAGGCGATGCCGCCGCTGGTTTTCTGGCTGAATATGACGTCAGGGGTATCGTCGCCCTGGCTTGTCAGCACATTGTTGACCTTGGT
>Ga0256404_1012579_pt1 | contig 10978 bp, 3 predicted proteins | sample RumenRJG_01DNA_FD_185990 | JGI IMG/M metagenome (GOLD analysis project Ga0256404, IMG submission 185990) | Bovine rumen microbial communities from Lethbridge, Alberta, Canada - RJG_01 | ecosystem: Host-associated > Mammals > Digestive system > Stomach > Rumen | place: Canada: Alberta | collected...
GGCATCCAGCTTCCTTCAGATTCCGCCTCGCGACGGACACCCTTGCCTTCGGCTATGTGCTTGGCACGACTAACCCGCACTTGGGACTTTCACCCTTAAGACTGCGCCCATGCCGGGCGCACTGAAAATTAAAGCGTGCAGGGTTTCCAAACCTGCACGCTTTTACTTTACTTATCAGCTTCACCACATTCTCTTTACGGTAATACTGCACGACCAGTCCTTATCATGACTTCCCCGCTGGAAGGTTGCGTCGCCGCCTACCGTCCAGCCTTTGGCCACTTCGGCCTCCCCGCCGACGGACAGCACAAAATGGGTTTTGTCCTGCACGTTCCGCATGTCGTAAGTGTTGGCCGCATCGCCCATGTAACTGTACCGCAGTTTCGGTTCCGCCCCCGCAAAGGCGTGCTTCACCCCGGCCCGGATGGCATAGCTGCCCCCGGCCAGATAACGTTTGAACTCTACCCCGGCGCCCATGCCGAAGTAATTGTTGTGCTTGCTATCTACCACCTGTCCGAACACGCCGGCCCCATCTTCCCGGTAACTGTTCTGCCACAGACGGGATAACTGCGCGTTCACATAGGGACGCACATGCCAGGGCACATTTTTCTCCGCCTGCAGATCGTACAGGTACTCCCCGCCCAATTCCAGAATGCGGCTGTGGTAATCTGCCCCCGCCGTCAGACCCAGATTGGTAATGCCACGGCGCAGCTTATTCCGCAGCCAGCCGTAGTCCAGATACAGCAATCCTTCACTCCGGCCTTTGCTGTATCCGCCATACAGACCGAACCGCACATCCCGCAGTTCATTGCTGGCAGTATTGTCGGAAAAACTGGTTTTGCTGTATCCGGCAAACACGCCGGCACGCCAGTTTTTGCCGTAAGCCTTGTCCCAGCCTAACAGGGTCGCGGTGCTGTGGTAATCCGTATCGTTCCGCATGTCCCCCCAGTTCTTGCCGAACTTCAGCCAGATATCGTTGTCCGCCGGTTCCAGGGTCCGCAGGGTAACCGGCACCCCTTCATCGCTGCTGTCGTCCAAATGCTGCAGGGGAATATTGGCTTTCGTCTCCTTCGCTGTAAACGCCTCTGTCACCCGGGAAGACAACAAATGCTGAACCACCGTGCTGCGCTGGGCCAGCGCCATACTTTTCGCCGACGCGTTGGAGGCAAGGGAAGACAGGGTTTCTTTGGCCTGAGCCGGTGTCAGGAAAAACAGAGGCCGCATCTCATTGCGGCGGGCGTCGCCTTTGGCCGTCAGACTATCAAACATCGCCATCATGGCTTCGTAGGTTTCTCCCTGCACCGCATCAACGGCTCCCAGGTTGTTGGCCTCTTTACCGGTCACTACTGCCGTGTTTCCTTCCACCGCGCCGATTTCATCCAGCATGCCAAACTTATAGGGCGCATTTTCCGTATTCTTCACGGAACCGTACACCCCATCTGCCTGTACCACGGCAAATTTTTCATCCGGCAGCAAATTTTTAGCAACGATCTGGGCATTATCCAGCATCGCCAGCCCGCTTACCTGAATGGTGCCGGCACTGCCACCGGCCACACCCTGCAGGATACCGTCCGAGAGCAGATTGCCGTTAATGGTCATGGCACTTTCGCTGTTGAGCGCCCCTGCCGTGCCGCAGTTGATGAAAAACCCTTTATCCGTCTCGTTCAATTCGGATGCAAAATCCGGCGCCACCATACGGCTCATATCATGAACCGTATAGCTTCCGCCCAAAAGCGTGGCGCCCTGGGCCACATACACGCCCACCACGTCCGCCTTGCCGCCGTAGACCAGCGTGCCGCTCTTCACATTCAGTTTCATGTTGTCCGAACCGCTGATATTCCCGTTGTATGCCAGGTTCGCCGCAAAATTCAGGTTCGTCACCAGATTGGGAATATAGGCGTCATAGGCATAGCCGTTCTCCCCGGTTTTCCCGTTATACTGGATACGCAGCGGTGATTTTATCAGGGTAATGGTCTTTACTTTCGGATCGTTCTGATAGGCAGAAATAACTTCCTGCTGGCTTGCCGCAGGCCAGTCCAGAAACTCGCCCAGTTTGACCTGCGGATACTTCTCTTTCAGCCAGTCAGCAAACTCCGGAACTTTTCGCGTCTGCCTGAGCCCGTCATAACTGCCGTCGGTATTGAAATGCTTCCAGTCACTGGTGATGTTCCCACTGATGGAGGCCCCTTCCAAAATGTTAATGTTCTGCACAAAGGCGTTTTTGCCGATATAGATTGCGTTCTCCGCGCCGGACAGGGAACCGGTCAGATTGAATTCCCTGACCTGCGGCCCGTTCAGTTCATCCGCCCCCGCATTATATACATTCTCATCCATGTCCGTCAGGTCCAGGTTTTGCGGCATGATAATCTGGCCGTTGTCCTCATTCACACCCCGTTTGTAACGGATATAAGAGCCCCGGTATTCATCAAAGGCGCCGTTAGTGCTGGAGCCGAAATCAAACCGGACGCCCGTACCGCCCTGCCCGTTGGCAGTCACCGTGCCCGCCTGATTCACCACCTGATCGCGGCCGTAGGCGATCAGGATGCCGTTGCCCCGGAGGCCGTCCGCATGGATGTTCGTAGCCTCGGGAATCACCACCGTATTCTGCATGCCGTCCACCCGGATGCCGGTGGCGCCCGTACCGTTGGTCAGTATATCCGCCGCCTGGGTCACCGTATTGTTGGATCCGTAGATATGCAGACCGATGCCCATCGGTACCGTGCTGGGTTTTCCCTGAATATAGGCCGTGCCCTCTTCATTCCGGGCAAAATAGCCCTGGGTGTTGGTAAGGGTTTGCCCGTTCCCGTAAACGGAGTGGCCAAAGTACGCTTCCCGGTCGATGTCATAGCCCAGGTCCTGCATCAAGGCCAGTTCTACTTCCATAAAAGAAGTATAATTACTGTAAGCACGGTGACTCATCATACCGGCCGTCTGCAGATGGGAACCTTCAAACGTATCGCGTTCCCAGCCATTGACGGGGATACCGTTAACGCCGAAGAACGTAGCCCCCGCCAGAGCATCCGTTACATGCGGACCCACAAAATAAGCTTTCCCGTTTTTCCCGGAAGCATCTTCCTTTTTAAATCGGTTGTTTACAATAAAGAAATCGCTTTCCTTTACGCCGGGGTTCGCTTTCTTTTTTTCTGCAAAACCCGCCGCCGACAGGATCTCCATCCCCGGTTTCGCCGGGTTCAGGTTCTGATCCACCAGGTGCAGGTTCCAGGACTTCTTATCGGTTACTTCGGAACTAAACCGCGTCATCTCCTCCCCGGTTGCTTTGGAATACTTTACCTCTGAACGGTTCTTTGGTACATAGACATTTCCATTTTCGTCCAGATATTCCACCACATTATAGATACCCAGGGCGTGCCCCAGCTCATGACGGATAGTCCCCACAAAATCCGCCGCCTGTTCGTTGGTCGGCAGCACCGTATCGGTATCCACCCACCAGCCGTCCACCGTTCCCTGGCGAGCTGCCCCCACATACTGGCCTATTAAGATGAGGCTATATCCATAATCACCCGGAGGCAGTTTATCTGCGTCTTCCTGCATCCGCAGCAGCGGTTTTCCGTCCTGCAGCTGCTGTACTACAAAATTAACATTGGTATCGCTGAAATCTCCCGTTTCCTTCGTATGAGACGAAGTTTTCGCATAGGCATTCTGCACGCCTTCCTGCGTGGTCACAAAAACCTGCCAGGGCTGCCCGTTTTTCGCTTTCGGCCCCAGCAGCCCCGTCCAGTAGGCCGTACCGGATTTTACCGGTTCAATCAGAGATGGGTCCAATGTATACTCGGCTTTGTTCACAAAACGCCCAAGTTCCTCACCCTTGGTCAGTTCCTGTATTTCCACCATCGGTTTTCCATTGTAATACACATATTCCGGCGCTTTTACAAACGCATGGCCGTAGGCGGGCATGGCCAGCAGTGCAGCCAGAATAGCTGCTGTCAGCTGTTTTTTTTGTTTTTTTCGAGTGTTCATACGAAAGGTCCCCTCAAAATAAATTTTTGCAACGACTTACATTTTTTATCAGCTTTACCACATTCTCTTTACGGTAATACTGCACGACCAGTCCTTATCATGGGAACCACGCTGGAAGGTTGCGTCGCCGCCTACCGTCCAGCCTTTGGCTACTTCGGCTTCCCCGCCGATGGACAGCACAAAGTGGGTTTTGTCCTGCACGTTCCGCATGTCGTAGGTGTTGGCCGCATCGCCCATGTAACTGTATCGCAGTTTCGGCTCCGCCCCCGCAAAGGCGTGCTTCACCCCGGCCCGGATGGCATAGCTGCCCCCCGCTAGATACCGTTTAAACTCCACCCCGGCGCCCATGCCGAAGTAATTGTTGTGCTGGCTGTCTACCACCTGTCCGAACACGCCGGCCCCGTCTTCACGGTAGCTGTTCTGCCACAGACGGGATAACTGCGCATTCACATAGGGACGTACATGCCAGGGCACATTTTTCTCCGCCTGCAGATCGTACAGGTACTCCCCGCCCAATTCCAGAATGCGGCTGTGGTAATCCGCCCCGGCCGTCAGGCCCAGGTTGGTAATGCCACGGCGCAGTTTGTTCCGCAGCCAGCCGTAGTCCAGATACACCAGGCCTTCACTCCTGCCTTTGCTGTATCCGCCGTAGAGTCCGAACCGCACATCCCGCAGTTCATTGCTGGCGGTGTTGTCGGAAAAACTGGTTTTGCTGTATCCGGCAAACACCCCGGCCCGCCAGTTTTTGCCGTAAGCCTTGTCCCAGCCTAACAGGGTCGCGGAGCTGTGATAATCCGTATCGTTCCGCATATCCCCCCAGTTCTTGCCGAACTTCAGCCAGATGTCGTTATCCGCCGGTTCCAGAGTCCGCAGGGTAACCGGCACCCCTTCATCCTTACTTTCGTCCAGATGCTGCAGGGGAATGTTAGCTTTCGTCTCCTTCGCCGTAAACGCGTCTTTCAGCCGGGAAGACAGCAGATGCTGGATCACCGTACTGCGCTGGGCCAAAGCCATACTCTTCGCCGATGCATTGGAGGCAAGGGAAGACAGGGTTTTCTTTGTTTCTTCCGGCGTCAGGGTGAACAGGGGCCGCATTTCATTCCGGCGGGCATCGCCCTTTGCCGTCAGGTTATCAAACATCTCCATCATGGCTTCGTAGGTTTCTCCCTGCACCGCATCGACGGTTCCCAGGTTGTTGGCCTCTTTACCGGTCACTACTGCCGTGTTCCCTTCTATCGCACCGATTTCATCCAGCATACCAAACTTATAGGGCGCGTTTTGGGTATTCTTCACGGAACCGTACACCCCTTCTGCCTGTACTACGGCAACTGTTTCATCCGGCAGCAAATTTTTCGCGATGACCTGGGAATTGATGAGAAAGGCCTGCCCGCTTACCCGGATCGTACCTGCGCTGCCGCCGGCCACACCCTGCAAAATGCCGTCCGAAAGCAGATTGCCGTCAATGGTCATGGAAGAGTCACCGGTAAGTGCCCCTGCTGTGCCGCTGTTGATGAAAAAGCCTTTGTCAGTATAGTCCAGTTTGGAAGCAAAATCCGGCGCCACCATACGGCTCATATCATGAACCTTGTAACTGCCGCCCAGCAGCGCAGCGTCTTCTGCTACGGTCACACCCACCACATCCGCGGTACCGGTATAGACCAGCGTGCCGCTCTTCACGTTCAGTTTCATGTTGTCCGGACCGCTGATATTCCCGTTGTATGCCAGGTTCGCCGCAAAATTCAGGTTCGTCACCAGATCGGGAATGTAGGCGTCATAGGCATAGCCTTTCTCCCCGGTCTTTCCGTTGTACTGGATACGCAATGCCCCTTCCTGCGTTGTAACCGTTTTCAAACTGCCCATAACTTCCGGATCCGTCAAATAGGCTTCATGATATTGTAAAATTTTATCTATTAGGGAAGGATTCTTCTCCAGTTCTTCCTCCCGGGGCTTGGGATTCTCACCCGGATGATATTTCGCCATCCACTCTTCAAAGGTAATCGTGGGCTCATTTACCGTTATTTCCACGCCGTCATAACTGCCGTCAGTATGGAAATGTTTCCAGTCACTGGTGATGTTCCCGCTAAGGGAAGCGCCTTCTAAAATGTTAATGTTCTGCACAAAGGCGTTTTTGCCGATATAAATTGCATTTTCCGCACCGGACAGGGAACCGGTCAGATTGTATTCCCTGACCTGTGGCCCGTTCAGTTCATCCGCCCCCGCATTGAATACATTCTCATCCATATCCGTCAGTTTCATATTTTTAGGATTTTTAATCGCGCCGGTTCCCTCTTCCACATCCCTTTTGTAACGGATATAGGAGCCCCGGTATTCATCAAAGGCTCCGTTAGAGCTGGAGCCGAAATCAAACCGGACGCCCGTACCGCCCTGCCCGTTGGCAGTCACCGTGCCCGCCTGATTCACCACCTGATCGCGGCCGTAGGCGATCAGGATGCCGTTGCCCCGGAGGCCGTCCGCATGGATGTTCGTAGCCTCGGGAATCACCACCGTATTCTGCATGCCGTCCACCCGGATGCCGGTGGCGCCCGCGCCGTTCGTTAAAATATCCGCCGCCTGGGTCACCGTATTGCGGGAGCCGTAGATGTGCAGGCCGATGCCCAGCGGCACCGTGCTGGGTTTTCCCTGAATATAAGCCGTACCCTCTTCATTCCGGGCAAAATAGCCCTGGGTATTGGTAAAGGTAGTTCCATCCCCGTAAACGGAATGCCCGAAATAAGCCTCCCGGTCGATGGTATACCCCAGGTCCTGCATCACGGCCAGTTCTACTTCCATAAAGGATGTGTAGTTGCTGTAATCCCGATGGCTCATCATACCGGTCGTCTGCAGATGGGAACCTTCAAACGTATCGCGTTCCCAGCCATTGACGGGAACGCCGTTAACGCCGAAGAACGTAGCCCCCGCCAGGGCATCCGTTACATTCGGTCCCAGAAAAAAAGCCTTCCCATTTTTTCCGGAAGCATCTTCTTTTTTAAATCGGTTGTTTACAATAAAGAAATCGCTTTCCTTTACGCCGGGGTTCGCTTTCTTTTTTTCTGCAAAGCCCGCCGCCGACAGGATTTCCATCCCCGGTTTCGCCGGGTTCAGGTTCTGGTCCACCAGACGCAGGTTCCAGGACTTCTTATCGGTCAATTCGGGACTGAAGCTAAATAAAGTTTCTCCGGTTGCTTCAGATTCTCCGATAATCTTCACTCTCTTGCTGATGCCCAGGGCATGGCCCAGCTCATGGCGGAACGTACCCACAAAATCCGCCGCCTGTTCGTTGGTCGGCAGCACCGTATCCGTATCCACCCACCAGCCATCTATCGCCCCCTTGCGGTCCGCGCCCAAAAACTGGCCAATGGTGATTTGACTGAACCCGTAATCCCCCGCAGGCGGGTTATCTGATTTTGCAAGCTCTTCCGTCATCCGGATCAGATTTTTTCCGTTCTGCAATTGCTGCGCCACAAAATTAACCGGGGCTAATTTTGCATTTCTATTTTTCACGATTACAGACTTAGTTGTCGCGGAAGCGTTCTGATCACCGGCCGCCGTTGTTACAAATACCTGCCAGGGCTGCCCGTTTTTCGCGTTCGGTCCGAGTAACCCCGTCCAGTAGGCAGTACTGGATTTTACCGGCTGAATCAGGGAAGGACTCAGGGTATACCCGGCTTTGTCCACCAGATTTTCAAGTTCCTCGCCTTTGGTCAGGAACTGCATTTCCACCATCGGCTTCCCGTTGTAATACACATATTCCGGCGCTTTTACAAACGCATGGCCGTAGGCGGGCATGGCCAGCAGTGCAGCCAGAATGGTTGCTGTCAGCTGTTTTTTTTGTTTTCTGCGAGTGTTCATACGAAAGGATCTCCTTAGAATTGTTTGTTGCAACGATTTACAATAATTTACACTTATTTGCAATGTTTTGTTTTATCAGATTATTATAGCTTGCTTCGCAGGAATAAGTCAATAAAACCAGAAACCGAATCGAGTTATAATATTGTTATAAAAAAATTAAAAGCGTGCAGGGTTTCGCAAACCTGTGCATGTTTGTGATTCCATGGACTTATGCGCCTGTGGCTTCGAAACTCAGAGTCGCATTGCAGGGCAACCCGCCTCCCACTCCTCTGTACGCCGCGCATCGCTTCGCTCAGCGTGGCTTCCCTCGTCGACTGGGACCCTTCCGGGTTGCCCTGACAACGCTTAATGGAAATTCGAAAGCACTCCCGATGTTTTGCTTAAGTTTTTTTAATTGCACCTCTTTTCAAGTTACCGAATATGATTTTGAAAAATAAAAAAACACCCTCGTCTGTCACCGAAGGTGTTTTTAGTTTCAGCTTTGTTCTTTATTCCATCCACTCTGTATGGAAGGTGCCTTCTTTGTCCACGCGCTGATAGGTGTGGGCGCCAAAGTAATCCCGCTGGGCCTGCAGCACGTTGGCATTGCCGCTGGCGGTGCGGTAGGCATCGAAGTAGGACAGGGCACTGCTCAGCGCCACTACGGACACACCCCGTTCCGCGGCCAGCGCTACTACACGACCCCAGCCGGCCCGGGCTTTTTTCAGGGCTTCCGCAAAGAAGTCGCTGAACAGCAGGTTCTTCATACCGGCCTGCTTCGCAAAGCTTTCGCTGACGTCGTCCAGGAACCGGGCCCGGATGATGCAGCCATTCCGCCAGATCTTGGAAATCTTATCCATCTGCAGGTTCCAGCCGTAGGTCTCGCTGGCGGTCCCCAGCAGGTTAAAGCCCTGGGCGTAAGCGCAGATTTTTGCCGCATACAAAGTATTGCGCAAATCTTCCAGCAGCTGCGCTTTTTCTTCCGCCGTAAAGGTTTCTTTCCGGCAGCAGGCAGCGGCTTCCAACACTTCCGGCAGTTCCGCGTACACCTTTTCCAACGCAGTCCGTTCTTCTTTATAGGTACTCATGTTCCGGGCAAACACCGCTTCCGTAATGGTCGGCGTGGCCACACCCAGTTCCAGAGCGCTCATGCTGGTCCAACGGCCGGTGCCTTTCTGCCTGGCCACGTCCAGGATCACATCCACCATGGCCTTGCCGGTCTCCACATCTTTTTTCTTTAAAATGTTGGCGGTGATCTCAACTAAATAGGAAGAAAGCTCCCCTTTGTTCCATTCGTCCCAGACCTTCGCCATCTCTTCCGGCTCCATGCCCAGCACCTGCCGCATGATGGTGTACACGTCGGCGATGAGCTGCATGTCCGCGTACTCGATACCGTTGTGGACCATCTTCACATAATGGCCGGCGCCATCGGTTCCGATATAGGTGACGCAGGGTTCCTTTCCGTTCTCTCCCGCCTTGGCGGAAATCGCCTGCAGCATAGGTTCCAGCTGCACATAGGCCTTTTCAGTGCAGCCCGGCATCAGGCTGGGTCCGTGAAGAGCCCCTTCTTCGCCGCCGCTTACACCCATGCCAACAAATTCCATCCCCAGTTCCGCCAGCTTCGCGCTGCGCCGCCGGGTATCCTCAAAATAGGAATTGCCGCCGTCAATGACAATATCGCCCTTCTCCAGCAGCGGAGTCAGCGTATCCAGCATGGCATCCACCGGCGCCCCCGCCTGGATCATCAGAATGATCTTCCGGGGCCGTTCCAGATTCTGCACCAGCTCTTCCAGGCTGTACGCCGCCTGCAGACAGGGATCGCTGCCAAAATTTTTCATAAACTCATCCGTTTTGGCTGCGGTTCTGTTAAAAACAAGAACCGGAACATTTTTACTCGCCAGGTTTCTCGCAAGGTTAGCCCCCATAACAGCCAAACCGATCAAGCCGATTTTTGCTTTTTGCATTCGTTTGCTCCTTTATATGAACAAGTGGAGAAAAGCGCCGGGCTTACCCCGGAAGGGCTTGCCCCATCGAAGCGTGTCGCGACGAACCGCAACTCGGATTGCGCGTGAGTCGGCGATGCGATTCGGGGGAGGGAGGGGGTAAGCCCGGCGCTTTATAATTTTTCAAAAAAGGCGCACGCAACACGCATGCGCCTTTGGGTTTGCAATATTTTATGTGCTGCGTTGTTTCACGCAGCGCAATCCGTTTTATTATTTCTTAACAGCCTTGTTCCATGCTTCCAGCAGGCGGGCACGGTTGTCGCCAGACCACTGGAAATCGTATTTCAACAGTTTCGCGTCTTTAAATGCCAGCGCTTCTTTCGGAGGATTGGCTTCCGGATTGGTCAGGAACTGGTAAGAATTGTTTTTCTGGCCGATTTCCTGAGCTTTCTTCGTTAAGCACCAGTCGATGAACTTCTTGGCAGCTTCCTTCTGGGGCGCATTCTTGATCATGGCTACGGCGCCCAGTTCGTAAGCAGTGCCTTCTTCCGGCAGGGACAGTCCTACGTTCTTGTTGCCTTCCTTCATCAGGCGGATGCCGTTATGCAGGTAGGTGATGCCGATGGCGCATTCGCCCAGGGCCGCGGAACGGGCCGGAGCCGCGCCGGCTTTGGTGTACTGTTTCACCTGTTTGTCCAGTTTGGCCAGGTATTCCATACCTTTTTCTTCACCCAGGCGCTGTACGGTTGCGGAAACCAGCACATAACCGGTAGAAGCGGAACCCGGGTTGCCCATTACTATCTGGCCCTTGAATTCCGGTTTCAGCAGGTCGTCCCAGGATTTGGGAGGCTGCGCTTTGTGTTCCTCAAACCAGCGGGCGTCCAGAATGAAGCCCAGATAGCCCTGGTAAATGCCGGTCCAGAATCCTTCCGGATCCTTGAATTCGGCTTTGATCTTTTCTGCATTGGGGGACTTGTAAGCTTCCAGCAGGCCTTCTTTTTTCGCCATGATGAAGCTGTCGGCGCTGCCGCCATACCACAGGCTGGCCTGAGGATTGTTCTTTTCCGCGCGGATACGGCTCAGGGTTTCGCCGCCGGACATACGCACGAATTTCACTTTGATGCCGGTATCTTTTTCAAACTCGGAAGCCACCACCTTGGCTGCCTGTTCTACGATACCCATGTACATAACCAGTTCTTTGTCGTTGCCTTTCGCTGCTTTCTTGTCGTCAG
>Ga0256404_1012580_pt1 | contig 10978 bp, 6 predicted proteins | sample RumenRJG_01DNA_FD_185990 | JGI IMG/M metagenome (GOLD analysis project Ga0256404, IMG submission 185990) | Bovine rumen microbial communities from Lethbridge, Alberta, Canada - RJG_01 | ecosystem: Host-associated > Mammals > Digestive system > Stomach > Rumen | place: Canada: Alberta | collected...
CCGCAGGAGTTGAAGTGGGCTTGGGGGTTGCGGTTGCACCCGCCGTAGGCGCGGCGCTCTGCTGAGCGGGAGTGGTCTCGGGCGCGGTGCTCTCCTCGGGAGACTGAGTTTCGGGGGCTCCGCTCGGCTCGTCCGTCGCGGGAGGCTCGGTCTCGGTTTCGGGAGCTTCAGAAGGCTCGGCGCTCGGCGCTTCGGTGGTTTCCGCGCCAAGCTCGGGGGTTGCTTCGGGAGCTTCGGTTTCCGTTGGAGCCACAGTCGGCTCCGCGTATGCGAGCTTTTCGGGAAGCTCGGTCGGAACGGGCTTAAGCGAAGCTATCCCGATCGCTGCCGCTGCCGTCGTAACAGCAAGCGGCACAAGGAAAAGCAGGGATTTTTGAAGTGAACCTGCGGGTTTGTTTTCTTTTTTCATTGTTCTGTACCTTTAGCCGTTTGGCCTTGTGTGGTCTTGCATGGCAAAAACACGCGGCGCCGAGCTGAAAGCTCTCAACGGTACCGCGTGTTGCATAATGCTTCTGTTTATGCGAGCCCTAAGGACATGCGAAGGATGCGAACCGCATCGGCGATGGTCACAGCGCCGTCTCCATTAACGTCGGCAGCGGCGATCTGCGCATCCGTAAGCTCGATAAGACAAAGTGAATTGCGAACAGCCAAAACGGAATCCGTTATGGTTACGCTTCCGTCGCCGTCCACGTCGCCGGGCGCATAAGTGGGCTCGGGAGTGGGTTCGGGTTCGGGCGTGGGTTCGGGCGTGGGCTCCGGAGTGGGCTCGGGCGTGGGCTCGGGAGTGGGCTCCGGAATCGAGGCCAGCGCGTCGTTTACGGCTTCAACAAGAGCGAGGCAGGTGAAGGTTGCGCCGGATACAACGTCGATGTTCTCGGTGGACTGGGTCTGGACGATCTGCTCGAGGGGGCTGGGCATGCCGTTGTTGCCGTTTACAGCCCAATCCCAGAACATGTTGTTGGAGGGGCTGTAGCCCTCGGTGTCGTGCTCGGCGGTGATGGACTGTATGTAGTCATCATCCATCGTGACGGTTACGGTGAGTCCGTAGTCGTATACGGCAACTACGGCGCGGCCGGTGTACACGGCAATCTCCCTGGTGGATGCGCCGCCGAGTACGCTTGCGCCGAGCATCACACACAAGAAGGTGAGCGCGGCGGTGCAGAGTGCGAGGATACGCTTGGGGAACTTGTTTTTCATGGCTTTGTGTCTCCTTGTATTTATTCTCTGTTTTCTCGTGCAAGTTGCGAGCGAGGACACGGAAAACAGGTGCTCGATCAAAGCGTATTGATAATCAAGCAATTATATTATACAATGAGGCGCAAATATTGTCAATCCCAAAACATATCAATTTTAATACTATTTTCCGTTTATTCGCAAGGAATAAGTAAGGCTATGCTAACTTGATTTTCATGCGGGAACGGACGGGATGGGCAATGCTTGGCACGGAGCAGCCGTGCCAAGCATTGAACGCTGCCGATAAAGAGGAGGGGGAGCCGTATAAATGATAGCTCCCCATCGGTCGGTAATGCCCGCTTTGGCGGCGGGCTTACAAAAATGTGATTACAAAAGGGCGAGAGACATGCGAAGGATCAGCACGGCATCCGTAACGCTCACTCTGCCGTCGCCGTTCAGATCCGCAACGGCAAGCTGATTCGCGTTCAGCTCCACAAGCTCGAGCGAGGCGCGCGTTGCGAGCACGGCATCCGCTATGGTCACGCTGCCGTCGGCGTTCACATCACCCTCGGAGAAGGTGGGCGCATACTCGCAGCTTGCCTTGCGAATCGCGTAGTTATCGCTCCTGAATTCAACCGAAACGATGCGCTCATCAACGAGTGCGGTTGTAAGCGTAACCTTGCCGTCCACAACGGGGAGCCAACGGGGAACGGTATCGCCGTTTTCGTTCACATCGGTCTCGGTAAGATAGAAGCGCTGCCTGCCGATCGAATAATAGGCGATGGCGGTCACGTTCTCGGCATCCTCGGGGAGGTTCGAAACCTCGATCTCGAGCGGAGAGGTAAATTCTGCGGAAACGGTCTCGAAATAGACCTCCTTGATATCCTCATCGAGCGCGTAGTCGTAAACGAAGTAGTTACCCTCGCGGTCGTTGCAGTAGAAACGGACGGAGGTGAGCTTCTTGTTATCAAGACCGACCACCTTCTCGGCGTTCCAGCCGATATTGTTGCGCGCCCAAATATTGTAAAGATGGATCATGCCTGCGGTGGTGCCGTCCTCAGCGGTGAAGACCATCGCATTTATCTGCATGGTGGAAACCTCCTCTGCGCAGGAGAGGTTCACCTCAACGTCGCCCCAACGGGTGGTGTAGTTGACGGAAGGATCGATTTCGCCAAGCGCCTCGGCCTCGCCGCAAACGGAGGAGAAGGCGGGGGTGCTGCCCTCAAAAGAGGCGTTCATGTAATAAGCGGGTGCATCGGAAAGGATATAATAGGAATACGCAGGCGCTTCCATGAGTGATGCGCTGCCCGTAAGCAGAGTTCCGTTCACGCTGCCATGCGCGGCGGAGGCAACGGTGACTTCGCGCTCATCGGTAACGTGGATGCCGCCAAGCGCCTCAAAGGAAGCGAGCATTGATTCGCTTTCAAGGTAAACCGGCCATGTCACGCCCTCGATATGCGCGCCGTTCTGCGCGCCGACTGCGAGCAGATCGCCGTTTTCATCGTAGCCTGCGGTGGCTGCGGAATGGAAACTGCCGCCCGCAAGATTGTAGTTGCCCGCCTTGTTGGTTGCGGAGGAAACGGCATCAACGTCGAAATTAGATGCGTTTTCCGCGCCGTAGAAGGCTTCATAGGGAATGTTCATAAGCGCAAAAACGCCGTAATCGGTGCTCGGAACCTGCTCAAGCGCCCTTTCGACCGCTTGAACGAGAGCACGGCAGGTGAAGGTAGCGCCGGTCACAACGTCGATATTCTCGGTGGACTGCGTTTCAACTATCTGCGCAAGCGGGCTCGGCTTGAAAGTGCCGCCAACGGTGCGCCCGTTCACAGCCCAATCCCAAAAGATGTTGTTGGAGGGATCGTAGCCGTTCGTGTCGTGCTCGGCGGTGATGGATTCGATCACGCCGCCGTTCACCGTAACGTAAACGGTGAGGCCGTAGTCAAAGTTGGAAACTATCGCGCGGCCGCTGTAGATCTCTTGGGGCGCGATGCCTTCGGCACGGATGCCGAGCGGGGAGGAGGCGCCGAGAACTATCATCAGCGCAAGAAGGACGGAAGCGAGCTTCCTGAGAAAGGAACCGTGTTTCATGTGGTTTCTCCTTGAAAATAGATTGGGCTGCGGAAACAGGTTAGCCTGAACTAACTCAAACGGTCAAAAAAACGGGGCTTATCCACAAATTGGCCGCCCGAAAAAAGCTTCGGCATTACCCAATGCCCGCGCCGCTCGTTAGCATACACTAACTTGCGGTCGAATTCAATACATTTTCTTGCAAAAAAAGTTCGGAATCCGTGCATGAGCGCGGATTCCGAAACGGATATTATTCGTTTTTTAATGAAAGCACATAGCGCATCGCTTTGATATACGGCTCTGTTTCCACATATACCGCGTTCTCGGCGATAACTATTGCCGTTTCTTCGCCATACACCGCCTCAACGGCAAGCGCTGCGCTCGTTTCCATCGTGCTTCCGTCAACCATGATAACATGGCAGAGATCGCTTATTGAGCCTTCCTTAAGTGCGGAAACTACCTGCGCCTTTGAAAGCTTGCTGCCCGAAAGCACGAGCTTGTTCATCATCAGAAAGTCTTCGGCGGTATGAGCAAATCTGTTGATCGCCCGCGCGCGGCGTTTTTCATCCGAAAGCTCCAAAAGCAGGCGATCCCGCTTGTTTTTACAGATGCAGCTTCGAATGAACTCGGCTTCGGCGGGGTGCAGCATATTACAGCCTGTTGCCGGCGGGCATGCTGTTTTTGAGGATAACGTCGTGCGAGCCGCCCTCAACGATGCTGGTTGCGGAAACGACGGTCAGCTTCGCATTCTTCTGAAGCTCGGGGATGCTCAGAACGCCGCAGTTGCACATCGTGGAGCGCACCTTGCTGAGAGTTGCGCCAACATTGTCCTTGAGGCTGCCGGCGTAGGGAACGTATGCATCCACGCCCTCTTCAAAGCTCAGCTTGCTTGCGCCGCCCATGTCGTAGCGCTGCCAGTTGCGCGCGCGGTTGCTTCCCTCTCCCCAATACTCCTTATAGTAGTTGCCGTTTATGCGGATCTTCTGCGTGGGGCTCTCGTCGAAGCGGGAGAAATACCTGCCCAGCATAACGAAATCCGCGCCCATCGCAAGCGCGAGGGTGATATGGTAGTCGTGCACGATGCCGCCGTCGGAGCAGATGGGAACATAGATGCCGGTTTCTTTATAATACTCGTCACGCGCTTTTGCAACGTCGAGCATAGCGGTCGCCTGACCGCGGCCGATGCCCTTCTGCTCGCGGGTGATGCAGATCGAGCCGCCGCCGATGCCGACCTTAACGAAGTCCGCGCCGCTCTCTGCGAGGAAGCGGAAGCCCTCCGCATCCACAACATTGCCCGCACCGACCTTTACGGAATCGCCGTAATGCTCGCGTATCCACTGAATGGTTATCTTCTGCCACTCGGTATAGCCCTCGGAGGAGTCGATACATAGGCAGTCCACGCCCGCTTCAACGAGGGCGGGAACGCGCTCGGCATAGTCGCGGGTGTTGATGCCCGCGCCCACGATATAGCGCTTATGCGAGTCGATGGACTCGAGAGGATTGGCCTTGTGGTTGGAATAATCCTTGCGGAAAACGAAATACTTGAGCCTGCCCTCCTTATCGACGAGGGGCAGGGAGTTTATCTTATGCTCCCAGATGATGTCGTTGGCTTCCTTGAGCGAAATATCGTCCTTGGCGTAAACGAGCTTATTGAGCGGAGTCATGAACTCGGAAACGGGGGTGGAGAGCTCCATGCGGCTGACGCGATAGTCCTTGTCGGTAACGATGCCGAGAAGGATGCCGTTGCCGGTGCCGTCGTCGGTGATGGCAACGGTGGAGTGCCCGGTCGCATCGTGCAGATCGAGCACGTCCGCAAGGGTGGAATCGGGGCGAAGGTTCGAGTCGCTCTTAACGAAGCCCGCCTTGTAGCTCTTAACGTTGCGCACCATCTGCGCCTGGCTCTCGATGGACTGCGAGCCGTAGAGGAAGCTTATTCCGCCTTCACGCGCGAGCGCGATCGCCATGGTGTCGTTTGATACCGCCTGCATTATCGCGGAAACCATCGGGATATTTATGCTGATCGCGGGCTCCTCGCCCTTTTTGAACTTAACAAGGGGGGTGCGAAGGCTTACGTTTGCCGGGATGCAGTCCTTTCCGGAGTAACCGGGAACGAGCAGATATTCGCCGAAGGTGCGGGAGGGTTCATTGTAGATGAATGCCATGGTACTTTCCTTTCCTTTGATCTGAAGTATTATCGGGAGTATTGGTGAATGATGAATGGCCGCGGTGAAGCTGCCGCCGGTATTATTTTTCTTTTCCGTGCAGCGCATTTTCCGCGCAGTCCACAAGGTTCGTCATCAGCATAGCGACCGTCATCGGGCCAACGCCGCCGGTGACCTTGGTTATGTAGCTCGCCTTTTCAACGACCGCATCGAAATCCACGTCGCCATACAGCTTGCCGTCGATATTGGTCTGCCCAACGTCGATCACAACCGCGCCGTCCTTGACCATATCGGCCTTGATGAGCTTGGCGCTGCCCGCGGCAACGATCAGGATATCCGCATTGCGCGTGATCTCGCCGAGGTTCTGCGTTTTGGTGTGGCAAACCGAAACCGTGGCGCTCCTGTTTAAAAAGCACATCGCGATCGGGCGGCCAACGAGGATGGATTTGCCAACTACAACGGTGTGGCGGGATTCTATGTCAACTCCGATGCTGTCGAGCATGTGGATGATCGCGCGCGGGGTGCAGGCGATAATCGCGGGCTCGCCGTTCAAAAGCTTGCCTGCGTTGGTGAAGTGCAGGCCGTCGATATCCTTCTCAGGGTCGATGGCGTCGAGCACGGCCTTGGTGTCCATGTGCTCGGGAAGCGGCATCTGAACCAGCATGCCGTGTACGCTTTCATCGGCGTTGAGCTGATCTATCAGCTCGAGCAGGCGCTCCTGCGTGCTTGAAGCCACAAGATGATAGGTAACGCATTCCATGCCGAGGCGGATGGCGGCATTCTCCTTGAGCGAAACGTAACGCTTGCTCATCTCGTCGTCGCCCACTTCAACAATGGCAACGCGGGGGATTACGCCCTTTTTCTTCAGCTCCGCAATTCGCCCGTTCAGCTCCTCGTAGACCTCGTTTGCTATTTTTCTGCCGTCAATGATCGTTGCGCTCAAGGTTTTTCCTCCCATTATCGCGAAGATTGGTATAAATTGCTTTATTATACACCTTTGCGCAGCTTAAATAAAGGCTGCGCAAAAATATATTTTAAGATTATTTAACGAAATAGTCCACCGCGCCGCGGAAGATCGAGAAATCGTCCGCACCGGGAACGTTTTTATAAAGGTTTTGCCCGCAGCGCTCGCTGTGCGCCATCTTGCCGAACACGCGGCCGTCCATCGAGGTGATGCCCTCGATCGCCATGACCGAGCCGTTCGGGTTCACCGAAGTGCGCATCGAAGGCGTGCCGTAATCGTCGCAGTACTGCGTTGCGACCTGCCCGTTTGCAACGAGCTGTGCAAGCAATTCTTCGCTGCAAACGAAGCGGCCTTCGCCGTGCGAAACGGGAACGAGGGTAACGTCTCCAACTTCGCGGTGCATCAGCCACGGAGAGAGGTTCGAGCAGCAGCGCGTATGCACGAGGCGGGAGCGGTGAACTCCGATGGTGTTGTAGGTCAGCGTGGGCGCATTATCGCTTGCGGTAACGATCCTGCCGTAGGGCACGAGACCGAGCTTGATAAGCGCCTGAAAGCCGTTGCAGATGCCGAGGATCAGGCCGTCGCGCCTGTCAAGAAGCTCCATTATTGCATCTGCAGCGCGGTTGTTGCGCATGAACGAGGTTATCAGCTTCGCGCTGCCCTCGGGCTCATCGCCGCCGGAGAAGCCGCCGGGGATGAAGAGGATATTACTTTTATTCAGCTTATCCGAGAACGCCTTGACCGACTGCTCTATATCCTTTGCGGAAAGGTTGTTTATAACCAGTATCTCCGCCTCCGCGCCCGCAAGGCGCATGGCTCTGGCGGAATCCATCTCGCAGTTCGTGCCGGGGAAAACGGGGATGAGAACCTTCGGCTTCGCCTTTTCGCCGTTTGCGATAAGCGGCGCGTTTTCCTTTGAAACGCGGTGCTTCGGGCTCTTCACGATGCAGTTTATAGGCATAACGAGGGAAGTATCGGCTGTCTTATGGCGGTAAACGCTCTCGAGCTTTTCATCATAGAGTTTATACAGGCTGTAGATGGGCGCGGCTTCATCGCCGAAGCGAATGTCGAGCCCGTCGGTGGTCTTTCCGAGCAGCACGAGCCTTTCGTCGCCGTCCACCTTTTCGCCGCAGTCGCCGCATCCGGGGGTCTCGAGAATGAAGGCGCCGTAATCGCGGGCAAAGAGCTCGTCCTCGGTAAGTTTGAGCTCGTTGTCGAACTCAAAGCCGATACCGTTGCCTATCGCCATCTTGAAGATGCCCTCCATGATGCCGCCCTTATCGACAGCCCAGCAGGAGAAGGCGCGATGCGACCTTAAAAGCTTGGTCACAAGCTCGATATTCGCGCGAACGCTCTCGATCTTGGGAAGCCCGTTTTCGTCCTTTTCGGCGGGCAGGTACATTATGCGGGTGCCGATGCCCTTGAACTCGGGCGAAACGATGTTTTCTGCTTTGTCTGCAGAAACGGCGAAGGAAACGAGCGTGGGCGGAACGGAGATATTCTCAAAGCTGCCGCTCATGGAGTCCTTGCCGCCGATAGCCGCAAGCCTGAGTCCCATCTGCGCATCGAGTGCACCGAGCAGCGCCGAAAGCGGCTTGCCCCATGCGGTCTCATTCTTCATCTTCTCGAAATACTCCTGGAAGGTGAGCCAGCAGTTTTCGATGCATGCGCCGGTTGCCGCAAGCTTCGCTACCGAAGAAATAACTGCGCAGTACGCGCCCGCGTAGGGATCGGACTCGGAAAGATAGGGATCGAAGCCGTAGCTCATAACGGAGCAGTTGTCCGTTTCACCCGTGCGGACGGGGAATTTTGCCGCCATCGCCTGCGGGGGAGTGAGCATGTTTCTGCCGCCGAACGGCATGAGCACCGTGCCCGCGCCGATCGTGGAGTCGAACATTTCGCTCAGCCCCTGACGGGAGCAGATATTGATATCGGAAACAAGCGCCTCGAGCTTCGCTTTGAAGCCCGCCGCGGTCTCAGCTTTATTTTGTTTTATTTGCCTGGGTGAAGCCACGCGCGCAGAGGTCTGCTTGCCTGCGCCGTTCGTGTCGAGAAAATCCCTTGAGATATCGACTATTCTCTCGCCGTTCAGCTTCATTACCATCCTGCGATCGCCCGTAACCTTTGCCACGACCGTGGCCTCGAGGTTCTCGCCGTGCGCAAGAGAAAGGAATTTCTCAGCGTCCTCGGGGCTGACGACCACCGCCATACGCTCCTGCGATTCGCTTATCGCAAGCTCGGTGCCGTCAAGACCCGCGTATTTCTTCGGAACGGCGTTGAGATCGATCTCAAGCCCGTCCGCAAGCTCGCCGATCGCCACGGAAACGCCGCCCGCGCCGAAGTCGTTGCAGCATTTGATGAGTGTGGAAGCTGCGGGATTCATAAACAGGCGCTGAAGCTTCCTTTCCTCGGGCGCGTTGCCCTTCTGCACCTCTGCGCCGCAGCTCGCAAGGGAGCTTTCGTCGTGCGATTTGCTCGAACCCGTCGCGCCGCCGCAGCCGTCCCTGCCGGTTCTTCCGCCGAGCAGAATCACCACGTCCCCGGGAATGGGCTCGTCGCGGCGAACGTTCTTCGCGGGAGCTGCGCCAACGACTGCGCCTATCTCCATGTGCTTGGCAAGATAGCCGTCGTGGTAAACCTCATCCACAAGACCCGTGGCAAGGCCAATCTGGTTGCCGTAGGAGCTGTAGCCGTGCGCGGCGGTTGTAACGAGCTTTCTCTGCGGCAGCTTGCCCTTTATGGTTTCACTCAGCGGGCGCAATGGATCGGCGCCGCCGGTCACTCGCATGGCGTGGTAAACGTAGCTTCTGCCCGAAAGGGGATCGCGTATCGCGCCGCCAACGCAGGTGGCCGCGCCGCCGAAGGGCTCTATCTCGGTGGGATGGTTGTGCGTTTCATTCTTAAAGAGCAGCAGCCAGGGCTCCTCTTTTCCGTCGACCTCGATATTCACGCGCACGGTGCAGGCGTTGATCTCGCGGGATTCGTCAAGATTTTTAAGATCGCCGCTTCTCTTGAGCGCCTTTGCGGCAATCACCGCGATATCCATAAGGCAAACGGGCTTTTTAACGCCGAGCTTTTCTCGGAGCGCAAGGTAGCCTTCAAACGCCTTTTCGACCTTTTTATCCTCAAATTCAACGTTTTTCAGCTCGGTATTGAAGGTGGTGTGGCGGCAGTGATCCGACCAATAGGTGTCGATAACGCGCAGCTCGGTCATCGTGGGCTGCCTGTTTTCGCCGGAAAAGTATTCGTAAACGAAACGAAGATCGGCTTCGTCCATCGCAAGGCCGTATTTTTTGATGATATCCGCAGGTTCGCCGCTAAGGTCAACGCGCTCGGGCATCGGCGGCTCGGTGAAGGGCATCGCCAGCGTTTCGGGAAGGGAAAGCTCCGCCTCCATCGAGTCCACGGGATTGATGATATAGCCCTTGATCTTTGCAATATCATCCTGCGAAAGATCGCCGTAGAGAAGATAAACAGTAGCACTCCTGACGGCGGGCTTATCGCCTGCGGTAACAAGGCTTATGCACTGCGCGGCGGAATCCGCCCTTTGGTCAAACTGACCCGGCAGATACGACACAGCAAAAACGTTTGCGCCGTCCGTATCGAGCTCGCGATAGGAAAAGTCCACCTGCGGCTCGGAGAAAACGGTGGGGATGCACTTATCGAGCGTTGCCTCGTCTATGCCCTCAACGTCGTACCTGTTGACGATGCGAAGCTTTGAAAGCCCCTTTATGCCGAGAAAATCGCGGATATCGCCCTTGAGCGCTTCCGCCGCCTCCGAAAACTCGGGGCGCTTTTCGCTGTAAACTCGAAATACCATTTTTACCTCTTGAAATATGCGTTATTATCGGTTGAATAAACCAAGAAAGGGCGTTAAACGCCCATATCGGAAAGCAGCGCGGCTATCATGGAAAGGGTGTGCCGAAGCGCCATGCTGCCGATGTCCTTTCTGTAGTACATTTTATCGAAGCTGATATGCTCCGCCGCGTCGTATGCGGCCTTCACGGCGTCCTCGAGCGTTTCGCGCACGGCGGTAACGCCGAGCACCCTGCCGCCGTTTGTGAAGAAGCCGAGATCGGTGCGCTTGGTGCCCGCGTGGAACACCTCGATATCCTCGGGCACGTCCTCAAAGATGATGAGCTTGCCCTTTTCGTAGCTCTCGGGGTAGCCGCCGCTTGCGAGCACGAGGCAGCAGGAGGCTTCGTGCGAAAATTCAACGGGGCAGCTTTCAAGAGTGCCGTTTTCAATGGCGAGCATGATCTCCACAAGATCGCTCTTAAGAAGCGGCAGCACCGCCTGGGTTTCGGGGTCTCCGAAGCGGCAGTTGTATTCTATCACCTTCGGGCCGTCCGAGGTCAGCATAAGGCCGAAATAGAGGCAGCCCTTGAAGGTGCGCCCTTCCTTGTTCATGGCTTCCACGGTGGGCAGGATGATGCGCTCCATCGTTTGCTCCTGCGCCTGCTTGGTGTAGAACGGGTTGGGGCAAACAGCGCCCATGCCGCCGGTATTGAGGCCCATATCGCCGTCGAGCGCGCGCTTATGATCCATGCTCGAGGGCATCGGAATTATCGTTTTTCCGTCCGTAAAGGCGAGAACGCTCACCTCAGCGCCG
>Ga0256404_1012584_pt1 | contig 10977 bp, 12 predicted proteins | sample RumenRJG_01DNA_FD_185990 | JGI IMG/M metagenome (GOLD analysis project Ga0256404, IMG submission 185990) | Bovine rumen microbial communities from Lethbridge, Alberta, Canada - RJG_01 | ecosystem: Host-associated > Mammals > Digestive system > Stomach > Rumen | place: Canada: Alberta | collected...
GGCTGTGTTCACCTTGATGATGAAGAACTTCACCTGACACCGATAGAATACAAGCTGCTTTGCCTGCTTGCCAAGAATGTCGGCAAGGTGCTGACGCACAAATATATTATCCAGAGCGTATGGGGAACTCCTGCGGATAACAGTGAAGCCTCCCTGCGTGTATTCATGGCTACCCTCCGAAAAAAGCTAGGCGACAGCAGTCAGGCGCTGATACAGACACATATCGGCATCGGGTATCGGATGATGAAACTATAGTGATTAATAGCTTTGTATATACAAGGCTCTTAGCTTATGCTTTCTTATTTTAAATTTGAAAAATAACAGATAAAAACGAATCGTATTCTGATAATAAAATTAGGGCTATGCCTTCCACAGAGGACATAGCCCTTTCCTTATGCTATATTATTTGCCCTGAATCTCCTGCATCATAGTCGCACCGTCCTTGAAGCCTGCCTTGTATCTCATCGGCGGCAGTCTCGCTTACGCTGTCAAGGAGCTTGTGAAAGGTGGTGAGCTGAGCTTCGGTCAGCGAATACATAAACAGAATTCCTTTGAATCCTGCGCCTGCGAGAATTGCAGGAGCAATCAAACATGGATGAGGCTGCCAAGAACGAGCGCAAGAAGCGAATCCGGGAACTGGCTAATTTCATCAATTCCCAACCGCGCACCATCACGGAGTTTGATGAGGCGCTGGTGAAGAAGCTGCTGGAAAGCGTCAAGGTCTGCGAGTCCTTTCTGGAATTCTGGTTCTAATCGGGCGTGACGGTCAGCGTGGAAAAGTGAATAGATAGAGCAATCCCCGTATCACTGGTGATTCAGTGGTGCGGGGATTTGTATCAGTGGTTATTCAGCCAGAGAAGCGCATTTTGATAAGCTGCTGCCCAGTCCGGATACCCCTCCGACTGACAGCGGCTGATAAGCCTCTGAAGCTCTCCTACCAGCTCGCTTCTTGAGATAATGTTTTCAGATCTTGAGTCCTCATCGATATAGTCATCCAGTCTGTACGGCTGTCCGTAGGCATTTAAGCCCCATTCGTGTACCTCAGCGGGACCGACAGAGAACGCACTGATCAAAACGATATTGCCCTCTTTATTGCGGTTTGTATTTGGTCTGGAATATCTATAGCCATTCAGATGAAACTTTTTACCCATTTTTCTGTTCCTTTCTGTACCCCCGCATCACTGTTTTTCAGTGGCGCGGTGTTGCCTTAATTAATCCAAAATTGTAAATCCGTATTTATCTTTGTAAAGAGCGCTGATTTGTGCAAGCCGTTCCATGCAGTTTTCTTCACTGCCGATCAGGAAAGCCTTTCTGTGCATCAGCTCTGTCACGTTTCGACGAATTCCATCTTTCAGAAGCGGGATCAGTCTTTCACTGTCTATCGAAAAACTCGCTGTTTTGTTTTCTTCACAGATAATACAATCCTCAAAATACGCCGCACCAAGAAAAACATCATCAGCATTTCCCGAAAACAATGTCCGCAAAGCCTCCTGAAAAAAGAGTTTACAGCCTGCATTCCGATAAATATGGTCTCTCAAAACGGCATATGTTTCAGTTGGTACATTTAATTGCTGCGGTTCAAACTGCGATCTGTATTCTCTGGGAAGAGGATAAGTCCCTCTCATCAGCTTCAGAATCTCATTGATATCGAACAGGTTGATGCTTTCTGGCATAACAGTTACTCCTTTCCGCCTGCATTACTACGGATTTATTCCCACTTTGTACATTTTGACGAATGACAACCAATCTACGAAGTATCGAACCCTCTGTTATCCAATCTACGCACTAACCTCACTGCGCAGATTGATTGTCAGGCGTTTTCAGTTCGTAGATGTTTTTCCAAATACAGTAAAAAGCCGGTTAGGGTTGACTTCGCAGATTGACTGTATAGCCGAAAACTGCCGTAAAATCGGTACTTTTACGCCTTATCCCTTGACATCAAAACTACGCACTCAACGTGTCTCGGAAGCCTGATTTTGATGTCAAGGCGAAAACCATATTAGAGCAACGAGAGGTTTGAGTGTGGAGTTTGAATGTTTTTGAGTGCAGCGAATAGATAAGCTTGTTAACGAAAACAACTAAGAGTTTTCAAATTGGCTAAAGGCTCAAATTATGATACAATACCCCCTCGGAACATTTAGAGGGGGTATTTATGTTTGCCTAGAGCTATCGTTTTTATTGTTATTTCAAAATTAATTAGCTTTGTTTTGTTGTATGTATCTGATTGAATTCACAATAATTTGATTAAACCTTGAGAATTAAAAAGAAGAAAAATCTGTTTAGAGCGTTATTGATCCAACCAATGCAGTTCCTGAAGGCGAATTTTGCGAACTTTGTTTTTGCATCTTTACTGGATGTAAATGTAACTCAAGTTCTTCTGGTATATTTATAATAATTCGATTTCTCTCCCATTCAGACTTAATTACATTTTTGGGAGCTATGCCAAGAGGGGCTTTTAGTACTGCTGTGTCAACTGGTTTTTTCAATTCTTCATATGTTACATACACATAGAAATCATCATCATTTATTTGTATTCCCAAGTAAACACATAACGCTTTAACAGAGTAGTAGTTAGCACGAGTTTTTTGTCTCACATGTTCAAATGTCTGAGCCCCCATGCTTGTTTTCATCTCTATTAAATATGCATTCCATTTTCCATTGTCAGATTGAGTAAGAACCACATGATCAACAGCTTTACCCATACCAATCTCTCTATTGAGATTAACAATTCCCCATTTGGGGAAATTATCGAATTCTGTAATACACACGTTTGTTCGAGGAACCATTACTGTTAATTCAGTATATCCGGTATCTTTAGTCTCAATGAGAATATAACTTTGTTTTTCATTTTGGATAAGGCAACCGCTTACATTATCATCACTTTCGAGATATCTCGATTCTATAAGTTTACTAATTGCGAATTGGAGTTTATCGGGGTATGGCATAGATTATTCCCCCTCCATGATGTCATTTATATCATAGACTTCATTTAACACTTCTTGTAATGTGTCATTAAATGTTGGAGCTATAAATCCATATTCGTTATTTTCGAGAGGAATAATAGTGGTGTTTTTGCCCTCAGCATTGAACTGATGCATTTGAACGTCATTGGCGTTTAGAATATCTTCTTTTTTATAACCATATTTACTCATTAGTTTTTCTTGAGCTGTTTTTTCCATAGCGCCGAGTTTCATCATGTTGTTAATATGTTGAATAATAGTGTCGCTATGCGTAGTTATCCAAATAGGAATTCCACTGTTCATCAAACGTATAATCATCTGAGCTATTTTCTTTTGCAAGTAGGGATGAAGATGAGCTTCTGGTTCCTCTATTAGCATTGTGTTGAACTTGATGTCCGACTTTAGTGTTAACAAAATAGGCGATATTTCCGAAACAACAGAAGACGTTACATGCAAAGGAAGTTCGGTTTCGCTATTGCTAGGACGATATTTGATTACTGGAACATAATCATTTTGAGCGTTTAAGGCACCTTTAGTCATATTTGTCTCAATAAACTCAATAATAGACTTAATATCATTCTTTCTAGTTTGTTTGGAGCTATCAAATTGTGTGATGAGTTGTAAAAAATCAATATAAGGTTGTGTCAAAACTCCTTCATTCTCTTCAGAATAAACTGAAAAAGTAGTCTGTAATGAACTTGATAATAGCTGAGGATAGGTTAGCATAAAACCTGTCCTTGATGCGGGAAAATAAATTGGCTCACCATAACGTTTTCTACTGCTTCTGGGCGAAAGCATAGGAGCCGCCAAACCGTCCATTAGGATATTCCAGCAAATATACGAATTCATTCTTAAGAGATCCGTTTTTGTATATTCATTAAGCATAGGAAACTGAATATGATTCGCTCTTGCTGAATACCTTGTACCGGCTGGAACCCATGCAAGATTCACTTTTCTCGTACGTGTAAGATTTTTAATTATGATACGTTCAGCATTTACTTCAAAATTAAATATATTTTTAAGCAAATCCTGCTTTTTTGATGCCAAAATTTCGTTGAACCACGCAAGATATAATTCGGCAGTTTCGTCTGTGATTTCAACGTGTTTTCCAAGATTGCTCTTCAACCATTGCTCGCATTCTTTGTATTTTTTGCTTTCGGAAGGGTTTGTTGGAAATAGATACTTTCCAAGATTCAAGATTCCCCAAAGCAAGCTCATCATATAGCTTTTTCCCGAGTTGTTATCTCCAACAAAACAAATCAATGGAGATAAGCGAATATCAGCACTCTTTATTTTGGCAAAGTTTTCAACATGCAGTGTCCATGAACAATTCATCTTCACTCTTATCGCCCCCTTGTAACATTACAATACATAGTATGACCGCTTAAAAGACAACTATACTCTATTATAACACACTTTCCCTTCAAAATCAAGATACACCAGTCAATTAAATTAAAACAATTTGTTGGTTTGTCAATGATATGAGACAAATTAAATCAAAAAACTTGACCTGAATTAAGGAAAGCCTTGATGTAGTCAGAAGGCGACATCAAGTTAAGCGGGCGCAGGTCATTGAGCAGCCTCTGTGCACCGTCAGACAAATGCAACTGATATGTGTGGTTATTTACGGTGTGATTAAACAGGATTTCAATATACTCGTCATTTATTGTCATTTAAGCAAAACTCCTCATTGATTTTTATTATTATTAGAGCCATTATCGATAATAGCATTAAATAATCGGCTTTTTGCGTGCTTTCATCAATTGTATTTGTCCCATGTGCATACTTGTTTCGCAAATCCAATCCGTTACTAAACTCAGCTTTATTTAACATATAGTTTAAATAATTCGTTTCAGCTTTAGTAAATAGAGAACTCTCAATAACCATTTCTCCCACTTCTACTAATCGGTTTATTACGGGCATTAATTCTGGCCAATAGTAACAACATATCACTTCTTTATTGTACAAACGAGATAACAAGAGGGTTCTAGCGCAATTTAGTGTAATAATGCCGTTTTTATCTTCTTTTATTGTTCCTCGAGATATTAACCAGTTAATAATGTTCAACTGAAATGGATGGAAATCAGAAAGGCAGACTTTGTCGTTCAGCAACAATTCAAAAAAAGAATGATATCTTTTACTTTTGTCTTTTACACTTGTTAATAAGGATTGATTTGAGAATAAGTATTGCATTTCTTTATTTAAATCATCGCTTATTGAATATGCATATTTGTTTTCAAGCATACTTGCCACAGAATCAAAAAATATATGTCCTGATGATATTTCAAATAGTTCACGGTCTATTATACCATCATCAACGATCATTCTAAATTGCTTGAGAACACCGTCAATCTCTGCTACTATATTTCTTATTTTTTCGCTATAATTTGAGTTAGAAGATGATGGTGAATAATGGTAGTTTTCAATGCCAAATTCAGCTTTTAAATAACTCTTAAAGAACCATTCAAATAGTCCTTCTATCTGCACTCCGTTATTCATTAATATATCGTTATATGCGGCCATGCATGATTCAATTCTCATTCTCTCTATGTTAAATGCTGTACCTATTAGATAATCTTTATTGCCTTTAAGACCTAAATGTGCTTCAAAAACTCCGAGTTTCGACTTAACTGAAATAGCGTTGCTCTGTAAATCGTCATCTACCAGTTTGAATTGATAAATGAAATTGTTTAGTAAAGTCGGGTAATCAAGATTTTCGGTTATCCATTTAGAATTAATGGTGAATATTAGTCTTTTGTTTATTATTTCTTCTTGAAATAATTCATCGTCTTCAAAATCTTTAAACCCTACTTGCACTCCGTATGCAATTGAAACCCCTCTTTTAGAAATCTCTTGCATCAGCTCTTCATATCGCCTTTTCGCAAGTATCTTTGTCTTATCTGATATGGGCATTTCGTTAACGCTTTGAGAATATGATATTAAATGCAAATAATTGACATTTGGGGCGTCGGATTTAATATAGGCAACAACCAGTTTTTCTCTTTCCTCCAAAGAAAGTGCAGATGGAAAGTATAGAGTTCTTTTATTACTGTATTCTGAATAATACTGCGATATCAAAAGTTCAGCTAACGTTATTTTCTTTATAAAATATGAAGCTATTACATCATTATAAGTAATGACTATGTCTTTTTGTAAGAGAATAGATACTATATCAACTTGAGGCAGTTGAAGAACATTTTCCATTTCTAAAGCTGATATTTTTTTATAGAGTTTCAAGTCTGAAAACAATTCCCAGAATGCACTTTGATTTGTAATATCAATATTAGAAACATAGGTAATAAGTGCATCACAGTTAATAGTTGAGAAGAAGATACCTATTGGTCTACAGAATTTTTTGGATATCTCTTTAAGAGAGTTATATTTATCATCGTCCCATTCTGGAACTAATACATTAAAATCAAAGGCTTTTTTGATTTTGTATAGCGTGATAATTTCATTAATATCAGAATAGCGGTTTTCAGAATCAAAGCTTAAAATAAGCGATTCATGATTCTTTAAAAGATATTGTATATCAAAATCCGTGTTAAATAAAGCACTTTCCATGATATCTCTACCTTTCTATTTACGTTATCACTATTTATTATACAATATATAAAGTGAAAAAGCAAGTATCATATGCCTCTTTTTATTCTGTGAATAGGCGGATTAACCTTTAATATGTCAGCTAAAATTCCGCTTGAACTGCTTATAATTGAACTGAGCGGGCGTGCGATCCAGTACGGCGAAGTCGATCCTGCTGAACAGATCCCTCTCCTTGAACCCGTTATAGTCAAGCCCATTCAATGCTCTGCGGAATAAGTCGGAGATTACACTTGCATCGTTCCCGTAGGCACCACAGCCCCATGCGCCCAGGATGAGATGCCTGTATCCGAAGAATGCTGCCGCTTTCAGCATTCCGACAATGCGGTTATAAACAAGATGCCTGTACGCTGCTTCACTCATGCCTTCCTTTCCGCCTGATACTTTCGGTGCAGCACAGGTGAGTACCGATACAACAACAGTATTGTCGAGTAAAACGCCGTTTTCGTCTTTAATAATCTCTACCTGTGGCGTGAGCATTAGAGCATCTGAGCCGATGAAAGAGTGAAGGCTCTTGTTATAATCATAGTATTTGCTGGCTGTCGTGCTCTCAAGCGATAGTAGCAGCGAACTTTTTCTGCAAAGATCCTCTTCCTGCGCTCTTGCTCCTCTGCGAACACCGCCGCCTGGATGCACAGGACTTGCGAGATTCAGCACAAGGACTTTAGATATGCCCTCGGATACACGCTTCCGGGCAAGCGCATAGGAGTCTATATTCTCGCAATTGTGGACACAGCTTTCGTTTTCTGCGGCAGTCGGCATGAAATCCGTATTGTCGCAGATGGCTTTTACATCATCCGGCAAGCAGACCTGAATGTTCTGCATATCTGCTGCGGACAGCTTCAGTGCGATCTTACTGCCGTTCTTCTCGTAAAATCCCTGTTTCAGAATTTGCATTGTATCTTCAAACATCTGAATATCCTGAGTTCTATCTCTCATATATACCTCTCAATCTATAAGCATCTCCACATCATGCATTAGGAAATGCAGCTTATCAATTCTCTTGTTTATATGCCAATGCCCGAGATACCAGGCTTTGTAGTCCAGCATCTCTTCAATGGTGTCTAGCCAATGCTCCGTGCTGTTGTCGACGGTAGACTGATCGATTCCCGGCAGAAAGCATTCTGTCGGGACATACTTGAACGGGCAGGTGTGGGAAAGCACGACATCCACAGGATGTGTCCTGCACTGCTGCTCAACATACTCTTTGATCGTGGGAGTCGGCTGCTCGTCCGGCCACCACTTATATCCCATACGCAGGCGATAGAACTTATCCACGCTGTAAGCGCCGCCGATCACAATGCACTGCTTGCCCTCTATATCGAAAATATCGCCGTCAATGGGGAACAGGATATTCGGGAAGTCCTCTTCATACAGTACGCGGCCGCCGTGCCACTGTTTTTCCTGATAGGAGCAGATATTCTGCGGTCTGTTCTCGTGATTGCCGTGGATGCAGAAAAACGTGGTCTTCATATCACACAGCTCTTGCTTCAGCAGGCGGTCACGCATCCTACCGGTATAATTGACACCTACATCTCCGAGCAGAACGATAATATCATCTTCTGTCGGCTGAAATCTTTCAAACAGATCATATAGCGGCTCTGCTGAACCGTGAATATCTCCTGTGATATAAACCATAGTGTTTCCTCTATTCCTAATACATTCAGCCCACCGAGCATCTTCCAAACCCTCCGGATCGTGCTTAGTGGGCATTTTTATCATTTGAGCAGCCATTCGACTGCTTCATCTTGTGTGAATACGCCGTTTTCCGAATAATACTCCGTCATATCCTCTAGCCTGATACATCCAAGTTGACCTCCGCGATTTGGAAAACCACAACCGCAATCGATAGCAAGCATTTTCCTGCCGTGAAATATATGAGGCTTTTTATGGTATTTCCATGTCGGCGTATGACCGAATATAACATTTTTCCTTGCAGGCATACGGGAAAACTTAGACAGACGGTGCCACACCATAAATTCTTTCGGTTCATAGCATCTCTCGTTTTCTGTTTCGAGCAGTTCCTTCGGGGCTGCGTGAACCAAAATATATCTACGCCTGTTCACGGTTATCTCTAACTGCAACGGGAGCGATTCCAGATAGCGGAGCAGATCCTCTTGTTCCTTCTGCGTAAGGCTTACAAAGTGATCATAGGTGTGCATATAGCCGTTGTTTCTCCATATATATTTGAGATGCAGATTGTCGGGATGCCGAAAGGCGTTCAACATCATATACTCATGATTTCCCATAAGCAGTGTACAGTTCCTCATCTTCCTGATTAGCTGTAATAACTCAATGCCATGCGCTCCGCGGTCAATCACATCTCCGAGGATATATAAATGATCCTCAGGCTGAAGATCAATCATGGAAAGCATAGTATCGAACGCTTCCTTGTTGCCGTGAATATCTGAGAGAATATAATGCATCAGATACTGCCACAGCTTTCTGTTGTTTTCTCGAACATTTCAAGACCTCCTGAGTGACTATCTTGCCACCTTATTGCTGACTATTATGCCACAGAAATCCGGATTTGTCAATGCACAGATGTCATTTCAGATCCGCAGCTTAGTCATTTATTACAAATAGCGTAGATAAGAGGTTTCTAGGATTCACCTTTGGAAATTGAACATAATATTGCAATCAGGTGATTGTAAAACCAAGCACCTCTTGACGCTAAACTCAGCTGGCAGAAATGTAAGCAACTGTAAATTCTCTGTTTTGCACATACTCACATTTTCAAATCAGGGAGGAAGCGGGAGTGATATAGATGATTCACAGCAGGCTATTGAGATACTCCGCAAATTACAGGACGGCAGCAATGGCGAGGTAACATGTAATATTGCCGGTCTGATCCTGTCATATCTGAAAAACGGTATCAATTCATTCTCAGCAACTGATATCGCCCGTGATCTTGGGCTCTCTCGCAAATCAGTCAATAATTTTATTCGAAAATTCGCTGAAAAAGGTATTATTTACATGAGCCGGAAAATCAGTAATCTGAAATACTTTTCTGTATCTTCAAACGATTTGGGAACGGATATCTAATCTGATCACCTCCTCTTTTTGAGACGAAGACCAGACTGGTACTGCTAGGAAATGAAAGAGCCACCTGATTTTTGAGAGGCACTGTAGCTCGAAAAAGTGACTGTGTACGATGACTATCTGGAGTTCCGATTCAAGTCCGACGTGACTGTCAGCGTGGAAAAGTGAATATAATAATACGATCCCCCTCATCAGTTAGGAAGTTGAGATACTTCTTGCCTGGTGAGGGGGATTATTTGTTTTATGGTAAGTCTTTCAGAAGAGGCTGAAATTGCTTTATTATCTTACTAACATTTTCTCCGGGAAGAATTTTACACAGTTCACTATTTACCTGCTGACGAGAAGTAGCGTTTACTAAGATACTAATGATTTTTTCACGTTTCTCTTTGTACACACCTTTTTTGAAATGCTGTCCATATACTGATCTAAACTGTGCTTCCCGTTTCTTTTTATCAACTTTTGGTTTGGCTTTTGTAGAGGGGAGATTTTTTATAAATTCTTTGAATGCTTTATATAATGTTGGAATGTTGCTGCTTGGTATTAGTTTGGTCAACTCCGTATTGAGTGATTGCTTATCTTGAGAATTGAGTAGTAAAGCAATAATGGCTTCTTTTTTTGCAGCATATGGTGATTTATTGAATTTTTGACCGAAAAGTGTCCGAATCTGCGCTTCCTTTGTTGTGGGAGCGCTTGCTTTTGTGTCGGTCTGTTTCTTGACGGTCGTTCCTTGAAGTTTCTTTTTACGCGCAACTGAAATGCTGAGTTCTTTTTTCCAGAATTTTATCACATTATCGAAATCTGTATCGTTACTGATAATTACAATATTACATTTAGATTTTCCTGCCAAGTAGCCCAGATAGGAACCTATATGTATATCCGCCGATTGTTTTCCAGCAGGTATTTCAATCATTTTTAATTCAGCAGAACCATGATTAGCGATTTCAGCCATATCAATTTTACGAGCGTTCTGTGTAAAGAAAATTATAATATGTTCAGAAGCTGTCATATTCTTACAACCTGAAAGACCATTGCTTCCTACATTCTCATAATCTACCAAATAATATGTGTCTATTCGAATCACGTCCTTTTATGTGCGTGGCAACCTTTTCTCCCGCTCACTCAAATCTCTGAACCTTCCCAAATCACCGGTGATTCAGTGGTGCGGGGCGTTTTTGTGATACATAAAATAAAAGAAGATATTAGTTATTCATCATCATCGTCATTCCATGAAGACGTAAAATGAAGATCACCTGAATCAAGATCCATAGCCATATTATCAGATATACGCAAAAGCAAATCTCCTTCAGAATCCATAGCCATATTATCCGAGATGGAGAATGCATAATCGCCATCATCATAATCAAAGATGTTTTTA
>Ga0256404_1012588_pt1 | contig 10974 bp, 12 predicted proteins | sample RumenRJG_01DNA_FD_185990 | JGI IMG/M metagenome (GOLD analysis project Ga0256404, IMG submission 185990) | Bovine rumen microbial communities from Lethbridge, Alberta, Canada - RJG_01 | ecosystem: Host-associated > Mammals > Digestive system > Stomach > Rumen | place: Canada: Alberta | collected...
CTTAACTGATTATTTGGAACATCATCACTGCATATTTTATTTGCTCTTGAATAGCAGCCTGCACAGTGAAGATTGCATCTACTGGTAATACTTGCAATCAAAAATGCAGGAATATTAATATCTTTATTTGCATATTCCTTTCTTATATTTGTAGCTTTCCTGCTATTTTTAATGAATTTTGCTAAAAATAATGTTTCCTTTGGATTTTTGAATGTTGCTGAAATTGCATTTTTCACAATATTTTCAGCACCATTAGCCAAATATTCCTGAATATCAAAAGTCTTTTCCACATTTTCACCTAATGATTAATTATTTGAAATGTAGGTATTTAAAAATATTTAAAAAAAGAATAAAATATTTAAATTGATTTAAGCAATTCATAAATGTATGGAATTACCTGTTCAAATTTAACTCCATAATTATGACTTGGATCATCGATTGTCTTTTCAATTGACTTTTTAGTTAACTCACCTGCAATTTTTGCAGCTGAAGTCGGTGATTTGCCGCTCATGGTTGATCCCACAAATGAAGAAGCAAAAACATCTCCTGTTCCGTGAGACATATAATCAACCTTGTCGTTATATACAATATCCAGAGAAGAGTCTTTTTTGTCAAGAACCATCATTCCCATTTCATTATTTTCATTCTGGTATCCCTTTAATATCACATGTCTTTTCGTGAATTCAGAAAGTTCATTTGCCATTTCCATCATTTCTTCTTTTGTAAACTGTTCTTTCCATGGCTTGTGCAATATATAACATGCTTCGGTTGTGTTTGGAAGAATGAAATCCCCTAGCTTACAAAGTTCACCCATCTTATCTGCAAATTCCTGGTCAAATCCATTATAGAATTCGCCATTATCCGCCATAGCAGGGTCAACAAAGACAATACCATCAGGTTTCAGCCTTGAATCAATGATGTCTTTAATATAGTCAAGCTGTTCAATTGACCCGATGAATCCTGTATAAACAGCATCAAAATAAATTCCTTCCTTTTCCCAATGTTTACGTATGTCAGGCAAATCTTCAGTCAAATCCCTAACAGTATAATCAGAAAAGCCTGAAGTGTGTGTAGATAGAACTGCTGAAGGAAGAACTGCTGTTTCAATTCCAAACGCGGAAATTATTGGTAATGCAACGGTTATTGAACATTGCCCATAACAGGATATGTCCTGTATAGTTAAAATCTTTATATTTTCATTCATTTTCTCAACCAAATTGATTTAATTACAATTATTATGTATTATAGTATTAATATATAAATTTTTATCTTTTATTTTTTGTTTAAACAAATTTAAAGCTAAATATAATGAAAAAAGGACAAAATTTGTTACTTTATTAAAATAAAACATGTCTAAAAATTACATTGCTTAAAGTTTAATTAATTTAATTTTAATATAGTGATATATGAAAACTATTGTTATTAATGCCAGTCCAAGAAGAAAATGGAATACTGCACAGCTCATGAAAGAAGCCGCGAAGGGTGCAGAATCTGTTGGTGCAGAAGTTGAATATGTTGACCTGTACAAACTAGATTTGCATGGATGCATGAGTTGTCTAATATGTAAAAAAGAGGGAAAAGAACGATGCAAATGCTACTGGAAAGATGATATGTCCCCATTGATTGAAAGAATATTGGATGCGGATAACCTGATTATCGGTTCTCCAATATATCTCTCAGAACCTACAAGCCACTACCGAGCTTTGCTTGAAAGACTGATATTTTGCATACTTTCATATGACAATCACAGCTCATATTATGAAGGCAAGGTCAATGTAGCATTATTCTATACAATGAATGCACCAAAAGACTATTACGAAACCATGATGAAGCAATATCTTGAATCTTCAGCACAGGTATTCAATATGCTAAATGGTGAAGTTGAAATTTATCCAGTATTCAATACATTGCAGGTCAATGATTATTCAAAATATTCAATGGCTGCTTTTGATGAAAAAAACAAAAAATTAAATCATGAAAAGCAGTTTCCTATTGATTTAGAAACCGCTTTTGAAATTGGAGCTCGATTAAGTAAGTAATATTATTACTTGCTTTCCAATTTTTTTGAATTTCTTTTGTTTTTATACCAAACCGCAATCAAAAGAATGATGACACTTACCGTCAATACCATAGATATCCTCATCATCATTTCCCCTGTCATGACAAGGTGCAATAGATTGCCTTCATAAGTACCAGTATCACCAAATACCAGACCGGAAATTAAGAAGTACAGAGCTAAACTTATGGTTTTACCTAATTCACGGTTGGTAAATAAGAATGTAGATGAATCAATGAAATGTTCACGATTAATTGTTAGGACAACATGCCTATTATTAGAAGCTAAAAAGAATCCTTCAGCAATTCCAAGAACAATACATGCTAAAAATATATAATAAGTTGGAATAAAATCCATTAAAAGTATAATGTATGTTGCAAAAATAAGAATGACACAACCTAGTGCAGACAGTAATCTTACATCATATTTGACGGTTAATTTTCCTGCAAAGTGAGCAACCACAATCATTGAAATAGCTGCCGGAAGCAAAAATAAACCTGTTACACTTGGATCATAATCTTCATGATACTGCAAGTAAAAATTCAAAATATATATTGTGATAAATGTTATGAAAAATACAACAAAGGAAGCATAGTTTCCAATTACATAATCCGGATTTCTCAATAATTTTAGATTATAAAGAGGATATTCAGTATTCTTTTCAACTACCACCAGAACTATCAACAAAATAAAACTAATTGGAAGAAGTAAAATCCCCTTATCATCAAGATAAGATAATGAAGTTGATAATAAAATCATGAAAATAAAATATATTATTGATCCTTTATAATCTATCTTTATATGACTTTCTGAGAACCATTCCTTATTTAATTTAATTAAAATATATAAAGCAATAATATAAAATGGAATCAATGATAAAAATAATACTCTCCAAGACAGATAATAAGTAATAAACCCTGAAAATAGATACGATAAAGTTAAACCTCCATAACCTAATGATAAAACAATTCCAATTCCCCTTCCAAATGTTTCACTAGAAAGTTGTAAGGATAAAGTTAAATTAATTGCACAGCATATTAATGCAGTTGAGATACCTTGAAGAATTCTTCCAATGATAAAAATCAAATAATTTGGAGCTATTGCGCAGATGAATAAACTAATAATACCTAAAATAATTCCTATCTTGAGATACTTTCCAACACCATATTTGGATATGAATTTACCAAAAGGCAAAATCAGGGAAATGACTAAAACCAAATATACTAATGTAACTGCATTTGATGCATCCATACTTAATTTTAAAGTTTCAGTAATGGATGGAATTGCAATAACAATCATATTGCCTAAAATTTGTACGGAAAATAATAATAAACAACCTAAAATAATAACAAATTTATCTTCATCATTTTTATTCATTATTAAAAAATATATTTTTTTTCATATAAAAAATATTGTTTGTGTTTATATCCCTAAAAAAAGAAAAAATTATTTATTTCAAGCAGACATAGACAAATATTATGTTCAGAAAAATGAGAAGACATAAACAGCAATTATCAAAAGAAGAATGTGTTGACATATTAACCAATCAGCCAAGAGGAGTATTGGCAGTGCTTGGAGACAATGAATATCCATATGCTGTACCAATGAGCCATGTATATGTTGATGACAGGATATATTTCCACGGGGCTAAAAAAGGACATAAAAATGACGCTGTAAAAAATCACAGCAAAGTGTCATATTGTGTTATGGATGATGGTGTGAAAAATGAAGGCGAATGGTGGTATACATTTAAAAGCGTTATCTTATTTGGAAAAATCAGAACTTTAAGTGATGATAATGAAAAAAGAGATAAATTAACATATCTTGGAAATAAGTTCTTTCCAACTCCTGAGGAAACAAAAAAAGAAATCGACAGACTACTTGACAAAACAGAAGTGTTTGAAATAACAATCGATCACATGAGCGGAAAAATTGTTGTGGAAAAATAGATTATAATACTACCCCATTACATATTATAAAATAAACATTATGAATTTAAAATTAACCATCATATAATTTAATGATACTCTTAAAATTTTAGTAGTTGATAATTTATATTTAATTTAATCAGTGCCGAAATTAATTAAACGGTGATAATAATATCATGAAAAAAAGAAAAAATTTGACTTCAACTAAAATCAAAATAGTTGAAGTCCAAGTAAAAATCCTACTGCCGTAAACAGATAATCATACATCACATGCACAATCCATGAGTTTACGATATTTTTAGTTTTTAAATAAACAAATAAATCAAAAAAGCTTCCAAGCCCAATAACTACAATACATTGAACAATGTTTCCATTATAAGCTGTAAAATGACATAACCCGAAAATTATCAAGTTTAAGAAAACACCAACCCAAACTGAAATCTTCTTATCTTTCGTGAAATAATAAATCACAGCCATTAAAATAATCAATAATGTTACCTTAAACAATTCTTCTTCAAGCAATGATATTAGCTTAATTACGATATCTGTAATAAACGGGAAAAAACTATGTAATGCCGCATCAGCAGTATTGGTTGCCATATGAATTCCTAAAAATTCCAATATGAATATCATTGCAAATGCATAAAGACTGGAAAGAATATAAAATATGATAATTATTTTTACATCATCAAATGTAGGTACTTTAAAAAACAAACCTAATTTTCCTCTGCAGGCATAAGCCAAGGCCAAAAGAAAGATTACACAAGGCAAAATTGCCAATATCTCCTTAGGAAGTAAATATAAAGGTATTGGAAGCAAACCTAATACTCCAAAAGTCATTGACATTTCAAGCAATACTACAATCGTCAATATTATCCAGCCAAACTTGGGCATAGAGGGCTTTCCCATATAAAATGGAAAATCCCAGAACTCATCATCAATTTTTAAAAAATCAAACATCAAATCACAATAATCATTAGTTAGTTTTCATTTTTTTAGTTAATAAACATATCATTAAATCATAATTTCAGGTTATCCACACCTCTTATAAGCTCCAGCATATGCAAATCCTTTATGTCCTGTGAAATGAAGCTGTTTTCCTCAAAGTAAAATGCGGGAACTCCATTCTCATTTAGCGGAACCGTCAGATAAGGTCCGCTGGTAGTATGGTTCGGATTGTAATAGGAAATGTTCTGACTTCCGGATGAGACGTTTCTTCCATAGCTTTCACCGACAGATCCGTCTACCGGACTGAAAACGAATGTATTATGTTCACCATATGCTCCGCCATGGGCATGAACATCAACAGCCATCTCATAGCTTCCATTAACTATTTTAGGATATACATACTTTAAAGCCAAATCCTGACCGGTCTGCCTTCCAGGCTCATCATCAGGAAGCAGACTACCATACCTGCTGAAATCTTCGGTTACATTTATGACATATATATCATAGCAGTAATTCAGATTGTCCAATGTTGGCATCAGCTTAAGAAAAGTATTGTGTGTGTCGTTTTCAAGAGGATGAACTCCTACCACATAAGCTATCTTTTTACCGTTAGGATTTCCAACATTTTTAATGACCTCAACAGTACCGTTATCCTGAGCGGAATTATTTGCTATAACCTCATGGTTTGAAAAAGTAGGCGTATTAGAATCATTAAATATCAAGTAACTTATAGCAAATGCAAAAATAAGAATAAAAAAAATTAATAAAATTAAACGAAATTCATTTTTCTTCATACAAGTAATATATTTCTTTTACTAAATAAAATTAATTAAAAGATTAATTCTTTTTAGATCTGAAACATGGAACAAAAAATCCCAACAATGCAACCAATATTAAAAATAACGGATTGCCCGCTTTTTTAATAGTAGGGTATGATTGTTTAAGATGGTTATTGTTGTCTTCATAATCAAAAACATCAATCTCTTCTTCCTCATAACTTTCATTGTTTAAATTAGAAGTATCGGAAGTTAAATCAGCTTTATTAATTTTTTCACCAGAAGTCAATGCCTTACAGGTTATATTTAAAAAAACTTCTCCATCTTCAACTGTTAAATCACCAATGGACCATATTCCAGTAGAAGGATTGAAAACACCTTTAGTCGCACTGTGATAAAGATATTGCAAACCTTCAGGTAGTTCATCATGCACTTGAGTATTTTTAGACACATCAGGACCATAATTTTGAACACATACAATCCATGTAACTAAATCGCCAACATAAATATTTTCTTTATCGGCATCATTATCCAAAACCAAATATACTTCAGATTTTACATTAGTACTGTTTGAAGATGAAACAAAATCAGAAGATTCATTTACAGAAGAATCAGTTGAAATAATCTCTTCATTACTACTTAAACCAATTTGATCAATTTCAGTAGCATTTGTATCTGCGGCACTAACTGAACCAATTGAAATAATTATTGCAAAAATTAAAACAATTAAAACAGATTTACGCCCATATATTATATATATTATAATAAGATATTTAAAGTTATGTTTTGTCAAAAAATAATGTGTTTAGATATTTATAACTTTAGTTAATGATAATACACTAGTAATTAGGTCATATTTTTAAATTATATAATAATACCCTGTTTTCACATTAAAAAGTTAGTTAGTAATTAAAATAATTTTTCTATTATTGTTTGAAAGTAATTTTAAGAGTAAAATCTTATAATAATCAATCAAAAATTAATTATTAGACTAGTTCTTTAATAAGAAGTATTAATATTGAATATTTAAAAAAGAAAATAAATGCTTTCATAAAAAAAACTTTTTATTGAATAAATACATAAATTATTATAGTTTATAAAATTGAGGAAATTATATGAATATTGGAAAGTTAATTGGCAACACACCAATGATTAAAATCGACTATGAATATGAAAACAGAAAGGGAAGCATTTATAGTAAACTAGAATATTACAATTATTCAGGCAGCATTAAAGACAGAATCGCATCATATATCATTCAAAAAGAAAGGGAAAACGGAAATCTGAAGGAAGGCCAATCCATTGTCGAGGTTACAAGCGGAAATACCGGCATATCATTTAGTGCAATTGGAGCTCTTTATGGACATGAAGTTCATATATTTATGCCGGATTGGGTATCTTTAGAGAGAAGAAAACTTATTGAAATGTATGGTGCCCATGTTCATCTCGTATCCAAAGAAGAAGGTGGATTTAAAAGAGCACTTGAACTTGCAGAGGAATTTTCTCTTGAAAATGGTGCATATAGGCCACTCCAATTTGATAATGTTTTAAATATTGAAGCCCAATATAAAACAGGTCAGGAAATCATTGATGCAATCCCCGATGTAAATGCCTTCGTATCAGGAATCGGAACTGGGGGAACATTAATGGGAATCGGTAAAAGATTAAAGGACAATAATCCTGATTCCAAAATTTTTGCTCTTGAACCATCCACTTTATCCATACTAAAAATGGGAATGGAAGAAGGAAGCCACATGATTGAAGGAATCGGCGATGATTTTATTCCAGGAATAGTTGAAGAAGATTTGATTGATGATATTGTTTTAATCCATGACTGCGATGCCATCAACATGTCAAAAATAATAGCAAAAGAATTCGGTTTGGGCATAGGCATTTCAAGTGGAGCTAATTTTTTAGCCAGTGTTTTAATGGATTGTGATGAATTAAAAATCGCCACAGTCTTTCCGGATGACAATAAAAAATATATAACCACAAAATTATCTGAAAAAATTGATGATAATGAAGATTTAATATCCAATAAAATTAAGCTAATTGACTTTGAAGTAATATAATAAGATTATTTTTTATTTTAGAATGAATTAATATGAAAGAATAATGATAATAATTAATTCATTATTCTGATTCTTCTTTTTCTTTCTGTTTTTCTTTTAGGTTTTCAATTCCTATTATCAAAATTATACCTCCAAAGTAATTTTAATTCTTTAAATAATCTTATGTTTTTATCATATATAAATATTTAGGCATACCTAAAAATTATTTTAGATAAAAAAATAAAAATCAAAAAATGATTTTATAAATCATAATGGATATTATGCAATTTATACAGACAGACTGAACTGCTTGACGGGAATGCATAAATCATGTAGTCAAGTTCCTCTAAAGTTATTTTCTTATTTATGATGAATGCAAACATATTGGCTACATTTTCTGCATCTGCAGCATATATTTCAGCACCTACAATCTGCAAATCCTTATCTACAATAACTTTAGCTTCAGCGGTCGTATCGTTTTTAAGCTCAAGTGAATATGAATTACCATATCTGATGGTGTGAACATCAAACTCATCGCTTTTTTCTGCAACATATGCAGGCACACCTACAGTAGCTATTCTTGGAATTGTATATGCAACGGCCGGAACAACAGGATAGGTTATCTCATCTGCCTCGCCAATCAACTCTTTAGCAAGATATTTTGAGTGATGTATTGCAACGGTAACAAGTTTTGCAATTCCCGTATCGGCAACATCTCCTGAAGCATAGATGTTTGGAACTTCAGTCTGGAGGTGTCCGTTTACCTTAATTCCATTTTTAGTGTATGTCAAGCCGACATTTTCAAGGCCAATATCCTCCACATTGGCTTCCCTTCCCATTGCCGCAATTACATAGTCTCCGGTTAGGCTAAGTCCGCTTTCACAGTTTACAGTAAACCCATCTTCATATGCAACATTATCAATTTTAGCATCAGGATCTCTTAGGAATTCATCTGAATTTTGTGCACATGCTACATTTAAAACTCTGGATTCAGGGTCATCAATTTCCACATTACTAATGATTTCCTTAACATTTTCAGTGAAATGGAAGCGTATATTCTTTTCTTTTAGAATTTCAATTACTTTGTGCACATAGGGCTGGTGGAAGTATTTTAAAGCCATATCTCCCCTGATGATTACATCAGCTTCAAGACCCGCTTCCGCAAGTATTGATGCAAATTCCATACCTACAAAACCTGCACCAATGATTATAGCATGCTTTGGAAGTTCGGATATGTCTAAAAAGTCAGTGCTGTCATGCAAAAATTCCTTACCTTCAATATCAGGAATGACAGGCTTTAAACCTGTAGCAATGACAATTTTTTCAGTGGTGAACTTTTTATCTGCAACCTGAACCGTATGCTCATCAATAATGACTCCCTTTCCATGGGCAACATCCAAATCATACTCCTCAAATTTGCCATCTAAAAACGGTGCCATATTTGCTATACGTTTTCTTTTAAATTCCATTAAAGCCGGCCAATCAACTTCGAAATCACCTGACTTTCCAACACCCTCAAAATTATCGGCCAACGCCTTGATTTCATAAGGTGCGTCCAATAATGCCTTTGAGTTACAGCCCCTGTTTGCACATGTTCCACCATACAGGCTTTCTTCTATGATTAATATTTTAAGACCTTTTTTTCTTAAAAAACGGCCTCCTTGCCAGGCCGCATTTCCACTCCCAATATAAATAACATCATAATCCATGTTTTTTACCTCTGAATTAGTATTTATTTTAAATGATATAAAATTCTTATCTATTTAGAAATTTTTGAATGAAATATAGTATGAATTATTTGCAATATCCAATTAATTAAAATATATTAGATTGACACAGGTTCAATATAATTAGTCAGGCATGCAATATAAATAAATGGACATGTGAAATTAATTAAATTAAAATATGTGATGTAGATATATATTATATCAAGTTGATAAAAATGAAAAAAACAGAAGATTATCTATACATAGATTCATCAAATGCCAGCGAAAGCTCAAAGCAGTCCAGATTCAAGATTCCAAAAACATCCAAAATAGACAATTTGATAAATGAAAATAGATATGACGAGGCATTGGATTGGATAGAAAAAAGTCTTAAAAAAAATGATTTGGATTACTGGACATTAAAAGCATTCATTTTAGATAATCAAAAGGAATATGAAAAATCCGTTGAATGTTATGATAATGCTCTGAAGTTATCCGATAAAGAAGAAATACATACAGATAAGGCAAATGCATTATACAGATGGGCCAAAATCACATATTTTCCGGAACTTGAATATGAAAAAGCATATGAATTAATCAGTGCTGCTATAGATATGCTTCCACAAAATGAAGATCCGTCTGAATTCTATTTTTTGAAAGGTGAAATTTTAGAGGCTCTTCATGAACCCATTGAAGCCAAAAAGGCTTACCTGATTGCATATAAGGAATTCGATAAACTGAAAGAATTTGAATCACAGGTCGAATATTTAAAAACAACCACTGATACACTAATCAACATTTCCGGAAGCTATTTCTATAACTTTACTCCTGAAGAGAATATAATTATAAATTTAGTTAAAGAAGAGGACAATGAACATGACCCTGATGCAATAGCTGCATATTTAAATGGTCAAAAAATAGGCTATGTTGCAAATAGCGATTATACTCTTATTGACGAAGTGAAAAGTGCTTCAAAAATTAAAACTCTAATTAAAGATGATAGTCAGGCAAAAATTTTATTCGTTTATCTGGATGAGTATATTATAGCTAAATTATTATAATTTTATTTGAATTGATTTTTCCAAGGATAATTATTTAAAGAATAACGAATTAAAATATATATAACATTATGAATTTATTTAAAATTCAAAAATTGTTAAAAATTATTTTGAGGAAGTAATATGCGCATTAAACAAAATAACAGAATTAAATACCCTGGTATGATACAAGACTTTTTAGATGAATTGACAAAAAATGAATTTACATACTTCCAATTATCATGTGAAAATGAAGTTCATAGTTTTTATAATGAAAACGACAGCACTGTCGAATTCAATGAAGATTACTTAAAAGAAACAGATGATGAAGGAGAAATCTTTTTCTTATATTACTCTAAAATATCAAGCATCGTTTTATCAAAAAATGCTAAAAAAGAAGAAGATGACGAACTTGATTCATTCAACGATGATGATTGGACTGGAAACAGAATACAATTCTAATTAAAGAATT
>Ga0256404_1012589_pt1 | contig 10974 bp, 9 predicted proteins | sample RumenRJG_01DNA_FD_185990 | JGI IMG/M metagenome (GOLD analysis project Ga0256404, IMG submission 185990) | Bovine rumen microbial communities from Lethbridge, Alberta, Canada - RJG_01 | ecosystem: Host-associated > Mammals > Digestive system > Stomach > Rumen | place: Canada: Alberta | collected...
CATAGGAGCCGTCCTGCATCTCCAGCAGATACTTCCGTGTTCCGTCCGAAGAGACCTGGCGGACTTTCAGTTGCGCCGTATTCAGAACAAAATGCTCTTTCAGATATTCCCGTTTCTCCAATGACAAATCCGTCATTTCATCAAATGAAGTGACGCGTTTGCGATAGAGCCATTTAAAGATCTGCTCCGCCTGGAATTTCTTCCAGCCGATACTCAGACAATAATCCACAAGCTGTGAATAGGAATAACTGTAAATCTGTTCCATACTTCTCCCTACTGTTTCTTCTGTAATTTTACCATAAAGAACCCGTCTGCCTCATCTTCAAACGGGAAAAGTGTCTGTTTTTTTATCATTTCAAATTCCGGATGCAACAAAAGAAAGCGGTCTGCCTGCTTTTCGTTTTCCTTTTTATTCAGGGTACAGGTCGAATAAATGAGGCTTCCGCCCGGCTTCACCATCTCTGCGGAGGCGTCTAACAGTTCCCTCTGAATCATCTCAATGGCGTCTAAGCCTTCCGGCGTGACGGTGCGCTTGATCTCCGGCTTATGACGCAAAACGCCCAGGCCGCTGCACGGTGCATCCACAAAGACCGCATCAAAGGATCCGATCGGGAAATGCTGCTTCACTTCCCTCCCGTCAAAGGCCAGAACTTCAATGTTAGTGCAACCCGCCTTGAGTGCCCCCTCTTTGATCAGTTCCGCCCGCTTCGGGTAAAGATCCACGGCGGTAATGGATCCGGTATTGTGTAATAAGGCACTCATATGCAGCGTTTTGGTTCCCGGCGCCGCACAGAGGTCCAGAATCTTCATGTCATTTTTTAAGTCCGCAAAGGTGGAAACCAGCTGCGAATGGTAGTCCTGCGGGAAGATGCATCCGTTTTTAAAGTAGTCCGTGCGCAGATAGTTGCCCTCATACGTCACGGCTTCTTCCTTATAAGCAGTAAACTTCGGATCGTCCCTGATCAAATCTTCCACGGAGACTTTCAGGGTATTGACGCGCAGATACTGCTTCGCCGGCGTATGCAAGGCCTTTAAAATCTTCTCTGCCGTCTCTTCCCCGTATTGCTTCTGCCACAGTTTGATGATCCAGAGCGGCACAGAGTACGTTACCGACATGGCCTCTTCTTTATTGGCCAGGTTCACTTCCTGTCTTCCGTTCTGGGAAATCTTACGCAGTACGGAATTCACAAAGGAAGCGTAGCGCTTATGCGGGAAGGACTTGCTGAGCTCCACCGCTTCATTGATGACGGCATAATGCGCGCTGTTTAAAAACAGAAGCTCATACGCTGCCATATCCAATAGCACCGCCAAGGCCTCTTCCGGCATCTTATCGCAGTAGATGCTCCACTGATAGCGCACAAAAAGATCGTTTTCCAGGGTGCCGTAGACAAGCTGCGTGATAAAGGCCATATTTTCTGCGGAATAGGTCTCTTTCAGCTTGCGGAGCGACAGGTTGGAAAACTGCGCGTCACACATCACTTTCTTTAAAATACTGTAAGCTTCTTCTCTTAAATTCATCATTCCAGACTCAGCGGATTCACGTCCACCACAACCCCGACTTCCGGGGTACTTCTCATAAAGGTATCGTAAACGGAGCGGACGGCATCGATCATATGATCGAGATCCGTTCCCTTGATAATAATTCTCTTGCGCTGTTTGTTGAAGGTACGGAGCAGATCGCTCGGTCCTAAAACCTTCAGCTTTTCATCGCTTTTCAGCTGATAGCTGAGATCCATAATAGCGGAGGTGTAGCGCTCCAGATCGCTATGGGAGAACACCATGCTGATCAGATAGGTATACGGCGGATATTTCGCCACATGCCTGTAATTCATCTCTTCCGCAAAGAAATGCAGATAGTCATGCTTGCTGGCATAACGGATGGCGTAGTGACTCGGATCAAAGGCCTGCACGTAGACTTCCCCGGCATCCTTGCCCCTTCCGCTGCGGCCCGAAGCCTGCACGATAAGGTCAAATGTTGTTTCCACCGAGCGGAAATCGCTCCGTGCCAAAAGCGCATCCGAGTTCAGGATCCCTACCAGGGTGACTAACGGATAGTCCAGCCCCTTGGCGATCATCTGCGTTCCCAACAGAATATCCGCTTCATGGTTTCCGAAGCGCGTGAAGTATTCCTCATGGGCTTTCTTCTTGCCGACCGTATCCGTATCCATCCGCATGATGCGGGCACTTGGGAACAGACGCTGCAGCTCTTCTTCCAGCTTCTGCGTTCCGTATCCGCTGCGCACAAAGTAGTGCGAGCCGCACTTTTCGCACGTATCCGGTACATCCATGATCTTGCCGCAGGTGTGGCAGACCAGCTGATTCAGATCCTTGTGGTAGTTCATGGCCAGATCGCAGTCCGGACAGGTCACCACCGTATTGCAGGCGGCACAGCGCATGATCGGGTTGTAGCCTCTGCGGTTTAGAAGAATAATGATCTGCTCATTCTTTTTCAGCCGGTCTTCGATCGCATCGCGAAGCGGCTTGGTAATAATATAGGAATCCTTGCGGCGCAATTGCTGATTGACGTCAACCACCACCACTCTCGGAAGCGGCTGATGGTTCACCCGCTCTAACAGTGTCACAAGACCGTAAACACCCTTTTTCGCTCTGGCATAGCTTTCCAGTGACGGTGTTGCGGAACCCAGGATGACCTTGCAGTGATGGTATTCGCCCCGCTTAATGGCAATATCCCGGCAGTGATAGAACGGCTTGTTCATCTGCTTGTAGGAATGGTCGTGCTCCTCATCCATGACGATGAGCCCGATATTATCCAGCGGCATAAAGACCGCGCTTCTGGTTCCGACCACCACGGAGACTTCATGGTTTTTCACCCGCATGAACTGCTCGTAGCGCTCCTGATCATTCAGTTTGGAATGATAGATGGCGACGTTGTCTCCAAAGCGCTCTTCCACCCGCTTGACCATCTGCGGTGTGAGCCCGATCTCCGGCACCAGGATCAAAGCCTGCTTGCCTTCCTTGATGATCTGATCCGCCATCTGCAGATAGATCTCGGTCTTGCCGCTGCCGGTGGCCCCGTGCAAGAGGATAACTTCCTTTTCGGAAGCATTTAACTCATCAAACGCCCGCTTCTGCGCCGGTGTCAGCGTAAAAAACGGAACGGTATTCTTTTCTTCTTTCAGATACTGCGCTTCCTTTTCAAAGACGGAAACGTAGTTTTTCTCTTCCAGTGAACGCGTGGAAGAAATGCCGAAAAGATCCCGCCACTCGCTCCGCAGCATCTCTCCGTGCTCCTTTAAGTAAAGAAGCGCTTCTTTCTGCTGACGCTGGCGGCCGTTAAACTCTTCCGGCTCACTCTGATAGGCAACATACTGCAGCATCTTCACCGGCTTGCGGTTGCTCTTCGGGCGGATCTTGCTTGGCAGCATGGCCTGGAAACAGGCAATGCGCGGAGAAATGGTCCGATACGCCATCCACTCCGCCAGAGCATACATCTCATCGTTTAATAACGGACTCTCGTCCAGTACTTCCAGAATCGGCAGAAGCTGATAGGAAAGCGAATTCTCATCGATCTCCGTTAAGCAGTCCACAAAACCGATGACCTCCCTACGGTTAAAGGAGACTTTGACCCTGACGCCGCGCGAAAGGCGCATCCCTTCGGGATACGTATAGGAGTAGGTCTGGTCAATGGCCATGACCGGATGTTCGATGTATACCTGTGCAACTTTCATTAAATTCATTATACAAGAAAAAGATGCCTGGTTTAAGCATCTTTCATGTGGTCTTTAATGATGGAGGCGATCTCGTCTGCCGCCTGTTTGATGTCGTGGTTGACGACCGTATATTTGTATCGGTCCACAAACGTCATTTCCTTGCGGGCTTTCTCCAGACGCTCCTGAATGACATCTTCCGCTTCGCTCTTTCTGCCGCGGATCCTCGCTTCCAGAGCTTCCATGGAAGGCGGAACAATGAAGATGCTCAGACAGTCCGGGCATTTTTCCATGACCTGCATGGCGCCGTCGATCTCAATCTCCAGGATGACATTCTTGCCTTCTTCGCGGAGCTTGTCCACATAGGCTTTCGGAGTTCCGTAGTAGTTGTTGACGAATGTTGCGTGTTCCAAAAGTTCGCCGTTTTTCACCGCTTCCTTGAAGCGTTTTTTCGTTACGAAAAAGTAGTCCACACCGTCCTGTTCCCCATTGCGCGGCTTTCTTGTGGTCATGCTGATGGAGTATGTCAGATTCAGTGATGCGTCTTTCATGTATTCTTCCCGAACCGTGCTTTTTCCGACACCGCTCGGACCGCTCACAACGATTAACAGTCCTTTTTTCATTCTCATTAACCTCTTTATTTTTGTTTATAATATTCGACATTTCAAAGAAAGTCAATGCTATAATTACTTCATGGCATTGGACGGAATTATTTTAAGCAAGATCAACGGGGAACTGAATGCTCTGCTTCCTCTAAGAATCGTGAAAATCAACAGCATCTCGGACTCCGAGCTGCTTTTTCAGCTGAAAAGCGCGCACGGAAGACACCAGCTGTTTATCTCCAACCATTCCCAGTTCAACCATATCAAACTGACCGAACACCGCTATCCGATTCCGCAGACCCCGTCCAATTTCGTGATGCTTTTACGGAAGTATCTGGAAAACGGACTGATCACCGCCATTGAGCAGGAAGATCTCGACCGCTATCTGCGCTTTGAGATCACGGGACACAACGAACTCGGAGAAAAGGACGTTCACTACATGTTTGTGGAACTGATGGGAAAATATGCCAACACCATTCTGGTGGATAAGACCGGCAGGATCATGGATGCCTTAAAGCGCATCCCGCCGTTTGAAAACCAGCGCCGGACGATTCATCCGGGAGCGCAGTTCACCTATCCGGACAAACAGGAAAAAGCCGACCCGTTTAAGGTAACAAGCGTGGATCTCGATGAGCCGTTGACTTCCCAGCTGCAGGGGTTCTCCCCTCTTTTAGCCAAGGAAGTCACCTACCGTCTGCATAACGGAGAGATCTTTACGGAGATCATGAAGGAAATCGCCGCAAGTAAGCAGCTCTACCTTTCCAATCAGAACGGACAGCTGTTCTACCACGTCATTCCTTTAAAGCACCTGAACGTCCCTTATGAAGCCTATTCCATCAACGAGGGGCTGGACCGCCTTTACTTCTTCCAGGAGGAAAAGGACCGCATCAAGCAGCAGACCGGCGACCTCTTTAAGATCGTCCGCCGCGAATTGAAGAAAAACGAGCAGAAGATCGTAAAGCTGCAGAACTCGCTGGAGGAGGCTTTGGATTGTGACAAGTGGCGGGAATACGGTGACTATCTCTATACCTACCAGAATACGATTCCCAAAGGCGCAAAGGAAGTCACGCTCGAGCGCTTTGACGGCGAAGGAACGATCACGATTCCTTTAGACGTGCGTTACGATGCCCGCTATAACGGCAAGAAGTGCTTCCAGAAATACAATAAGGGCAAAAGCGGACAGATCCATATCCAGGAACAGATCGACATCTGCCAAAGAGAGATTGACTACTTCACCGGTTTGAACCAGCAGCTTTCCCTTATGGATTTCAATGACATCAACGAGATCCGCCAGGAGATGATCGAACAGGGCTATCTGAAGGATAAAGGCCGCAACAAGCGCCGAAAAGATCCGCCGCTGCACTATCTCACCATCCATTACGATGAGGAAACGACCATCTACGTCGGGAAAAACAACAAGCAGAACGAATATGTGACCTTCAAAAAAGGAAGAAAGGAAGACACCTGGTTCCATGCACTGGACTATCACGGATCCCATACGGTGATCCATACGGATCATTTAACCGAAGAGAAGATCCGTCTGTGCGCCATGCTGGCTGCCTACTATTCCCAGGCCAGGGATTCCTCCAGCATTCCGGTTGCCTATACGCAGATCAGAAATCTGAAAAAAATCCCGGAAGCCAAAGGCTCTCAGGTCACCATGTCTTCCTACAAGACGATCTACATTGATATTGATAAGGAACTCTTAGAGCAGTACCTTCCGAAATAAAAGGGATGAATTCAACAATTCATCCCATTTTTATGTTTTCTATTCGCCTGCGGCCAGTTTCTTACGGATTCTGGTGGAGAAGTATTCCATCAGAAGGACCATGACGATCAAACCCAGCAGCATGGCGGAAACGTTCGGCCAGTTCCCCTGCCCGATGGCATGGATGAGGGAAGCACCGATTCCGCCGGCACCGACGATACCGAGGACCGTGGCGTTTTTGACATTGATATCCAGACGGTAGATCACCGTGGAAACAATGTTGGAAGAAAGCTGCGGAATGATTCCGTAGCGGACCTTTTCAAACGGGGAACATCCTGCGGCATCCAGTGCCTCAATGATTCCCGGATTCATGTCTTCAATGGCTTCGATCAGAAGTTTGGAAAGCATACCGACCGAACCGATGGACATGGTCAGAACACCCGCGAAGGCACCGGTCCCGACCACCTTGACGAACATGATGGCATACATGAAGGACGGGAAGGCCCGTAAGACGGAAATAAAGGTCAGACAGACGTAATTCAGCCACTTCGGGGCAATGTTACGGCTGGACAGGAATGCCAGTGGCAGAGCCAGTACCACGCCGATCACCGTACCGAGGAAGGCAATTGCCAGTGTTTCCAGAAGCATGTATCCCAGGCCGACCGAACTGGTGTCCAGGATCATCTTGATGGAAGGATGCAGTAAACCGAGCAGAGCGGCCTTGGCAATGGCGGCACCCTTTTCATTTAAGCCCGAATACTGTACCGTTTCTCTGGTTAAGTAGATAATGAAGGCCAATGCTGCTGCCTCAATTAAGAACTTCGGCCAGAGTTTCGGATATTTTTCATACTGTTTCTGAACAGTGAGATTCATGTTACTCATCCCTGCACCAGCTTCTTTCTCATTTCACGGGAAATCGTCTCAATGATGACGACCGTGATCACCAGTACCAGAAGCAGCATTCCGGCATTCGCGTAGTTACGGAAGGACAGCTGGGTGTTCATCTGAACGCCGATACCGCCGGCTCCGACGTAACCTAAGATCGCAGCGGAACGGACGTTGGTCTCAAAGCAGTAGAGCACCGTGCTCCAGAAGAAGCCCCTCACCTGCGGGTAGGCGGCTTTCATCATGCATTTGACACGGGTAGCTCCGGTGGATTCCAGTGCCTCATACGGTCCCATATCAATGGTTTCAATCTGCTCGTAGAGCATCTTGACCGCAATGGTATAGGAGAAGATGGCAATGGAGATCGTACCGGCTAAAGTACCCGTTCCGATGACGATGGATAACATGCTGGCATAAACCATGGTCGGCAGCGTACGGAAGACGCTCAGAATTCCGCGGTGGGCCGCCATGTAGGTCTTGTTTAATTTGAAGTTGTTCGACAGATAGAAGCTCATCGGCAGTGCCAGTGCACAGCCATAGGCCGTCCCCAGGAAGGACATGACCAGTGTGTCCATCATCGGCTTCTTGATCTGTGCCCAGAAGCTCCAGTTTGGAGGTACCATTGACTTGATCATGTCGAAGAAGTAATGGAATCTGGTAATAAATTTGTTAAGATTCAGCTTACAGAATTTCGCAAAGAAGATGGAAACCAGGATTACGGCAATCGTAATGTATGGTGTCCAGTTGAACTTTTCCTTAACAACTTTCCCGTTCGCAAGGGTATATTCCCGCGGATAGAAAATGTGGAGCAGATCGTCCAGCATCAGAGTTTCTCCTTCATTAAGTCGTCTTCACTGATGTCACGTCCGTAGATCTTACGGAAGTTCGCCTTCTCGTTCTTCTTGTATTCGGATGTCGGGCCGTCAAAGACGATCTTACCGGCCTGAATACCGATGATTCTGTCAGCATATTGTAACGCCAGGTCAACATGATGGATGTTGATCAAAACCGTAATATTCATATCTCTGTTGATTTTCTGGAAGTCGCTCATAACGACATCGGCCATGACCGGGTCCAGTGCGGCAACCGGTTCGTCCGCCAGAATGATCTGCGGATTCTGTGCCAGTGTACGGGCTAAGGCAACACGCTGCTGCTGACCGCCGGAGAGCTGATCGGCACGGATGTAGGCCTTATCCAGAATTCCGACCTTGTCCAGTGCTTCCAAAGCGATGATCTTGTCCTCTTTGGAATACAGTCCGAACAGAGTGCGGAAGAAGTTCATATCCGCCACGCGGGCAGATAAGACGTTGTTAATCACGGAGGTACGGGAAACCAGGTTAAACGACTGGAACACCATGCCGACCTTGCGGCGGTATTTCCGTAATTCCTTTCCCTTCAGCTCCGAGATATTCAGTCCGTCCACCGTCACTGTTCCGCTGGTTACATCAATCATCTTATTGATGGTACGGATCATTGTGGATTTTCCGGCACCGGACAGACCGATAATGGCGACAAATTCGCCCTGCTCGATGGTAACGTTCACATCGTCCAACGCTTTGGTACCGTTGGCATATACTTTGTCAACATGATCAAATTGAATCATATTGGACTCCCCTCCTCTTCTTCAAAAAAAAGGCGCATGAAAATAGTATTTCATGCACCTTTTTGATTCACTTTAAAACTATTCCTGGAATAATTTAGCAGCTGCTCTGGTTCCGTCATAGTCAGAGTCCTGACCGATCTGGTAACCTTTGTGGCTGTATGGTTCAACACAGGCTAAACCTTCCGGTGTGGAACCGATATCCATGAAGACTTCCTGTAAAGCTTTCACTAATTCCGGAGTCATCTTCGGGTCAACTTCCTGTTTTGCGACAGAGATGTTGTCGTTCATGATGAAGTCGGAAACAGCGATGATCTTAATGATATCCCAGATGTTCTTGTATTTGCCAGCTGCGATTTCATCTTTGTAAGCTGCTTCGAAGTTTGTAGTGGATAATTCATCCTTACGGATGTCAGCATAACCGACGATAACATCACAGCCGCCAGTTAATAATGCGCTCATCATATCGGAATAGGACTGATCGGGAACCAGGTTGCTTAAGGAAGCAATGGTTCTCTTTTCGTTGCCTGCTCCTTCACCGAATGTGTTGTTGATCCAAATGGACGGATAGATGTAGCCGGAGCCGGAAGTCGGAGAAGAAGACTGCCATCTTGCGGAGTCAAGATCTTCCCAAGTTAACGTTCCGTCTAAAGTCTTCTGATATAAATCAGCGCCTTTTTCCGTAGCGATATTGACATAAGTTAATGCCGCATAACCTGCAGCAAGTTCCTTAGCGTCAGTCGTAATACCGCTGTTCCAAGGTGTGATACCTTCGGAAGGCATGATAACGCGGCCGTCAGCATCGCCGACACCGTTTCTTAAGGCCTCGAGTAAGAGGTCAACGGAATCACTGTATAAAATGTAAGTGCTGGAGTTTAAGAAGCCGATATCGATGGCGCCGCTGGCCATACCTTCACCGACAACTGCGAAGTTTGTTCCTACGTCGATGTTAACTGTTCCGACTTTGAAACCTTTTTCCGCTAATTTGTCGATCAGCATCTGCTTCAGTGGTTCTGCAGCTGCTAAGATGACATCTGCCGGTTTGGAAGGAACGAAAGCGATGTTCAGTTCATCAATTTCCGTTACTTTCGGTTCGTCACTCGGCCGAGTTTCATCTTCTGCCGGTTTGGAGCAGCCGAATAATGTGACAACCATCAGCATGCTCAGTAAAACTACAAGTAATTTTTTCACAAGATTTTCCTCCTTTATCTTGATATAACCATTGTATCGGCTTCCTATGATAAAGTCCACTGATACAATAACGGTTCTAATGAAATGAAAAAACCCACATTCCGGTTACTTCAGAATATGGATGATCCCCTTTTGATTGAGGTGGTTTAAAACAGACAGGAGAATCGGCATGCCGAATAAGCCTAAAGCCCCGAAAACCTGAGTTCCGATATACATGGAGCCCAGTGTCACGATCGGGTGCAGACCCATCTGCTGTCCGACTAAATGCGGTTCAATGATCTGACGGATGACCGTGATCACAACGTACATGACCAACAGTTCAATCCCGCGGACATACTCTCCGATAATGAAGGAGATGACGGCCCATGGAATTAAAACCGTCCCGCTGCCCAAGATCGGCATGATATCCAGTATTGCCGTAATGGCGGCGATCACAAGGCCGTTTTCCATGCCGAAGATCAGGAATCCCAGCGAGAGTTCCACGAAAGTGATCAGCATGATCAGAACGTAGGAGCGCAGGCAGGCAAAGACCGTACCGATCAGGTAGTCCTTGACTTCATAGATCAGATGCTTCTGCTCATCCGTGAACTGATGGATGATGAACAGGTTGATCTTGTCATAGTCGATGGCGATGATAACGCTGGAAATAATGGTCATTAAAATGGAGACGATTGTCTTCGGGATCTTGGTGATATAGCCGCTTAAGAGAGAGACGATGGTCATGGAGAAATTCGTGACCCATTCCCCTAACTTGCTGATGGCTGTCTGGAAGATCTGACGGAAGTTGTCCGCCACGGAAGAATCCAGATTCGCAAAGAATTCCTGAATGGCATTGTAAGCCTTATACAACGTCGGCTCAATGCTCTGGGAGTAGAGCTGCGGGATCTTGCTTGCATAGTTGATGATCCACGTTGCCAGCTGGATACTCAAAACGACCGCAAGGGTGACGATGGCGCTGTAGAAGATCAGTAGAATGATCGTGGAAACGACACCGCGCTTGATATTGAACTTATCCGTAACATACTTAATCGGTTTCTTAAACAGCGAAGCAATCAGCCAGCCTAAAATAAAAGGCCACACATATCTGAGAAGATACTTCACGAAAAGATATCCGAGCGCAATGATCACTCCGTAATATGCAAACTGTATTAAGAATCTTTTATGTTTATCAAAGTTCATTTGATTTCCTCTTTTTTTATTATACTTCATTTATACCTCAATTGATATAATCATGCTAAGTTCTGTCAAGTGCTTTTTTGAGAATAATAAGATGATTAAACATCGCATGATGAAAAAGCGGATTTCATAATCCACTGAAAA
>Ga0256404_1012592_pt1 | contig 10970 bp, 11 predicted proteins | sample RumenRJG_01DNA_FD_185990 | JGI IMG/M metagenome (GOLD analysis project Ga0256404, IMG submission 185990) | Bovine rumen microbial communities from Lethbridge, Alberta, Canada - RJG_01 | ecosystem: Host-associated > Mammals > Digestive system > Stomach > Rumen | place: Canada: Alberta | collected...
TGACCTTTGCAAGCATCATATAGGGATTCTCGTTCATACCAGTACTCTTTGTGTGCAAAGGTACTAACAAATGACGAGAAATAAGCAATTAAACTAATTTTTCAACACAGGGTTTTGCAAGTGACCCGGAATTTCTCCAATTGTCCGGCCTCCTCCTGAAACTCCTTGGGCTTGAAGCCGTGACCGGCACCGGGAATGATGTGGAGACGAGCATCCTTGTAAAGCTTCTGGGCGCGCTTCGAATCATCAATGAGCACCACCTGGTCTTTGTCACCCTGCACGATAAGTACGGGCCCACGATACTTGCCGATGATTTTGAAGGTATTCATGTCGTGAATCTCCTCAAAGAAGCGGCGTCCCATCTTCACGCCCCACAACTCAGTCACCTCGGGGATGTCCGACAGCTTCGGATAGCGGGCGCGCCAGTTCTCTGGGATGCAGAGAGCGGGGAATACAAGCACCAGCTGACTAACCTTATCCTTCATCTGTGCGGCGGTGAGGGCCGACACCAGTCCGCCCTGACTCTCACCAATGAGCACGATATGCTGGTGACCCTGGCTGCGGAAATAGTTGACGATGGCACGCAGGTCGCTTTGCTCGTCGAGTATCGACATATTCAGCGTGTTATTGTCCGAACGGCTGTTGACCGAGCCGCAGGGGAAGTCGAAGACGTAGCACTGGTAGCCCAGTTTCTGCATCACGTCGAAGTAGCTTCGTCCATAATGGTATGTGCCGTTGAAGCCGTGAGCGATGATACAAATTGGTTTGAGATTTGAGATTTGAGATTTAAGATTTGATGGCGTGAACAGTTCGCCGTAAATCTGGCGGTCGCCATTCATAATCCAGAGGGGCTTCACGTTTTTAGTCTGCGTCTCCACGAATCCCTCCATGATAGCCGTGGGCTGAGCCTTACTGTTGAAGGCGCCCAGTTTATAGCCACCTGGCAGACACTGGGGCTCCCAATAGAAGACACCACGACAGTGACCGTCGGTCTCGGTCTGCGCCTCACGAACCACACGGGTCAGTTGGCGACGGCCCTCCTCCATCAACTCAGGATGCTGTTCGTCCACTTCGAAGCCCGTCTCCACAATCATCACGTCGCATCCGTATTTCTTGCTGCAATAGCGGATATTGCGCATGCAGTCGGTGATGATGCTGTCGGGATTCAGTTCGGGATGGTCCTTACGCGCCCAGTAGGGATAGAGCGACATGCCAATCATGTCCCACTTGCCGCCGTATTTCTTCACGATATCGAGGTTCCAGTCGTAGAGGCTCTGCTTGTGACCGCGATCCAGGTGGATGATGACAATACTCTCAGGAAAGACCTCCTTCACGGCATCGTAGGCCGCACCGATGAAGCCAGCGTACTGTTTGGGATTCTTCTCGATATGTCCCATAGGCCAGAGCATGCCGTTGGCCGTCTCGTTGCCCACCTGCACCCAGCGCGGCATGATGCCGTTCTGCTTCAGCAAGGTCAGCACGTCGATGGTATGCTCCCTCACGTCGCGCTTCATCTGCTTGAAGCTGTGACCCTTCCAGGCGGCGGGGATGCCCTGCTGTTTTGGGTCGGCCCACGTGTCGCTGTAGTGAAAACTCACCATCAGGTCCATGCCCTGCGCCTTCACGCGCTTGGCCATAGCCAGCAGTTCGTTCTTGTCGCAGTCGCCATGTCGCGGATTCACCCAGACGCGCATCCGGATAGCCGACATCTGATAGTCGTTCTTCAACAATTCCAGGCATTCGCGCTCCCTTCCGTTGCGGTCGTGGAACTTGACGCCACGTCGCTCCTGTCCCTGCAGGAATCCTACGTCGGCGCCCTTCACAAAATCAGCTTTCTGTGCACGACCGGTAAATGGCAGGCCGATAAAAAGCAGTAACAATGTAAAAAAGGTTTTCATCTTTGAGAAATATTTATGGTCTTACAATTTTATAACTCCTTAATTTCCCGTTTATTGTCTCACGGACGATATTGAGGCCCCGGTGTGGCTGGGAGGAGCGGGCGCCACTGAGATTGTAGTAGCATCGCTGCGGGGTGGCAGTTGACAAGTTCTGGCTGATGCCTGTAGCATCCTCTTTATCACCCTTGCGCACCAGCGAAACCTCGTCGATATGGCACCAGGCATTGGCCTTGCCGTCAGCATAGAAGCCCAGTTCCACCTGACCGCCGCTGACCTGCAGGTCTTCGATGACCACCTCATGCCACTTGCTGTCGCTATAAGGCATATCAGCACGGCGTGTCTCATTGCCCACCTTGGCATACATATACAGTTCGTTGAACGTGCTGCCGCTTTTGACGTAGCATTTCAAAGTGTAGAGACCGTCATTCAGCTCTACCACCGGTGTGGACTTCACTGTCTGGCTCACCTTGCGTGTAAAGTCCACCTTGTCCTGGATGTTCAAACAGTAGTTGCCCGTCACCACCTGTCGGTCTTCCTTCGAGTTGCTGGCATTGAGCACAGGCGAGTCTGCCCCGCCAATCTCCACCTTATTACCTTTGATAACCGTGGTCTTCCAACCCTTCAGGTCGGCCTGACTGGGCTTGTTACTGCTGGGTATACTGACACGATCGGCATTGAAGAAGTGATTCCTCACGTAATTATTGTCTTCGCCTACCCACCATTCGCCAGTCTCGGCATTGAGGTGCCACTGCGAAAGCGCATTAAAGTAAGGCTTGCCATCAACAAAAGAGATGGGGCACCACTGGTTGAAGCCGTTACCATTGCCGGCAAAACCAGCCCAGCGGTCGCCGCAGTAGATGACGGTCTCCTGCTTCGAGCCGCGCACGGTATAGAAGAAACCCGTCTGCGTCACGTGTCCGTAGTCGTCGGCCGAACCAGGCATAATCTGCATACTGTTGGTTGGCGTGTAGGGACCGTAGATGCTACTGGCTTCCAGGTAATACACATTCGAGGCATTCCAGCCGTAGAGGTCGCTCGCGCACACGTAATACTTATTCTTATACTTGAACATACAGTCGCCCTCGCGCCCGCTGCCCTTGTAAATCTGATGACAGTCCTTCAGGCCAATCTTGCCATCCGAGCACACGCCAATCTCCGACAGATAGATACGCCCGCGGCCTTTACCGTAGCTATAGCAGAGGTACGACTTGCCCGTATCGGGATCCGTGAATACCGTCATATCGCCCGTGTTTGGCGTGCCAATGATGCTGGTCATGTCAATCTCGTTATGACGGGCATAGTTGCCTGTAGGCGTAGAACACGTAGCCACCAGCACATGGTCGTTGAACTGTGTCAGCAACGCATATTTCTTGGCCTCTGCGATATAGGCCACGCCCAGGCGCCCCACCCAGTAGGCCCAGCCGGCAGCATCGGGCGTCAGCACATCACGCACATATTTCCAGTTCACCAGATCATCACTCTGGTAGCAGGTCACGCCCAGGAAGTGCGTCACATTGCTCTTACTTGGATTGATGCCCTTCGGACAGTAGTCCACTGCCTCCTGATACTTTGCACCGTACCAATAATAATGCTCCACGCCCTGCGAATCTGGGAAACGGAAGATGCCCCCACCCTGACTGTAGATGTAGCTGCCAGTAGTGGTCTTCCAGAACGTGTCGTTTGTAATCACATCATCGGCCTGCGTGGCTGTCGTAACAGCCAGCAGACCGAACATCAAAGTTAATACCTGTTTCATTTATGTAGTTGTAGTTTGTTTTGTCGGGTGCAAAAGTACGAATAATGCTTAAAAGTGTGTTTCACTGTTGTAACTTCTCGTTGAAATTATGTAACTTTGCACAATAAAACTGCGCGAAGCAGTAACAAAACTAATCTGAAACGAATGAAACATTACTATACTATACTATTTTTCATATCATTATTGCCCCTTTTGGGATCTGCGCAGGAGCAGCAGGAACTGACATTCCCCCGCTTGGAACAGCTGTCAGCCCAACATGTGACGCATGTGATACAAGACTCGGAAGGTTACCTCTGGTATGGCACCGAGGGCGGTGGTGTTTGTCGTGACGACGGACACCAAATACTTGTATTCCGCAGCGACGCAGAGCATCCCGACCTTCTTGGCAGTAATAGCATAGCATGCCTGGCCGAAGCCACACAGCGCTATATCATAATAGGTACGTATCACGGTGCATTCCTTCTTGACAAGCACGACTATAGCATCCGCAGGATGATAGAGGTGGACGACAAACGCGTAGACGACATTATTATCAGCAAGAATGGTCACTGGTGGATGACTTCCAATAAAAAAGTATATGAATATGCAGACAGGAAACTCATAAATATCTATCCTGCAGGAGATAAATATATCTTCCGTCTACAAGAAGACCAGGAAGGGATGATATGGGCTACAGAATGGGAAGGCGGATTATTACAATTAAAAGACGGACATTTCATACAAGTACGTGCAAAGAACGACACCATTGATTTCCGTCGTATCATGACCGACGATCAAGGCCGACAGTTAGTGGCCAATGGTTTAGGGGAATGTCATGCCCTTGACAACAATAGGCAGAAACCATTTTTCGATGGAAAGTTTTTCACGAAGTTCACCGGTGACTCCATACGCCGGACTTATGGTCTGTCCACACGTCCCACCGCCATTGCCCTTCCCCCTCGTCCTTCGGGAAGGCTACGGGAGGGCGAGCTTTGGTTTAGCACCGGCAAGGACATACGCTGCAAGACAAAAGATACAGAGCAGATAATTCTGCCTGATACCAAGGACGTTTCCGCCATGTGTTTTGCCAAGGACGGCACCCTGTGGCTCGCCACCATCTTCGGCACCATCATGACCTATAAAGACGGACAACTCCTTACCGACGAATACGCCTCCAACGAATATGGCGATGCCGTCCTGGCCCTGCAGACAGACAGCCTCGGACGCCTCATCATCGTATACGACCGCTATGTACGCCTCTATGACCCCACCAGGCAAACGCTCCGCCAGCAGAATATCGAGGCCGATGGTATCTATCGCATCGAACTGCAGGAGACAGAGCCCGGCAAACGCTGGAGTATGCCACAGCAGAGTGTCGCAGAACAGATGCCCCTGTGGATATGGTGGTTGATAGCCGTTCTGCTACTGTCACTCATCGCCCTCTCGGGCTACATCCTCTTCCTCCGTCGTCAGCGCCAGCGTTTCCTGGCTGTCATGAAGAGAAAGACAACAACGCCAGAGCAGACACAGGAAGAACAGATAGCGGAAGAGCAGCCCAGCCTGAATGATGCATGGCTGCAGCAGGCTATCGAGTATGTTGAGAAAAATATCGCTGACGAGCACTATAGCGTAGAGCAACTGAGCAACGACCTCTGTATGAGTCGCATGACCCTCTATCGTAAGATACAGTCATCCACAGGCCAGAAGCCCACCGAGTTTATCCGCACTATCCGTCTGCGCCGTGCTGCCGAACTGCTGCGCGAAGGTCGCCTGACCATCACCGAAATCAGTTATGCCACAGGCTTCTCTTCCGTCAGCTATTTCAGTCGCTGCTTCCGCACCATGTACGGCGTGGCGCCTACCCAGTTTATCACTTCTTCGCCGTCGTGCACTCGTTGACCAGATAGACGATGCTCATATACGGGATGCCCGTGTTGGACCCGTGCCATGCTCAGCCTTCAGAGAACCGCCGTATTCCTCGACCACCAGTTTGGCCACATCGCGCATCATCTTGGCATAGCGGGCCACCTCGTGCTCCTCGGCAAAACTCTGGTTCAGGATGAAGAAGATAATCAGGCCATAGACGCTCCAGGCCCTGAGCGACTTCAACAGCCCCTCTATCACTGACCATAGCGTGACGCCATAGATGGAGGCCTCAGCATATTTTTCGGGCATAATACCCATAGCGGGCACGGCAAACAATGCCAGGACAATGGTGACCACGAGCGTAGCGATGGCACTCCTGTAGCCAGAGACCTTGAATCCCATCATCAGCACGATGAGCAGCAAGATAGGGATAGCAGAGATAATAGCAGTCATAGTAGTTTTTATTTATGGGTTAATAGAATCGGTAATAAGGATTGTCTCCAAACGACAAAAGGCTTTGTTTTCTCAACAAAGATAAGAATTATTTCTGATATCCTCAAAAAAAAGAAAAGAAATTTTTCTTTTCTGTATTATTCAGGGTGTTTTCCCAGTTCCCAGAAAGCCACGGCCGCAGCTGCCGCCACGTTCAGGGAGTCCACGCCATGCGCCATGGGGATGCGCACCACGTAATCGGTCGATGCTATCGTCTCCTTGGGCAGTCCGTCGCCCTCGGTCCCCATCACAATAGCCAGGCGGGCTTCGGCTTTAAGGACAGGGTCATCGAGCGAGATGGATTTATCTGTTAGGGCCATCGCTACCGTTTTGAAGCCCAACGCTTTCAAATCGGCATAACTATCGAGCCACGTCCAAGGTACCAGAAATACGGAGCCCATAGACACACGCACCGCCCTACGGTTCCAGGGGTCACAGGAGTTACGCGTAAGCAGCACGGCCTCAATACCCAGTGCGGCAGCAGAACGGAAGATGGCACCGATATTCGTGGTATCCACTACCCCATCGATCACCACCACACGACGTGCATCCCTGATCACCTCCTGCAAGGGCCTGGCCTGCGGACGACGCATCGCGCAAAGCACGCCACGCGTCAGGGTATAGCCCGTGAGTTGTGCCAACAGTTCACGGTCGCCTGTATAAACAGGAATATCGCCACAACGGGCAATGATATCAGCGGCATCGCCCGTGATATGACGACGCTCGCAGAGCAAAGACAGTGGTTCGTAGCCTGCATCGAGTGCCACACGAATCACCTTGGGACTCTCTGCTATAAATATACCTTTTTCTGGGTCCAGCGCATTGCGCAACTGGGCTTCGGTCAACTGACCGAATACCTCGAGCCCCGGCTCGTTTAACGATGATATTTCCTTTATGCTAGACATAATATCATGTTTATAAAAGACACAATAACATAGTTTTTTTACTGGACCTAAAGGTCCTTTTGTCTGAAACTAATTGGCGTAATTAGCGTAATTAATTCGTAATTTTAATTATGACAAAATTATGCTTATTATGGTAATTTGTTTCCACGTCAGACCTTTAGGTCCTTATATGTTAATCTGTTCTTGCGTCCTTTCAGTAGCAAGCGAGCAAAGCTCGAGCGACTGTGTCTTTAAACTTTAAGTTTAATCTGTCTCTACTGGGATTCGCGGTATTTTCCCTCTTCCTTATCATCGAGCATTGAGAGGTACGACTGATAGCGGCTCTCTGCGATATAATGCTCCTCTACGGCTTTCAGCACCGCACATCCAGGTTCATGTGTATGCGTGCAGTTAGAAAAACGGCAGTCCTTTGAGAAGTGGAAGATGTCCTTGAAATAACTGGTAATCTCCTCTGGCTCCATATCAAAGGTGCCAAAACCTTTGATTCCTGGTGTATCAATAAGGTAACCAGAGTCGAGGCTTATCATCTCACTAAACGTGGTGGTATGCATTCCCGTATTGTGGGCATCGCTAATCTCGGCTGTACGCAGATTGGCACCAGGCACCAATCGGTTGATAAGCGTAGATTTCCCCACACCACTATTACCACTGAGCAGCGTTATCTTACCTTCCAACATGGCGTGCAGTTCATCCACGCCCTCGCCCGTCTCTGCCGATATCTGACGACACTCATACCCAATGGTCTCATAGAGATTCACCACAGCCTGCTGATAATGCAATGCATCCTCATCCAGCAAGTCCGTCTTGTTGAATATCAGCACCACCGGCACACGATAAGCCTCAGCCGAAGCCAGGAAACGGTCAATAAAGGTTGTAGAGGTCTGCGGGTTGGCCACGGTCACTATCAGGAAAGCCTGGTCTACATTAGCCGCAATGATATGACTCTGCTTCGACAGGTTGATACTCTTGCGGATAATATAGTTACGACGATCCTCGATGTTCACAATCCATCCCTCCTCATTCACCTCTACCCTGTCGCCCACAGCCACAGGATTGGTCGTACGGATACCTTTCAGGCGAAAGTTGCCCTTCACCTTACAATCAAGCAGTTGGCCATCGTCCGTGCGAACGGTGTACCAACTGCCTGTATTTTTAACGACGAGTCCTTTCAATTGTCAATTATCAATTATCAATTGTCAATTACCAATTAAACAGTCATGATTTCCTTGTTCTTTGCCTCAATCAGTTCATCAAGTCTCTTGATGTACTTGTCGTGCAACTTCTGAAGGTCGTTCTCAGCATCCTTCTCCAAGTCCTCAGAGAGTCCGTCCTTGATAGCCTTCTTCAGCTTCTCCTTGATATCGCCACGCACATTGCGCACCTCCACCTTGGCCTTCTCAGCAATCTTGTTGCACTGCTTCACCAGGTCACGACGACGCTCCTCCGTAGGCTGAGGGATAGCCAGACGGATAATCTCACCGTTGTTCTCAGGCGTGATGCCTACATCGCTATCCATGATAGCCTTCTCAATATCACGAATCTGCTTCTTATCCCAAGGCTTGATAGCAATGGTACGAGCATCGGGACAGTTCACGGTAGCCACCTGATTCAGGGGTACGCGACTGCCGTAGGATTCCACACGAACGCCATCCAGAATGGCGGTATTAGCACGACCGGCGCGAATACGGTTCAGTTCCTCTTCCAGGTACATAGCCGCCATTTCCATGCGCTCTTCTGCCTGTCCTAAAGTCTCTTTTACGTCAATCATATTTGTTTGTTTTTAAATTTCTGCTGACAAATTTACCACATTTATTTGAATTGCGCAATAAAACGGTATGAATTTTTGTATTTTTTATTCAATCTTCCCTCTTCCCTCTTACATCTTCCATCTTACATCTTCCATCAGCCATCAGCCCTCAGCCCTCAGCCTTATTACAAAGGTACATGCCTGCGAGTATCAGCACCGTGCCGAGAATGAAATAGAGGGTGATACGCTCTGAGAGTACCAACCAGGCAAAGAGTACCGTGGTCACAGGGTTGAAATACACATAGTTGGTCACCGCCACCTCACCTATCTTCTTCATGGCCCAGTTCCACGCCAGGAAGCACACCATCGAAGCGATACATCCCAGGAACAGCAGGTTACCCAGCACATCCGCCCGCGTCAACACGCTGAGCGGCGGCATTCCAGGCCATATTATAAAATAAGGAATCATAAATACCAGACCATAGAAAAATACCTTCCTCGTGATAAACAGCGTGCGATACCGCTGATTGGCAGGAATCATCAACAGGGAGTAAAACGCCCAGCAGAGGCAAGCCATGAAAGCCAGCGTGTCACCAAGGGGCGACAGATGGAGCACGAAATGGCCATTGAGCACCACCACAATAACACCTAATGCCGCCATCAGCGTGCCCACTATCTGTATGCCATGCAGTCGTTGGGAGCGATAGAATATACCTATCAGCGCCATGGCGAATAGCGGACTCAGGCATACGATGAGCGACGTGTTTGTCGTCGTGGTATAAATCATCGAACTGTTCTCCGTCAGGAAATACAGCGAACCGCCTGTCAATCCCAGTGCCGCCATCAGCAATTCGTCCTTCCACGACGAAGCAAACAACCTGAACGATTTCCTTGGCAGGGAATAAGCCAGCAGCATCACGTAAGCGATGATGAATCGCAGCACAAAGATCTGTGCCGCCGTGAGTCCCGCCATCAATAATAGTTTAGTATAAACAAACGTGGTGCCCCATAAAGCCACCACCAGAAAAGCCGTTAAATGGTATATTATCCTGTTCATAGTCAGTTAAGTCGGTGCAAAGGTACGAATAAGTGAGAACAATACAAAACAAAAAAATCGATTTTTGTTTTTATTGCCGAGCGCAAGTACCTTCGACAAATGATTTTTTTCTATTTCGCTTGTTATTTCATTTTTTATTTGTATTTTTGCAGCGTGAATTAAAAGGATGAGCTATGACTGCATTACAATTAAATGCGGAGTTATTCCGTGAATTAAATGTCATTGTTACAGATGAGGGGATGATGGAGAAAGCTATCAAGGCTCTCCGTCGTATCACCACCTCGCATCGACGTGCCTCCAAGGCTAAGGCCACGAATGAAAAGACCGATTGGAACGACCTGCCTGAGCTCCCCAAGGAGTTTAAGCAGATAAGAGGCATGGGACACTTCACCCAAGAAGATATTGACAAAGATGACCGCCTAGCATACATCCTGAACAAATGATCAAAGTTTTTATCGACACCAACATACTCCTTGACTATTACCTGAATAGGGATGGAGCAGATGCTGCAGAACTTCTTTTCAGAAATGCTATGACAGGAAAGATCAACCTCTTTGCATCTACTCTGACGTTTGCCACATTTGCATATATAATCAAACGAGGTAATTCAATAGAAAGTGTTTATACATTGCTTGACGAGGTCGAAAAACGTATCTATGCACTTTCTATGGACAGGCATCAATTGCGGAATGCCATTGACCATCCATGCAAGGACTTTGAGGATATGTTGCAATATCAATGTGCCGTTGCTGGAGGTTGTGATGTCATCATCACAAACAACAAGAAAGATTTTGCAGAATACTGTCAACTGCCGTTGTATACAGCTGAAGAGTTTCTTGCAACTTTGAAGAAGTAATCTCATGCCATGAGAATAATATCCCACGACGTGGTATAAGATTTTCATGGCGTGAGAATAACTTTAATCATAAGACAAAAACATTATTCGAAGCGGAACAACTTTATTTCCTCTTACATCAGCCATCAATTATATCCACTGACGTTTTCAAAGCGCTCTCTGAATACAGATACAGATGATACAGTAATTTCTAAAGACTTTCTCGCGTACGTATATGCGCATATGTACGCAAAGTGTTTCTTGAAATCATCTGTACTATCTGTATCATCTGTATCTTTGTATTTTTGTCCTCGCATCTCCGTAAGCGTATCCGCTTTGACGCCTTGACTCGTATCCCAAAAGTCGGTACCTTTGCATATTCTTAATTTAAATAGACTATGCAATATGGAATTACAGACAGCCGATGCCCGTCAT
>Ga0256404_1012593_pt1 | contig 10969 bp, 10 predicted proteins | sample RumenRJG_01DNA_FD_185990 | JGI IMG/M metagenome (GOLD analysis project Ga0256404, IMG submission 185990) | Bovine rumen microbial communities from Lethbridge, Alberta, Canada - RJG_01 | ecosystem: Host-associated > Mammals > Digestive system > Stomach > Rumen | place: Canada: Alberta | collected...
AAGTCTGGTAACGATTCTTCCCTTTAAGAGGTGCTCCTCTACGATTTCGGGAATATCCTCTATCTTTACCATTGAATAGAAGCTGCCCTCGGGGTAAACTACCATAATCGGGCCGAGCGCGCAAAGACCGAAACAGCCGGTTGTGATAACGTTAACCTCTTTTTCGAGTCCGTTTGCCGCGATTTCTTCCTTTAATTTTTCAACAATTTTTAAGCTGTTTGAAGAGGTACATCCGGTACCGCCGCAAACAAGTACATTAGAACGATACATATAGCCCTCCTTATTCAGCGTAAGCTCCGATGGTGTACTTGGAAACTACGTTTTTGTTAACAAGATGGTCGTTAACAACCTCAACGGCCTTTTCGGGGGTCATCTTAACGTATGTAACCTTTTCCTGACCGGGAATTTCTACTTCTACAACGGGCTCGTACTGGCAAATGCCGATACAGCCTGTCTGTGTAACTACGATATCGTCCGAAAGACCGCGCTTTGCGATCTCCTCAACAAAAGCGTTGAGAACAGGTCTTGCGCCTGCCGCGATACCGCAGGTTGCCATACCAACGAGCACCTTTGCAGCGTTGGGGTTTTCTTTTCTTAAATTAACATTTGCTCTTGCCTTATCTCTGATAGCCTGCAGTTCAGCTAAAGATTTCATTTTAATTGGCACCTCCGTATATAATTTGAGTTTGTTCTTCTAAAAATGCGTGAATCCAATCCAAAACGTCGGGCGTGTCAAGACTAACTCCGTCGAGCACTTCCCTGAGCTCGCGCGTGTCGAGGGTAAAGGAGCCGTTGTCGGTGCTGTGAATAAAGACAAAGTCGATGTCCGGATTGCACCTGATTAAGATTTCAACGGTCGAGTTGATGTCCCCCAGCGGAGTCATATCAACGTGGCTTTTAACATATGACGCAGTGGTCACTGTGCCTTTGCCGGGCTCTGACTTAATCGAAAAGCTGCCGCCCGTCTGTTCGGCGGACATCTTGAACAGTGGAACTCCCAAGCCCACCTTGCGCGTTGTGCGCGTGGTAAAGAACGGGTCGATAACCTGCTGAACCTGCTCCTCGGTCATACCGCAACCGTTGTCCTCAATAGAGATTGTAAGTCTGTCGTTTTTGTCGCTCTCGTCAACGGTGATGGTGACGAGGCTTGCCTCTGCCCTGACGGAATTCTGGGCAACGTCCATTACGTTTAAGGATAACTCTCTCATTAGTCCTGATACTTCTTAAGTACGTCTTCAACGTCGTCAACGGTAAGTCTGCCGTAAACATCGTCGTTAACGGTGATTACCGGAGCGAGTCCGCACGCGCCGATACAACGGCACGCTGTGAGCGAGAACTTGCCGTCGGGTGTACATTCCTCCGCCTCAATACCGAGCTTTTCGGAAAGCTTGTTGAGGATATCGCCCGAGCCTTTTACGTAGCAGGCTGTACCGAGGCATACAGAGATATTGTACTTGCCCTTAGGAGAGAGCGCGAACTGTGAATAGAAGGTCGATACGCCGTACACTTCCTCAAGCGGCACGTTAAGACCTTCCGCGACCATTTTCTGAACCTCAATCGGCAGATAACCATAAATCTCCTGAGCCTCCTGCAAAACAGGCATTACAGCACCGGGATCGTCAATGTTCCTGGCAATGACTTCCTTTAGCTTTGCTTCCTGCTCAGGTGTTCCCGAAAACGGGATACTGCTGATTTTCTTTTGCATCGTTTTTCCTCCCTGAATAGAATAGTAATCGAATTGCTAACTGCAAAAATCGCAAAATTTGCAATCCTGTCGGGTGATTTTCATAAAAATATACACACTCACCCAACTATTGCTTTATATTATAACATAAAACTTTATGAAAGTCTATACGTTTTTTACAATGGAAACAATTTATTTCGACAAATTTTTGATAAATTTTTCCGAATGAGAATTAAATGAGGAATAACAGCACCGATAAACAGAAACAGCCACTTACACAAAATGTGCAAGTGGCTGAAAGGCACGGTTATTTGGCAGGCGTAGCTTTCTCCTGCATCTCTCGGGATTACTCCCTGTCATACCATCGGCGTGTGGTCGCTACGAAATTTACCACCTCAAATAACCTATTCTTATTGTAATACTATTATACACTATTTATTCATCATTGTCAATGTTCCTATAGACAGGAGAATTATTCCTTAATCGCTGAGCAAATCGTTTTTCGTTCTCTTTAATTACAGTAATAATCGAATTCTTATAGTTGGTGTTTTCTCCCTCAACAACAAGTTTTATCACAATATTGATATTATTGCCGTTATGATTAATCCGTTTAGAAACAAGAGCGGTGTTTTCGCGCGCATCCTTAAAAATATAATCAGGATTGAAAACAATCTCGGAAAAATACTTTTTATACTCGTTGTAGAAGTCAAATCCTCTACGTTCAATGATATGTTCAATTCTGTTATTTGTAATAATAACTTCGTCAGTTAAAATTGTTTTCTCCGTAACTTTTTGATATTTTTCAATATCTATTTTTCCGATAGTCAGCAACTTTTTCTCCGCCGTTTCTTTCCTATATGATTTTATTATACCACTTACACTATAATTTGCAACAGAATTTCAAGAGAGAATAAAGAGAGAAACTGCCTGCAACTAATTGCAGGCAGGTAGTTATCTTTCTCTTTATCTTTCTCTTTATCTTTCTCTTTATCTTTCTCTTTATCTTTCTCTTTATCTTTCTCTTTATCTTTCTCTTTATCTTTCTCTTTATCTTTCTCTTTATCTTCTTTTTTATCTTTATCTTCCCTGCTTTTGCATGCAACCGCAGGCTTAACCTTTCGGGCGGTTAAGCAGGTTTATTATGCACTCTGCCGAGAGCTCCTCGAGCTCCATTGAATTTTCCGCGTCGCGCATATTTTCAAGGTAATGCGCGTCGGAATTCGTCACGATGTTCAGTGTGTCGAGAATCGGATGAAGCTTCCGCAGTCCTTCGAGCTTTGTTTTGTCGGCAAGCTCCGCGGTTGTAAAGCCGCAGTACTCGTCAATCTCACCGAGCACGGAAAGGATTGACAGGCTGTCGCGGTCGATGTGCGCCGGGTAGCAGATTCCGCCGAAGTCCGCGACAATTTTGTGAGCGTTCATAATGCTGATTTCGCTCGCAGGGATAAGCAGGTGCTCAATCTCCCCCATCTCCTCGTCCTCGGAGTTCATTATGACCTGCCTGCCGTAGATTTCGGCGCGGTTTTTGACCTTAATTCTGTGGTTATCGACATATTCGCTCCAATCAAGGGCGCGGTCGAGCGTCGGGAACAGGCACACCGCGTGGATGTCCTCGCTGGTAGTCAGCTCCATTCCCGGAATTACGTAAACTCCGTTGCGCTTGCCTGCCTCAATCGTCGCCTCGCAGTTGAGCGAGGTGTTGTGGTCGGTCAGCGCGATAACGTCGAGCCCGAGCAGCTTTGCCATACCCGTGATGTTGTTCGGAGTCATATCCATATCTCCGCACGGCGACAGACAGGAGTGAAGGTGTAAATCGTAAAAATACTTCATATTAAATTAGCTTGCTCAGCTCAACTGCAAGGGTGTAGCTGTTTTTATCGGTCGAGAGGATTGTAACGTCGTGCATTTCAGCCTTAGCCTTTGCTTCGTCATCGAGCGCGGCGCTTTCGACAAGCACAATACAGCTTACGTCGGCAAGGGTGGCGACCGCGATGGAATTGATGTTGCCCATAACCGTCAGCCACGCGCTGTCGGCAGGTGCTCTGCCCATTACCCAACTGAGCAAATCTCCGATGTAGCAGTCATTAATCTCCCTGTCAAGCTCGCCCTCAACATGGACTTTCAAATTGCATTTTTCAATAAAATCTTTTACTGTCATAGTTACCTCGTGAACTCGAATTAATAATTACGATAATAAACGCAAGTTTATCTATTGCTCAAACCTATAGTAAAAGCAATTAAACTCTTAACTCTAAATAGTGTTTTTAAGCTGGTCGTAGACGTTCTGGATTTTTGCCTTTAGCTTATGTATGCAGTCGGTTTCCTTTGCCTTTCCGCGGACGATGTCCTCCGCCATCGCTCGGCAGGTAGGCGCTCCGCAAGAGCCGCAGTCGAGCCCGGGAAGTCCGCTGAGGATATCCTCCATCTCGGACATCATCTGCATAGCCTTTACTATATCCTCATCAAGCCTGAAAATATCCGCGTCAAATTCGAGCTCCTCTGTCCACTTCATATCGTCGATATTTCGGTTGTCGAGGTGGTTCATCGAGACGGGCAGGTACTTTCTGAGCGTTTGAATTCTGGCACGGGCGACGTAGGGATTTTCAACCGTCAGCACTCCGCCGACGCAGCCGCCCGAGCAGGCGTTCAGCTCGATAAACTCGACGTCGCGGATATGCTCGTCCTCGAGCTCCTCCAAAACTCTGATTACATTAACAATGCCGTCTGCTGCGAGGTACTTTTCGCCCAGCATAGCGGCGGCTTCTCCGCCCGAGGTAGCCCAGCCGATACCGATAATTCCCGACTGCGCGATAGGCTCAATCTCGGTGAGGTGATCCATAGCATGGGTGAGCTCGGGGTAAATCTTCGATATGGCAATCGCGCCGTCAACGTTTGAGCTTTCGGCGTAGTTAGGCGAGTGAGCCTCGGTTACCTTCGCAGGGCAGGGCGTGATGAAGAAAATGCCGATTTCCTCGGACTTTAGACCTGTTTTCTCGATAGCCTCTTTGCGCGCGATTTTCGCCGATACCTCCATCGGCGCGAGCAGGGGCATAACGTTGCCGCAAAGCTCGGGAAAACGGATTTTTATTAGCCTTACTACGGCAGGGCAAGCCGAGCTGATTATGGGCTTTTTCAGCTTATTTTCCTTAATCAGCTTACGTGTGGCTTCACTGACAAGCTCCGCTCCGCGCGACACCTCGAAAACATCGTCGAAGCCCAGCTTTTTAAGGCCTGTGAGCACGATGTCGATATTGTCGAGCCTGTTGAACTGTCCGAACAGCGCAGGCGCAGGGATTGCCACATTATATTTGAATTTTTTGATTTCGTCAAGGGTTGTGCTGTGAGCTTTTTTGGCGTGGTGAGGGCAAATCCTTATGCACTCGCCGCAGTCAATGCACCTCTCGGACAGGATTTTCGCCTTGCCGCCGTGCACCCTGATTGCCTCTGTCGGGCAGTGCTTCAGGCAGTTTGTACAGCCGCAGCAGAGGTCAGCCTCGAGCTCAACCGAGTGGAAATATTTACTCATAAATACACCTGTATGTATACTAATTAAACTATGGTTTGCGATAAACCCGCGGGCGGACACACGGGCGATTCCCCTATCAGGGGAAATGTCACGAAGTGACAAAAGGGTTGCCGTTGTGCTAAGAACGCCCCTACAGGCTAAACCTTTACGGTTAAATATACATTTGTGCCGACGCCGATTGTGGTTTCAATGCGCATATCGTCGGTATATTTTTTGATGTTGGGAAGTCCCATACCTGCGCCGAAGCCGAGTGAACGCACGTTGTCGGGCGCGGTTGAAAAGCCCTCCTGCATAGCCTTGTCAACGTCGGGGATTCCGGGGCCTTTGTCGGAAAGCAGAATTTCAATTCTGTCGGGATAGATATCGACGTCGCAAAAGCCGCCGTTAGCGTGGATTACCATATTGATTTCAGCCTCGTACATGGCGATTGCCACGCGCCTGATTGCGTCGGGATTGAAGCCGAGAGATTTGAGCCTCTTTTTTACAAAGCCGCTCGCCTCGCCTGCACGGGTAAAATCCTCAGCCGAAACGTCGTAATGAAGGTGTATAGCGTTGCTCATACCTTTGTTCCTCCCGAAAGACCGTTGGAATAAAGAAGTCCGCACGCAGTGAACATTCTGAAACGGGTTTTTATAAGGGTAATGCCCCTTGCCTCGGCAAGGTTAATGATGGAGTCGTCGGGCATTTTTCCGCGAACGAATACGATACACGCCATATCCATCATCTCGGCGGTACGAACAACCTGGGGATTTACAAGGCCTGTCAAAAGCACGGACTGATCCTTTACAAAAGCGAGCACGTCGCTCATCATATCGGAGCCGCAGGCGGTTTTAATCTCCTGATTAAGGTCGCCTTCGCAGATAATTTCGCCCTCTAAAATATCAATAATATCCTTTACAACCATAGTTTACACCCTTTCTTGAGGCGGCGGTAAAAAAACGCCTGCCCGTGGTTTTATAAAAGCATAATGCACAAAGCTATTATAACATAATCCAAACGGGATTATGTTATAATCAGCCATCGCCCTTGCCGCCTTTGCGGCAAATCGGGCGGGCAATATAAATTCAGTATAATAACCGAATTTATACGGTTATTATAACATATAAAAAATACAAACACAATACGAAAAATTAAGATAAATATTACTATTTGTGATTAAAACAGCAAAGTTGTCATAATTTGTCCGCAAGTTAGTATATGGTCAAAATTGGAAAGAAAATAATGTCGATTTTTTTAATTTCTTTATTGAAAAATAATAAATTAAATGTTAAAATCATATAGATGAATTATATAAAGAGGTGCTGTAATGCTTAGGGATTTATATCCTACCGACAATATTTGCGGTTATGACGTAAGACCGGGTTATTATGACCGCGAGGGCGCAATGCCGGTGCGCGGCGGAGTTAACTTTACTATCAGCTCGTTCTACGCGACATCGTGCACGCTGCTGCTGTTTCACCCCGGAGAAAACGAACCATACGCGAGAATTCCTTTTCCCGATTCGTACAGAGTCGGCAATACATACGCCATAATTGTCTTTGGACTTGAAGTTAATAAATTTGAGTACGCCTACTCCTTTGACGGTCCTCACGACCCCAAAAAGGGACTGATTTTTGACAAGAGCAGGATTATTCTTGACCCCTACGCAAAGGCTGTTACCGGTCAAAGCGAATGGGGCAAGCATCAGCAGGAGAAGGTCTACAAGGCGAGAGTTGTGTTCAACGACTGGGACTGGGGCAACTTCAAAACCCCGTCAATTCCCCTTGAGGAGCTTATTATCTACGAGCTGCACGTAAGGGGCTTTACCCGTCACGAATCCTCGGGAGTAGAGCACCCGGGCACATTCGCGGCTATCCGCGAGAAAATCCCCTACCTTAAGGAGCTCGGAATTAACGCCGTTGAGCTTATGCCGATTTTTGAGTTTGACGAGTGCGGAGCCGACCGCCACTATGAGGGCGAACAGCTATACGATTACTGGGGCTACAACACGGTTTGCTTTTTCGCGCCGAACACCAGCTACGAAGCCGACCACGAGCATCACCGCGAGGGTACGGAGCTTAAGGAGCTTATCCGCGACCTAAAGACAAACGGCATTGAGGTTATTCTTGACGTTGTGTTCAACCACACCGCCGAGGGCAACGAGATGGGACCGTTCTTCAGCTTTAAGGGAATTGACAACAATATCTACTATATGCTGACTCCCGACGGAAAATACTACAATTTCAGCGGCTGCGGCAACGTGCTAAACTGCAATCACCCGATTGTGCGCGACTTTATCAAGAGCTGTCTGCGCTACTGGGTAACCGAGTACAAGGTTGACGGCTTCCGCTTTGACCTCGCGTCGATTTTGGGACGTAACGAGGACGGCACTCCGATGGATCAGCCGCCGCTGTTAAAGAGCCTTGCATTCGATCCGATTTTGAGAAGCACAAAGCTGATTGCCGAGGCTTGGGACGCAGGCGGACTTTATCAGGTAGGAAGCTTCCCCAACTGGAACCGCTGGGCTGAGTGGAACGGCAAGTACCGCGACGATTTGAGAAAATTCCTAAAGGGCGACGGCGGCTTGGCATGGGCTGCAGCTCACAGGCTTACAGGCTCTAAGGATCTGTACGACCCGTCGTACAGAGGAGCTTGCGCTTCGGTTAACTTCCTCACCTGCCACGACGGCTTTACGCTTTATGATTTGTACTCCTACAACCAAAAGCACAACCTGAGAAACGGCTGGAACAACACCGACGGCGCTGATGACAACAATAGCTGGAACTGCGGCTTTGAGGGTGAAACCAACGATCCGAACATAAACGCGCTGAGAGTTAAACTGATTAAAAACGCCTTTGCAACCCTTATGTGCAGCCGCGGCGCGGCGCTGTTCCTGTCGGGAGATGAGTTCTGCAACACGCAGTTCGGCAACAACAACCCCTACTGTCAGGACAATATTATCTCGTGGCTTGACTGGAGCAGAAAAGAAAAGTACAGCGACGTTTTTGAGTTCTTTAAGTATATGATAGCGTTCAGAAAGCGCTTTCACGTTATCACAAAGAACAGGCGTGAGTGCACCTGCACCCTGCCGCCCGAGAGTATTCATTCTGCCCAGCCGTGGAAAACCGACTTTAACGGCGAATCAAGGATGGTAGCGGTTATGTACGCAGGCGCTGCCGACGACGACCCGGCAAGGGACGAGATTGTGTACTTCGGCATTAACGCGCACTGGGAAAGCTGCGACGTTGAGCTGCCCGGACTGCCGACAGGCTATGTTTGGAAGCTGTACGTTGACACCGGCAAAAATGCCGACAAGGTAATTTGCGAGCACAGCAATATTTTGCTCCACGACAGAAGAATTAAAATGCAGGGCAGGAGCGTTATCGCGCTTGTTGCGGAAAAATTATGGTAAAAGTAAAATCCACCGGGAATTTCCGGTGGATTTTTTGATTGGAATTAATTTACTACATTCACTTCAATCGAGCTCGACTGACCGTTGTAGGTGGTCACGCTCACCCTTGAAGTTCCGGGCGACTTGGCTGTTATTACGCCGGTCGCCTTGTCTATTTTGCAGACCGAGGTATCGCTTGACTTGAACACAAGCTCGTTTGAAGCCGTGCCCTCGGTAAGCTTTGCAACCAGTTTAATCGTCTGACCGGTTTTTATCTTGATATTTGTCGAGTTCAGCTCGATGTTATCAGGGGCTTCCTTAACCGCAACCGTACACTTGGCGGTCAGTCCGTTGAAGGTCTGCGCCGTGATTACCGCCGTGCCGATTCCCTTCGCCTTAAGTCTGCCGTTTTCGTCGACGTCGACTACACGCGGATTGTCGGAGTACATTAAAATACTTGAAGCGGAGTTGCCGGGGATAATCGCCTCGAGCACAAACTCCTCGCCCAGTCCCATATTCAGCTTACTGCGGTTGAGCTTTAGGCTTGCAGGAGCTTCCTTGACGATGATATTGCAGTTGTCGTGCAGTCCGTTAAAGAGGCTTGCGACAACGGTAGCCGTACCGATGTGCTTAGCCTGAATTACGCCGTTGTCCGAGACAAAGCCCACGGCGTTTGGATTGCTGGTGGTGTAGTTGACCTTATGCACGGACGAATTCTCGCTTAGTACCGTGCCGAGGTTAAACTTCTCGCCCTTGCCGAGAATGAGCATTTTCTCCCCTACCGCGATATTTTTCGGCGCGGGATAAACCGTCACGGTACAGCTTGCCTTAAGTCCGTTTAGTGCTGTCGCGGTAATTGTGGTTTTGCCGGGTGAAAGTCCGAAAACATTTCCGAGCCTGTCAACCCTCGCGACGTTGCTGTTTGACGAAACCCAGTTGAACTTAGCCTTTGCTTTCGACGGCGTGAGCGTTGTATTCAGTCCGAACGCCTCGCCCACAGCCAAATCGGTGTAGCCGTAGCTTAGTGAAAACTCAGTCAAATCGAGGTTTTCGACGGTGTTGCTTCCGAGCTTCGCCTTTGAATTTTTCCACACGTCAATGCGGTTGATTTTGTTATCATAAAAGTAGTTGTTGCCGATGTAATCCGCCTGGGATGTGCTTTGAATTGACATAGCGTTTTTGCCGGACGACTTGATGTAGTTGTCGGAAATTTCAGCGCTGTAGCTGTTGTCCCACAGGCAAATTCCGCAGTCGCCCGACTGGTCGATGGAATTGTTGCGGATAACGGTAACCTTTGCGTCCTCGACGTCAATTCCGAAGTTATCGCTTCCGTATATGCTGTTGCCGTCGATAAAGTTTATTTTGCTGTTGTCGTAGACCTTAATGCCTTGGTAAATCGACTTGTTAAAGTCGTTTTCGCCGCAGTTGATTACGTTGTCGGTGAACGAAGCGTTGCGGACGTTTTTCGCGCGAATTCCGTGACCTTTAACGCTGATGAAGTTGTTGCGGACGGTCACGCCCTCGAGGAAATATTCGCCCTTTGGCAGACCGCCGCTGCCGTCGGAATTTTCATCGTAAACCTTATCGAGCCTTGCGCCGACAAGCGAGATACCCTCACATTCGTAGTTTGCGTAAACGTCCTCGACCGCGCCGCAGTGGTTAATGGAATTTTCGGCAATCAGGATGTTGCCGTTGCAGGACTCCTGATAGCTCTCGGAAATATTTGTTTCGGTCTTGCCCTCGTCCGCGAGAACTCCTGCCAAAAACGTACCGTCGCCGCCGCCCATCATTGAGTAGAGCGTAATGCCCCTCGGCGTATTCTCAATTGAGTTGCCGACAATCTTGACGTTCTTCCAGTTCATTCCCTGAATCGCCGCGCTGCCGAGGTTTGTGAAGCGGTTGCTCTTAATCAAAATTCCGTTGAACGGTGCGTTATAAATCGCGGTGTGCGTACCGATAGCCCTTGGGCAGTCGTCGAACAGGCAGTTTTCAATCCTGACGTTGTTCATCGGCAGAGCCTCGGAACGGCAGTCGTAGATATGGCCTTTTTTTAGGATGTCGAGCTGAATCGCCTCGTAGCCGATTTTTTCGCTGTCCATATGCTGGTTTTTGAACGAGCAGTTCTTGACCGCGAAGCCGTCAATACCCGCGATTTCCATAATATGGCTGTTGTTAACGTTTCTGAAATTCGTGCTTTGAATTGTGAAATTAGTGGCGTGAGCCGCCTTCAAAATAGTATTTTGAGTTCCGCCGCCGTCGAATGTGCCGCCCTGAATTATGATGTTTTTGTATGCGTCGTAGCCCGAAGCGCCTGATTTTTCGGTGTCGAAATTGCCGATTCGAAGCATATTCGAGGTGCTAGCCTGACTGCGGTTAAGTGTTACGTCCG
>Ga0256404_1012596_pt1 | contig 10967 bp, 8 predicted proteins | sample RumenRJG_01DNA_FD_185990 | JGI IMG/M metagenome (GOLD analysis project Ga0256404, IMG submission 185990) | Bovine rumen microbial communities from Lethbridge, Alberta, Canada - RJG_01 | ecosystem: Host-associated > Mammals > Digestive system > Stomach > Rumen | place: Canada: Alberta | collected...
GTCACAGAGGACATGCCGTTCTTCTTCATGCTGCTGACACGCTGCGCTCTGACCGTCTGCCTGATGTGTCCGGCGATGAGTCTCATCGCGACTTTCCTGTTCAAGGAATACCGCGAAGCGGGCCTTGTCAGTGTCTTTCTGCAGACGGCAGCGTTCAACTTTCCCATGGCGCTTTGCTGGCAGATCTTTTTTGCCGGTCCTGCCGGTAGATGGATTTTCAGAACATTGTTCAGAAGAAAACGCACTGTGTATTCAGAAGAAAACGCGCAGTGAAATAAAGGAGGCTGCACCATTATGGCAGAAGATGTTTATAAACCGCGTGTGCCGGATTTAATGGAAGCTGTATTTGACATTGGCTATCTGACGTTTGATCTGATTGCGGGGATTCTGTTCTTTGCTTTTTCTCGGGGCAGGATTCTGTTTATTCTTTACGGCCTTCTGACGCTGACGCTCTGCGGTGGAGATGCGTTTCACCTGCTACCGAGAGTGAAAAGAGCGCTTAAAGGGAGCAATGACAGGATCAGGAAGCAGCTTGGCATCGGACTGCAGGTTTCTTCCATTACAATGACGGTCTTTTACATCCTTCTGCTTTATATCTGGAAGTACACCTTCTGCGAGCTGAAAGCGCCGGCAGCGCTGGAAATCATTATCTGGGTTTCCGCGCTTGTCCGGATTATCATCTGCCTGCTTCCGCAGAATAACTGGTGCGGGGAACAGGGGAATCCGAAGCTGTCCCTGCTTAGAAATTCGGTCTTTGCCGTTACAGGAATCGGCGTCATCATCCTTTATGCGATTTCCGGCAATACTTACGGATATCATATGAACAGGATGATTGCAGCGATCATCATCTCGTTCGGCTGTTATCTGCCGGTGACGCTTCTTAGCAGGAAAATGCCGAAAATCGGCATGTTGATGATTCCAAAGACATGCGCGTATATCTGGATGATTGTTATGGGGCTTCAGCTGTTGACTACATTGTAATCTTCAATTGCCTTATTGATCTTATCGGCAATTCCTTTAACTGCTTCGGCAGGATCCTGATTATTGTTCAGCATATCTTCAATTCCGGCTTCGACATCCTGTCTTGCTTCCGGGAAGACGCTCATCAGGAAGATATGCATCGGCATCTCTTACAATGGCGCTGCCGATCGCAACGCGCTGCTTTTGCCCGCCGGAAAGTTCCGATGGCCTGTGATCCAGAAGATGATCAATCTGCAGCATTTTCGCGGCGCTGCGCACCCGTCTGTTGATTTCTTTCCTCTCTGCTTTATTTCTCCAGCTTACTAAACCATGACTCAATCAGATACAGCGGAATATTGATCAGCCTGCGCCATTGCTCCTAAAAGCCCGAGGTCCAAAGTATACAACTTGAAAGCGTCAGGATCTTCATGAAAGTTCAACGGCTTTGAAAACTGATTCACTTTGGTTACAGGATAAACCAGACCGGCATCCTTCAGCCAGGTGATCGCCATATCATAATCCCTTGCTCTTGCCCCTTTTTTCATCACGCTGTAGGTGAACTTCTTATTTTCTCTGGCATTCTCGCAGAAATGTTTCAGCGATGTCAGACCAAGTGGCTCTTCCTGAATCTCATCCAGAAAGATAAAGGTTTTTCCGGGGACGATTGTCTGTCCGGATATTGCGGAGAGATAGCGTAGAATCCGCTGCGGATCGTCTTTACATTTTTTACAGGGACTTTTCAGGGGGAAATCACACTTTTTTACACGAGTTTTTCTATCATGGATACACTTTTTTACACGACTTTCCCTTATGGCAGCCCATCAGGCCAAGCCGGCTTGCTTTGCCGGATGTTCGGGTCTTTGTGAATATGGGTGATTTATGGATGGAATTCTCGCAGACCGGACGTAGAGAGGATTCAGAATTTGTATTCCATAGATCATGATAAAAAGAGCAGCAGATAGGATAATCGGCAGCCACTGTGCACGTTGTTTTTTCAATGAACACCTCCATATGAATAGCGTATTTATCGTATCACATGGAACAGATGCTGAATGCTCTCAATTAATCCAATGTCCTGATAAAGTTTTCAGCTTCTGTATGGAACAATTCCCCCGATCTCTGCTAAACTATTTATAGAATTCTTTTCAGCGGGGGGCTGCTCAATGAAGCAATTATGGAAAAAAGTGCAATATCTGCGAAACCGCATCCGGCTCGACAGGAAAACATTCATTTTATACTCTGTTTTGCGGATTCTGGTTATCCTTACCGCGGTCCGCTGTTTTTTCACGCATAATTATGAAGGCTTTGCGCTTTGTCTGCTGTCGCTTCTGCTGTTTTTACTGCCCGCACTCTTTGAAGAGCGTCTGAAACTGGATATCCCGCCGCTGTTTGAAGGCATCATCTACCTGTTTATCTATGCGGCGGAAATTCTGGGCGAAGTCAACCATTATTACACGGCAATCCCCGGGTGGGACACCATGCTGCACACGATCAACGGCTTCTTGTGCGCGGCCATCGGCTTTTCCCTCGTGGATATCCTGAACCGGAGAAGCCACTCGCTGAATCTGACGCCGCTGTATCTGGCGGTCGTAGCCTTCTGTTTCTCGATGACAATCGGCGTGATCTGGGAATTCGTGGAATTTACGTTTGATCAGTTTTTCTATCTGGACATGCAGAAAGACTTTATCGTTAAGAATATCGCTTCCGTCACGCTCGATCCGACTCATTCGCAGATTCCGGTGAAAGTTTCCGATATCACAAGGACAATCATCGAGACGAAGAGCGGCAAAGAGTACATCATTGACGGCGGATATCTGGATATCGGCATCATCGACACCATGAAAGACCTGATGGTCAATTTCGTCGGGGCGATTGTGTTCAGCGTCATCGGATATTTCGGCGTCAAATACAGGGACCGCAGGAGCAGAGTGAACAAAATCGCGGACGATCTTATCGTCCGGACGCTTTCCGACGACGAAATGCTCGAACAGCAGCAGATCATCGAGGCAAAACAAGCCGAACGGAAAAAGGACCGCAAATAAATTTTCGGGCAGACCGGATGCAGAAACAAGTGAGAGAAAATGGGAAAACTATTTGATAATCTGCCGCGGCGCTTTTTCAACCCGCTGGCGGCAATGTCAGGAGGAGAGAGTCTGCAGCAGTTTTATGCGGAGTGTCTTCTTCTGATCAACAGTCTGTTTGCGGACCGGACACAGGTCAGCAGAGACGACTTGAAGGACGAAATTATAAACCTTCTTCTTGCGGATCATATTCAGTCTATAGATACGGCCGAAAACGAAGACCAGGCAGGCAAAACAATGTTTTCTCCGGGAAGCAGGCTTTCTGACAATGAACCGGGACAATCCCGGGAAGAGCGCATGGCGAATCATGTCATCAGCTATCTTGCGGATGAAACAGTCGGCTGGCTGGAAGAGGGGATCGATTCCAGGACCTACAGCAGGACTTATATGTTCACGGAGCAGGGGATGATGCTGGCGGATTATATCCAGCGGGCATCCGCCCAGAAGCTCGATGAGATGTCCAACTATCTGTATAACACTTATCTGGCGCTGGATGATTTTACCAGACACAGGCGTGAACGGGAAAACAATAATCCCTATACGCTTGTTATCGTCAATGCTTATACCAATATCAAATCTCTCGCTGCGTCATTAAAGATCCTTCGCCGTTCCATTAAAAGAATCGTACAGAAGGTGACCGGAAGGCTCACATTTCAGGAACTGATGGATAACCTTGGAGATTATATTGACGGCGATTTCATCGGAGAATTCACAAGACTGGTGGACAGCGAAAACGCCGCCCTGTTCCGCACGCCGATTTCCTCCATGCTCAAAAGGCTGATGGATTCGAAGCAAACGGAAGAAATCTTTATCCGGGACTGCATGAAAGCCGGAAAAGAAGAGCAGCTGACATGGGAACAGGCCAGAGTCAGAATCTATGAGCAGACAGCGTTTATCGAGGATTTCCTGACAGAGGGATATCCGGATATGGTCAGAGATATCCGCAATCAGATGGTAGAATATATCATGACCGTTCGTCTGAAACTGAAAATGACCATGAACATCGCGGATAACGCGCAGGAAGTGCTCGGACAGTTCATACGCAGGCTTTCAGAGTTCGCGGCAGGAGACGATACGCCGGAATCGGCGCTTTCCGCTTTTTTGATTCTTGAAAATTACTACGTATCAACTGGCTCGGTGAAGAACGGCACAAGGAGACGGCAGAAGATAAATAATGAAGCCGCCGAGCAGACGATCCTTTCCCCGGAGGACATTCTGGAGGAGCAGGAGAAAATGCGCAGAATGCAGGATGTGCCTTATACAAAAGACAAGATGCGTCATTATGCGGAGAAATATTTGCGTGGCGGCCTCGTACGTGCCGCGGATCTTCCGCTGGACACAAAAGAAGACGCGCTTGCGGATCTGGCGGCAGCCGCGTTTGCACCCGCAAATCAGATGGATGTATTTGTAGATGATGACTATATCCGTAACAATCAGGTACAGCTGCGCGATTTTACTCTGAAAGAGAGCAACACCGCAGCGGAGGCAGAGAATGAATGACAATCTGACATTTGAACAGTGGTACGCCGATTTGTCCGCGAAAGAGCAGGGACTGATGCGGCGAGGAATCCGGCTTCTTCTGTCCCGGACATTTCTGATAAAATCAAGAGAACGGGAACTGTTTGGCTTTTTCGCAAGAAACGTGCCGCAGATGGAGACGTATTTTGCGCCTATGGGATACACAATGTTCCTTGAGCGGGATTACGGGATTATTATGCTGCGGGACCGGCAGGAAGAAAAAGTGGATGCGCAGGAGAACGCGGCGATCAATAAAAAGATTTTCACGATTCGAGAGAGTGTGATTTACAGCGCGCTCGCCTGGATCTTTATGGAACGGATGAGCGGCAGTCTGGACCGTTCCATCCTGATCCGTCCGGAGGAGCTGACAAGAACACTGGAACAGTTCGGCATCGGCGCAGGATTCAGAACGGAGTTTAACAAGACGCAGATCGAGGAAGCTCTGAAAACGCTGCAGCGGTTTTCACTGGTGGAAATGAAAGGCGTGCTCGGAGATGAGGACTGTGTACTTGTTTTGTATCCGACACTTCTTTTCGGGATGGACCTGAAGGCGATGGAGGAGTACCTGCAGCGGAAAAAGGAAAGTTACACAAATTATTATGCTAAAGCCCCGGCAGGGGCTGCTCTGGAAGATGCACGGGAAACCGAGGCGGAGCAGGAAGCGGAAGCGCTGGATGATACGGAGGATGATGAATGAGCCGCCAGAACGCGATGAAGCGTACAAGGACGCTGGAGGATGTGCTGATCACAAACTGGGCGGTTTATACCTGTACGCATTTTAAAGTCAGAAATTCCGCCCTGATCACAGGCGCGAACGAGTCCGGGAAATCCACGATTATCGATGCGCTGACATACGCGATGTTCGGAATTACGGATTTCAATATTCAGGCAGGCGCCGGAGAAGATGAGCGCTCCGTCATCGCTTACGTCAAAGGTGACACAAAAGACAATGAAGACCGGTTTCTGCGCGGAGACCGGGATGTGACAAGTTATATCGCTGTCGATATTTATAATCCCGTTGACGGGACATATCTTACGGAAGGTGTCTGCATCGAGCTGTATAAAGGGGATACCCAGAGCAGATCCAAATGGTTTGTAGTGCCGGGCGCGAAAATCAGTGATATCAATTTTTATAAAAAGGACGGGAATACCGTTTCTTTCGCGGCAAGACAGGATCTTCGATTTCACGGAAAGCCGCTGAATTTTTATAAACGGGAAGAAGGTATCGCAACGTTTCTGCGGCTCTGCGGCTTAAGACTCGGACAGGGAGGCGTAAAGGAACTGCGCGGTAAAATCAAACGGCTTCTCGCCTGCGGAAAGAAAAAGATGGATATTGACCGGTTTGTGCGGGAGTCCATTTTCGAGGAGGATACGACAGCGCAGAACTCTCTGGACAACATCCTCCAGCATAAGGCGGAGTACGAAAAGCTGGCGGATGACCTGAAAAAGCTCAATGAAGAAAAAGAGCTTCTGCAGAAAATCGAGCAGCAGTACCAGCGGGTGCTCCGTTTTGACGCGGAAGCCGTGCGGCGTCAGATTGCGCAGAAAAAGTACCAGTTCATGAAAAAGAAAACAGAAGATGATGAACTGGAACGGAATATCAGCGATCTTTCAGGGCGGCTCCGTGTTCTGGATCAGCAGGAGAAGAAAGCGCGGAAAGCTTTTGACGCGGCGGATCAGGAGTTTATCAAGGCTTCGACAGCCGTGCATGAAGGTCAGAGGCCGATCGAAGAGCTCAAGGAAAAGCTTCGAAGAGACGAAGAGAGCCGGGATGCCATGGAAGAAAGCGTGCAGGCTCTGCAGGGACTAAGAAGAAAGGTACAGAACCTTTTTGGAAGTCAGGATGATATTTCGATCCCGGACGATCTTCTGGAGACGGTCGGACACGCGGGAGACGCTGCTGCCGATGAGAAGGAAATTATAAGCGCGCTGCAGGAACTGGAACACAAACGGATCGCGCTGCAGCGGGACTTCGCACAGCGGAAAGAAGAGACCGGATATACGCTGCGTGATCTTTTAAAGGAAATCGACAAGTTAAACGCGCAGATAAAGACTCTTCAGCAGAATAAAAAGGTGCTGCCGGATGGAATGGAGGAAGAGCTTGCCGTACTGCAAAGCGAGGCAGAACGGGCAGGCATTCATACAGAGCTGCGCCTTGTCTGTGACCTTGTCAATGAGGTGGATCCCAAATGGCAGCTGGCGGCTGAAACTTTTCTCGGCGGGCGCCGCTTCAACGTGATTGCGGATCCGCAGGCGGTTCCGGGGCTTCTTCGGATTGTGGACGAGAAGAATCTGCATAAGATCTTTCTTGTTTTGACGAATAAGATGGAAGATATTCCGGCCAAAGCTCCGGAAGGGTCTCTTGCGGCGCGCCTTCGGATTGCAAATACATACGCGCGTAAGTACATCAATTATACCTGCGGGAATTTAAAGTGTGTTGAGACACGGCAGGAATTGAACGACAATCCAAAGGGCGCGATTATGCCGGGAGGCATGCTGGCAAGAGGCATCGTTGCCAGCAAAATGAAACCGGTGCGGGATCTTGTATTTGGAAAGGACGCCGTTCTGCGGCAGCTTGAAAGGAAGCAGAAAGAACGGGATGAGAAGAACCGGAGAGCCGCCGCTCTTTCCGGAGAAGCGCAGAAGTTCGCGATGCTCTCCGAACAGGCTTACAAAGAAAGCTTTGCACCGGAGAATTATGACACGACGGCGCCTTCCATGCTGGTGCGGCTGCGGGAAGAAATAGAGGAAACAAAGCGGAATATCAAAGCGCTGCAAAACAATCCGTCCGCCAAACGTCTGATGGACATGTATATGACCGCGGCAGACAGGAGAGAGCAGGCACAACGAAAACTCACGGATGTGCAGAGCGAGCAGAAAGCCGGTACGCGTACGCTTCAGGGAGCGGAGGAAAATCTGCGGCAGGGACGGATCAGCGAGAAAGCGCTCCGGGACGCCTACGAAACGGAAGCCGCTCTGCATCCGGAGGAGAAGAAGGCTGCGGACGAGCTTTATGAAAAACAGAAAAACAATGCGGAAGTAAGTCTCCAGAGAGCAATTCAGGAAGTGAACAAGCAGCTTTCCGAGGCTGTAAACAGCATGCTGGAAGCGATGTTCCGTTATAACGCGGGGCACACCGGATATACGGCGGACAAAAGCGGAGCGCCCCAATATATCGCCCGGCTCGATGAGCTCCGTACAAAAGATATCGAAGAAACCAGAAACCGGATCGAGGCGAAGGCGCAGACGATTTCGGATACTTTCATGCGCGACTTCGTGGAAGTTATCTATGCGAGAATCCGCACAATGCGCGATCAGAAGGATGCCATCAACGCCATGCTGAAAACGCATCAGTTCGGGGACAAGAATTACTCTCTGATCATGCGCGCAAGGAACAGCTCGGACATGAAGGCATTCTTTACGATCGCGCAGAAAATCGATCAGCTCGGCTCTGCCGACAATCTTGAGATTTACCTGAACATGAACAGCGGATTCCTGCAGGATCAGGGGATTGCGGAAGCATTTGACAGTTTCAAGGATACGGTGCTGAACGCGGACGATGTGACGGAATATACGGATTACCGCAATTATTATAACTATGACTTTTTCATCAGCGACGGCAGGCATACCGCGAATCTTTCCAAATCGCAGGGAATTTATTCGGGCGGAGGCAAACAGACGCCGTATTTCATTCTGCTGACGGCCGCGCTTATGACGAGTTACCGCAGTGACGCCTGCTGTCTGCGGATCGCGTTTATTGATGAAGCTTTCGCAGCTATGGATGAAGACAGAATCCGGAGTATGATCGACTATTTCGCGGACAACGGCCTGCAGGTGATTTACGCGGCACCGGACAAAACAATGCACAATATCGCACCGTATGTGGACACCACAGTAACGGTTGTCAAGAAAAACCGCAAGGCGGATGTCATTGACATGCAGTCGGGGCTGAATGAATGAAAACAGACCGGAAACTGAATTCGTGGCAGAAAAAACTGCTGGACATCATACTGGATGCCTATGAGCGGACGGGGACCTATCGGGGCGAAGCGAAAAAGCACCAGAAGCTCCGCGTTCCGGCAGTGGAAATTTATCCGGCTTATGAACGGGATGACGCGGATCTCACAGAACTTTCTCAGTTCGAGGCGTCCATGCGCGCTTTGGAATTGTTTTCTCCCGTCAGAATTGTGTACAAGGACAGGAAACTGAAAAACGAGTTCGAAGGCTTTCTGGTGTCTGCCGGTGATGTGGAGCCCTCACTGTATGAACTTGCCGGCAGAAAGCCGGGAAGAGAGGTCCATGCCGGTCAGATCGGTGTTTATGAGAGGTATCTTGGCAGAAGCCGTCTTCTGGATGATTTTATTAAAGAGCAGGAAGCATTCCTGAACGCGGACAGGAACGCATGGTTCGCTCCGGATACAGCGGAAGACGTTATGAAGACAGTGGATTTTATCGTTCATAATACGGATAATATTCTCTACCGGGAAATGTCCATCGCACTGTTCGGGGATACGAAATATATTGAAAATCATCATATACTGACCAAAGCACTCCGCATCTTGAAAAAATTCGGAACTTATGACTTCGCGGAGGCAGATTTTGACTCGAAAAAGGAATACGAATCTGCGGTACTTGCGGAATACGCTGTATATGAAAATCCGTCTTACGTGAACTTTAACGGAAACGGAAGGCTGGTTTTCGGGAACGGGACCAGAATCGAGCTCAAAGCGGGCACGCCGATCGCGGTACGTTCGGACCGGCTTTCCGACATCACCGTGATCGGGGTGGATTCGGATACTGTTTTGACGATTGAGAATCTGACTTCCTACAACAGAACACAGACGGATGCGTTTCAGCTGTATCTTGCAGGGTATCACAACCATGCGCGGCAGGAATTTCTTGTCCGGATGCGGGAACAGAATCCCGGTATCCGGAGCTGGCTGCATTTCGGCGACCTCGATCCCGACGGGTTCTGTATTCTGGAGAACCTGAGGAGAAAGACAGGCATTGATTTCAGAGGCTGGCAGATGGATCTGTCCTTTCTCATTAAGTACCGTGCGTACGCAAAAAGGCTGAATCAGAATGACAGGACGAAGGCGGAAAATCTGGTCAGTCAAGGAATGCATGCAGAGATTCTTTCCTACATGCTGCAGCAGGATGTGAAACTGGAACAGGAGATAATCAGCTGGAAGGAAGAAGCTGACAAAATATAAACATAGAAAGGCAGTTGGCTATGGGGTTTGCAAAAGATTTTGTCTGGGGAGCAGCTACAGCATCTTACCAGATCGAGGGCGGCGCACAGGAAGGCGGAAAGGGAAAGAGCATCTGGGATGTTTTCTCGCATGAACCGGGAAGAATCTATGAAGGCCATACCGGAGACGTTGCCTGCGATTCCTATCACCGTTACAAAGAAGACATTGCCATTATGAAGGAACTCGGCATCAAAGCCTATCGTCTTTCCTTCAGCTGGCCGAGAATCCTGCCCGAAGGGACAGGAAAGGTGAATCAGGAAGGCCTTGCCTATTACGACCACGTCATTGACGCTCTTCTGGAGGCGGGCATCGAGCCTTATGTGACGCTGTTTCACTGGGATCTTCCCTATGAACTGGAAAAGCGGGGCGCATGGAAGAATCCTTCGATTGTCAGTGCTTTTGCAGACTATGCCGCGCTTGTGTCGGAACATTTCTCCGACAGGGTCCGGAACTTCTTTACGATTAATGAGCCGCAGTGCGCGGCAGGACTCGGTTATGTGACCGGTGAATTCGCGCCGGGGATCAAGGAGGGAACAGCTTCCTTCTTCATCTCCTGGACGAATATGCTGAAAGCGCACGGATATGCGGTGCGCGCGATCCGCGAGCATGCCGTGCAGCCGGTTCAGATCGGGATGGCACCCTGCGGCGGCGTATACTATCCTGTAACGGACAAAGAGGAAGACGTCGAAGCGGCAAGAAAGGCAATGTTTACTCCCTCCGGCAGGGATCTTCGGGAAGATCTCTGGAATGTGGCCGTCTGGAACGATCCGGTCTATCTGGGGCGCTTCCCTGAAGAAATCGAGAAGTCTTACGGACAGTATCTGCCGCTCCTTTCCTCAAAGGACTGGGAGGTCATTACCTCGAAGCTCGATTATATCGGTTACAATATTTACAACGGTGTGCCGGTGCGTGCCGGAGAAGATCAGAGTGCCGTCCGCGTAAAACGCCCTGAAGGACACCCGAGGACTGCCAATAACTGGCCGGTGACACCGGAGGCGCTTTACTGGGGACCGAAGTTTTTGTGTGAACGCTATGGCCTGCCGCTCTACATTACCGAGAACGGTATGTCCTGCACGGACTGGATCAGTCTGGACGGCAGGGTGCATGATCCGCAGCGTATTGATTTCCTGCAACGCTATCTGCTGGAACTGCGGCG
>Ga0256404_1012598_pt1 | contig 10964 bp, 9 predicted proteins | sample RumenRJG_01DNA_FD_185990 | JGI IMG/M metagenome (GOLD analysis project Ga0256404, IMG submission 185990) | Bovine rumen microbial communities from Lethbridge, Alberta, Canada - RJG_01 | ecosystem: Host-associated > Mammals > Digestive system > Stomach > Rumen | place: Canada: Alberta | collected...
TTATATACTTACTAGTTAAAATTAGAAATTTTATCAAGTTTATTTCCGTTTAACATTATAAAAACGTCAATAAATCTGAAAAAGAAAAAAACCGTCAAAAAAACGGAAATTAGTCTAAAAATTTACGCCAAAATGGTCCGAAATAGTACTCTTATTTATTTTCAATCTTACATTTATCAAATAAAAAAACAATTTCTTTTTCTTTCATCATGGTTGCTAGTTCTTTATAATAACTCAATGCTGTGTTAATATCATTAAATTCTTTCAATAATAACGACGAGGCTACTATTGAATTATCATTACTTATAACATAGCAATATACTTCGTAATTATTATCAACAGAATTAATAATAGTCCCATAATTATACAATCCTTTTGTCAATTCATAACTTTTTAATAGTTTTCTATTTCGTGAATCTTCCGGATGTGAAAAATTTTGCAGTAGTTTTAAATACTCTATAGCATTATTCATAATGACACCCCAAATCGTAAATTCTATTATAAATAAAAGTAATTTCTCTCTTTAATTCAATTATAATACTATTAATTATTATTAAAGTAAATACAATTTATTATTCACAAATTCTCGCTAATTATGATTTTAATTGATAAAAAAAGAAAAATAATTAATCTTTCTTTCAGCATTATACACTATTTTACAGATTAATATTTTTCTTTACTTGATAAATATAAGATTATAACAAGTTGTCGGTCTTCTGTATTTTTTTTGCAAGTAATTAATGTTAATGTGCTCTTATTTAAATCTCTGCTCACTTCAACAGAGCCATCTTTTTCAACATCATATATATTTTCAATTATATAAGTATATTTTGTCCCTTCATAATATATACTTGCTTTATCACCAATTTCAAGTAGGTGTAATTGATTAAAATAAGATATATCTGCTGTTCCATTATGTGCCTCCAATACGACATTTCCCTTTTCTTTATTAGGAAGTGAGCTTTCTTTCATTATAGCAACATTTTTTTCTATAGTATTTTGTTTTGATTCTAATGAATAAACACCTTTTCTTAATCCTATTTTTTTAACTTCTAAAACTAGTAAATACGACTCTTCCTTATCATCAATATCAGTTTTATTTGTATTATCTATATATGAAGTTTCAGATATATAGTCTTCTATTTTTGTATTTTCTTTTTTTTCTTTCTCAGCTTGTTTAAAAAAAGGAATAATACCAACTATTATTCCTACTATTATAACTATAATTCCAAATATTAATAATTTAGTTTTTCTTTTTATATGCACTTTTAACTATTCCTATTCCTATTAAAATAATAATAGCAGAAAATACAATTGTATATGGAAAACTATTTCTCATAGTATTTGGAGATACAATAATCTCAACAGGTGGCTTGCTATCATCGTATTGAGCATAAAATGACCAATCGATATATGAAAATTCATTTAATTCTGTATTATCATAATTTTCTGATAATTTGGTTTCTACAACCATTTTAGAATTTTTAGATGGAGTGAAATCTCCAAGTAATATTGCCTTTTGAAGATCTATTCCTTGCTCGGTATAGTCAAGGCCTGTAGCTTTTCCCTCATAGATGATTTCTTCATCTAGTTTTATTTTCATGATGATATTTTCTAACAACTCATCAGCTTCTGCACTTTGTTCTCTAGGAACGACCTTAAAATATAAAGTATATTTTGTATTTGTTCCATTTTCTATCAATAACTCATCAGTAAAACTTTCTCCTGGAGTCATATCAATGTGTTTCATAAAAATATCTTCATCTATTAGTTTACTTTCATAATACAATCTGTTATTTTCTTCAGTAAAATATAATTTATTTTCTCTTGCTTGAACTGATAAAACACTGAGTGCAAATAAAGATATAAATAATACGAATTTTTTCATAGCAAACCTCCTTGTCTTATATTAAATTATTAATATTAGCTAATAGCTACACTTGTTCCCCATGCAGTTTGATATTGATCATATTGTACTGTTTCAACTTTGATAGTTAAAGTATAAGTACCACCAGCATATCCACTTGTTGTTGTTGTACAAGTCTTTGTATGTGCTGTTGCATCTTCAACACAATTATCTGTTGTTGAGATAGTTACAGCAGGGTTAAAAGTTACTGATTCAATTAAAGATGTAGTGCTAGCATTTTTAGCAAGTTTTGTTTTATAGTAATAATAATCTTTTCCACCTTCAGTTGATTTAGTCCATTTAGTACTTAAATCACTAGCAAAATTAATGATTGCAGCTCTATTTGGTGTTGGAGTAGCACTATCAGTTAATGAAAGTGGATCTCCATTAGCATCTACCCAAGATTCTGTATAAGAAACACGTACTGCTGCTTCTACATCACCTTTGTTTGTTGCAACAACAGTTTTATTTGTAGTTGTACCAGGTGTCCAATCATCAGGACTTTCGAATGTTTCTACTACCTCCATTGAATATGGTTTTGTACGGAATACGTTTTCAAATGTATCAGTACTTGTAAAATAGGCAATTGTTACTCCTACAATTCCCAATACAGCAACTAATAATAATGCAACTAATGATTTTTTACTTTTAATTTTTTGCATCTTCTTCACTCCTTCCATTTTTCTTATTTATATCAAAAGCTTCTGCGTTGCTAATCAGAAACTCAGATACCAAAATTATTACAGCAGCTATTACAACTAATGTTAAATTATCATTTACCATTTTTATGTAATAACCCACATAAGGTATGCTTAGTTTTCCTACCTTACCTCTAACATTTTCATAACGAATTTTATTAACATCTGAAACATTGTTAGCGTCTCCTTTTGTCTCTATCAATCCGTTATCAATATTAGCTATTCTATGTGAAACCATTTTATTGTTATTGACATTGAACGTTATTACGTCTCCTTCTTTTAATTCTTTTTCTGATACTTTCTCATAATAAATTACGCTACCTACTTTGTATGTAGGTTCCATGGATCCAGAAAGCACAACTACTGGATGTTTTCCAAAAATCATAGGAATACATACAATCGCATAAATAATTATTAGAGCGTAGGAAATGATTGCTAAGATATGAACTATTTTTTTTACGACGCCCATGTAACATTACCTCCACTTATGGTAGCTGTCCTTCCCCATATTTCTGATATGGCACTGCTACTAGCTTGTATTGCTTCAAAATTGAAATCTAATTCATAAGTATAAGATTTATAATCATTATAATAAGGAGAAGTACTGATTAAGCTTTCATTTAAAGCAATTGAATCTAAGACTTGAACTGAAGCTTCAGCAGCTAGTGTTTTTTTGTAATAATACCAGCCATCTCCTCCATCAATGAAATCATTGGTAAAGGCAGTTGTCCAATTTTTAGTTACAACATTAGTACCATTTACGTTGTTATCTAATGATAATTTAACTCCATTCACTTCTTTTCTCCATAATTCGTTATAATTAATTCTTAAAACTACTGGGGTATTTGTTTCTTCGTTGTTTACAAAACTAACTTTTTTTGTTCCCCATGTATTATTAAATTCTTCTTCTATAGTAACGTTATAAGTCATTGCTCTAAATTGATTTGGTATAGCTATTTCTGTGTAATAATAAGCAAATGTTGTACCAACTATACCAAGTGCAAGAAGTAGTAGGAGGAAGAATAATGGTTTTTTCTTGATTTTCTTAAATTTCATCCTAACTACCTCCCTGTACAATTTGATTTTTTACATTTCCAAACGAATGTAAGAATCCTTTTTTCACAAATTCATTGGTATAAGTAATTTCATAGTTATGACCCTCTGCAACTACTAAATTGGCATTGTCTGAAGTGACGGCACCTGCAACACTCTTAATAGAATATTCTTGAGGAACAATCTCTTTAACTTTATAGGTAGATGGATCTACAAATATTGTTTCACATCCATCTTTTTCTAAAATTACCCATGTTTCATAATTATTGGTTGTTCCTGTTATATGGAATTGAAATTGATTTTCATTATATGAACCATTTATCGCCTTACATATTTTTATTTTTGATTGAATTTTAAAAGTTGCAGTTGCTTTATATTCTTTATCTACTAATTGATAATCATTACTAGCTAGTGCTCCTTTTATTTCTGCTTCGTTTGTAATAGTTCCAGAATCATCTGTCTGAACAGTATATGTTGCGTATAAATCTATGCTACTATTTGCAGCAAGTATATCCACATTAGCAACATGATCCGAAAGAACAGTATACCCAGTCCCCGATTTAAAACTAGAATGCTCAGTATTTTCTTTTACTATTATATTGTTGATTGGGAATGTTGCTGTATTTGTAACAGTAATTCTAAACTCTACTGCATCTCCTACTCTATAATAAGTTTTATTACTGATTAGTGTTTTTGTAATCGTTGGTTCGAATGTACCTGTTTGAACTTTCCATTCTCCATAAATTATTACATCATGTTCTGGCATTTCAAATTCTGATTCTTTATACCAACCTAAGAATTTATATCCACTTGGTTCACTTACAACATTTTCTACTGTAACAGTAACTCCTGGCTTATATGCCCTTTCTTGAGGTAAGTAATTTTCTGCGTTTGGTGGTAGAACACCATCATAAAATTGATATGTGACTTTATAAGTAACTTCTTCGAACTCTCCTACAAGAGTTACATTTGTTGATGGCATTGTAAAATCTCTATCGCTACTGACTGTAACATCTGTTGTTGTCCAACCTAAGAACCGATAACCATTAAATACATCCCCCTCTTTTAAGGAATCTAAGTTTACAATTGAACCAGGATAATACTCTTTTTCGCTTGGTAGAACATATCCATCAGGAGTTGTACCGGTTAATGTATAAGTAACTTTTTTAGTAGGATTTTGAGTAAATGAACCTATAAATGTAACATCGTTTCCAGGCATTGTAAATGAATTATTTGATACAGTAGCGTCCGTTGTTGTCCAACCACTAAATGTATAGCCTTCTACTTCTACATTGGAAGCTACTCCAACCTTTGTTCCTTCTGAATAACTTGATGTTCTAGGTGCTGATGGAGCACCATCTGGAACAGTTCCAGTATAGGCATAATTGACATTATATAGTGTTGCAAACTCACTACCCATGAAAGCATGAACTGTATTAGAATTAATTGTTAATCCTCTTTCTCTTGCTGTTGCAAAGTTGTAAAAGTCTCTTCTTATTTCTCTTTGAGGCGTTGCTGGATCATCAACTGTTGGCGTTTTAGTTTTAATTCCTACTGTTAATTCACATCCTGCTTTTAAGTTTTTTACTTGAAATGTTACTGTTCTTGTAGTTGCATTATAATGAAGTCCATGATACGTGTATTCAGTATTACCAGCATTCCAAACTCCTTCTGTAACACTAGCTTCATTGGTATCGTCAATTACTTTACCAGTACAAGCCGTTGCATCACTTCTCTTTACTGCTCCAATAGAACCATCTGCTGTGGTCACAAAACCAGTAAATTCAAGTCCATCTGGTATTTTATCCTCTACAAATAAAGTTCCACTTTTTATTTCTGATACAGTAGTAGTGTCAGACTGTGTTCCATTTTTATCTACTCCATCATAGGATACGTTTAAGTAATATGTTAAATCTGAATTTTCTTTTACTTCTACATCATTGTCTAAGAGTGTTGCGAAACTTTTACCAATGAATAGGGTACATAGAAGTGCAAGAGCGAATACTACCCACATTGCTTTTACCTGTTTTTCTGCTGTTGTTGAATTTATTTTTGTTTTTTTCTTAATCTTAATTTTCTTCACTCTTACCATCTCCTCTCTGTAGTGTATTAAAGTACTCTTCCAGAGTATTAACAAAATTCATATCTTGATCAATTAATTCATCTAACATTTTATGTAGTCTATTTTTCTTCTCATACTTTTCATAATTAATTAATGAAATATTTAGATAAGAGTCATAAATGGTATCATTACCTTGTATTTCAATAGTACTTGAATCGTTTTTAATTGTAATGTATCCCAATCCTTGACTTTTTATTTTGTCAAAGATTTTTCCTGCATTACTTACACCAAAAGCAATCGATGAATTATTCCATTTATAGCCAAATAAATTCCAAAGCAACTTAGCATCGTCTTTATATGTTTTATAAAAACTGCCTTCTTTTACAAGAATAATTTTTTTGGGATTCTTTTCTTTAAAGTAATCGTACTTTTCTATTGCTTTCATTGTAAACTCCCTTTCCCAAGTCTTTATCTTTTTCAAGTAACCATAATAACTACCATAAGACCTGTAATATTTCATTAAATCATGCTTCTTTAATGTAACTAATTTCTTTTTTATTTTTTTAATTGTCTTTTTTCTATAAGTTACATCATATTTATCATTATCTATCTTATACTTATACCCTAAGAATGTAATTCCTGTTTTCAAATTTACAATTGAACTCTTAGGATTAATTTTCAACTTTAATTTTGTTAACTCAATTTCAATCAATTTCCACGCTTTTTTTAATCTATCGCGATCTGTATCAATAATAATGAAATCATCCATGTATCTTACGTAATATTTACATCCCAAATCTTCTTTAATGTAATGATCTAAATCGTTTAAAAAGAATATTGCTAGAAATTGAGAAGTCATGGCACCAATACTTAATCCAACTCCCTTTTCATAATGAGGAATATTGGTCCCATATTTTTTATTTAAATTATCTATTATGTTATTAATATAAGGTTTATCTGTTTCATCAATAATTGTTTTAATAATTTTTAATACATTTATGTCTTGTATATATTTTGCAAGTTTTTCAATCAAAATATCGTGTGGAATGGTATAGAAGTATTTGCTTATATCTATCTTCAACACATATATTTCTGATTCTGGATTATTAATTCTAATTTTATTAATATAGTCATTTATTAACTTATCTGCATATTTACTCCCTTTACCTTTTCTTGTTGCAACATTACTATCAATAAGCTTATCTTCTAGATATGGTAAAAGATAATATTTAGCAACAAAATGATTAACAATTTTGTCACCCACTGTCTGGCTCATTACTAATCTTGCCTTTGGTTCAAATATTAAAAATAATCGAAAAGGCAAAGGTTTATATAAGCCATTTAATAATATTTGATATATATTGTAATTCATGGAATTCTTGTTTACATGGTATCTAAATATTGCTCTTTTGTTTTTACAAGTTCTTCTTACAATATCCCACGTAGAAATTACATTTTCATAAGTAATTGGTTTATAATATATATCATTATTTAGTGCTTTCATTTGGTTCTGGATTCTGCTGCCATCGGTATGTCATATTTTTTAATGTTGCCAAAATAGCTACGGATTTATTAATATGCTTTTTACTTTCAGGGCAAAAGTCTCTTATATCAGATGAAATTATGTCTAACATCTTGATATTAATTATCATTTCTGTAATGTATTTCATTCTGATATTTCCTTTTGTACTTTCTGCTGAAACCAAATTTCTAATTAAGCTATTAACCTCATCCATCAAATGAATCCGTAAATCTCTGTGCACGTTAGGTATATTGCAAAGAACATATTTTCTTATGTATCTGCTATAATTTAGAATTTCTACATATAGCTTAAACTCTTTGTTCTCATGCATAAATTTTACCTCATTTAGTTTTTTTAGTTTGTAATAGTAAGTTGCTACGAAAGCCAACTAAGTTACCTCTCGTAGCTTACACTATTAATTTATTTAGAACTTCTGTTCATAGAATTGTACCTGTTTCACAACTATGTGAGAGTGCCAAATTTCACCATAACTTTTATTCATTATAAATTTGACAAAATGTGTGAGTTGGAAATTGCCGGACGCACGCCGTTAGTGTTGTTGACGTTGTTGTTGTTCATGTTACCGTTCGTGTTCACGTTACGACCGTTAGCGTTGTTGTTGTTGAAATAGTTAGGCGAAGCAAGCCAACGGGCTGCCAACAAAAATGCGCAAATCTAAAATGGTACAATCCTAGATCAAACATTAAGTTTAATCCAAATTTTAATTAATTTTGGCACCATAATATCATTTTGATGATATTATGGTGCTCTCTTTGTTATTATCTCTATATTTCTACTTCTTCAAAAGCAAAATGTAATTCATGAGTGTCTCACGAAAGGGTTTTCGTGAGACTTTTTCAAGTGTTCGGTGTCAGGCATCCACAGTTTAGCTTCCTAATTCAACTTTGTATGGATTTGCCATACTTCCATCTCCATCAGAATACTCGATGCCTGGTGTCAGTGAAACTGCCGGGCGCACGCCGTAAGTGCGGTCGACGACGGTGTCGCTGCCCATGACACCGCTCGCGCCCACGTAACGACCGACAGCGCGGTTGATGTAGAAATAGTAAGGCGAAGCAAGCCAATAATATTGTTCTGTTTTTCGAGCGTTACTATTATTTAAAATGTTCATCTCCGGACTTGACATCAATCCTACTTTATAAGTTAATTTTGCATTATTATTGCTTATACTAAATTGATCTGTTGTGTTTGTACAACTTAAATCACTTGTGACATTATATTCTTTAAATTGTAGATATGCTGTAGTACTTCCACCATCTGGATTCCATCCATTTAATGCTCTTATACTTCTATCATTACAGAATATTGTATCTTCTATATAGTCATCATAATCTTCTAATAGATAATGTTTATACCATGCATCTACTCCACTTTTCATCGTTGAATTTACCTGATTAACACCATTATCGTGCAACATCTCATTTATGGTGTCTTCTACACTTTTACCATTTGTAATGTTTATATAGTATGGCGTTGTTCCACTTATATAGTAAATATAAGATATAGTAGTGCATTCACCTGTTTCATTCCAGCATGTATAATGTGCATTGTTTATACTTGTTTTATTAGTACTATCATTGATATTCCAAAAACTTGTAGATGCATCATTATCTAACACATACTTACTTCCATCCCAAGTGAATCCTTTAGCATATTTATAATTATTTGCTACTTTGATATAAGTCATAGAAGTACTTGAAGTTGAAATTGTGTACCATAGCTCACTACATGTATCATTTACTGCATTCTTACATACATATTTATTAGCTCCTACATTACTATAACTTGTATACCAATCACTTCTGTTTACTGTTGTTGGACTATCGATTGTATAAGTACCATCCCCATTGTCCGTATAACTATCCCCATAGGTATATGTATAGTTATAATCTGCAAGATTATGATTAGTAGAGTTTTGTAATTGAATATAATACATAGTTGTATTGTTTACTGCAGCTATATAATAAACACTTGTATTCGTATAAGTTTGTGTCGCGTTTCTAAATGTATATTCTCCTACTAAGTTTGGATAATCTGTTGTCGCACTTACTTGATATGGACTATCTAAGTTATATCTGCTAGCCGTTGGATTTCCCCATACTGCATCATGAGCATACCAATATGTAGTTGCAAGTGAAGAGCTTGATAACATAGTCTCACTTGAAGTCATTGTTTTCGAATTATATGGATAAACTGTATTATACATATATCCAACATAAGATGGCGAATTATAACTTGCATTAAATTGTAAAGTTCCAAATTGTGAATAATTGGAATTTGAGTTTAATGGTATTACATATGCGCTCGTTGTATTGTAATATGACTCTACTAAATATAAGGTTGCGCATGTTCCATCTTCACTTGTTAATTTACAAGTATATTTTCCAACCAATCCAGGTCCTGTTGTTGCATTCCATGTAGTTTGTTCTGTTGTACCACTTACTTTAAATGTTTTTGCTGTAGAGTCATAAGTATAATCAGTTCCATACCAATAGTTAGAAGCTAAGTTTTGGCTTGTTCTAGATGCATATCCCACATGTGTTCCACGCGTAGATAAACACTGGTTATCTACTGCTTCCCCATTGTATATCATCTTAACTCCACCAGTATCGGTTGTTCTTATCATTTGCCAACATTGTCCGGCAAATAAAACATTATTTTTATCTAATATTGCTGTTCCGTTCGTCGCATTTGAACCATAATAGTAGTAGATCTTTTGTGTTGATTTTGAAGCATCCATTGAATCTTGATGATTTCCTGTATATTCTTTGGCGTACGTTCCAGTTGCAGCTTCGTTTTGTAGCACTTTGTATAAAGTTGTCTTTTCATGAACTGTTCCATCCATCGATTTAACAATGGATTGTCTAGTCCAAGTAGCTCTAATTGTTACATCATGTTCTGGCATTACAAATATGTCATCATTTACTATTGTTATATCTTTTGCATCATCTTCATCAATTTCCCAACCTTTAAACAAATATCCCTCACAAGATAGTTCATTTGTTTTTTTGGTAACATTTTGATATATAAAATGTTTCTCACTTGCAATATCTGGAAGCGTACATCCAGTTGGTGTATTCGTATCATAAATAACTTCATAGTTGTTTTTTAATACTGGAGTGTTCGTACTATTTACATTTTTTTCTGTATCTTCTGGTAATTTATAATTTATATTTTCTCTTTTGTTGGTTGGATAAAATCCCTCACTACCAACATATTGTGGTTTTAATGTAAGATTAATTGTCATCTTAGCATTTCCACCAGTCATATATGAGTTTTCTCCTAAATTCCATGTAATTTTTGGAGTTCCAGAATCATCTTCTAATGTTACCGTTCCCATTGTAACTTTAATATCACTCACCGAACCAATCGTAAAATAGTCATCATGAACAAAATCTGTAACAACAAATTTTTCATAAACTATTGGAGAAATGGAAGCGTCAAATAATACATTATTAAGTGTTGATTGGTCAGCTACCCATTGAGAATCTGTTATTTGTTTTATTTCGTCTATGATATCTGTTCCCATTTCATATTGAACACCATTAACCGTCATATAAGGGTACTTATCTTTTAAAACCTCAAAAGTACCAACTTGATTTGGTGTATCTTCATTTGGATATCCATCCGTTAAAAATAATGTAACGACATCTCGATTTGATTCTTTTGTATATCCATTCATAACAACGTCTACGTTTTGAA
>Ga0256404_1012599_pt1 | contig 10964 bp, 7 predicted proteins | sample RumenRJG_01DNA_FD_185990 | JGI IMG/M metagenome (GOLD analysis project Ga0256404, IMG submission 185990) | Bovine rumen microbial communities from Lethbridge, Alberta, Canada - RJG_01 | ecosystem: Host-associated > Mammals > Digestive system > Stomach > Rumen | place: Canada: Alberta | collected...
TGCATCGTTTCAATTTTATCGAGGATCGCCTGCCCGTGATCGCCCGGATCAATGACAAGCATCTCCTTCGTATCCGTATTCTGCACCAGGTAGCAATGCTCTGCGAGCATGCCGACCGTCAGCATAGCAATCTGAATTTCCATTCTGTCACCCCGCCGTCCGGCTGACGTCAATCACGCTCTCCACCTGGCGAATCCGCGCCGTCAGCTCCGCAATCTGCTTTCTGCCCGACGTTTCGAACTCCAGATCGATGGTAGCCATCCCCTGCCGGTTGGTACGGCAGTTGATGGAGGAAAGATCGATCTCCCGCTCTGTGAAAATTCTGGAAATGTCAACCAGAAGTCCGGTGCGGTTCATCGCGTAAATTTTAAGTTCCGTCAGATACAGGCCCTGGGCGATTTCTTTCTGCCATTCGGCGTCGATCAGACGGGTCTTTTCCGTCTCCGGCAGTCCCTGAATGTTCACACAATCTTTCCGGTGTATTGTAACTCCTCTGCCGCGGGTTACATAGCCGACAATGTCATCTCCCGGCACCGGAGCGCAGCATTTTGCGAAACGCACCGTGACGTCATCAAGGCCGCGGACCACAATGCCGCTTGTGGATTTGTTTCTTCTCTTCTGCTGCGTGCGGTCGCGGTCAAGAACCTCCGCATCCGTGATATGCTCCGCATGATCCTTTGCGTAGCACTCGAGCAGCTTGTTGACGATCTGTCCTTCCTTCAGGCCGCCCTGACCGACCGCCGCCAGCACAGAAGGCCAGTCCTTGAAACCGTATTTCCTGCATACCTGCTCCTGGTACTCCGGTTTCATAATCTCCGCCGACTGGATATTTCTTGTCCGGCACAGGGCATTGACAGCCTCGCGGCCGCGGACGATATTTTCCTCCTTCAGCTCGGTTTTGAAAAACTGATTGATCTTGTTCTTCGCCTGTGTTGACTTGACAATCTTCAGCCAGTCGCGGCTCGGTCCCTTCGAATTCTGCGAGGTGATTACCTCAATCCGGTCACCGTTCTGGATCTGATAATCGATCGGCACCAGTTTGCCGTTCACTCTGGCCCCGATCATCTTGTTGCCGACCGCACTGTGTATGCTGTAGGCAAAATCCACCGGTGTCGATCCGGTCGGAAGGGTCTTTACATCTCCGGCCGGCGTAAAACAGTAAACGCTCTCATTGAAAAGATTGAGATCGTTTTTCAGCAGGTTCATGAATTCATGATTATCCGTATCCTGCTGCCACTCCAGAATCTGGCGCAGCCACGCCAGCTTTGCTTCCTGCTTGTCCGGATTGACTTTCTTCCCGTCCGACTCCTCCTTATATTTCCAGTGCGCCGCAATACCGTATTCAGCCACGCGGTGCATTTCATAGGTGCGGATCTGGACTTCAAACGGGGTTCCGTTCGGTCCGATCAGCGTCGTGTGCAGAGACTGATACATGTTCTGCTTCGGCATGGCAATATAATCCTTGAAGCGTCCCGGAATCGGTTTGTACATTTCGTGGATCACGCCCAGGGCTGCATAGCAGTCCTTCACCGTGTCCACAATAATGCGGACCGCAAACAGATCGTAGATCTGATCCAGCGTTTTATTCTGATTCACCATCTTTTTATAGATGCTGAAGAAGTGTTTTGCACGCCCGTAGATCTGTGCCTTAATACCGGCTTCCTCAATGTGTTCGCTGATGTCCTTCACAATTTTATCAACGAAAGCCTGCCGTTCGCTCTTTTTGAGAGCGATTTTTTCCACAAGATCATAATAAGCTTCCGGCTCCAGATACTTCAGGGACAGGTCGTCCAGTTCAACCTTGATTTTGGAAATACCGAGGCGTCCGGCGATCGGAGAGTAAATCTCCAGCGTTTCGCGGGCCTTCTCCTGCTGCTTGGCCGGAGTCATATACTGGAGTGTGCGCATGTTATGCAGACGGTCGGCCAGTTTAATGATAATGACGCGGATATCCTTTGCCATGGCAAGGAACATCTTGCGAAGATTTTCGGCCTGAACCTCAACCTTGTCCGCATCGTAGGAAAGCCGGCCCAGCTTTGTCACACCATCGACCAGCAGTGCAACTTCATCCCCGAACTGTTCCCTGAGCTGTGTATCCGTCAGAACCGTATCTTCCACTACATCGTGAAGAAGGCCGGCCGCAATCGTTTCCTTATCCATCTCCAGATCCGCCAGAATAATGGCTACGCAGAGCGGATGAATGATGTACGGCTCCCCGGATTTGCGTTTCTGATCCCTGTGGGCATTATTAGCCACCTTAAAGGCTTTTTCGATCAGTGAAATATCATCGCTTGGGTGATACTTTTTAATGCTGGCGATCAGTTCGCGATACAGAACATCCGGGCTGGTAAAATCCTGCATGGTTTTCGCGCGCGCGTCCGCGTTGGAAATTTCCACGGCTTCCTTATTGTCCTTCGCGACTGTCTCCACAATCCTGTCTGCTTCCTCCGGAACCGTTTCTGCTACACCTTTCGATAATTCAGAGCGCACGGCACCCTCCGGCCCATCCTTCGCTGCGCCGGACACCTTCTCCTGTATCCTGTCCTCCGCCCCGGACGGAAGACTGTCCTTTCGGGTTAATACATCTGAACTAATCTCTGGCATATTGCTCTCCCGCGGGATAACGCTTTCTGATCCCGTCCTCTTTCCGGCAGCATCAGGAGCTGATACCGCCCCGCTGCTGCTGCCTTATTTACCCTCGTAACGAATAGCTGACTCTACATGATACCCTTTCAGCCTGTCACGACCGTTCAGTCCGGCCAGCTCCATCAGAAATACACACCTGGAAACCTGGCCGCCTAATCTTTCAATCAGCCGGATCGCTGCTTCTACGGTACCGCCGGTCGCAATCAGGTCATCGACAATAACCACCCGCTGACCTGGTTTTACAGCATCCTTGTGCATTTCGATCGTAGCCTGACCGTACTCCAGATCGTAGCTCTGGGAAATTGTCTCGCACGGCAGCTTGCCTGCCTTGCGGATCAGAACAAACGGCTTATGAAGATTGTAAGCCAGCGGCATGCCGAAAATAAATCCTCTTGACTCAAGTCCGGCAATCACATCCACATCGTCCGCTGTGCCGATTTGCTTCTGCATAGTATCAATGGCCAGCTGAAGTCCGTCTGCGTCCTGCAGAATGCTGGTAATATCGCGGAACATAATACCGGGCTCCGGATAATCCGGAATAGTTCTTACATAATCTTCAAGCTTTTTCATTATAACATCCTTCTTTCACTGTGTGCCGAAAGCCTGCACACCCTGTAAATTTCAAAATGACAGTTTGAGTATAGCATCATTTATATCTGACAGCAAGAAAAAAGGAACCGCCGCCGCCGTCACAAAAAAGCAGGCATGCTGCTGCCTGCTTTTTTGTACATTCGTTCTATGCACAGTGGCGGGAGCAAAAGCTCCTTTGCTTCCGAATACCGCCCCATGCCGGACCGTATCGTCTTAGTTCAGGTGGTCGATGGCGGCGCGCTCGATCGGCAGCCCGTCCCGGTAGCGTTCAATGAACCTGCCGAAGCCTTCCACATCCTTCGGATCCGGCTCGATGGTACTGCCGGTGCTGCCTGCAAAGATTTCCTTGTCAAGATAATCCCCCAGATCTTCGTGTTCTCCTTTGTTGACCATGTAAGCCGCAAGAAGTGCCATGCCCCACGGGCCACCTTCGCCGGCTGTCGACATCACGGAAACCGGTGCATTCATACAGGCGGCAAGGATTTTCTGGCCGACCACCGGTGTCTTGAAGAAACCGCCGTGACCGGTGATCCGGTCAATTTTAACGCCTTCCTTTACCAGAATATCCTGGCCGAGGCGAAGTACGCCCAGGCTGGTGAACAGGTTCGCGCGCATGAAATTGGCAAGACTGAAGTGATCCTCCGGAGTTCGCACCACCATCGGACGTCCTTTTTCCATGCCGACATTGTGTTCGCCGGAAAAGAAACCGTAAGCGAGGAGTCCGCCGCAGTCCGGATCTCCCTCCAGCGCCTTGTTGTAAAGCAGGCTGTACAGTTCATTCATACTCATCCCCAGGCCTGCCGCCTTCTGAAATTCATTGAAGATTCCTACCCAGGCATTCAGATCGGAAGTTCCGTTGTTGCAGTGAACCATGGCCACCGGGGCGCCTTCCGGGGTGGTCACCATATCAATCATCGGCTCCACATGAGTAAGTTCCTTATCCAGAACAATCATGGAGAAGAAAGAGGTTCCTGCCGATACGTTTCCCGTCCTTCTGGCCACGGAATTGGTCGCTGCCATTCCCGTTCCGGCATCGCCTTCCGGCGGGCAGAACAAGGCGCCGCTTTGAAGTTTTCCGGTCGGATCCAGCAGTTTTGCCCCTTCCTGTGTCAGCCTTCCTGCCTGTCTGCCTGCCGGAAGTACCCGGGGCAGCAGCTTGCGGATATCCCAGGGATATTGCTGAACCTCCGGAAGATTGGCAAACTGCTCCAGCATACGGCGATTATAATCTCCGGCGGCGGAGTCAATCGGGAACATGCCGGAGGCATCGCCGATTCCCAGCACCTTCTCCCCGGTCAGCTTCCAGTGCACATACCCGGCCAGTGTTGTAATGAAGGCAAGTTTTTCCACATGCGTCTCCTTGTTCAGGATTGCCTGATACAGGTGAGCAATACTCCAGCGCTGCGGAATGTGAAAGTTAAACAGCTTTGTCAGTTTATCGGAAGCTTCCTCCGTAATGGTATTTCTCCAGGTACGGAACGGAACCAGAAGTTCATCGTTTTCATCAAATGCAAGGTAACCATGCATCATACCTGAGATGCCGACGGCCTTCAGGCGGGTGATGCCAATTCCGTATTTCCGCTCAACATCCCTTACAACCTTCGCGTAGCAGTCCTGCATGCCGCTTTGAACATCCTCCATAGCGTAGGTCCAGACTCCGTTCTCCAGCCGGTTCTCCCATTCATGATCGCCCTGCGCAATTGGATTTCCCTTCTCATCGATCAAAACACCCTTAATCCGGGTCGAACCAAACTCGATGCCGAGAATAGCTTCCCCATTTTCAATTCGTTCTTTCTCGCTGCTCATTGTTCCATCTCCTCCATATGTGTATAAACATTTCCCATCGATTACTTCTGTAAGTTCCGCCGATGTATCCGGATACGGACGGCAAAACCTGCGTCCGTCCATGGATGCCCTGTGCATCAGTAGGTTCTTTCCGCAAGCAGTTCGTCCGTTACCGGCACAACGGGATACTCCTGATCGCTGACGGTCACCGATTCTATTTCATCCGTCCGGGCAAAAATCTGTTCGCTCACAGCCTGCTCCTTCTCAACGGTTTCCCCTCTTTCCAGTTTGCCGATAAGTTCACGGATTCGCGGACCGTGATCCGGATTGCACTCCACATCACAGGCAATTTTGCCTTCTTTCACATAGGAAAGTCCCTGCCGCGCAGCGTCAAAACTGATCAGCATCACCTCCCCGTTTTCCAGGTCCGTACCGATGGTCTTCCCGGCCTCCTCCAGCGCCTCAATGGCACCGTACGCTTCATTATCATTGTCGCAGTAAACGACGTTCAGATCCGGAAAACGGCCAATCAGATCGTCCATCGCCTCGCGGCCTTTGGCCTGAGTGAATTCCCCTTTGGAGGTTCCCAGCATCTTCCAGCCGTATTTGCCTGCCCCCATGCGCAATGCTGCATCGCGCCCGATCTGCGGACTGGATCCGATCGTCCCCTGAATATTTACTATTTTAAGGCTGGTCGGGGGAATATCATGTTTCCGGCAATATTCATTCAGCCATTCACAGGCCTTCGCACCTTCCAGAAGCCAGTCGGAACCGACCCATGCCGTCACGAGGCTGTCATCCGATACAGCAACATTGCGGTCCGCCACGATCACCGGAATGCCCGCTTCCTTCACTTCCTTCAGGATCGGGTCCCAGCCGGTCTCGATGATCGGTTCGAGAACAATATAATCCACTCCCTCCTGAATAAACTTCTGAACGGATGCCATTTGCACATCCGGATCGTTCTGTGCGTCCTCAAACAGCAGATTGTATCCGTTCTCCGCTGTAAATGCATTCAGGATAGACTCGGAATTCGCTCTTCTCCAGTCCGATTCCTCTCCGACCTGCGCAAAGCCAATGGTCAGTGCCGTATCATCCGCTGTTTTTTCTGACGCTTCCGTACCGTTTTTCAATGTACTTCCCTGCTCCTTCCCGCACCCATACAGAAAAGAGGCGGCGGCTATCAGCAATGCAGCGGCGGCTGCTTTCCTTGTTCTTTTCACGGCAATTCCTCCGTCAGATGATCGTGCCGGGATTTGCGGCGGGCTTCGTTCCTTCTCCTGTCGGCAGCACAGCCTCGTCTTCCGCGTCCTTTGCCCTTCCCGGTTTACTCAGTGCCGGGACACAGACGGTCACCGTGGTTCCGACACCATAGGTGCTTTCCACATGAACCCCATAGGGCTCTCCATAGCCAAGATGAATCCGCTGTTCCACGTTGGCAATTCCAAACCCGCTGCCGGAGACACTTTCGGCCTCACCTGAAATCAGCTTTCTCATATAATCCAGCTCGTCGGGTTTCATACCGATCCCGTCGTCCTGAACGGTAAACAGCAGCTTTCCGTGCCTCTTTTCGCCTTTGACCAGGATATGTCCCATCGCCCGCCTGTTCTTAATTCCATGATACAGTGCGTTTTCCACGATCGGCTGAAGCATCAGCTTCATAATATAATAGTCCTTTATATCCTCCGCGATCTCAATCTGATAGCTTAAGATATCCCGATACCGGAACTGCTGTATTTCCAGATAGCTTCTTTCATGGCTTTCCTCCTCCGAAACCTTGATCCAGTCATGCCCCCTGGATAGTCCGGTACGAAAGAAATTGGAGAGCGAGCTGACCATACTGACTGCCTGCTCGTTTTCTCCGGCTTCCGTCAGCCACATGATGGCATCGAGGGTGTTGTAAAGAAAATGCGGCTTGATCTGCTGCTGCAAAAGTCTCAATTCCAGTTCCCGGGTATTTTTTTCTTCGATCCTTGTATTCTCGATCAGCCGCGCAATCTCCGCACCCATATCATTGAAGCTGGTCGCCAGAATTTCAATTTCATCGCCGCTGTGTACCTCCACGCGGGCGGAAAAATCTCCGGCCGCAAACCGGTCTGCCGCGTCGCACAGTCTGGCGATCGGATCCGTAATGCGGTGGGAAATTCTGCGGGAGCTTACCAGCCCGAAGGTCAGGGAAGCTGCCAGCAGAATAACCAGAAATGCCAGCGTGAAACGCACTTCCGATGAAAGCTTTTCCCGCGTGCTCTCCATGATGTCTGCCGTCAGATAAATATAATTATCAATATCTCCCTGGATAAGCTCGGTCATCACATTGATGTCATTCTTCAGAATGGTCATGTTCTCGTCGTAATGACCGCCTTCCTCTACGTTGGAGATAATCGTGTCCACGCGTTTTTTCAGATTCCCCAGAACCCGCAGAATGGAATCGATATCGTTGGTAATCTCGGGATCCGTATTATCCCTGCGCAGCTGCTCAAAATGAGTCCGCATATCTTCTATAAGATAATAGGGGTTCTTTGAATCCTCCTCATTTTTGAGCGTATCCCAGTTATAGGATTCAACAATAATATAATACATATCGCTGTTCATCGTTTCCTCAAAAACGACGTTATAGCTGTTCACCGTTGTGATATTCTGAACGGTCTGATCATAATTCCGGTATACCCGGCTTAAAGAGACGGTCGCATAGAGGGCGATGGCAAACAGCGGAACCATTACAATCACAATCAGAATATGCAGCCGGCTCCGGATGGAACGGTACCGGACAGTTCTTTCTTTTTTCACACTTTTCCGCCTCCCGGATCCGCTCTCCTCATCCCGTCCCCGTCACGCTTCCTCACTGCCGGACGGCGATGAAAAGCTGACGGATGCACGATACTCCTTCGGTGTCATGTTTGTTGATTTCTTGAAGATATAATAAAAATAGTGCGGATCATTATACCCAACCTTCAGCCCGATTTCGGCACTGTTCAAATTCGAGGTATGCATCAGTTTCTTCGCTTTCTCCATTCTCACGGACGTCAGGTATTCGATAAAGGTCTGCCTGGTCTCCTGGCTGAAAATACGGCTCAGATGATTCGGGCTGATCCGCACAGCCTTCGCTACCGTTCCAAGGGAAAGATCGCTTTCCGCGTAATGCAGCTGAATGTAGCGTTTCGCTTCTTCGGTCAGGGACAGAGAATGGTTCTCCGATGTTTCATCCCGAAGGCCGAGCGCCTTATCCAGCCACTTCTTCAGGAAATCCTCCATGCCCGCCACATCCGAAATTTCTGCCGTCTCATTATAATTGCCAAACGCTTTCTGCAGCACCTCCGACGAATACCCGAGTTTCTGCAGATAGGTGGTCATGGTCAGATAAAAATCCATCAGCATATACTGACGCAGGAGAAAAGAATCCAGATTTTGTTTTCCGACATCGGCGACCATAGAACCGACAAAGGAATCAATATCTTCCTTTGCTCCATTCGATAAGAAATTCAGCAGGAAGGATCTGTCCTGCTTCCAGAAATGCATGGCACTCTGATCAATCTCCGCCTCTTTTTCCGTATCCGCTTCATTATTGCTATTCTGACTGTACTCAAAGAAAAATTCCTGGCTGTGTTCCGAACGGAAGCGGCGCGAAAAGAGCTGGCTGGCCTTGTGGTACGAATGGCTGATCTCGCTGATTCTGGCTACCGCCGGTCCGGCTGCAATGAAATAAACGGGGTTTCCATTTTCTTTTACCAGGGTACGTGCCAGCGCAGCTACGGCGTTTTCCGTGTCCTTAAGGTGCGGGCGCGAATTGCCGGACAGCAGAATGCAGCAGCTTCCTCCCATCTGTTCATAATACTGAACGGTTTCCATACTGCTTATCCGTTCCTGAAACAGATCGGCCGGATTCGGCGTGTTTTCCGCCTTCTCCCCGTCCTCCGGCTGCATGCACTGAAACAGCATGATTTCGTACCAGGGAGCCGTCATCTTCAGTCCCAGTTCCCGACTCTTATTCAGGATTTCTTCGGTTGACATTTTTCCGCCGATGACTTCCTTCAGAAAACGCCCCCGCTCCAGCTTCAGTCTCTCTGCATGTTCCGCCTCATATATTTCGCGATAGCCGCTCTGTTCTCTTTCCTCCGCAATGAGTTCAGAAACCTTTTTCATGCTTTCAAGGAGCTGAGCCCCGCTCACGGGTTTAAGCAGATATTCCGCCACCCCGATGCTGATGGCATCCTTGGCGTACGTGAAATCATCATATCCGCTGAGTATGATAATCTTGGTTGACGGAAGGTTTTCCCGCACAAGACGTGAGAGGGTTAGGCCGTCCATAAACGGCATCCGGATATCCGTGATCAGAATATCCGGCTTTTTGTCAAGAATCATGGGATAGGCGCGCTCACCGTCACCGGCTTCGCCGGCCAGCTCGTACCCTTCTCTTTCCCAGTTAATTGTTTTTCGAATCGCTTCGCGGATGATGAACTCATCTTCCACAAGAAATACTTTTAACATGCTCTGACCCCTTGATTGCTGATTTATGAAAGAAGGACTGTCAGCTAAGCATTCAGCCCAGATGGCAGTCCTTTCCTGACTGACCGGAATTATTATATCAGATTTCGGCCATGGTATATACTTTCGCGATGTCAGCTCTCGCTGCGTCTCTGGATGTATGCGAAGACAGCCTGAAGCAGAATGAACAGGCACAGCAGTGCAGCTGTCAGAATGTTGGACCAGCTGGAAAGCAGTTTGCCGTTCGTCATTACCAGAGATGTGATGGTTCCGGTGATCAGTACGCCGATCAGAGTTCCCCATACATTTCCGACGCCTCCGGTCAGAAGCGTTCCGCCGATAACTGCCGCGGCGATCGCGTCCATTTCAAGGCCTTTGGCCTGCTGCACATACCCCTTCTGCGTATTCAGGCAGTACAAAATGCCGCCGATCGAACACAAAACAGAGGATAGAATGTATGCTTCCATCTTTGTCTTTTTTACATTCAGACCCATCATGGAAGCGCTGGTTTCATTTCCGCCGACAGCGTAAAGAACACGTCCGAATTTTGTATACTTAAGAATAAACCAGATTACAACCACGACCGCCAGCGCTATCAGGACGGACGGGCGGATGTAGGGAGCAATCTTGTGTGTCTTTGCCATATAGCCCCAGGACTGCGGCAGATTGATCTTCGCGTTCGCCATATTGTAGAAGGTGGCACTGACATCTTTTGTAATAGAAACCTGTTCGGTGTTGATAACGGCGGTCATGCCGCGTCCGAAGAACATACCGGCCATCGTGACAATGAACGGCTGAATTTTAACAAAGCCTACCAGAAATCCCTGGACAACACCCCATACCACGCCGATGATCAGGACGAGAACAATGGCGAAAACAGCGTTCCAGCCCTTATTGGCCATACCGTCGGCCAGTATCATGCAGTCCATGGCAATCAGGGAGCCGACGGAGATATCAATACCGCCTGTCAGCATGACACAGGTCATGCCGGAAGCTACACAGATCAGACCTGCATTCGAGATCAGAATGTTCAGGAAGTTCTGCAGATGTGTGAACCCCTTGTTCGCATACATAATGCAGCCGGCCACATACATGGCGATGAACAGAATAACCGTGATCATCAGAAGCAGACTGTGTCCGGAAAGTTTTTTACTCTGTTTCGTCTTTTCCATCATGCTGCCTCCTTTACCGCCGCTTTAATTTTCTTTTTTGCTGCTGCCCAATCCTTGAATACCGGACTCTGGAATACGACAATCAGAATAATGATAATTGCCATGATAACCGGCGACTGGTCTGTGGAAACGCCCATCGCCAGCAGTGTTGTCATGATCGCCTGAATGGTGTAGGCCCCGACAATGGAACCGGCCAGATTAAATTTACCGCCGGCCAGTGAATTGCCGCCGAGGGCTACGGCCAGGATCGAATACATTTCATAGTTCAGACCGATGTTGTTGGAGTCG
>Ga0256404_1012601_pt1 | contig 10960 bp, 10 predicted proteins | sample RumenRJG_01DNA_FD_185990 | JGI IMG/M metagenome (GOLD analysis project Ga0256404, IMG submission 185990) | Bovine rumen microbial communities from Lethbridge, Alberta, Canada - RJG_01 | ecosystem: Host-associated > Mammals > Digestive system > Stomach > Rumen | place: Canada: Alberta | collected...
GTAGAGGAGCTTCACATCGTAGAGCAAATGGCCGATCAGCGTCGATTTGCCGTCGTCGACGCTGCCACAGGTAATGAATTTCAAGAGATCGTTCATCAGAAATAGCCCTCCCGTTTGCGTTTCTCCATGGAGCCCGCGCCGCCGTCATGGTCGATGACGCGGCTCGTGCGCTCGGATTCGACGGCGCCGAGCGTTTCCTGCACGATGGCTTCGAGCGTGTCGGCCGTCGACTCGACACCGCCCGTCAGTGGATAGCAGCCGAGCGTGCGGAAGCGGATGACTTTGTGCTGGATGTCCTCGGGCGAGAGGTTCAGCTTTTTCACGATGCGGTCATCGTCGACCATGATGATGTTGCCGTCACGCTCGATGCACGGGCGTTCTTTTGCAAAATAGAGCGAGACGATCTCGAGGTGCTCGCGGAGGATGTACTGCCAGATGTCTGTTTCCGTCCAGTTCGAGAGCGGGAACACACGGATGCTTTCGCCCGGGTGGAGCTGCGCGTTGTATAGCCGCCAGAGCTCGGGGCGCTGGTTCTTCGGATCCCAGGCCTGCGCGGCGTTGCGGAAGGAAAAAATGCGCTCTTTTGCGCGCGATTTTTCCTCGTCACGCCGACCGCCGCCGAACGCCGCCGTGAAGCCGTATTTCGTCAGCGCCTGCTTCAGCGCCTGCGTCTTCATGATGTCCGTGTACGACGCGCCGTGGTCGAACGGATTGATGCCTGCCCGGATGCCTTCCTCGTTCTTGTACTCGATCATGTCAAGCCCGTATTTTTTTGCCTGCGCGTCGCGGAACGCGATCATCTCGTGGAATTTCCACGTCGTGTTGACGTGCAGGAACGGGAACGGCGGCTTTTCCGGATAAAACGCCTTGAGCGCGAGGTGCATCATGACCGTGCTGTCCTTGCCGATGGAGTAGAGCATGACCGGCTTCTCGCATTGCGCCGCGACTTCGCGGATGATGTAGATGGCCTCGGCTTCGAGCGCGTCGAGGTGCGAAAGTTTTCCCATGGGTGCTTGTCTTCCCTTCTGTCTGTCAGATTAGTAGGCGTTCGCCTGTCGTTTGTTCACCGTGATGCGCTGCGTCTCGCCGTCTGCGAGCGCGAGCTCCCACGTCAGCGTGTCGGCGCTGTCATGTGCGTAAAGCCGCCCGCCCGCGCCGCCGAGCGTCGCCTCGAGCGTGAAGAAGATCGCATCGCGCGGGCATTCTTTGACGCAGGCCGTGCAGCCCCAACAGTCGCGCGGGTCGCGGATGGTTGCTTTATGATCGCGCAGATACAAAAGATTGCCAGGGCAGACGTTCGTGCAGCGGCCGCAGCCGATGCAGTTATTTTGTTCGATGCGGATGCTCATCGGCCCGCCTCCTTTGTTTTCACGAGATCGCGTAAAAGAATCTCGACCTTGCCATTCACCAGCTGCGAGTTGACATATTTCTCGTACGCCGGATCTTTTTCAGGGTAGTCAAGATTTTCCGCGAAGCTGTGCCAGCGGGTTTCCTTGCGGGCTTTGAGGTGTTCGATGAGCACTTTGCAGACGAGCAGGCGCTCTTGGAGTTCGTAGATTTTCATGAGGCCGTAGAAATCTGTGGCGTGAAGCGCGGCGGCGAGGTGCGTGATGCGGTCGATGTGCTTCGCGGCGAGAGCGAGCTGGCGTTCCGTGTAGCAGTACGCCGTCGAGATGCCGCCCGCGTATTCGTCCATGACCTGCTGCATCGCTTCTTCGAGCGCGTCGACGGTGAAGAGCGGCGGCGCGTCGGGCGGGGTGAGCAGGGCAGAGATGGCGGCGGCGATGTCCGCTGGCGTTTTTACAGGCGCTACAAGGTTCGTTGTCGTCTCAGCGGGTGCGGCGAGTTCTTTCGTCGCTTGCCTTGCATAGCGTGCCGCGCTGACGGCCGCGATCTTTCCTTCGACGAACGCGCCCGTGATGTATTTCTGCGGGCAGCCGCCGGCCACGTCGCCGGCGGCGAAGAGGCCGGGCACGGTCGTCTGGCGATCTTTGTCCACCCAGTAGCCGCTTGCCGTGTGGCCGCCGACGACGTAAGGCTCCGTGCCTTCGACCTCGACGTTTGCAACGCGCGGACCGAGGCCAGTCTCGCGCCACTTCATCGTCTGCGCGGGCGCCATGTTCAGGTAGGCTTTTTCGAGCGATGCCTCTTGCACTTCCGTGATGCCCTGCGTTTCAAGGGCACACGGGCCGCGTCCGGCGAGGTTCTCGCTGACGACGGCATAGAGGCGCTCGGACGTCGTGTTGCCGTACTGGTCTTGATATTTTTCACCGCGCGCATTGACTTGCGGTGCGCCGACGCCTTGCGCGAGCGTGCCGGTCGGCGCGATCGTGTCCTTGCAGCGGAGCGCGATGAAGCGCATCTCGAAGCTCGTCATTTCCGCACCCGCGCGCAGTCCCATGGCGTAGCCCGCGCCCGTGTTGAACGGCGGATACCACATCGTGTGGCGCGCCGCGCCCGGGTGGTTCGGGCGGTAGAGACCCGCCGCGCCGCCCGTCGCGCAAATGACGGCGTTGGCACGAACATACACAAGAGTCTCGTCGCGCAGCGCGATGCCCCAAGCGCCGGCCGCATGGCCGTCCGTGTCCTTGAGCAGGTCGACGACGTTGACGTGTTCGAGGACATCCACGTTTTTCGCCGCATGCACGGCCTTCGCGAGAATCGGCTTGATGTTCTCGCCGTTGATCTTCAGGTTGCGCCAGCCGCGCGCGGCATAGTTGCCGTCTTTGTCCTTGAGAATCACGAGGCCGAGCTGTTCGATTTCGCGCGTGACCTCGTTCAGCCCTTCGCTCATCTGCAACAGCAAGTCCGCGCGCACGATACCGTCGGCGTCCTGGCTCGCATAATCGACGTAATCCTGCGGCACATGGCCGGGTGTGATGTAGGCATTCAGCGCGTTGACGCCGGCGGCGAGGCAGCCGCTGCGCTTGAGGCCGGCCTTTTCGAGCAGGATGACGGAGAGGTCGGGAGAAACCTTAGCGAGCGTCAGCGCCGCAAAGCAGCCAGCCGCGCCGCCGCCGATGATGAGCACGTCGGCGCGTTTTTCGATGACGTTCAACCTTTTCACCTCAGATGACAACGGAGTTCGTCTGTTTTGCACGGTTCTCGAGGATCGCCGTCTTGCCGCCGGCGAAGCTGTAGACGCGATGGATGAAGACTTTGGCACGGTCGCCTTCGTGGAGCGGCGGCAGTTCGAGGCTGCGCGCGCCTTTGAGGAGCTGGCCTTTGACTTCGACGTCGACCTCGGCATTGTTGCCGCGGAAATAGACGCCGCGCACGACGCCGTCTTCGGATGCGAGCGGCATGACCATCTCGCTGTCGTTTGCGCCGATCTCGAGGAATTCGGGGCGGATGATGCCTTCATGCGCGCCCGTCGTCGTACCGTTTTCAAAGCCTTTGAAGACCGTGAAGTCCGGAACGTGCACGGCTTCGCCGATGAAGTCGGCGACGAACGGCGTGCGTGGTTTCTGGTAAATCTCGATGGGTGTGCCCGTCTGCTCGATGCGGCCGCGATGCGTGATGATGATGTCATCGGCGACTTCGACGGCCTCGTCCTGGTCGTGCGTGACGAAGATGCTCGTGACGCCGAGCTTGTGGATCGTCTGCCGCAGCCACTGGCGGAGCTCCTTGCGGACTTTCGCATCGATGGCGGCGAACGGCTCGTCGAGCAGCAGCAGTTCCGGCTCGGGCGCGAGGGCACGGGCGAACGCGACGCGCTGCCGCTGGCCGCCCGAGAGCTGCATGGGGTAACGGTGGCCGAAGTCCTTCAGCCCGACGAGCTCCGTCAAGAGGTCGACGCGCTCGCGGATTTTGGCTTTTGCGGCCTTCTGGATTTTCAGGCCGAACGCGATGTTTTCGCGTACGGTCATGTAGCGGAACAGCGCGTAGTTCTGGAAGACGAAGCCGATGCCGCGTTTGCCTGGCGCGACGTCGTTGACGCGGCGGCCGCCGATGTAGATGTCGCCACTGTCCGGGCGTTCGAGGCCTGCAATCATGCGGAGGATCGTCGTCTTGCCCGAGCCGGACGGCCCGAGGAGGCCGATGAGCCGACCTTTTTCGATGGCGAACGAGACATCGCTCGACGCCTGGAACGAGCCGAACGATTTGTTGATGTGGTTGAGCTTCACTTCGATCTCATTCGACATGGGAAACACCTCGTTTCGCGTGCCACTCGATGACGTTCCGCAGGATGAGGATGCAAACGGCGAGCAGCACGAGGATGGACGCGACGGCGAACGCCGCCGTGAAATTGTATTCGTTGTAAAGAATCTCGATGTGGAGGGGCAGTGTGTTCGTCTTGCCGCGCACATGACCGGAGACGACGCTGACCGCGCCGAACTCGCCCATGGCACGCGCCGTGCAGAGGATCACGCCATACATGAGCGCCCACTTGATGTTCGGCAGCGTGACATGGCAAAGCATCTGCCAGCCGCTCGCGCCGAGCGTCGCGGCCGCTTCTTCCTCGTCGCGCCCTTGCGCCTCCATGACGGGGATGAGCTCGCGCGTGATGAACGGGAACGTCACGAAGATTGTCGCGAGGATGATGCCTGGCACGGCAAAGACGATGGCGATGTGCTCGGCGCGCAAAAATGGGTATAAAGGGCTCATGCGGCCGAACAGCATGACGAAGAACAGGCCGGCGACGACGGGCGAAATGGCGAACGGCAGGTCGATGAGCGAGCTCAGGAATGCCTTGCCGCGGAACGTGTATTTCGTCAGCAGCCACGCCGACGCGAGGCCGAAGATCGTATTGCAGATGACAGCGAGCACCGTCGCCTCAAGCGTCAAGTACAGCGCCTTGACAGCGAACGGCTCTGTGATGGCTGCTTGGTAGGCCTGCCAGCCTTTCGCCAGCGCCTCGCTCGCGACGAGCACGAGCGGAAGCACGAGCATGACGAAGAGGAAGAGCGCCGCGAGCGCGATGAGCGCCCAAGCGAATGCGCCTTTTTTCTGGTTCAATCGTCACACCCCCTGTTTCCGCACGATATAGCGCTGATAGCCGTTGAGCACGAGCAGGATGGCGAACGACAAGGCCATCATGACGATGGCGATGGCGGCCGCCGCCTGGTAGTCGAACTGCTCGAGCTTCGCCATGATGAGGAGCGGCGCAATCTCCGTCTCGTACGGCAGGTTGCCGGCGATGAAGACGACGCTGCCGTACTCGCCGATGCCGCGCGCGAACGCGAGCGCGAACCCCGTGAGGAGCGGCGGCAGGAGCTCAGGGAAAATCACGCGGCAGAACGTCTGCCACGGCGTCGCGCCGAACATCGTCGCGGCTTCTTCGAGGCTCGGATCGAGATCCCTGAGCACGGGCTGGACGCTCCGCGCGACGAATGGGATGCCGACGAAGATGAGCGCGATCGTGATGCCGAGCACGGAGAACGCCGACGGGATGCCGGCCGCGTAGAAGAACCGGCCGAGCCAGCCATTCTCCGCATAGAGCGTCGTCAGCGCGATGCCCGCGACGGCTGTCGGCAGCGCGAACGGCAGGTCGATGAGTCCGTCAAGCACGCGCTTGCCCGGGAAGTCATAACGCACGAGCACCCAGGCGAGCACGAGGCCGAACACCGCATTGACGAGCGCCGCCGCCAGCGACGTGGCGAAGCTGACTTCGTACGCATGAAACACGCGCACGTCCGTCACGACATCAAGGAATTTCTCGATGCCCATGCCGCTCGCATAGAGCAGGAACGCCGCGAGCGGCAAGAGGAGAATTAAGGAAAGATAGAAAAAGGTGATTCCGAAGGTAAACCGGAATCCGGGAATAACATGTTGTGTTGCAAACATCGGAATACCTCGTTCTCAGGCCCCCTCTCCGAGGGGGCTGTCAGCGAAGCTGACTGGGGGTGTGGCGAAGGTAGGTCGTATGTCCATCATTCGATTGTAGTGGCGAAGGTAGTCTTTAGGCGATTCCTTCGACAGCACAATCGTGGTTTTTGCTTTGTCCTACCTCCGACACACCCACCACCGCTTCGCGGTCCCCCTCCCTCGGAGAGGGAGGCAGGAGGTTGCATGACTTTTGTTCACTTTTTTTCGTAGATCTGATCGAACGTCCCGCCGTCAGCGAAGTGTTCCTTTTGCGCTTTCTGCCAGCCGCCGAACGCGTCGTCAATCGTCACGAGCGTCAGGGACGGGAAGACGTTTTTATACTTCGCTGCGACTTCTTCGTCACGCGGGCGGTAGAAGTTCTTCGCGGCGATTTCCTGGCCTTCTTTCGAGTAGAGGTAATTGATGTACGCCTCGGCGACCTTGCGCGTGCCTTTCTGGTCGACGACTTCGTCGACGACGGCGACGGACGGCTCGGCGAGGATGCTCAGCGACGGTACGACGATCTCGTACTTGTCCGGCGCTTCCTGCACGGAAAGCAACGCCTCATTCTCCCACGCGATCAGCACGTCGCCCTGGCCGCGCTGGACGAACGATGTCGTTGCGCCGCGCGCGCCAGAGTCGAGGGCAACGACGTTCTGGAACAGTTTCTTGATGAAGCCCTTGACTTGTTCCGTATCGCCGTTATATTTTTTCTCCGCATACGCCCACGCACCGAGATAATTCCAGCGTGCACCACCCGACGTCTTCGGGTTCGGCGTCACGACTTCAATTCCGTCTTTGACGAGATCGTCCCAGTCGTGGATGTTCTTCGGATTGCCCTTGCGCACGAGGAAGACGATTGTCGACGTGTAAGGCGCGGAGTTGTTCGGGAACTTCTTGATCCAATCCTTGTCGATGAGGCCCGTTGCTGCGATTTCATCCACGTCATACGCGAGCGCGAGCGTCACGACATCGGCTTCGAGGCCCTCGCGCACGGAACGCGCCTGCTTGCCCGAGCCGCCATGCGACTGCGTGAAGTTCACATGTTCGCCGGTCTCGTCCGTCCACTTCTTCGCAAAGCTTTCGTTGAACGCCTGATATAGCTCGCGCGTCGGATCGTACGAGACGTTGAGGAACGTCTGCCCGTCGGCGCTGCCGGACGACGCCGCCTGCGGTTCACTGCCGCCGCAGCCCGCGAGCACCCCCGTTATCATCAAAAGACCCGCTGCTGCTGCCAGCCATCGTTTCGTTTTCATGTTTCTTCGCTCCCTTCATGTGCTTTTGGTATGAATAATCATACCGTTCAGATATGTTTTATAAATGTTGTCGCTATCTTACACCAGACTTGTGAAGTTGTCAACCAGAAAATTTCAAAACATATATGAACGCATGATAATTGCTCGGTTGCACGAATCTGCACGAGACTGCTATGGTTTGACTGTCGCGTTTGTCTTTCTTTTCACGTAGTGTACAAGATAACAGCTGAAAACATAGAAGAAACAATTATTTTCCTAGAAAGTGGAATTTTTCACTTGCTTTTTCCGGCAGTTATGCTATCATAAGCCCGTCAAGAGAAAGTGACAACTTTCACGTGAAGAAAAGCACGTGAAGGATTGCACGAAAAGATTACATCAGGGATTAAAATGGGAAGCAAGAGAGCCTAGGAGGATGTTATCCATGCCAGAGCAGAAGAAACCTCACGTTGTCATCGTCGGTGCCGGATTCGGCGGCATCAAGCTCGCGAAGACGCTCGCGAAAGAGAACGTCACGATCACGCTTGTCGACCGCCACAATTTCCAGCTGTTCGCGCCGCTGCTTTACCAGGTGTCGACGGCCGTGCTGTCCGAGGATGAGATCGCATACCCCGTGCGCTCGTTCTTCCGCGATACGCCGAACGTCGAGTTCTTCATGGCGAAGGCGCAGGGCGTCGACCAGGCGCGCCGCGTACTGCTGACGAACCACGGCGAGGTCTCGTACGACTACCTCGTGCTCGCAGCTGGCTCGACGACGAACTTCTTCGGCATGGAGAGCGTCGAGAAAAATTCGTACGGCATGAAGACGCTGCAGGAAGCGCTCCATATCCGCAATCACGTGCTCCACATGTTCGAGCGCGCGAACAAGCGCGAGGACAGCGAGGAGGAACGCCGCCGCATGCTGACGTTCGTCGTCGTCGGCGGCGGCCCGACGGGCATCGAGGAAGCCGGCGCGCTCGCAGAGCTCGTCAACGTGCAGAAAAAAGAATTCCATCGTCTGAATTTCGACGAAGTCAGCGTCAAGCTCATCGAAGCGACGCCGCACGTGCTGCCGATGCTGACGCAGGATCTCCAAGACGAGGTCGTCCGCGTGCTGCGCGAGAAGGGGGTCGAAGTCCTGCTCGACACGCAGGTCATGGACAACGACGGCAACAACCTGAAGCTCAAAGACGGCAGCGTCATCCCGACAAAGACCGTCATCTGGGCGGCCGGCGTCAAGGCCGTGCCGTTCATCGCGAAGTGCGGCGCCGAAGTCGACCGTGGCGGGCGCATCGTCACGGAGGAAAACCTGCTCGTCAAGGGCAGTGACCGCGTGTTTGCCATCGGCGACTGCGCGCACTTCCAGCTGGAGGGTATGAAGCGTCCGCTCGCGACGATCGCGCCGGTCGCGACGCAGGGCGCGCTCGTCTGCGCGAAGAACATCATGCACAGCATCCGCGGTGAAGCGCTCGAAGCGTTCCATTACAAAGACCTCGGCACGATGGCGACGATCGGCCGCGGCCGCGCCGTCATCCAGAACGGCAGCTTCAAGATGAAAGGATTTTTCGCTTGGGTCGGCTGGATGATCGTGCATCTCATGCGCCTCGCCGGTGCGCACACGAACTTTACGGTCGCGCTCAAATGGTGCTGGAATCTCTTCTCCGGCCTGCGCCTCGGCCGCATCATCACGAACATCCAGCTCGACGACGGCCGCATCCGCTGAACAGATTTTCCTGCGCGTGAAAAATTTGTACGAAATATTGAACGCGTGTCTTGCGCAAATGGATTTTCGTGCTATAATAACGGATGTAGATGAGCAACGGAGCCCACGGACGATTTCCGTGGGCTCTTTTGTATCCTGTGTGAATGAAAGAAAGTGGGGATCCTCATGTTCCAGTGGAAGAAACTCCTTGTCACGAGCGCGCTCTGTGTCGCCTCGGTCATGACGCTCGCCGGCTGCGGCGGGCAGCAGGCGGCCGCGCCGTCGTCTTCGGGCAGCAGCTCGGGCGCGCCGGCCACGCTCAAGGTCGGCTCGGCCATCGACTTCGCGCCGTTCGAGTTCCAGGACGAAGGCCAGAAAGAGTATCAGGGCTTTGACATGGATCTCATCCGCGCCATCGGCAAGGAGATGGGCGCCGAGGTCGAGATCCAGAACATCGGCTTCGACGGCCTCATCCCGGCGCTGCAGGCGAAGACGGTCGACGTGCTGATCTCCGGCATGACGATCAACGACGAGCGCAAGCAGAACGTCACGTTCTCCGATCCGTATTACCAGTCCGGCCTGACGATGGTCGTCCGCAAGGATGAGCAGGCCATCCAGAAATTCCAGGACCTCAAAGGCCACAAGGTCGCCGTCCAGATCGGCACGACGAGCGCGAACGAGGTCAAGAAGATCGAGGGCGTCGAGGTCAAGGAATTCAACACGCCGGCCGACTGCTTCATGGAGCTCAAGACGGGCGGCGCCGATGCGGTCGTCAACGACCGTCCGGTCAGCGAATACTTCATCACAAAGAGCGGCCAGACGGACGTCAAGGAACTGCCTGATATGCTGACGGCCGAAGATTACGGCATCGCTGTCGCAAAGGACAACAAAGAGCTCGCCGACAAGATCAACGCCGCGCTGAAGACGCTGAAAGAGAACGGCGAGTATGACAAGATCTATGCGAAATGGTTCGGCGGGGCGAAGCAGTAACGTTCAGCAAAGATCTGACAATCGAAGAATGAAGTAAAGTTGTTCATAGACATCTTTGCTGCCCAATACCGGCTCGAGAAGGCTTTCGGCTTTCTTGAGCCGGTATCTTATGGTGTTCGGATGCTGGTAGAGCGCGGCGGCGGATGAGGTAGAACGCCGTGGCGTGGTCTTGGAATGCGGCGTTGATCTCGCAGGCGGCGGCCTCGATGGCGTACGGCGTGCGCGGGGGCGCACGCATGAAGGCGCTCGGCCGCTACACGGAGCCGACGGCGTACGAGCTCCGTCGCCTCGCGGGCGAGATCCACGGCGTGCGGCCGGAAGAGATCGTCGCGGGCAACGGCTCGGACGAGATCCTCGGCTGGATCTTTTTGACGTTCTTCGAGCATGCGAGCGTCTGCTATCCCGACATCACGTACGGCTATTATGAGAGCCTTGCCGTCGGCCTCGGCATCGCGCACCACACCGTGCCGCTGCGCGCGGATTTCACGATGGACGTCAACGCGCTCTGCAAGGAGACGAGCCACATCGTACTCGCGAACCCGAACGCGCCGACGGGCTATCTTTTGCCCGTGAGCGACATCGAGCGCATCGTCGCGGCGAACCCGAATCGCATCGTCGTCGTCGATGAGGCGTACGTCGATTTCCACAATCCGAGCTGCCGGCCGCTCATCGAGCGGTACGACAACCTGATCGTCGTGCAGACGATGTCGAAAGCGTACGCGCTCGCGGGCGCGCACATCGGCTTCGCCTACGGCTGCCCGGAGCTCATGCGCGACCTCGACTGCGTGCGCGGTGTCATGAATCCGTACAACATCAGCGACATCACGGCGGCGGTCGGCTGCGCGGCACTCGAGGACCAGGTCTATCTTGAGTCGCACGTCTACGACGTCGAGCTTGCGCGCGACGACTCGATCGGCGCGCTGCGTCGTATGGGCTTCCGCGTGCTCAAGTCGCGGACGAATTTCATTTTCGTCGAGCATCCGCGGCTCGCAGGGCCGGACTATGTGCGAGCGTTGCGCGCGCATGCGATCCTCGTGCGCAACTATCCGTCGATGCGGCGCGCCGAAAATTTCGTCCGCATTACGATCGGCACGATGGAGGAGATGGTCGCCGTCGTCCAGGCGACGCGGGACATCCTCGCGCACAGGAATGGAGAGATGGCCGATGAACGTGCTGTTTTGTGATTATCCAGACGGAGAATCCCGACCTCGCGAAAAGCCCGTTCCTC
>Ga0256404_1012602_pt1 | contig 10959 bp, 13 predicted proteins | sample RumenRJG_01DNA_FD_185990 | JGI IMG/M metagenome (GOLD analysis project Ga0256404, IMG submission 185990) | Bovine rumen microbial communities from Lethbridge, Alberta, Canada - RJG_01 | ecosystem: Host-associated > Mammals > Digestive system > Stomach > Rumen | place: Canada: Alberta | collected...
TTCATCATTAATCCTGTCTTCAACTATTTTTGGAAGAACATCACCATATAATTCGTGAGCTTTACTAAAACATATTTCTTTTATCTTTGCCTCAGAATTATCAATTGTTGGTGTATAGAAGTGATTAGTAGGTATCGGCACAATTGGTTCAATTAAGTCAGCAATCATATTAGTATTTGTAACAGTGATTTCATATGCCTTTGCAACTCCGAGCCACGACATGCAATCAAGCATTTCTTTTGTGGAACGTAAATGCTGGTTAGGATTTTCAAATCCACATAATGCAGATTCAAATAGGGGGTGTCTGTTGTGTAGTTGCCCTGCGACTCTAACTAAAATATCCCTACAAATTTTGTGACTATTGCAACAATAATGAACATCGCCTGTCGCCACCACTACTTTATTTAGCTCATCGGATATTTTTACTATTTTAGCGATTTTGTTTTTGATATCCATAGCTTCTGAAATCATTTGTGGATAACAATCTATTGGCTGAACCTCAATGTAATCATAAAAAGAAATCGACTCTTTTAAATCTTCGTCTTTTCTAGACAAAGCATTTAGAAAAACATCGCCATTGTAACATGCAGATCCGAGCAAAAGATTTGTCCTATACTTAGATAGAACGCTTTTAGGAATAATCGGAAGCCCTTTGTCAATATACTTTGTATAGGACAATGTGATAATTTGAAACAAATCTTTCAATCCTTTTTTGTTTTTTGCCAATGCAATAACATGCCATGTCGTATGACAATCGTTTGCTTTTTCTTCTCGATCATCATCTCTCACATACAATTCGCAACCATAAATAATCTTAATGTTGTATTCATTAGCTGCTAATTGAGCATCTTTAAAAGACTGGACACTAGCATGGTCGGTAACTGCGATTGATCCCATTCCCATCTCTTTGGCTTTTTTACAATAATCACTTATAGATGAGATGCCATCCATTTTAGACATTTTAGTGTGTAGGTGTAGTTCTACTCTTTCCATTTTGCCTTCCTCTCTATTTTTTATTTCCTGGTATATTTGAGAGGCTAATTTAAAGCCGGCTTTGTACTTTATTTGAATAAAAGAAATTGATACATTTTTCTTGTCACTAAGTTCTTTTAGAATTCTTTTTTTCTTGCTCTCAAAGGTTTCCTTCATGTTCTTTTCTATCCCTTTCTATATCGTCAAACGTTAATTTCTTATCCTGGATCATTTTCACCACATCGTTATAGTTAAGATGGTGTCTAACTGCATAGCAGAAAACAGAAATTTTCAAATCACGAATTCTTTCTTCTTCTTTTTGTCTCTTTTCTTCGGCCGCTTCTTCTTTACAGGCATTAATGTAGGCTACGCCAAGTAAAGACATACAAATAAGTTCAAACATCTTTTTAGACTCCTTCATAAATAGTTATGCGTGTAATGAGCATCTCTTCTAAACACTGTTTTGCCTTCATCCAAACAATAAGCAAGCATAACTGAGTTCTTTATATTTTCAGTCATTATGGATTTATCCATATAGACAATATATTTATCCTTAAGAGAATCATATAAGACTCTACCTCTTGGATAATTTCCGTAGTCGCCATCAATATTTAAAGTGTCAAAAAAATCCAAATGAGAAATTGGATCATTATAAAATCTTTCATCCCTCTTGAATTCGGACATTGGGACACTATGGGAGTATAGTTTTTTATTGATATAAAAGAAGGGACCAACAAGAGATATATTGCTTTCTTTGCCTTCTTCAATATTTATTTGATTCAGGTTTTTGTTATTTTGAATATAATTAAGGAACTCTTGAGGTATTTCGTGAGATAAAAGTAGTATCTCTTCAGATTCAGAAAGTCTATGTCTACTTCCTAAGTTCTCAATAATAATCAAAGCGGTTTTTTCTTCAACATCATAGATTGAAGTCAAAACATCATATAATTCTTCTTTAGTGTTTATTTCTTCAAAAAACGCCATTTTAATATCCTTTCAATTTTCTCTACATAATATAAATATCATGCAAAGTAGGACATAAAATGACGTATTAATTAATATTTCTTATTTTTTGAAAGCTTTCCGATAAACAAAATCATCAACATCTTTCATCTGAACAAAGCTAGAATCATTGATTTCAAGGGTTATATTGTGGTCTTTTGCAAATTTAGATATTGAACTTTCTTCATTTAAAATAGCCTGTATTTCTTCTCTTAATTCACAATATAATTTTTTTACTTTTATATATCTAGATATGACTTCGTTGTTTGGAGTAAAGAAGATGTATTTTAACTTAGTTGGAAGTTTTTTCTTATTATTGTTTGCAATTGCTATCAAATGACAGATTAGTTGTTTTAAATCAAAATGCAAATTTGAATAATTATTTTTTCCTTTAAGTTTAATATTCAATTCATTGACATCGAATACCAACACTTCTCTACTTGACACCTTCCCGGTTTCATTGTCAGTTTCTTCAATAGTTTTAACTGAATAGTTTTTTACTCCCATTTCTTTAAAAAGTGCTGATTCTAAATATTTAACGCTCAAAGGCGTGTGAGACTTTGCAACGATTTCTTGACACTTACATTCGTAATTTTCATTACCAATAACGGCATCCATTTTAGTTGGCCTTGAATTAGATAAATCATTCAAAATAGCAGTTTCAAAATCGGCGTTTTGTGGTTTGAAATACAGGAAACATAGTCTACCACTAGATGCAAAAGCACAAATAGAAGTGCATTTATATCTTTTGCTATAGTTCACTTCATAAGATTCAATACCATTATCTTTAAAATATTTTTTTATCGGTTCAGCATATGAATCATCGTAATATTTGCCATCATTTCTTTTTGTATTTAGATGATCACGGTATAAAAGACTTTCGCTAATTGCCAAATCAAATTCACTTTTAGTATCCATATTATCTCCCTTCGATGCTTCTTATTTGATTATTCAAATATATAATATATTTTCTCTTAAATTCTTCATCCAAAAACTTATAGCATTTTGTGCTAATTCTAAATAACGGATAATAAAGTTCATTCTCGCTACTGCCAACAACAGTATATGTGAGCTCTTCTGAATCCTTAGTTCCTTTACCTTCAAAGTACTTATCAAAAGTTAATAAAGCTTCGAGATTAGCGCATTTAATTCTTAGTGTTGTTTCTTTTCCATTTTTTATACCATAGCGATGAAGTTTTTCGTTTATCTCGTTATTTACCTTTTCTAATGGTTTAAAAGAACCAGATTGTATTAAATCATGTATGTAACTTATATCAAACTTCTTTGTGATGTCGTCATGTCTAGCGTAAAGATAATAGGTATGGTTTGTCAGAACAACTTTATATGGATCAACTAAATAAATATGTGGTATTTCTTGATAATGGAACGCTACTTGTTTTTGGTTTTGAATCGCCTTAATAATAAGCTCTAAGTTATCAAGAACATCGTTTTCAATCTTGTTATCCCCAACAATAGAATCAGTTATTACATAATTAGGAAGTTCAGATAAAACTGATTCAATCTTCTCATTGCGTTTCATAGCAATTGACATAGCTAACACAATGTTCTCAGGCATCGCGAAACCCTTATCTAAAGGTGTTCTTAATCGATATCCACCATCTCTACCGAGTTTGGTTTCAATATCGATATCAGAAATCATATTTAAATCTTCTAAATACCTCCTGGCCTGTCTATCACTGACTTCTAAATAATCAGCAATTTCCTTGATTGTTATCCATTTGGTTCTAGTGTATCTTTGATTTAAATAAAGCAGGACCTTTAATTCTTGTGAGATTTTTGACATAAGAGAACCTCCACTATAAATACAATATCATACTTAATAGGACAAAAACAGCACATTTAAAAACCCACTACTTTTGAATGGTGAGTTCTGATTGGTTCTGATAAGTTGTTTTAGTGTTTTAGTATGTTCTGAATACATAACACTTTATATAACCACAATTAATTAATTTTAGACAACTAGCACCCTGGAATGGATTCGAAACGTTCTTCGAGTCTGCTACCACCCTATTTTGTGACCTATAACTTAAATGACATCTTTGATGATATGGCTGTCTTTTTAATACGAAAAATGCCTAAAAATAGAAAAAAGGAGACCAATATCACTATTAATCTCCAATCTCTCATAATGGTGCCCAGTACAGGACTCGAACCTGCAAGGTTGCCCAATGGATTCTAAGTCCATCGCGTGTACCAATTTCGCCAACTGGGCAGACACTATTAGTATTATACGAATTTAAAAATAAAACGCATTAAATTTTATTTATAATTTCGCTAATAATTCTTTTATCAAATTGAAGGCTTTTTTGCTGCTACTTGCAACGTTTTTTATATAATCACTTCCATCTCCATCAAATGTATCGCTGATACATTTGATTAAGATTGCTTCAATTTGATTTTTATAGCAAACCCTTATAATTCCAGCCGCTTCCATATCACAAATTGAAGCGTTGAATCTTTTTTCAAGTTCGCTTTTTCTAGTTTTATCGACAATAAAAGTGTCGCCACTTGCCAAAATTACACTTTTAATTTCTGGCATGATTTCGAAAACTTTACTCGTTACTTCTTTTTTAGTTTCCATATATTCATCGCTAAATTCTAGATATTGACCAGGTTTTGTGCCATCGATTTTTGAAGCATCAAAATCATAATGAACTACTTTACTAACTAAAAATAAATCACTTACTTTTAAATCTTTTTTAAGTGCTCCAACCACTCCATAATTTAAAATTAGATCGACACTATATTTAGTTATTAAATATTGAGTGGCGGCTGCTCCATCAATTTCTCCAAAACCGCTTTCTAAAACATAAATTTCATTGTTATTTATAATAATTTTTTGAGTAAAATAAGGACAATCTTCGAGATTTTCCTTATTTAATGAATGATCACTTAAAAAAGTATCGAATTCTTTTTTAACAGCTATTATTAATCCAATTTTTCTCATATTAATTTATAAATCTTTATATTTAGTTGATTTACCCTTACATTTTTCTATCGGATACTTCTTTTCGGTTTCCTTTAGTTTATTTTCAACAATAGTTTTTATATCTAGATTGAGAACATGTGCCATTTGAATGCAATAATTTATAACATCGGCTAATTCGTTTTCGACACATTTCATATCTTTGATTTCACTACTCCATTGAAAACACTCTAAAAGTTCGCTTGCTTCAATACAGATTGATTTTGCAAGATTTTCTGGAGAATGAAATTGATTCCAGTCTCGATCACTTACAAATTTAATTATTTCTTTTTCTAATTCTTTTAAACTATCCATAAAAAACATTTTAATGAAAAATAATTTTAAATGCTATTTAAATATTATCTTTTAACTTCTTTTGTAACATCTTTTAAATACTCTAAAAGTTCTTTGTTGTCTATAAAAAATGGTGAAAGTTTTTCATAGCAAGTTTCGTGATATAAGTTAAGCCAAGAAATTTCTTCATCGCTCATTAAACAAAGATCAATGGGTTTTGTGTCGATTGGAACATAAGTTATTGTTTCAAATTTAAAGAAATTACCCATTGCAGTTTCAAAAGCTTTGACACATAAAAGGTTATTTTCAATTCTTATTCCATATTTATTTTCCTTATAAACTCCTGGTTCAACGGTGGTAATCATTCCTGGAACTAATTCGGCGGCGTCATCTCGCTCTGGTACATGACGATATCTAAAACCATTTGGACCTTCGTGAACATTTAAGATGTATCCGACTCCATGTCCGGTTCCACATTTATAATCAAGTCCTTCTTTCCACATGATTTCACGAGCTTTTATATCAAGTGTAATTCCACAAGAATGTTCAATAAAAATTGAAGTAGTTAAAGCAATAAGAGACTTTAAAGTTAATGTATAGTCGTGTTTAAATTCTTCATTAATGTTAGGATTTAAAGCATAGGTTCTTGTAGTATCGGTTGTTCCACCAAAATATTGACCTCCACTATCTACAAGTAATTGCGTATCGTTTTTAGTAACTAAAGAATTGACTTTGTTTGTTGGACTATAGTGCATTTCTGCAGCGTTTTTTCCAACTGCAGTAATTGTTGGAAACGAAAGTTCAAATAAAAGCTTATTTTCTCTTCTAAATTTTTCAAGTTCTTCACTATATTCAAATTCTGATAAATTTTTATCTAAATTATTTTTCAAGAAATAGCCAAATTTTACCATTGCAACACCATCTAAAACTTGGATCTTCTTAGTATTTTCGATTTCTTTTTCACCTTTAATACATTTCATTAAATAACTTGGATTTTTTGCATTAATTGGCCTTTTTAAAAGAGAAAATAATCTTGCATTAATTCGACTTTTATCTATTAAAGTTGGCACATTATCGTGATTTTGAATGAATTCAAAAATTTTTTCATATTCATGAATTTCAATTCCTTCTAAAACAAAATCAATTTTATTTTTATTAATAAATAAATGATTTCCATAATCTTTTGAAAGATATAAATAAGAATAAAATACTGGATTACAAGGTATATCTAAACCTCTTAAATTTAAAATCCAGGCAATATCATCAAGGGTTGTAATTAAATTTGCTTTAGCGCCTTTTCTTTCAACTTCTTCTAAAATCTTTTCGATTTTTTCTTGATAAGTTAAAGAAACTAAATCAGCACTTAATTTAAAAACTTTAGCATCACTTAAAGCTTCTTTATTTTCAATCATATATGAATAATCTTTATTTAAGATTTTCTCTCCCTTTTTTAAAAATGATTCATATAAATTTTCACTAATAATTGAAGCATTAACTCCTAAAGGATATAAATTATTGTTTTTAATAAATTCGTTCATTGGTAAAACGCCTTTTTCACCAATTTTCATTAAATTAATTTTAGTTCCTTTAAGTTCTTTTTCGGCTTGAACAAAAAATCTTCCATCAGTAAATAAATAAGCGCTATCTTGAGTAACTAATAAGTCGCCGGTATCTCCGCTAAAAGGACAAAAATATAATCTTTCACCCATATAAAAATTTGCAACATATTCATTATCGTGTGGATCACTCAATAAAATTAAATAGGCTTTGATGCCATCTTTTTTTAGTTTTTCTTGTAATTTAATAAGATTTTCATTTTTAAACATAACTTACTCCTTAAGCCTAAAGTATTATAGTACTATAAATAAAAAAATAAAAACTTGGTAGTAATAGGTCTACCAAGTTTCTAAACAACTATAAATTAAGAAAGTTATTTAACGTCAATATAATGGGTATTATCAACTTTAACAACTTTTGGAACCGCTATAGTTAAAACACCACTATCAAGATGTGCATCAACTTTAGAATTATCAACATCGCCTAAATAAAATGATCTTTCACCTTCTGAATAGAATCTTTCTTTTCTAATATAGTGATGTTCATCGTTAGTATTGTTATTTTCAACTTGTTTATAAGAAACTTTCAAAGTTCCATCATTTAAACTAACTTTAATATTTTCTTTTTTAATTCCAGGCATTTCGATATTTAAAATGAATTTATCATTTTTTTCTTCAATATCAGTTTTCATTAATCTATTTCCTTTTTTAGTTTCAATTGGCATACCAATGAATGCATCAAATAATGGATCGAAAAATGATTCTCCCAATTCATAATGTTTATTGTTATTGTTTTTCTTGAATTCTTCACTCATAAAATTTACCTCCAATATTTAGCACTCATAATTCCTAAGTGCTAACTATATATTACCATTAAATTTAGCACTGTCAATAGCAAAGTGCTAAATTTTTCTAATATTTTTTATTTCATGAAAAAAAGCAAGGTCTGACCTTGCTTTTTTCGAATGAAATTTTTCTAAGTTATTGAGCCTCTTCTGGATTTTTTCTTCTAAGACCTGAGAAACAATTGATTAAAGAAGAAAGACATGAAACAATTAACAAACTTCCAATAACCATACTTCCTGCATGGACACTAATTACCCATGAAGAAGGTGAAATTTCAAGACCAGCATTAATTAATTTTAGGATTAAAAACATTAAAACCGCTGTTCCGCACTCAAGAACAAAATTTAAAAAACTTACGGCTTTTACTTTATAAGCGACTAAATTAAGTAAAACTGCAACACAAATAAAGATAAACATACACAAAACTGGAATTGAAAGACCATTAAATCCACTTCCACCAAAAATCGCTTGGAAACCAGTGATATATTTAATATCGGTTGGAGTTACACTACCTTTTAATTGAACAAATGGTGCAAAAAATATAAATATACAAGCTATATCAATAATCAAACTATATGAATTAGCTCTGAGAAAGAATTTTTTCATACGTAATCTCCTTAAATTGACTTAATTATTATATATAAATGAAGATAAAAAATATAGTTATTTTTACTTCAATGATTTTTGATTAAATCTTTATTTTTTAACAATAATTTAAATTTATTTTAATTTACTACTTTAAAAATCTATTAGTGTAGTAGCCAATACAATAAAGAATTGAAATTGAAAAAGAAGAAATTTCACTTCCTAAAAATTTATATTGATTATTAACAATAATATCTATTATTGAAAAACAAAAAGCAAGACTTACAAATAAAGTATAAATATCTAAAAATCTTCGACATTTAATAGGTTTTTTTAAGAATATTCTAAATCCAGAAATTCCTGCAAAAATCTTTAAAAATACGCCAATAACTAATTTTAAAATACTTAAAATTATATCTTTAGTAGCAGTTAAATTTTCTAAATTTAAAAAGAAAACATAGCTAGAATATACCGCCATAAATAGAAAAGCCACACTAGAGATAAGGATCATATAGCGACTGGCAATTTTAACTTTTGAAATACTTTCCCAATTTTTATAGATTTCATCTCTTGTTTCTTTGCAAAGTAAGTCGCCATCTTTATTATAAAAAGAAAGCGTATTAACTTTTTTTCTTATTTCAACGGCAAGCTTTGCATCCTTTGGAGTTTCTAAAAATAAAAGCGTCACTGCTTCCCAAATAAATACCCAAGCGGCAATATCTAAAACTTCACTAACGATATCTTCTTGAATTTGATCTTTAAATAAGAAATAATTTTTCCCAACAATCATTAAAAATAAAATTAAAACTCCAATTAAAACTAAAATTGCTGAAAAAAGTTGTTTATTTAAACGTTTTTTCTTGGAATTATATCTTCTTAATTCAAGAGTTGAATTAAATGTTTCAAGGATTTTTTTAGCATCATATCCTTGATAATCATTAACAAAGAAATTGATATTAACTTTAAACCCGGTTGGAATGTTTCCAAAAACTGAATCAATTTCTTCAAGAATCTCTTTATTAAATTGTGGACTATTTTTGTTTCCAATATGTTCATCGAGAACATCGCTTGCTTTTTCATAACGAAAATCAATATCGATAGTCTTCTCCTCTCTATTTAGAGAGTAGTATTTATCTATTAAACTTAATTGTCGACTATCATTATTTAATATTTCTTCAAATTTATTTTTTTTCATAACTTTTTCTCTGAAGTTATTATATATAAATTATTTTTTAACTTCTTTATATATTTATAAAATTTGCAAAAAAGTTAAGATTACAAGAGAAAAAAGTTATTAAATATTTTTTGAATTTTATAATCTAAACTTTAATTCTTGCAACTCTTCCTCAAGGTGGATTGACATTTTTGTTATTTATTAGCCATAAAACTGGAATTCCCTTAGCAACTTTTTCATCTGGAAAATCACAGTATCCATCAGTTAAAATTACAAGAGTGGCTGGTAAATTGTCTTTCATATTTTTTTCAACATATCTAAAAATACAATCAAAATTTGATCCACCACCTCCAATTCGTTTTAAAATTAGTTTAAAACATATCAAAAAATATATTTTTAATAGCTTTTACAAGAGAATCTGGTGAAACAGCTTTAACATTTTCTAAATATTGCATCGCCCAATATCTTAATGCCACCTCATTACAACGAACAAAGACATGAATCTCACCATTAATATTTTTAACTGAAACATTTTTAGCAAACCAATCAAAAATCATTTGGATAGATTCTGGTCGATCTAAAGTAAGTTCACCATCCACTACTTCCCCATCTAAAATATATATAATCTCTAATATATTTATTTATTGAAAAAACTTTTTGAGCATTTTTAAATCTTTGATATTTTTAAGATTTCAATCTTCTCTTATCCTTATATTAACCATATAATCAATTCTAAAAATATTAAAAGTTCGATATTTATCATTATAATTTGAAAAAAGATAATATCTTCCAAAATTATTAATTAAATAATATGGGGAAGACAATATTCAAAACCACCTATTGGAGATTTTCTAATATCGTAATCTAAGTCTTCTAGAAATTTTAGCGAAGAACCTATTGATTTTCTTTCAAGTTTAACTCCATACCAAGAATAAATTTTATCGATAATTTCTTGTTGCGTTGAATAATGATTATCGTCACTATATTCTTCCAAAACCTTTAAAACTAATAAAATTGAACTTTTTTACTCAAAGCCATTATATTTTCTTCCCCTAATTTTAAAATTTTTCTATCATATATGTCCAAAAATTAAGACATGAAAAATCATCTAATTACTAAGGAAAATATAATCTTTCTTTTACTTTCGCCCCTTAAAAAAACAAGGTTTGAAAAATTTAGTTAAAATATTGTTTGATGTGTTGCACCAACTTCACCAATAGCCCAAATTGGCACATCAAAAGATTTTTTTAATGATTTTGATAAACACAGAATCTCAAAATTTGAGGATTTTTGATGAAAAACGAGCGCTTTTAGCTAAAAGCGTTGAATTTTTGCACCATGCACTACACAAAAAATCAAGCACTCTAGATCTAAAATTTTGCCAATAAAAAAACACCTTTCGGTGCAAAATTTCATTTGGTGCCGGCTGCCGGACTCGAACCAGCCACCTACTGATTACAAATCAGTTGCTCTACCAGATGAGCTAAGCCGGCATATATTGGTGGGCGCTATTAGGATCGGACTAATGACCTCTTCCGTGTGAA
>Ga0256404_1012603_pt1 | contig 10958 bp, 9 predicted proteins | sample RumenRJG_01DNA_FD_185990 | JGI IMG/M metagenome (GOLD analysis project Ga0256404, IMG submission 185990) | Bovine rumen microbial communities from Lethbridge, Alberta, Canada - RJG_01 | ecosystem: Host-associated > Mammals > Digestive system > Stomach > Rumen | place: Canada: Alberta | collected...
GCTGCTTTTGGCGCTCTGTTTCTTCTGAAAACCAATGATAGTCCAGCCCAATTTCTCCAATCGCAATGACTTTGGGGTCAAAAGAAAGGCGACGAATCTCTTCTAAGCTATGATCGTCGCAACCTTCTAGATTTTCAGGATGAATGCCAACCGCGGCATAAACCCCGGGAAATTCGTGGGCGATCTCAATGGCCTTCTTTGAAGACGCAACATCCCATCCTACGACTAAAAATGTCGTTACACCGGCTTCTACGGCACGCTTAAAAATCTCGTTTCGTTCAGGATATAATGTGTCATCGTTCCAGTGGCAATGAGAGTCTAGCATCTTATTTTCCTACGCAGAACCGAGAGAAAATCTCATCGGTTAAATCGGTGGTGACCCCTTCTCCCAAAAGTTGGCGGGCAAGGTTATAGGCAGATTGTAACGGCACCGAGACCAAATCAATCGGCAAATCATCTAACGCATTCTGCTTGGCTTCTTGAAGCAACGTATCAATTTGACGAAGGAGCCCTAATTGGCGGGCGCTATTTAAGCTCGGGGTATCAAAGGCAGAAGAGCCTGCGATTCCTAACGCGTTATACATGGCCTCTAATAAGGGTTCAATCTGATGATGTAACGCCGAAATATAGATATGTCCCGCCTCTTTTTGGCTCACAAGGTCTTCTTTGTTCTCGACAGAGATTAATATCTTGTCTTTGGCCAAGGCAGCGATCCGCTTGGTTTCTTCATCTTCACCTTTGGTAGCATCCAATACCAAAATCACCACATCGGCTTTTTGAATGGCCTCTTCTGATTTCTCGATGCCTTGGGATTCGATCCCATCTTTTGATTCATGAATTCCAGCCGTATCTAATAAATGGAATTCAACGCCGTGATAGGAGAAGTCTCCTTCTACCACATCACGGGTTGTACCAGGAATGGGGGATACAATCGCCTTATCTTCTTGCAATAAAGCATTTAATAAGGACGATTTCCCAACGTTTGGTTCTCCGACTAAGGCGACCTTGACGCCGTCTTTGATGATTTTGCCTTCTTGCCCCGAACGGATTAAATCTTTTAACATCGCATGGAGTTCATCGACGGAAGACGCAATCTTTTCTTTGTTTGCTTCTTCGATGTCGGTATATTCGGGGTAATCGATGTTGACTTCAATTAAAGCCAATAAGTCGGCTATCTTGGTTTTTAAGGGTTTAACGAGCTCAGAGGTTTTGCCTTCTAACGACATCAAAGACACGTTCTTGGCTTCTACGGTGCGGGCGTTAATCATGTCATTCACGGATTCGGCTTCGATTAAATCCATCTTGCCGTGGAAGAACGCCCGTGAGGAAAACTCACCATGGTCGGCATATTTTGCCCCACGTTTGAGATACGCTTGCACAATTTCTCCCACGATGACCATGGAACCATGGCAAGAAATCTCAACCACGTCTTCTCCTGTCATCGTATTGGGGCCCTTATACGCATATAAGCAAACTTGATCGATGTCGTGCCCGTTATCGGATAATGTACCGAAATAAATCGTTCTGGTTTTGGTTTCGCTGACCTTTTTGTTAAATAGGGTTTCTGTCATTTCAAAAACGCCGTCACCCGAAAGACGAATCATCGCGAGTGCACTTTTGAAGGGGGGCGTTGCCAAAGCAATAATCACATGGTTATTCATAGACAAGTCCCATTATACCATGCCGAAAAGGATGGCTTTTAGATTTCGTTAGAGAGGGAAAAATCACCTTTTTGGATCCAGTGACATTTCCGGAATAGCAAGTCAATCAAGAAGACTAAGATTAACGGGGTAACAACGGTCATACCGAGTAATTCTAAGACGACATCCCAACGATAAGAGAAGGCATCGAAGAAGTTAAGTTGGCCAACAAAGGCGCAGGTGCCCATACCAGCCCCAACCGATAAGCCAGAAGCAACGTTTTCTCCTAAGGCATCGAGTGGAAGCAACATGGCCAAAGGTCCCAAACACGCCGAAGCAATAATGGTCGGTAACCAAATGACGGGTTTCTTCACGATGTTCTTGAATTGCAACATCGAAGTCCCAATCCCGACGGCTAAGACGGAGCCCCACTTATTGTCATGGGCGGTTTGTAAGGCAAACCCTAACATCTGGGTGGAGCAACCAATTAAGGCACTCGCAGCTGCTAAAGGCACGTTCCCGATTTGGATGGCAACACAGATGGCTACCGAACTAATCGGAGCCGTTAAGGCCATGCCGACTAAGGCACTCACAATGATGCACATTAAGGCTGGAACAACCCCAAAGCTTTCTTGAATGACCCAGCTAATCCCGATGGTAATGTAATGCACCCATTCGGCGAGTAAGAAGCTATAAAGGATAGCAGTAACTAATCCCACTAACGGAATCAAAATCAAATCCACCGGGGTTTTCTTACGCATAATGAGTTTGACGGCAAGATAAGCCAAAATGGCAGCCACATAACAAGATAAAGGATCGTTAATGGAGCCTACTTTCCATTGGGCAATGCTTTGATCGGGCAGCCATTGGAACTCATAGTTCCCGACAAAGCCAGCTGCCATCATGGCAACGACCATGACTCCGTTTAATTTCAAAGACAAAGCAACACCTAAACCGATGCCTGCTCCCATTAATCCTTGGACGACTTTTGCCCAGGTTGCCATCTGATCGAGATAAGGAATCCGGGCGAATAAATTCAATACGGTCCCGATAATTAATGTTCCGAATAACCCGATGGCCATGCCATTGGTAGTCTTCATAAAGAATGACTTCGCGGGGCGTTCTTTTTTGACGGTTTCGTTCATGGCGCTTCTCTCTTTCGAAGAAATTTTAAATGTTTTCATACCTTTATCGATAAGAAAGCCCTTACGAATCTAGGTGTGCTTACCAATCATGAGGCGGTTTTATGCATTAATTGCACCTTTTAACAAGGTCTTGCTCATCATAAATTGCACCTTTTTGCAAATCATCTAAAAAGAACGGAACATCATAGAAGGGCAAAGTAAGGATTCTTTGCTTGTCATCGTATCCATATTGGTTAGCGGAAATTTTGATGGCGATATGATTTTGATTCAAAGAACGGAACTCCTCTAATGAATGGAGGGACCCGCGTTTCTTTTTCACATCTACCGGTATCACTTTTCCGTCGATATCTAAAATAAATTCAAACTCGCTGTCTCGCTTTCCTCTCCAATAGAAAAGCCCTATTCTTCTCGCGTCCAATTCAATCGATACATAATTCTCGAAATAGATACCCGACAAAACATTGTCTTTTTGTGAAAGGAATGTTTTCACGTTTAGTCCACTTTGATAGGTGAACATACCCATATCAGATAGATAAAGCCTCGTTAAGGAATCTTCTTCTTTTAACAAAGGAGAAGTGACTCTTTCTTTGAGTAAAAAAGATTGGTTTACGACCTTGGCCATCACCAGCCAAGCAATCGGGCTTGCCATGTCGCGACTTTTTGCTCCCGGTTCGGTCAAAGAGAACTTAAAATTCTTATTCTCTTTGTTTAGCTGCTTATAGATGTCTTTATAAATCATCCGGCTTCTAACGATTGATTCGGGCGAGGCTTGATATAAATCCATGTCCGCAAGATAGTCATCATAAATCTCCCGCGTTTTGGCCACCACTTTCTGCAAAGCTTCAACGCGATTGGTTTGATATTTGAGGAATGTGGCAACCACTTCTGGCATGCCGCCCACAAAAAGATAGTCATAAAAAATATTCAAGAATTCCTGGTGCAGAACGTCGTCGATTGGTTCCCGCTTTTCGAAATGATCCCGGATATATTCATAGGCGGCACGGTTGTCGTTATATAAAAACTCATCGAACGTTAAAGGGGCCATATAGAGTTGGTTTATCTTCCCGACAGGAAAAAGGAATGTCTCGTTTTTGGCGTAGCCACCTCTTTTATGGGCGTCCCGTAAAATTTTGATACGAACCAAAGATCCCGTAACAATCAAAGGGATGTCCCTTCTTTGCTCACAGAACTGTTTCATCATTTGGATGACGGGGAGACATTCTTGTGCTTCATCAAAAATCAGGAGATGGTTTTGGTCGGCTTGAAAACCATAATGAATGAGAAGGTAATCGAGAACTTTGCTGAGTTTGCGATTCTGCATGACATAATTCGTAAAATCAGAATCTTCCGAACAATCAATGCGAAGATGGGCTCCTGGATAATAAGTTTTGGCAAAAAGCTCTTCGATCAGATAACTTTTTCCCACCTGTCTTGCACCCCAAACCATTAACGGTTTCCGTTCGGGGTCGTCTTTCCACGCAATTAAGTCCTTTAAATATTTCCGTTCCATGGGCTTGGTATATCATTAATTGCACCTTTTTGCAAGTTTTATATCACCATAACTTGCACCTTTTTGCATATTCAAAGATAAATAAAAACCGACCCATACGGATCGGTTCATGTTTAGTCTACGTATTTGATGGAAACGGCACGTTCCGAACCTTCCCCAGAAGATTCGGTTTTGATGTGTTCCCAGCCGTTCAATGTGTTATGCACCACACGTCTTTCGTCTGGTGTCATCGGTTGTAACATCACATCGACATGGGTCTTTAAGACATCTTTGGCCGTGCGTTTTGCCAAATAGGCGATGTGGTCGTATTTGTCTTCTTTATAACCAGCAACATCGAGCAAAATCCGATAACGATGATGGAATTTGTTCGATACGGCAAGGCGATCAAGTTCGTTTAAAGCTTGTAACGTCCGGCCACCTTTGCCGATTAAGACAGGGTTCCGTTCCGAATCGATGTTGATATGAATGATATCATCCTCAATTGTCGACTTCGTGGTGATTTCAATCCCCATGCCCGCAATGGCGGTGTGTAAGTACTCTTCGGCAAACGCCGCGGCATCTTCAATCGTCGAAACCGAGATGGTGGCTTCTTTCCGGAAGAGGCCCTTCTTTTCTTCGACCACTTCGTAAATTAAGTTTTCTGCTGGGATACCCATTTCTTGAGCAGCAGCATTCACCGCTTCTTCAACGGTTTTAGCAGTGTATTGTTTCATCGTTTATCTCCTTCTTTCCCGCTTCTTCTTCACGCGTTTGGCAATGACGAGCTGCGTAATCAAGGTTTGTAACATGGATACGATGGCACCGATTGCCCAGTAAATACCCATGGCAGCTGGTAAAGCAAAGCCCATGATTAAGGTGAAGACGAACATGACGATGGATACCATCTTCATGCGGTTCGCATTGTCATCCGCGGTTGGATTCGCGGTTAATTTTACTTGTTTGCGGGTTTGCGCTTTCGTAATCCATTGCGGTAACTTCATCGCGCAGAATTGGAAGCCGCCCATTAAGATAAAGAGGACGAGAGCAGTCCACCAGCCTGTGGTATTCAAGTACCAGGTGCCAGAGAAATTCATCAAAACCGAAGATAACGAGTCCGATAGACGAAGATTCAAAACTTCGCCAGAAGACAAGGCAGCATTGCCGGATAACGCAGTCCAGATCGCCATAAAGACAGGGAACTGGATGAGCATCATCAAGAATGGTGAGAACATGCTCACTTTATTGCGCTTATACAAGGCCATGGTTTCTTGCGATAACCGTGCCGCTTGCGCTTTGTTGTCTTTCGAATTCGGGTATTTCGCCTGTAACTTCGCAAGTTCAGGTTGCATGGCCTGCATCTTTTGCTGATCTAACGTGCCTTTGAACGTCAACGCCATCACTACCAAACGAACAACTAAGGTCGTGATGACCAAGGCCCAGATTTGGCCCCAGCCAGTTAAAGCCGGATCAAATTGGAACGATAAGACATCCACCAAGGCTGCGACTGGATAGACGATTAAGCCTTCTAAGAGGCCTTTCTTCCAGGCACCGCCCCAGTCAATGGTCTTCATCGGGACGGACCAGTTGCTCGATTCGCCATAATGGCCATAGCCTTCATCTCTCGAACGGGTCGCGATACAAGAACGCGCCGTGTTATAACGAGAAGAGATGGAGTTCTTATATAACGTTGTGAAGTCTTGGTTTGGTACCAAGGCACTGCCGTTATATCCTTTGGCATCGAATTCAGAAGCAATGGTTTCGTTCATGGCTTCCCAGTTGCCGAATAATTTGTCATTTTCTCCAGTGAACTTCCAATAACCATAGTTCCGGAGAATCGATTGATAGTTCTCGGTGACGCCGCCTTCGTTTCCAACGCAGTCAGGAACGCTGAAGGGGTTAATCGATTCAGCGGTCGCGCTGGCCTTGATTTCGCTCACTTTGGTAGCGATCGCTTCGGCAGTCGGAAGGTTATCTGGATCTTCTTTTTGTAATGTTACCGTGGCCGAAAGTTCAATCGCATGATCTAACACCAATTCATCGGCCCGTTTCCAATACGCGTAAGTAGGGATCTTGACCCCGTTTTTCTTGGCGCTAGCCAAAATCGTATTGGTCAAATAGTTTGCTTTCTTCGCGGTAAAAAGACCGTCCGTATTGACGGGGATATACGCCCAAAGTTTGTCGTTCCCATCGAAGACTTGCCAACTTAACGGATACGTCGTGGTATCGGTGGTTTGATAGTCTTCTGGGATATCTTCTTTGTTGCAATAGACAGTCACGCCTTGCTCATAAGGGTAGGCGATATAGGCTTTATCAATGTCTTCGCAAAAGTTCTGGGCACAACCCGTCAAAATGGCTACACCAAAAAGACAGGCAAACGCCCCTAGAATTTTTACTTTCGTGGATTTTTTCAATGTCGTGCTCCCATTTGCGCCAAATCGTCTTGTAATTCTGCTTCTAGTTCTACGAATTTCGTAGGATCATACGAATTACGGACGATGATGATGAGGTCAAGCGGCTTTTGGAAGTCAGCATCTTTGGCTAACATGGCTCGGACTTGTCGTCGGATTTTGTTTCGTTTGACGGCGTGCCCGTTCCGTTTGGTCACACTGATGCCAATCCGTAACCGTTCTTGCTGATTCGTTCGGAAATGGATGACGAAGTGCTTTGATTTCACCACCGGGGCCGACTGAATAATGTCCTGAAATTCTTGATATTTGAGAACGCGATTGGCCCGCTTCATGATGATCTCAACAAGCGAAAAAGCTCGTAATGAGCTTAGTCGGCAATCTTCGCTCTGCCTTTGGCCCGACGACGGGCAAGGACATTACGGCCATTAGGAGTGGCCATTCTGGCACGGAAGCCAGAAGTATGAGCGTGCTTAATTTTGGACGGCTGATACGTTTTTACGTGCATAGTATTTTCCTCCGAGGTTCACTTGCGTGCGTAGTGATTATAATTTTTTGCCCCTTAGAACGCAATTGAAAACGGCATTAGAACGATGATTTGGTGCTTTCGTACGGCATTAGAACGATGATTTGGTGCTTTCGTAAGGCTAAATGCAGGTCTCCTAGGGTCTAATGACAGGGGTTTTATGTCTCTTTTACTCTCGAAAAACAAAGTTTTGTTTTTCACAAACATTCCAAAGTCCACCGAATTTTTACTTTCCTTTTTGCCTTGGTTTGTTATAGTTGACGCGAAATGAGGCGGGGTATTTTGCAACATTCGTGGTGGCTGGTCTTGGTGCTGGCATCTTGCTTCAGCAAGCCTGTCACGCCATCTTTGGAAGACCGCTCTTCTCAAGATGCCTCATCATCTTCAGAATCCGTCTCCTCATTAAGTGAGTTACCATCTTCGCAAGAACCGTCGGTTGACGTCACTTCTTCCTCTTCCGTCGCCCCCGTTATCCGGAAACAGTTGGCGCTTTCTTATACCGAAGACACTTATTACCAGTACGATACCCTGAATCTTAGCAACTTAGAAGTTCGTGGTGAAACCTATCAAGACGATATATTGGTTTCTAGCGAGCCCGTGACGTCATATGTCGCGATATTTTCAGATAGCAGCGAACTGGCAACCAGTACCTATCAGCTGAAAAAAGTTGGGGACCGTTCCCTACAAATCAGTGCGAGTGGTTACCGCCCCACGAACTTAAAGATCCACGTTTTAACGCCGACTGAGTTTGAGCAAAACTTAATGATTACTCCTCCGAGTAAGACCACTTACGCCTTATACGACACGATGGACTTTACCGGCTTTTCGGTTGGATTACATACCAAACGGACCACCGAGAAAGAAGAACCTGAGATCAACCGGACGTTAAGCGATGAGGAATATTCTTTCACAATTGAAGGAAAAGCCGTAAAAACCCCGTTCTATTTAGATGAATCCGGGAATTATACGTTTTCCATCAGTTATGCTGGATTTAAGGGGACTATTACAGGGGATTTCACGATTTCTGTGGTAAAACCAGATCCTTCTACCCCCTTAATATATTCATTTGATAACCTGAGTTATAACGAAGATACCAGCTCAATGAAGGTGACTTTCGCGAACGAGAACGTCACCCTAAAAGACGGAGATAAAGGTTATTACTCGCCCGATGAAGTAACGTTAGGCGCGGATAACACGGATTACGCGGCAGGCACAGAATCACGGCACTTAACGCCTTCCAAAGGAAAGGTGCCTTTGTTGGTGGTTCCGGTGGTCTTACCGGGAGATGAGGCTAACGCGACCGACGCGAACTGGAACTTAATTCAACGCAGTTTCTTCGGGGACGATGACGATGTTTACTACGAATCGTTACGTTCTTACTATTACAAATCTTCGTATGGGCAACTCTTATTTGAAGGGGTTACCACCGATTATTTCTATCCGGGGCAAGATAGTAGCCTTGGCTTAGCGTCTTCGTATGCAACGGGTCCTAAAGCTTCAGTGGTTCGTTCTATCGCGAAAGCCATCCCTTCATGGTTAACAACGACGTATCCTAATTTTTCTTTGGATGATTATGATTCCGATGATGATGGTTGCTTAGATACCGTTTGGATGGTTTATCTCCATGCTGCCGATCATGACAAGAACTTCTGGGCCTATACCAGTTGGGGTGGCAACGATGCCGGCACGAAAGAATCCCCCAGCGTCTCAACGTTTGGCTGGATGAGCTATGACTTCTGCCGAGGACTTGGCATTTCTAGCGTGGACAAAAACGGCGATGCCCATACCGCCATCCATGAAACGGGGCACATGATGGGATTATCAGACTACTACCCCACCAGCAAAGATACCGATTCCTACTATAACGCGGTGGGAACCTACGATATGATGTCTTCTAACTTCTTAGACCATAACCCGTATTCCAAATTGTTGCTTGGCTGGATTAAGCCCTATATCGTCTACGGGTCTTGCTCCATTGACTTAATCAGTTCCCAAAACCAGAACGCGGCCATTGTGATTCCCTATGACGGCAAGACATATCAAAAAGATAGCGATGGGCATATCTTATTTAACCCATTTGACGAATACTTAATTCTTGATCTCTATACGCCCAAGAACCTCAATCACAACAACTACTCCCCTTATGGTGCGTCTTATGTCAACGCGACAGGAGGAAGACTTTATCACGTCGATAGTCGCTTGTTCCGGTATGGCGGAGAAAAGAAGACTGTGATTTTTACGTATTACGATTCCACAAAGGCTTATCGATTGTTGGATGACCCGGATGATGTCTTCAAACGTAGCGAATTCCAGGCAAAGTCGAATTATGGCTACTACTCCCGTTGCATTAGCAACACCAAAGAAGGCAGTGGATCCGAAGAAGCGGAGTACTCCTTAGATTCCAGCATGAACGCGTTTGATGAAATTCGTTGGATCAGTGCCGACGCGAGATACTTATCAAGCAAGTCAAAGCCAAATGTAGCATCTTTATTTAGACCGACAAGTAACCCTTCTTTCCGGATGAGCGCATTCCAAAAATCATTCCCGTCTTCGCTTAGTAATACGGTTGATGGAACAACCACGACGACGCCTTGCTTTGACAACCAGAAAACCTGCTCGTTCTCTTTTACCGTGGCAGCATAAATTTTGATTTTGTGAAAAATAGGCGGAGTATATGCGTTTATTCCTTTGCAAGCGCTCCATCGTCCAATAAGATAAAGGCAGAAAAGACCACAACCTATATTATTGATTATGAAATACAAACCCGGTGATTTAGCCCTATACGTCCCTTTTTCTGGTGGCGCAGGAGACGAGACATGTCTTTTGACGAAAAAAGGGGCAAATACAAATGTGTAGACATGTATCCACTACCAGTTGAGCCATTCAATATCTGTTACCGCTACGAAAGGGATCTCGCACCACACTCGCCGAACACAGGCAGTTATTCCGGTTGGCAAGAGTTCACAAAAGACCAGAAACTAGAAGAGCCGTACTATAACGTGTATGACTATGGCGGCAAGAAGACGAGATTAATAAGACGCGCATGCCGCCACCATCTCAGCGATTGGGAGTAAGAAGCACGGCAAACATTGATCCGTTTTGGCACCGTAATGAGCAAAAACGATGCTCGTTTTTTGTCATCACTAACTCGTTTTTGAACCTAAAAACGCGTCAATAAAACACAAATTGCAAGCAAAAAACAAGAACATTATCACTTTACCGATTATTAAAAACACGGCATGTAATATAACTTATATTAACTTTATAAAGAAATTTACGCGTTTTTTACGTTTTTGTGTAACAAAACAACTTGCAAGCGCAATGTAAGCGCTTATAATTTGGTCAGTCAAATTTGCTAGTCCGCAATGCTTTTTGCCTAGCGGTTGGAAAGCAGGTTGTTTTATGAGCCCTAAAAACGAAGTCGAGTCGTCACGTGAAAATGCCTATGTGTCCTTGCAGCACATCGACAAGATCTACGACAACAATGTGCAAGCTGTTTTTGATTTCAACTTGGACATCAAGCAGCACGAATTTATCGTCTTGGTCGGTCCTTCGGGATGCGGAAAATCCACGACGCTTCGCATGATCGCTGGTTTGGAAGACATTACCAAAGGACAACTTTGGATTGATCACGAACTTTGCAACGATAAGACTCCAAAAGACCGGGATATCGCAATGGTATTCCAGTCTTACGCGTTGTATCCACATATGTCGGTCTACGACAATATGGCCTTTGGTTTAAAGACAAAACAC
>Ga0256404_1012604_pt1 | contig 10958 bp, 13 predicted proteins | sample RumenRJG_01DNA_FD_185990 | JGI IMG/M metagenome (GOLD analysis project Ga0256404, IMG submission 185990) | Bovine rumen microbial communities from Lethbridge, Alberta, Canada - RJG_01 | ecosystem: Host-associated > Mammals > Digestive system > Stomach > Rumen | place: Canada: Alberta | collected...
TCTCCTTGGTGGCTTTCATCACGACGGTCCATTTGCCGTACTCGTGGACGGCTTTGTCGAACTCTGCGCCGCAGTTCGTGCAGACGAGCCAGTGCGACGTTTCGTCGATCGTCCACTTATCTGCGACGTGCTCGTGTACGTCGTAAGCTTCCTCTCCGAGAACTCTGGAGAATATGAAGTTGCTGATGAACGTGTACTCGTCGGTCTGGTGCTGTTTATGTACGAGCGTGTTCGCAAAGAGCGCTACGTCCATATCGTCGGTCTTGTACTCGAACGCCAGGGCGCCTTTATTGAATTCGCTAAAGGCGTTCTTGAGATCTTCGTCGAACATGCCGATGCAGCCCTGCAGAGGTTCTTTGCCTGCGTTCTGCACGATGACCTCAGCTCCTTCAGGGAGTTTATCAAAGTAGGATGTGCCGTACTCGTACATGATGTCGTCGCCTTCTTTTATGTAGGAGGCGTTCACGAACGTGTTGTTCGGGTAGGTCACGTATCCGAGCATGCTATTTTGTCAATTATAAATATTAAGAAAAATTAAGAAATAAATCGCGGCGCGAAAATATGATTGTATCGAAAGTCCGGCTCGCCAAAGCAAATAGCGGCGGGATAAAACTAAGACTGAAATTTCAAATAAAAAACCCGGAGAAATCGATCTCCGGGCATGTGAGCATCTCGTTTTGATGCCGTTCTTTACATGGTTTCGCTTCCGATGCTGCTCTTCACAGGGTTTCGCTTCCGACGCTGCGGTTGATCGCCGCTGTGGAGTCAGCCGCCTCCCGGCCTCCCTGCGACGTTTCCTCATCGATGCAGGGATCCTGTGGGAGAGGAGCCTGCGCCGGGGCCGTTTTATCTACAGGCGTAGCGTCGCCGATGCCGAGAGCCTCTCCGAGGACGCCGGCTTTAGTGACAAGCTCTGTCATGTCCGAAGGCATGTAGATCTTCGTGGCGCGGCCGTTAGCGACGTATTTCAGAGCGTCGATGCTCTTATATTTAAGTATGGATTCGTCGATGTCCGCGCTGCGGAGGGCTTTGATGCCGTTCGCCTCAGCCTGATAGACGAGCTCGATGGAACGAGCCTGCCCTTCGGCGATTGCGATCTTCGCTTCCTTCTCGGCTTCCGCGGCGAGGACCTTTGCCTCTTTGTCGCCCTTTGCTCTGGAAACTACAGCTTCCTGGTGAGCCTGAGCTTCGAGGACGGTCTGACGTCTCTCACGCTCTGCTCTCATCTGCTTAGTCATGACTTCCTCGATCTCTCGAGGCGGCATGATGTTCTTAAGTTCCACACGGGTGACCTTGATCCCCCACGCGTCGGTAGCCTGGTCGAGGATGACCTCGAGCTGCCCGTTGATCTTATCGCGGGAAGTGAGCGTCTGGTCCAGTTCCATGCTGCCGATGATGTTTCGGAGCGTGGTGGCAGAAAGATTCTGAAGACCGGCGATAGGGTTCTCGACGCCGTACGTGTAGAGCGCCGGATCGAAGACCTTAGCGAACACGACGGAGTCGATCTGGACCGATACGTTATCCTTAGTGATCACTGGCTGAGGAGGGAAGTCCAGGACCTGCTCCTTCAAAGAGATCTTGCGGACGATCCGCTCGATGAAAGGAGCTTTCATGTGGATGCCAGCGCTCCACGTCACTTTATATTTCCCGAGCTGCTCGACAACGTAGGCGTGCTGCTGGGGAACGATGCGGATGCACGACAAAAGGATCCATGCGATGAGTACTATGACAATTATCAAAATTATTGGTCCCATATCTTTTTCCTTTCCTGATATCGGTGGAATAAGTGAGAGAGGCGCGCCAAAACGCCGAACTTCTAATTGAAATATACCACATGTGATGTATTATTTCCATAAAATGCGCGTAAAGAGAATTTGATAAAAAGACCGCGGTCCCCTTTTGAGGGACTGCGGCTCAGAAAATCTCTTGCCCGTTTTCGCAGGCCGGATCAGGCCTCCCGGGATTCGCCTCCCGGGATCACAACTTATGTACTCTCAGCGCGCGCATGGAGTTCAGCACGGCGATCACCATGACGCCGACGTCCGCGAACACCGCGACGAGCATAGGGAATCCGATGAGCGAGAGTATGAGGCACGCGATCTTCACGATTATTGCGAACCAGATGTTTTCGCGCACGAGACGCAGACACTTGCGGGAGATCCGTATGGCCTTTGCGATCTTCACCGGGTCGTCGTCCATCAAAACAACGTCTGCCGCCTCTATGGCCGCGTCTGAGCCGAGCGCTCCCATCGCCACGCCGATATCGGCCCGCGAGAGCACCGGCGCGTCGTTTATTCCGTCGCCGACGAATACGAGCTGCTCTTTATCATGCTTAGAGGACAGGAGTTCCTCCACTTTAGCGACTTTATCCTGCGGCAAAAGTTCGCTGTAGACCTCGTCCAGGCCGAGGTCAGAAGCGACCTGATCGGCGACTTCTTTTCTGTCGCCCGTCAGCATGACCGTCTTCCTCACGCCTGCGGCCTTCATATCCGCTATGGCCTGCTTTGACGTAGGCTTTTCAACGTCTGAAATCACGACGTGCCCGACGTATTCGCCGTCGATGGCGACGTGGATGATGGTTCCCTGCTTCTCGCAAGGATGCCACTTAGCTCCGACCTGATCCATCATGCGCTCGTTCCCGACGCTTACGGTTTTGCCGTTCACGACGGCCTGCATCCCGAGGCCGGAGAGTTCCTTAGCGTCTTCGACCGTGCAGTCGTCGGACTCGCCGGGATAGGCCAGCCGCAGCGAGTTTGCGATAGGATGCTTAGAATATCTCTCGACGTGGGCAGCCATGTGGAGGAGTTCGGTCTCAGAGATCTTCTCCGGGTGCACCGCAACGACTTCGAACTGCCCCTTAGTGAGTGTGCCCGTCTTATCCATCACGACGATACCCGTATCGGCGAGGGCCTCCAGGAAGTTGGAACCCTTTACGAGGACGCCCTCTCTGCTGGCGCCTCCGATGCCGGCAAAAAAGCTTAGCGGTATGCTGATGACCAGCGCGCACGGGCAGCTGATTATCAAAAATTCGAGTGCGGAATATATCCATCTTCCCCAGTTCGGATCGTTTCCCATCGCCATGGCGACGAGAGGCGGGATTACGGCGACTCCTGCCGCGCTGAATACGACAGCCGGAGTGTAGACGCGCGCGAACTTAGTGATGAAGTTCTCGGACTTCGACTTGCGGGAACTGGCGTTCTCGACGAGATCCATGATCTTAGAAACGGTGGAATCTCCGAACTCCTTCGTAGTTCTGATCTTCAGAAGGCCGCTCATATTCACGCACCCGCTGATGACCTCATCGCCTTCGCGCACGTCGCGCGGGAGGCTCTCGCCCGTCAGAGCAGCGGTGTTAAGAGAAGACTCTCCCTCTGTGACGATGCCGTCGATCGGGATCTTTTCGCCCGGCTGGACGACGATCACTGTGCCGACCGCGACGTCTTCCGGGTCGACCTGCTCCAGCGTACCGTCTTCCTTCTCGATATTGGCGTAATCGGGGCGTATGTCCATGAGTTCCGTGATGTTCCTGCGGCTCCTGCCGACAGCGTAGCTTTGGAACCACTCTCCCACCTGATAAAAGAGCATTACGAAAACGGCTTCTGTGTAGTCTCCGGTCCAGACGAATGCGAGAACTATCGCGCCGATGGTGGCGATAGTCATCAGGAGCCCCTCGTCAAAAGGCTGCCTGTGGACTATTCCGTAGACGGCGTCCGCGAGGATGTCATAGCCGATCAGGATGTAAGGGATCATGTATAGCGCGAAGCGGAGCATTCCCTCTGCCGGAACAAAATGCAGCACCAGCATCAGCAAAGCCGTGACGATGATGCGTATCAGATTTTTCTTCTGTTTTTTAGTCATGTCTTTCATTTCAGAAATACTTCGCAGTCGCGTTCCACGTTTTTGCAATTCCTGCGAACATCGTTCATTACCGATGCGACGTCCGCTCCGTCCTCGAATTCGACGTTCATCTTAAGCGTCATGAAGTTTACCGTCGCGTCCTTTACACCGGCGGTCTTCTTTGCCGCTTCTTCCATCTTAGCCGCGCAGTTGGCGCAGTCGACGTCGATCTTATATGTCTTTTTCATCGAAATACTCCTCTCGATTAAACGATTGTTTAATTGTTTACCCATATCATACCACCGTTTTTAGAAAAGTAAATAGCGGCGGCAATTTTTTTCAAGGAAAAACAGGCCCGATCTCGGGCCTGTCTGTTTACGTTCGTGACTCACGTACCCGGCCGCCTGATCCCGGCGGTCTGACAGATGAAGAGTTTTAACGTTCGGAGGAACGCAGACGTTTAGCCGCTAAAGCCGCAGCCACCAGGGCCGCGCCGGCGGAGATCAGCGCCCATCCGGCGGCATCGTGGCCTGCGCCTCTGTCAGCCGTGTTCGGCGTATCAGTGGTCTCAGGAGTTTCAGGAGTCTCTGGAACAGGTTTACTGTTCGTTACGATGAATCCGCCGTCTTTAGCCTCGGTCCTGACAATATATTTCCCGTTTTCTTCGACGGAAACGGTGTAATCGATCTCTTTGCCGGTCTGAGGATCGTAGACGAGGGCGCCGTTTCCGCCCTCGCCTTTAAACTCGCCTTTCCAACTGCTTTCGCCGAGTGTGACCGAATCTACGACGGTCTTCCCGTCTGAACCGATGAGGCTGGCTTTTACGGTCTCGCCGGCCGCCGGGGCCACGCCGTCCCAGACCTTTTCGACAGGTACGTTTTTACGTACAGGATATGCCGTAGTGTTCTTCGCTCAAGGTTCCGTCCCAATAGCTGGACGCGTCCGCCCTGGCAGGCGCGCAGAGGGATATGACGGTCAGGGCAGCCAGAACGAGAACTGCTGACTTCAAATATGAAGTAAAAACGCGGGGAAATTTCGATTCCATTTATTGCATCCTTTCCTTTACAATTAATTCATTCAAAACGTTCATCGAAAATTATAGATCAAATTGTGGCATGTCAACAAAAAAGTATAATTTTTGTCAAGAATATTGTTCATACAATAAGCATAAATATTCACGCTCGGACGCCTCTTCACAACGGGCGGCGCTTTCGGTAAAATTAAGGAACGGACAAAAGTTGAAAATGTCGACGGCTCTGACAGAGGATCTTTATCGAACGGAATTGAGAGGAACAGTCTGAAATTGGGAGAGACGCTAAAGGCCGGCCGCGGCCTTTCATCAAAAACTATAAAATGGATAGCCATGATCACGATGGCAGTCGACCACACTGCGGTGGCGATCGTCGAAACCATGATCTACTCCGGCACGGGCGCATTCGGAGAAAAACTTTATCTGCTGTACGAGATAATGCGTGACGTAGGACGCCTCGCGTTCCCTCTTTTCATCTGGCTTCTCGCCGAGGGATTTTTCCGCACGCACAGCCGCGCGAAGTACCTGCTGGGGATGGCCGTGTTTTCCGTGATCTCCGAGATACCATTCGATCTGGCTCTGATGATATCTCCGGATCGTTTTTCCGTCATGTTCGACAACAGCCACCAGAACATCTACTTCACGCTGACGATCGGACTGCTTTGCATGATCATCTCCGAGCGGATCTTAGGGAAGTTTGAAAAGCCGAATCCCGCGTTTCAGGCTTTGGTCGCCGTACTGGCCGCAGTCTGCGGCGGAGCGCTCGCGGAACTGCTTAATACGGATTACGGTGCCGTGGGTGTGGCGGCGATAATGGCAGCGTATATGATGCGCAGGAATGGGCTGAAAGATCTGGAACTCCCCGCCGCTGTCGGGGTTTTGCTGTTCTCGAGTCTGACAGAGGGATACGCCGTGGCTGACTGTTTCGTCGTGCGCGCGTCGAACGGCTCGCGCGGGAATATCAGGCATAAATGGCTTTACTACGTTTTCTATCCGGCGCACCTGGCCGTCCTCGCTCTGATCAAATTTCTGATTTTCGCGTAAAGGAGAGTTTATGCAAGATGGAGAAGAAGATAATTCTGCCGCACGATCACGGCGAAAAAGAGAAGATCACGGAGATAATGGAGTCCATGCCCGGCGACGAGGTGGTATCGGTCGTCGCGTCCGCGCTCGGGAAACTTTCCGACCCTTCGAGGCTTCGCATCTTCTGGCTTTTATGCCACTGTGAGGAATGCGTGATCAATATCGCGGCGTTCATGGATATGTCGAGCCCGGCGGTTTCGCATCATCTCAGCATCCTGAGAAGCGCGGGACTCATCGTGAGCAGGCGCTCGGGCAAGGAGACGTACTACCGCGCCGCCGATACGGAACTCGTTCAGACGCTCCACCACATGATCGAAAAGATCGGAAAGATCAGCTGCCCGGAATAAAGCATGAATATAGCCGTCCGGCGCGCCGCGCATCGTCAAAACACGCGCTCGTAGCAGATGAAGTGCTCGCCCCAGCGGTCGGTCCTGCCGCAGCGCCTGAATCCCATGCCGTCATATACCCTGAGCGCGGGTACGTTGTCGTCATCGGCAAAGAATATGATGCCGTCGAAGCCGCGCGAAGCGGCTTCCTCCAGACCGCGCAGTATAAGCGCCTTTGCGACTCCCCTGTGCTGAGCGCTTTCCTTCACACCCAGTCTGCACATGAAGACCGGGTTTTTCATTTTTTTGCTCCAGCACGGCAGGTCCATGACAGTGCTCCCGTCCGAGTCGACCGCGTCGACGTTGTTCCCCGCGACCACGCCAAGAGGCTCGCCGGAAGCCGCGTCCCTGCATATCAAAAGAAACCCGTCCCTTACGTCGGAGAGCAGGTTTTCCTCTCCGGGGTATTCCGAGTCCCAGTGCGTAAACGGCGTACGCTTTGCCGATGCGACGACCTCAAGCGCGTCGGATATGTCATTTTCGCCGCAGACCGTGATCTTCAGCGTGGCGGCGCTTCCGGATGTTTCGGATGCTGCGGGTATTTCTTTGTTCTCTTTCATTTATTCTTCACGATTCTTTTGTTTTTTTTTGCTATAATATATGTACAAAAAAATTATACACCAAAGCCGCGCGCGTGATTCAGGATCAGGTCCGAATTGCCCACAGCCGGTATTGGATCGAGTTCGGGAGGAAATATGGCCAGACGCCAGAAATATATTTTCGCGAAGAAAAATCGCGCGGGGAGGATCCAGAAGATCATCCTGATAATACTGATCGTCATCGCGGCGGCGCTCGCTCTGCTGCTTTTGATATCGAAAAAAAGTCTCTTCGCGGGAGGGCTCGATCTGAAGTCCGACCTGAGGGCCGAAGCCGGGACAGAGCTTTACGCATCCGACTTTATCGATAATATAAGCGGAGGCTCGCTGAAGGAAGACCCGCCGATCGACACGTCGACGCCCGGGACTAAGGACGTCACCGTGACTATAGTCAGCGACGGCGATCAAACAGAAAAGGTCGAGACCTTCCAGGTCGAGGTGGTCGATACGACGCCGCCTTCCATCAGCCTTTCGGCGGATTCTGTCAACGTGGTCCTGTACACTAAGATAGACTGGGCGAAATTTGCCTCTGTCACCGACAACACCTCGGAGACTCCTGAGATAACGGCATCAGGGGTCGATACTTCGACAGCCGGGGAGTATCAGGTCACGTTCCAGGCGACCGACTCCTCAGGCAATACCGCTAAAGAGAGCCTGAAGGTCAACGTCATAGATATGGACAACTTCGAGGGAGATGTCACTTTCCAGACCGGCACGGGATTTACGGGGACGCGGACGGACGGCGTTACGACAGTGGACGGCATCGTCATAGCGAATAAATCGTTCAGCCTTCCGGAGGATTACGGTTCAGGCGACCTGGAGGGCGAGGTATATGACGCCTACTACGAGATGAAGGCCGCTGCCGCGGCGGAGGGATATTCCATCTGGATCGCAAGCGGATACAGATCTTACTGGACGCAGTACGACCTCTATACTTCATACGCCGCGGCAGACGGATATGAAGCGGCGGATACGTACTCCTCGAGGCCGGGATATTCCGACCACCAGACGGGCTGCACGTTCGACCTGAACTCGGTCGATAACACGTTCATAGAAACGGATGCCGGGAAGTGGGTCAACGACCACTGCGCGGAGTACGGCTTTGTTATAAGATATCCGCAGGGCAAAGAAGAAGAGACGGGATACGTCTACGAGTCGTGGCACCTGCGCTATGTGGGGAAGGAACTGGCACAGAAACTCTACAATAACGGAGACTGGATCTCGATCGAGGAATATTTCGGGATCCCGAGCAGATATTCTCCGTCGGCGCCTACCTTCCAGGATTGATCGAGCAGATTAGAAATACTTTTCCAGAAGCAAGGTGATCGGGTTTTTGTCATAGAAATACCCGCCGAGGTAGCTCTTCCGGACCGCAGAGACGACAGACTTCGCCGCGTCGGGGTCTATGCTCGTCACGAACGGGATGAGAAGGAGCATTATGACGCTGACGATCATGATCCCGCGGAAAAGTCCGAACACCCCGCCCAGGAGTCCGTTTGTGAATCCGAGCGGGTTGTCTTTTTTATGTTTCCCGAAATGCTCGAGGATCTTCAGGATGATCTTCGTGACGATCGCCGCGATGATGAGAACGATAAAGAAGCAGAATATCAGCATCAGGACTCTGGCGAGCTTGTCGCCTATGGCCTCGGCCGTCTGTATGGACGCGTCTTTGGCCATGCTGCTGAAGATCTTAGGCAGCACGTTCTGAAGCTTGGTGCTCGAGACTGCGAACGCTATCGAGTTTTCGATGCGGATCGACAGCGAATCCGGGATCTTCGTCTTTGCGTAGAAGAGGTTGCAGAGCGGCGACGCGAGCAGAACAGCCGCAACGATGCAGATCAGCCAGCGAAGGAAACTGAACAGCGTCGCAAAGATGCCCTTCCTCCAGCCGAGAACTGCTGAGAGCACGATGACGAAAAGTATCGCTATATCTATGTACGTGCTTGCGTTTCCCAAAGACGGCACCTCCCTTGCTGAATAAATCGATCCGGGCAGCTAAACCGAGTAGCGCCTGACGAGATCGACGTAGCGCATCAAAACCCCGAAATTGGCGTAATAATAAGTGAACTTATCCTTTTTCTGTGTTTCCACCAGGCCTGAGCGGATCAAAACCTTCATGTGCTGGCTTATAGTAGCCTGCGCGTAGCCCGTCTCCGCCACCAGGTCTTTATTGCAGACGTTCCGCATCTGCCTGTTAGACTGCATTATATATCTGAAGAGGCGCAGCCTGACCGGATGAGCGAACGCGTCTGACACGTTCGCTATGAAATCCAGATCCTCGTCCTGGATCGCCTCTTCTTTCCTTATCCTCATGTAGCGCGATAAACTCCTTTGATGTGACGTTTGATTTTACGTCCGCCTTCGCAGGCGATAGATTAAATATACACTATCAGACCAAAACCTGGCAAGAGCGCATCACGGAAAGAGCGGCTTCGTGCGCTTCGGGCGTGACCCCGGCGCAGCAGGCCGGATCGACTCTGACCTCCGCTTCCGGCAGGAACGCCTTCAGCAGCAGCGCGTTGGAAACCACGCAGATATCGGTACACACTCCGCAGAGTTCGATCTTCATGTCCTTCCCGGACGCGTCATCAGAGAGGCGGCACATCGCCGCAGCCAGGTCGACCGAACCGAACGACGGCTTGTCTATGATCCTGTCCTCTGAGAGCAGTGCCATTATCTCCGGTCGGATCTGCCATCCGGCGGTCCCTTTGATGCAGTGGACGGCGGGGACTATAGCTTCAGCTTCTTTAGTTCCAAGAGCGCCGTCTATGAAGTCGTTTTGCATGTCGACGACGATAAGGATGTTTTTCATGAACTTCACCAAAGATTTTATGGGTGCCTATTCAGTGCTTATGAGACGCGGCGGACGTTGCGGTGTGAAGCGGACGCTGCTGGCCGGGGAAGACGTTGCGGGCTGCAGCGGACGCGTGGCGCGTGGCGATGCCGTTTCTGGTCATATTTTAACAAATATGCGAACAGCGCGTGTAAGGGAAAATGCGGGAGATCAGGAGGCGGTCAGGGGCCAGAGCATGCGGAGCGCGGCGCCGGCATGGTGGTATAATCAAAATATCATGAATATCAGTCACAGAAAGGCGGAAAACTGACGTGATCGGAGCAATTACGGGCGACATCGCAGGTTCGCGATTCGAATGGGATAACTACAGAAAAAAGGACTTTGAACTGCTGAGCGAAAAGTGCTTCCCGACGGACGACAGCTACATGACGCTCGCCGTAGCGGATGCGCTCACGCGCTGCAGGGACGATCTGACGGATCTCGGAGTTATGGCGGCGGAGAGCATGCGCAGGATAGGACGACGGTACCCGGACGGCGGATACGGCCGCAGGTTCAAACTCTGGCTCATGTCCGACGACATGGGCCCGTACCAAAGCATGGGAAACGGCGCGGCGATGCGCGTCAGCGCCTGCGGATATGCCGCTTGGAGCCTCGATGAGGCCAGAGAGATGTCCAGGCGCGTCACGGAGGTCACGCACGACCATCCGGAAGGACTTAAAGCCGCCGAGGCTGTCGCGTCCGCCGTCTATCTGGCAAAAGAGGGACTCCCGCAGGAGGAGATCCGCGATTACATAGAGAGCAATTACTACCGCATCGATTTTACTTTAGACGATATCCGCGACACGTATCGCTTTGACGAAACGTGCGGGGGCTCGGTCCCTCAGGCGCTGGAGGCGTTCTTCGAGGCGGAGGACTTCGAGGACGCGATCAGGAACGCAGTCTCCGTCGGAGGCGACAGCGACACCATCGCGGCGATAGCGGGCGGAATAGCGGAAGCGTATTTCGGAGTGCCTTCCAAGATCCGCGATAAGACGCTCGAATATCTGGACGCGCCTCTCAGGAAGATCGTCGAGGATTTCGAGGCGAAGTACCCGAGGTAGACACGCCGGCTGCGCCTGGCATGTCCGCTGCCCGGGCAGGCGCGTCCGCTGCCGGATGCAGCACGTCCACTGCCGGATGCAGCACATCCACTGCGCGGCGGCTTGAAATCATGCGAACTGCGGCGGTGCAAA